>Ga0302320_10000629_pt1 | contig 84287 bp, 59 predicted proteins | sample Bog_T0_3_FD_202130 | JGI IMG/M metagenome (GOLD analysis project Ga0302320, IMG submission 202130) | Peat permafrost microbial communities from Stordalen Mire near Abisko, Sweden - Bog_T0_3 | ecosystem: Environmental > Terrestrial > Soil > Wetlands > Peat | place: Sweden: Abisko, Stordalen Mire...
CTCGGGGTCAGAATGCGCAGAGCGATATCTTTGTCGCCGGGATGGCCGGTTACACTCTTGTCGTACGAAATGAGAACAATCGATTTTCCATCCGGCGAAGGGTGAGGTGTCCAATTCTTGAAGTCGTCGAATGTGATCTGCTCGGGATGGCTTCCGTCCGGAAGCATGCGGCCAATCTGCATGCCGCCCCAGCGATCCGAATTGAAATAGATGTATTTGCCATCGGCAGAATAATCGGGGTCATCGCTGATGCCGTCGCCCGTAGTCAATGCAGTTTCCGTTCCGCCCTCAAAAGGAATCGCGAAGATGTTGCCTGAGCCATGCGCGGGGCGTGTGAAGAGAATGGTCTTCCCATCTGGCGACCAGCTGTGCCAATACGAATCCGGATTGGCTGTCAGCATCCGCGGCGTGCCGCCTGTTGCGGGAATGATATAAACGCGCCTTCCCGGATTCCCCGGCGTGGTGCAGGTAATCGCCAGCCATTTCCCATCCGGCGACAAGCCATGACTTCCGGTGCAATCGGAGGCTGTGCCGATATCGATCGCTTGCGGGCTGCCACCCGTGGCGGCGATCTTGAACATCCGGCCATCTTGATTGAAGATCAGATTCGCATTGTCTCTGGTCCAATTGGGCGCTTCGAAGTGGGCGCGTCCGGTGTATACGACCACCGCGCGCCGGAAAACGTCCTGAATGCCGATGGTCTGGAGCGTGCTGTAGAGCGCGAATTTGGCGGCGGGCGAGGCCGGCGCAAGCTGCTTGAGTTCTACGTTTGAGAACGTGGCCGTTTCCACTGCGTCCTTATTGTGCGAACAGACTCCGATTCCCACATAGAATGGGCCATCCAGATGCAATTTGATCGAGGCGCCCACCTGATGAAGTGTTTCATTCCCCATGCTGAGGAACATGGTGATCGTATCGCCACGCTTCTCAAGGCGCACGCGGCGCGGTGCATCGATATTCAACTCGATATCCTGCGTTGTGGCGCCCTTCGTGCGGCGGTATTGCAACGCCGTCAACCCAGAGCCATGTTGCGCCGCGTCGGCGTAGATTCCGTCTGCATCGAGAGTCTGGCGAACCATCAATACAGCCTTGCGGTGAGGATCGTGCGTCCCCGTAACAATCGGGAAACTGATCTCGGCCGTCAACGAGAGATCGCCCGACATCTCCTTCCACACAAAATGGAAACCGTCCACCGACAACCAAAGGTTAGCGCCCGCAGAGGTGATGGTATAGGTATTGCTCGCCGCATCGAATGCGGCGGTGCCTGAAGGCGTTACGCTTCCAACATCCGATTGTCCATCAAAGATGCCCAGCGAATGAGGGACAGGTTGCGCAACCAATTGCATCGCGGGAAGGAAAAGAAATCCGATAGAGAAATACAACAGATACTTTTTGTTGAAACCCTTATTCATCCGAAACGCCTTTCTGTTTAGGGTCTGCGCTTGATTCTTCGGTACGGCTTTGTCTTCGTTTCGACCAGACGTCAAGTTATGTTCTGGACACGAGGTATTGTCGGCCGCGCTTCGAGTTTGACCAAACTCTGCTCTTCATAAGCACTTCAAGATACATTCGTCGAATCGGGCTAGCGCTGCAGATGTGCCCAGTTCACGCCTTTCATTGAACGGTTTCGTCCCCTTCGATCTGCTCACCGCGTCTGCTCCTGCTCTCAAGGCGCTTCTGGCTCACAAAGCGTCCTTGGGAAGGCTAAACAAATCGTCCAATCGTACAAAGGCTGAGCGAAATATGCAATAAGCGTTGGAACAGTCCGATTTCTGCCTGGTTGCCAGGCTGCGGACGAATAGAACTCGCACTTATACCCCTTTCTGAATTTGCGAGACCGGCTCACTCTCCTATTGCAATCCCATCAGTGCGTAAGGATGCTCCTCTGAGTGATTCTCAGCAGGTGCAACCACCGTATGGCGCGCTCTGAGACACAGATTGCAGGGGTCAACGGAGTCGTCCCATCGAACGCTGCGTTTGCCCTTTTGCTGCTCGACTCCCCACTCGATCGGCGGGGGGCGGACTCCAGGACGAGATTCCGGAGACCGCGTTCAGCAGAGGCCTCGTGAATTGCGCGAAACGAAGCAGTTTCAGCCGGCCTCAAAGAAGAGTGGGCACGATCGCGTCGAGTTCGATCTCAAAGAGCAAGTCGGCGCGACACACAGTCGCGTGCGCGGCGATCAGCGGGAGCTTTGCAATTCCGCGCTCCTCGCAGCACGCGTCGAAGACCGGCAAGTCCGCAATGTCAAAGAAATAGCCAATCGCGCGCACCGTATCCTTCCAGTCCATTCCGCGCGATTTCAGAATTGCTTCGACAACATCCAGGGTCAGATGGATTTGCTTGGCGGTGTCTCCCGCGTGCAAGCTTGCGCCATCGGGCGCAATGCTGGCGGTTCCAGAAACCATCAACATGCGGCGATCGGAAAACCCGACCTCAACAGCACGGCTGAAGGAACTGCGATAGTCGATCGCGGAACACTGAAGAGGTGAAATGATCTCCTGCACTTTGACTTGGGAACCACGCGGTCGAATTGCCAGCACGCCTGAGGCAAGAGCCGCGCCCGCCGGATTGCTTCCACCAATACCAGTGCTGGCGGGCACAAGAGCATCAAAGACACCGCGGCTATGGAAGAAACTGTCACGCGCCGCGTTGAATTCGCCGTACCAGTCGAGCAGATTGTCCAAATAGAACCAGGTTCGAACAACATGGGAGAAATCCATTCCGACTTGATGCAACACAGTCTCGATCTGCTCGAAATTGTCCTGTGTCTGCCTGCCGCGACTTGCAGTTAGATCGGTGGGGAGCATGCCCGCCAAGAGACAATAGTCCGCATCCGCGTCGGACCATGTGCTGCCCACGACACGCCCCTCCAGCCGAATCCGAGAAACCGACGCATTGTCGAGAGCGAAGGCCTGCGTGCCAGTGACGTGCGTGCCTGGGCAGACATCCCCCTGAATCCACATCATGGGCCACTCCGCACCGCTCATGCGCTTGCGAGCGGCCTCGTGAAACCCGTTTCCGCCAAAGGCCAACTGAGCGGTAATCAAGCCTGATTTGGGTGGAAACGCACTGAAGACCGACAATTCATCATGGCCTTCTGCTCGGACGCTGATGAAACGCTCCTGAAATGTATCGCGGCCCAACGTAACTTCGTCGTTTAGTTCCAGAATATGACGGCTGATCTTCACCATTCCAACACGCGATCCTTTCAGGTGGGCTGAAGAGGCATCTTCGTCGCCTCTCTCAGCAATGCTCTTTGCGGCTGGCCCATTTTTGCGGTTCAAAAAGGCCTTCTCCGATGTACTCGCCTTGTTTCGCTCCGCGCGGATAGGCAAAGAGCCCGCTTCCCTCGTGCGTCCAGAACTGATTCAACCGAGTGTCGTACTTTAATATTTTGTCATACAGGTCGACAAAAACCTGCTTGCGGATCCCCTTGAGTGCGAATCAAGGACAGGACCGCATCGAACTACAGGCCTTAACGACGGAGGGGCCATCTCCCATTGGTGAAGTTCACGCCATGGTTATCGGAGGAAGATCGCCAGAAGGTCGAATGCGCATACTTCACAAGTCATTTTAGGGGTGTTTTTGGGCAGGACTCACCGGCCCGCCGCAGCCTGATTCGTTCTCTATTTCGCGCCATTTATCCTACTTGTCCGGTCCCGGATATTCGGAACGCTGAAAGGACATCTCCAGAACCGTCGCCAGATTGTTGCGCTTTTGAGTTGGATGAGACCCGCCTGCCTTCCGTCGGTGCGGGTCAATCCTCCGTAGCCAGTCGCAGCACTTCACAGTCCCGGCCCAGCATGGCGCACAAGACTTCGACCACCAGTTCATGATCGGCACGTTGGGGGAGCCCGGAGACGGTTACGCTCCCGATAACGCCCGCGCCGATGACCCTGATCGGGAAGGCTCCGCCGTGAACAGCATAATCGGCCAAGGCAAGGCCACTTTGCTCCTGCAGAGTCTCGCCCTTGATCTTCAGCTTCAAACCCACGGCATACGAACTGCGGTGAAACCGAGCCACAACGTTGTTCTTGCGTCGCACCCACTCGACGTTGTCGGGGGTGGTGCCCGCCAGCGCGGAGTAAAAAAGCGGCTGGCCAAAGCGTCTCACATCGATGACAACGGCAAGTCCTCGGTCGACAGCGCATTGGCGCAGACTCACGCCCAAGTCCCAAGCCGTCGTCTCATCGAAGTGCGCGAAAGAGAGTTCCCTCTCCTGCAATGCGATCTGTTCCAGGTCCTCAGTCAAACCCATCTTGGGCCTCCAAGTTCTTTGGCCTCTGATTATTACAGACCTCTCCCCATAGTGGAGCAGGCGCACAAGCTCCCATGAAGCAAGTCGTCCCAGCCGATCCAGTCCGGGAAGACACGGGGATAAACTATTGATATTGTGCACTTTGAGAGAGAAACCCGGTTCTCCCCAGATCAATGTGCGCACTGTCCCGTATGTCGATCAAGTGATCCGCCCCAACTTTTGGGAAGGGGATTTTCCGACATAGGCCTGGCGCCGAGGGATTCCCTGAGGAAAAATCAGGGGCGCGGGGCCCCTCGGTCTCACTCATCACGGTCCCAGCAAGTTACTTTCAAGGCTCTGGCAAAAGCCGAGGACCAAGCCTCTGCTCAGGCCGCCACAAGTCTTTCCAGAACCTTTGCAATGCGCTCGAAGGCCCAATCGATCTGCTCGCGGGTAATCACCAACGGGGGAGCGATACGAATCACGGTATCGTGCGTCTCTTTGCAAAGAATCCCCTCTTCTTTCAGGGCTTCGCAGCAAGGGCGGGCTTTGCAGTTGAGCTCAATCGCGATCCACAAGCCTTTGCCGCGAACCTCTTTGATGGCAGGGCTGCGCAGCAATTGCAGCCGCGACAGAAAATATGCACCCAATTCCGCCGACCGTTCGACTAGCTTTTCCTCCGTCAGGACGCGCAGGGCGGTTCGGGCGACAGCGCATCCCAACGGGTTCCCGCCGAAGGTGCTGCCGTGGTCTCCGGGCTTGAAGACTCCCAGGATCTCGCTCGACGCAAGAACCGCCGAAACCGGGTAGAACCCACCGGCCAGGGCCTTCCCCACGATCAGCACGTCGGGAGTGATGCCTTCGTGCATATAGGCAAAGAGCTTGCCGGTGCGGCCCAGTCCCGATTGAATCTCATCGAGCATCAGCAGCACCCGGTTTTGGCGGCAAAGTTCGGCAGCTTCGCGGAGAAATCCGTCGCGAGGAATCACGACTCCTGCCTCGCCTTGAATGGGCTCGACCAGGAAACCGCAGGTATTCGGGGTGATCGCATCGCGAAGGGCTTCAACGTCCCCATACGGGATAATCCGGAATCCCGGCGTGAAGGGGCCAAAACCGTCGCGATACTGTTCGTCGGACGAAAAACTGACTACTGTGACGGTGCGGCCATGAAAATTCCCAGCGCAGACAATGATCTCGGCCTTGTCTTGGGGGATGCCCTTCACCTTGTAACCCCACTTGCGGGCTGTCTTGACGGCAGTCTCTACCGCCTCGGCGCCGGAATTCATGGGCAGCGCCACCTCGAATCCGGTCAAGTCGTGGAGTTCCTTGCACAGCAAAGGCAGTTGCTCGTTGCGAAAAGCGCGGGAGGTCAGGGTCACTTTCCGGGCCTGGTCGATGAGCGCAGCAAGAATCTTCGGATGGCAGTGCCCCTGGTTCACGGCGGAATACGCGGCCAGGCAATCCAGGTAGCGTTTGCCCTCCACGTCGTAAACCCACACCCCCTCCGCGCGCTCGATTACCACATCGAGAGGATGGTAGTTGTGTGCTCCATGCTGGTCTTCCAACTCGACAAGGTCCTGAGTACGCGTGGGAATCTCTGCTAATTGAGTTTTCATGGTCACTTCTAATTGTGCACTATATTGCGAAAACGGGCTCGAACACCCCCTTTTTCCGATGGTCAATTGCGGACGGTAGCCGGGAATTGGACCGAATTCCCCGCACAGGGCACGCAATCCCTGCGCAGTGCACTTTACACTCGTTTTCGGAACAGTCGAGCAGGCGAGTCGTGAAAAACTGTTTGAAGGCGATGCGCGGGACTATTTTGGATGTTGAAGACACTCGTCGCTGTCATCTTGATCAGGAATCGCACTAGCCGCTCTTCGCCTCGAATCGCCCTCGGCTTTCTCACGCTGCATATGCAGATTGTCGCGCACGCGAACATCTATATCGCCAAAGCATACGAGCCCCTCTTCGTTCGAAATTCGCTCCCCCTCAGCCACCTGCTAGCTCCCTTCTAGCCAGCTCTTGACAGCCAACGAGCATCTGATGGATATTACGTTACTGATTGCATGAGTTTTCGGTTACGCTACCATGCACATTCAACGCAAATCGCCGTTCGCGCTAGAAGACTGGCTGGTAGAACCCGAGTTCAATCGACTCTCTCGGGGCAAAATCATCCACCGGGTCGAACCCAAAGTGATGAGCGTGCTGCTTCAGTTGGCGGCTCAACCGCAGTGCGTCCTTTCAAAAGAGGAGATTCTCCGCGCCGTCTGGCTTGACACCTTTGTGAGCGAAAATGTTCTGACGCGTTGCATTTCGGTCTTGCGGCACATCCTGAAGGACAATCACCGCAATCCCCGGTTCATCAAGACAGTTTCCAAGGCCGGCTACTGCTTGCTGGTGACAGCGCGCCCCCTGCAGCCTCCCGCCGCCGATTTTTCACGTCTAGACCCTCCCGGGTTGCCGGAGGGGCAGGAAGTTATCCCTGCAACTGCCGTCGCCGAGGAGGCCACGCCCGCTGTCCTGCCGGAGAGCCAGACGAGCGGAGGGCGACGGACCGGAATTCGCAGCGCAGCCTCGGCGCTCTCCTTGGCGCTGGTAATTGGACTCGCGATCCTGGCGGTGCACGCGACCCGGGCCAAACCGAAACCGTCCGCGATCCGGGTCTTTCAGTTGACGACCAACGCCGGCGAACAGAGCTTTCCGGTCTGGTCGCCGGACGGCAAGCGGCTGGCCTTTGTCTGGGCAAAAGAGGATGGCGGTCGCCAAAGAATCTACATCAAGAAAGTGGGTAGCGAGTCCCTGGTCCAACTTACTGACCTATCCGACTATGAATACAGCCCCGCCTGGTCACCCGACGGCAAGCAGATCGCCTTTCTTTCCCTGTCAGAAGTCGGCCTGGGACTCTATGTCGCATCCCTGGACGATTCGCATTCCGTGCGCAAGATCTATGTTCCTGGTGAAGCCAAGCGCTGGCAGGATGGTGCGCTTTCCTGGTCTCCAGATGGCAAGAGTTTCGTTCTGGTCGATCACATTGGGACACAAGCGAGTTCGTCGATCTATCTGATCGATGCGGAGACTCTTCGTAGTCGCTCCCTGACCACTCCCCCGCCCAGTTGGGAAGGGGATATCGACCCCGTCTTCTCTCCGGACGGAAAGAAAATCGCTTTCCTGCGCTCGACAGAAAGCTGGGACACAGAACTGTACTGGGTTTCCACGGCCGGAGGGGCGGTCCATCAGATTACGCATGACGGTAAATTGATTCACGGGATCGCCTGGTCCTCGGACAATCGATCCATCGTCTTTTCTTCCAATCGCGCGGGCCAGGATGCCCTTTGGAAGGTCTCTCTGACGAACGGCGCGCCGCAGCGCTTGCCGGTTGGAACCGAGGGCGCCACCCAGCCGGCCATCTCGCCGAACGGAAAAGACCTCGCCTTTGTCCAAGGCTCGGCAATCTCCGGCATCCAGCGCTTCACGGTGTCGGGCGATTCGCGCAAACCTAAACAGACGCAGATAGTCTCTTCCAGCGCGGGGGATTCCTCTCCCAGTCTCTCCCCAGATGGCGCGCAATTTGCGTTTCAATCCTGGCGCACGCAAACTCGGCAAATCTGGGTCTCTTCCATCGACGGCCAATCTCTGCGGCAACTCACGCAGCTTGACGGCGTTGTCTCTGGCCCAGGCAGTCCCGCATGGTCTCCTCAGGGCGGCCGGATTCTCTTCGACGCGAGAATCTACGGTCATGCGCATATCTTTGTGATCTCTGCCGCCGGCGGCAGCGCGACACAAATCACCTTCGGAGATGTCAACGATATTGTTCCGCGCTGGTCGGCTGACGGCCGCTTTATCTACTTTCGCTCTAATCGTGGCGGACGCTGGCGGCTGTGGAAGCTTCCGGCATCGGGTGGAATGCCGCAACCAGTGACCTCCGACGACGGCTTCGTCGGCCAGGAATCGCCGGACGGGAAGTGGCTCTACTTTGCGCGCGACGCCGAGAATGGTCTGTGGCGCATGCCGGCAGCGGGAGGCGAGGCTGTCCGCATTCTCGATCAGCCGATGGCTGGCTTTTGGGGCCATTGGGCGGTGAGCCGAAGCGGGATTTATTTTCTGGACCAGCGCCAATCGACGCCGTCGATATCCCTCTACGATCCCGTCACGCAGAGGATTACCTGTTTTGCGAAGCTGAACTGGCTGCCACAGGCCTATGCGGGATTGAGCCTGCTCCATGATGGGCGAGATCTCCTCTTCAGCGACAAGCATGACGCCGGAAGCCATATCTCCATTGCGCAAGGCGTATTTTAGCGTGGTTTTTCCTCCTGAAATGCTCTAGTTGACGCGACCAACTGAGAGTGGCAACCCTCCACAGAACTCAATAGGGATAGGCACTCTGCGTCTGCTTCAGAAGATGTTTGTAAGGCGCAGAGCAAAGCTTCTTGGCTGTCCAATGGCGTTGCCGGAGAAGAGGCCGCCGAAGTCCATCACATTCAGAACGTTCTTCAGATTCTGACCATCCGCCTGCCAGCGGATTTTCATGCGGTCCGACTTGTGGATCTCCGCGCCGGCGGAAGCATTCATCTGAAAGGTTGGATAGATTCGGCCGCGAGAGAAGTTAATGCGATTCAGAACCTGTTGACCATATTGAGCTAGCACCGCGGCCGGATCGCCATCGAAGGCGAAGGGCAAGCCGGTATCGTATTGCACTCCGAACGCAACCCAGATCCGCGGTGTTGCCTGATAGCAGACGCGTCCACGTACGGTATTGCGTTGGTCCTGAGAGTCCGAAGTGTGCCCGGTCAACTGAGATGCAGCCTGACTGGCGATGGAGCCGAAGAACAATCCGCCGGTCACGGGAAACCACGCGTTGCCCACCATATAGGAGTAACTTCCGAAGCTGGAAAAACGGTGCCAGTCGGAAATTTCAATCTTCCCTTCGGCTCCGTAAACAATCGCTTTCCGAAAGGCGACGGGAAAGCTGATCGTGGTGTTGAAGATCTGACTGTCATCAGCAAAGTTATCGACAACTCTTCTGAAAATGTTGCTTTCCAGCTTCAGATGCCCGAGGAATACCTTGCTAAAGCCGGCTTCGTAATAATCTCCCTGCGATGGCTGAACGGGAAGATTCAGGAACCCTGCAGGATCGATACTCGCAACCACGGGCGAACTTGACAGGAGGATGTTTTCAAACGAGGGAGTCTGGAAGATCCGGTCATAGGAGAAGTGCAGAGAAGCATCGGTCTTTTGAAAGGAATGGGAAATGGCAAGGCGCGGTTGCAAGGCCTTCCGGTTGAGAAGCAATTGGTAGTGGTCCCAACGCAAGCCGGCGTTGATGGTCCAGTTGTGAAGCCGGATCAGATCCTGCACATAGACCGACTGCTCCAGGTCCGGGCGATTGGCCTGGTATGCAAAAGACAGTGGTGAACCGGGGTCGAATTGCGTGGGGTCGGTGATGTGGTAGTTCAACATCTCATGCAGAAAGGTGTTGTCCGACTCAACGCCGGCCATCCACTCATTTCTACCGCGATCCACGGTCGCGCTGGCTTTGAAGTAGCCCTCGCGAAACCAGTTGTGCTGGAACACGATGATCGGTGTCGACTCCGGGTTGGAGTAGAAATCGCTCGCGTTGTCGCGAACCATCCCGCGCATCTCGCCTGTAGATCTGGATGAGAAGCTATGCTCGTAGGTGGCAACTCCGATAGTTTCAAAGTTGTCGGAATTTTGGCGCTGCCCTGCCAGCTGCTGCACCATTTCATTTGGAATGTCATAGCGTGCGAGCTCATGGCGCGCGACCAACCGAAGACGATCGCTTGCCGTCAGCTCCCGCGCGTAATCCAAAGAAAAATCGCCTACGGTGCCGGTGTTCGAGAAGTTCTGTGGAACAACCGGGTTCAGGTAGTGGTCGGTCTTGCTCCCGCTTGCGCTGCCACCCAGCGTATTTCTGCCCCAGACATCCTGCCCTTTCGCGAACATGCCGACCGAGTCGAAGCTGCCACCGGACAGGGAGACCTGACCATGAAGGCCAGCCTGAAAATCTTGAAGAGTGTTTACTTCCACGACGCCACCCATTTTTCTGCCATACTCGGCGGGAATCCCGGCTGTATAGATGCTCATCGACTCGACGTCGTCCGCCTCGATCTCAGGCCCAAGACCCGGAGAGCGGTTGTCGGTCAGCGGTATGCCATCGACGACAAACTGCGTCTGATACTCCGATCCGCGGGGATGCAGCACCGCATTGCCTTCATAGAGCCAACCGGGCTGCGCGTTGACCAGATCCTGAAGGTCACGACCTGGAATGGAACCGAGCCGGTCCTGGATGGCCCCCGCGCCTACCTGGCTTACAGAACCTGCCTCATCCGGATTGCTGAATGTGTTGGCCGCGCGTACGGTTATCGATTCATTCACCGCAGGCAGTTGAAGTTGGATCTTTACAGCGGACGGAAGCGATGAGCGAATCTCTATCGATTCGGATTTGGCCGCGAAGCCCGGTTGCTTGATTTCAATCTCGTATGTGCCAAACGGAAGACGCTGCACATCCAGATTTCCCAGATCGCTGGTCGGGAGAGCCTTTCGATATTGGTTGGCTCGGCTGACAATCTGAACCGTGGTTTTAACTCCGAAACCGGCGGGGTCGATCACATAGAGGCGCAATTCACCCCGATTGGTTTGGCAAAGTAGCGGTACGGCAGAAAAGAGGATCAAAGCCGTGAATCTCTTCATGACGAGTAAACCTCGCGGAATCCGATGGCCAATCTCCAGCAACGCGCCAGGGAACGGAAAACTCATCTTTTCGTGCATGTGGACCGGAGTGCGGGAAGCAATTTACCGCCCAGTATTTCAGCGACTCTCCTGTCCGCCGATCCTGATCTTGAGACCAAATCGAGCCGTTCGGGGCGTAGCCAGCGTGGTGGTGGGTGTTTTGGCCACTTCAATCTGGCGATTGAGAAGATTCTCTCCGGCGGCGAAAGTTTCGAGTCGCTTGCCGAACTCATGCGAAGCATATACGTCGAGCCGGAAGTAGCCGTGCAGCAGATAAGTGTTGGCATCGTCGTCGAACTGGCGCCCGCTTAGCCGCCCCTGCAGATTGAGTGTGCCCAGCGTTGGCCGCATCGCGCGCAGGTTCATTGTCGCCATGTTGCGGGCAACTTCGGGAATCCAGTTGCCCACCAGCGCCGTGTTCTGACTGTCCTTGGTCACGGTCGCTTGAGCGTATTGGTAGCCGCCATCGACCGCCAACCAGCGTCGCGGTGCAAGCTCATAATCCACTGAAACGCCTCGGCTCTCAATCTGCCCCAGATTCTCGCGCATCAATAAAATCGGCGAGGATTTCGGGTTGATCGTGACTGCGTCGATGGGTCGATTGACCTGAGTGAGAAAGTAGCTGGTGCGCAAGCTGCCCCAGCGATACTCGGAAGCCAGGCCAACTTCCCAGCCCGTCGCCCGCTCGCTAAGCAGGCTGCCGTTTGGTTTGGTAAGCTGGTTTCCCACCTGTGTTGAGCGGTAAAGCTCGTTGGGCGTGGGCTCACGGAATGCGCGAAAACCCGACGCCGAGACGGCCCAATGATCGAAGAGCTTACGCGAGACGCCGAGACGCGGGTCGAAAAAATGCTGGTCAAACTGCGTGGGTTGCGTAGGGTTCGCGCTCCAGCTTGTTCCGTTCCAAAGTAACTCGTGACCATCGAAGTTCTGGAACCAGTCCTCGCGCACGGACGCGGTCCACGTCCAATTCTTGCGCACCCACATGGCTTCGGCGTACGCGGCCGAGTCCCGCTGATGGTCGTGCAAATTGGTCAGCGCGGGAGCAGATCCATAGCTCTGCTCCCGATCCCATACGCGCACGTCGTGTGCGTCCGCTCCTGTCACCAGCAGCAGCCCCGCTTTCAGCGGCTGATTCCAGTGCGCAACTGCGCCCAACTCATTTTCCGGCGTCAGCGAGAATTTGCTGGGAATCTCGCCGCAGCGATAGGAGCAGGAAGGATCCCCGAAATTTGGCAGGTTCGAGATGCCCGAAAATGTCTGCCTGAAATGATCGGTCGATCCATAGAGCCGCGCCACCAGCGATCCATCATGCGGCCCGCGCCAGTCCGCGCCGGTTGCGTAGCGCCACAGCCGCGTTTCATTGGTCTGGTAAGGCGTTCCGTTGTTGCGTGCCTCGTTGAAGGCGCTGCCGCGGACAAGGAGCCTGATCGCTCCCTGGTCGTGTTCTGCCAGCAGCACGCCATTCTGGCCATGAACGTTGCTGTCAATGTCCACCGGCCCGCGCTGCGCCGGCGCCTCCTGGATAAACCCATCCGTTCCCACAACGCCACCACTCGTCAGCAATCCCCACGGACCTTGTTTGGCTTGCACCATCAAGCTATCGTCGATGGTGCTCTCAGCGCCGTAGGTGCTCTTCAGTTCGACCAAATTGGATCTGGGCCGCACCGGCACCACATTGATGACGCCGCCGATGGCGCTCGATCCATACAGACCGCTGGCCCCGCCGCGCACCAGTTCGATACGCTCGATCGCCAACTCCGGCTGCTCCAGCCAATGAATGGTTCCCGCGAATGCATCGTTCAACGGCACGTCGTCCTCGGTGAGCAGGGTGCGGCTGGCCGACGTTGAACCCAGGCCACGTAAACTCATGCCTTGCGAAGATGGGTTGGCCACCAGCGAACTCGACCGCCGGAAAAGCTCGACGCCAGGAAGCTGATGTATCTTTCCGTCCAGGGTGAAAGATGCCGTTGTGTTAAGGTCTGTCTCGGTCAATAGGCGCGTGGTCGCCGGACTCTCCAGCGATCCCAGCGGAGTCCGATAGGCGGTTACGGTCACTTGTTCGGAGTTGGCGGCAGGCTTCAATTGAACGACCGTTGTAACACTGACGTCGAGGGTTTGCTCAACAAAACCCGGCGCGTCCACACGCAGAATGCTAGGGATGGAATAGGGAACGCTGATTCGTCCGGAAGAGTCGCTCCGCCCGAGGAGCTTGCCTGAGGAGTCGGTGACCGTGGCTCCTCCGAGCGCGGCGCCACGAATATCTTCGACCGCGATGGTTACCGTGGATTGCGAATGAAGACTTGCCGGGGTCAGAAGCATTCCGATGAGCGCCAGGACACCTGCCATTCCATTGGAATTCAAACCCGGTATTTGCCGTCTCATTGGGCCTCCATGCACATTCTGTGAAGAGATTGTGGCATATCTGAAGGTAAAATCCATCCAATGTCCTCTCAGAAATGTCAGGCGCGTTCTTTGCATAGAGCAAGATCGATCAAGCTGTTTCGTCTCCTCGATCTGCGGAATAAAGGTCTAAGCAGCAACAGAACATCACCGAAACCGAACCTTGCACGTCGCTGCACCGCGCATCCGAAGAAGTCAATTGGCTGCGCACCGGAAACCGTGGCAGGCGGGGCCACAGCCGCCACCATTGTTGCCTCGGCTCGAAACGCGGGCAATCTGCGCGCTGTCATACCAGGAGCCCCCGCGCCCTACTCGAAACTTCCCACTTCGCGGTCCGTGCGGATCAATCGCGTCTGTCGCGTTGTAAGGACCATACCAATCCGCCACCCACTCCCGTACGTTTCCCAGCATGTCGTAAACGCCGAAGGCATTCGGTTGCTTCTGCGCCACCACGTGGGTTGCAGATGCGGCGTTGGCCTTGTACCACGCGATGTCGTTGACCGCGGCATAACGGGCTCCCGCAGCGCCACCCCGCGCCGTATATTCCCATTCCGCCTCTGTCGGGAGTCTCATTTTGATGCGCTCACAATAGCCTTTGGCGTTGTCCCAAGTTACTTCTTCGACGGGTAGCTGCGCTCCATGATTTTTGCTGGGGTTGCTGCCCATCACTTTGATGTACTCCGCCTGTGTAACAGGGGTTTGTCCGATCCATAACCCTCTGCTTAGAGTTACCATGTGCGCGGGCTTTTCGTTATCGAAACATTCGGAATCACCTGGCGAACAGCCCATCTGAAAAGTGCCTGGTGAAATCCAGACATACGTCAGGCCGTCCATTCGATTCACCTTTGTCCGTCCATGCGCCGCGACAGCTATCCATGCACCTTGCCAGCCGAAAACCGTCAAGACTCCCAGGATCAACAGCCATGTTCGCCTCCAAATCCCGTGCGTGCAACGGCGTTGTGTGATGGTCAGCCTCATCTCTCTAACCTTCTCCTTCTCTATAGAGAGGCAACCGGCGAAAAGCATAGATGGAGGAATCTAAGTATCTGTGCAGTTCGCGGGTTTTGGCTTCTCAGCGCTTAGTCAATTTCAAGGCCGCTGAGTAGCGCGTTGTTTGTTACCGACGTGAATGTTATGGGGCTTACGCCGACGACACAAAGTGCCGCCGGCGTGAGCTGATTCGGCTCATATTAGCGGATTTCAAGACCCGCAACAGACGGTTGGTTTACCGCGCCGTCGGTAAAGGCAATCACGATTTGGCCACTGCTGTTAGCCGTGGCCGTGAACGCCTTAACCACGGCGATGTTCTTGCCTCCGGCTGCGGCAAACTGGTCGAAGTTGGTAAGTACTCTTGTGCCATTGATGGCCACGTTGAACTCACGATCCCCCGCCGCGCCGAAGTAGATCTCGGCGAAGTGAATCAAGACGGTATGCGTGCTGCCGGCTACCATTCCCGGTATCGTGTAGGTGAAGGCTCCATCGCGCTGAGTCTGGTACACCGCCATGGGCGCGGCGTTGGCGCCCGCCGCAGTCGTAGAAATGGTCGCGGTGGTTGGCGTGGCCTTCCCGCCGCCGCTGTAGTCTTCGTCCGCGGAGAAGGATGCATCGCCACCCCCTGAGTTGCTGACCGCCGGACCTTCAAAATTGATGGCGATGAAGTCCCCGCCCGAGCCACTTGTCTCCGTGGTAGCGCTGGCCTGATTCGAGGCGGGCGATGTACCAAAAGAGTCAAGCGCTTCCACAACATAGTAGTAGGTTGTCGCGGCTGCGAGGCCGGTGTTGGAGTAGTTGGAACTGGTCACGCCACTGGCGATCAGGTTGCCCGAACCCGGAGTGAATCCGCTGGTGGTGCTGCGGTAGACATTGTAGGAACTGATGGTGCAATTGGCCGGCGGAGTAGGCTCCGTCCAGGTCAACCCGATGGCGCTCGATGAGGAGGCCGTCGCCACCAGATTGGTTGGCGCCGCGAGATCCGCACCGCACGTTCCCGAGATTGGAGTGTACCAACGAACATAGTCCACCGTCATCGGCTGCGCAGGACTGGACAGGCCGCTATCCGACCCGCCGAGAGTGCCACCTACCGCCACATTCAAGATCACGAAGAGATCTTGATTGAATGGCCAGGTGTCTCCCGCGGGAAGGATGCTGGGAGTAGCAGTGAAGAACGGTGTTTCAGGATTGTCCACAAAGAACTGCATCTGATTCGCCGTCCAAATTGTTCCATACGTATGGAAGGCAGTGTTTGTTGCTTCTCCGCTGGGGAAAGTGTAACGTTCTCCGATTCCGCTTCCTCCAGTCTTTGTGGTATGAATCGTGGAATTCTCGCCCGTGGTGCCAGCACCGTTATCAACTTGCGGGGACCAGTTCTCCAAAATATCTGCTTCGCCGCAACTAGGCCACGGAACAGTGGTGATGTCGCTACCCAGGGTCCAAAAGGCAGGCCAGAGACCTTGGTTTGTCGTATTGGGAAGCTCGACACTGGCCTCGAGAATGCCGTAGGTAAAGTTTTCCTTCCCTTCCGTATTCATGCGGCCAGATAGCCACGCGCCATTCTCATTGATCGGCCGAATGACCAGGTGTCCGCTGCCATCGATGTAGACCGGGGCGGTGGAAGTGCTGAATGTTGTGGGGCACTGGGCCGGGTTGCCCGAGTATCCTGGAGGTCCGCAGTAAACCTCTGCCTCGCCGTTGCCCCAGCCGCCATTATTTCCGAGATCAAATTTCCATACCGTGGTGTCTGGAGATCCGGCGCTACCGTTGAATTCCTGGCACCATGTCGGAGCATACGTCGTTGACCCGACCGTAATGTTGGAAACGCCAGTGCAACCGCCAGAGGGTTGCGCATAGGCATCAATTGGCAGCAGGGTTAAGGTGAAGATCAGCGACGCCGCAAACAATACCGCAAAGACGAATTGTCTCGAACTGATTGAGTTACACTTCATTTCATCCTCATTTCTTCTTCCGATGGGAGAGAGTCTCGGCCGAAAACATTAGCCATGCCTGCAGGCCAACGGCATAAAGTGCCGCGGCCTGCGCTGGCTCGGCTTGTCTTAGCGGATTTCAAGACCAGCAACGGATGGCTGGTTGACTGCGCCGCTAGTGAAGGCGACCACGATTTGGTCGCTACTGTTGGCGGTCGCCGTAAAGGTTTTTACCACGGCAATATCTTTCCCGCCTGCTGCGGCAAATTGGTCAAAGTTGGTGAGCACGTTTGTGCCGTTGATGGCCACATTGAACTCGCGATCCCCCGCCGCGCTGAAGTAGATCTCGGCGAAGTGAATCAGGACGGTGTGCGTGCTGCCGGCTACCATGCCTGGAATCGTGTAAGTGAAGGTCCCAACGCGCTGCGTCTGATAGACAGCCATCGGCGCTGCATTGGCTCCGGCCGAGGTCGTGCTAATGGTCGCCGTAGTTGGAGTTGCAGCTCCGCCGCCGGTGAAGTCTTCATCCGCGGCAAAAAAAGCGTCGCCGCCCCCCGAGTTGCTGATCGCCGGACCTTCAAAGTTGATCGCTATGAAGTCCGTGCCGGAGCTGCTGAGCGATGCGAAGATCATCGAGTCGATGTTCCATCCAGCTTCGTCCTGGTTTACTGTCAGCGTTTGCGTACCTGCGGGGAGGGTAACGGTGGCTGTCACAGTCACCCAGGCCTGATAGCCGCCGGTCGCTGGAAGTGCGACAAAACCGCTCAGGTTGGTTCCCGTCGAGTTGGAGATATGGAAGGCGTCGGCGACAGCCGCCGGAGCAGCAACCAGAATGCTGACCGTGTACGTTCCCGCCGTGGCTACATTGACCGTGTAGCGGAACCATTGCCCGGCAGCCGTCCAGCCAATATCGTTGCCGGTTGCAAGAGCTGAGGCTGTTTCCAGATCGACGCCATCGGAACGATAGGCGTTATCCGTGCCATTGACCGCAGTGACATTGTAAGCCACTCCTTGGCCACCCGTGTCGTAGTTCTCGGCCAACACCGTGCCAGGAATCGCCGCTGCCCTGCCGCCGTAAGGACCTTCCGTTGTTGAGCCGGTACTCGTAGTGGCGCTCGCTTGTGTCGAAGCCGTCGAGGAGCCAAACGAGTCGACCGCTTCGACGACATAGTAATAAGTTGTCGAAGCCGCTAGCTCGGCGGCGGAGTAGGTCGTCCCGCTCACATTGTTGGCTATCAGGTTGCTCGACCCCGGCGTGAAGCCGGAAGCCGTGCTCTCGTACACGTTGTAAGTGATTGAGCAGCCGGGACCGACGGTGCTCGCCGTCCAGCTCAGGTTAATCTCGCTCGAAGATGCAGTTGTTGCCGACAAACTACCCGGAACCGTGGGTGCTGCCGCGCAGCTTGTGCCCACCGGTGTTCCATAAGCAATAAGAGTGTCGCCAGAAGGAACGTATACCTTGCCGTTGGCTACTGCGATGTATTGAAAATTTCCCGGCCCTGAGCCTGTCGAATCACCCGCGGTTTGGTTGCTGTTCCAGTAGTCCGCCGCGGTCACATTCATCGGATTCAGTGCGTGGAGTTCGTTTCCTCCGTACGCCCATAGAATGGCATTCGCGCCGGTGGGGGTCGACGAGATGGCCAAGGTGCCTCCGGACGTTAATGTGGTGGATTGCTCGCACGCAGCGTTGCCGGTGCTTCCCCCCGTATAGCAGTACTGCTGGAGTCCAGTTCCGCGTGGCCAGACGTAGGCGTACTGCGCGCTGCCGGAGTTCCAGGCGATCGGGGAATGGCCTACGGCACTGTTCGTACTGTAAGTATTGATGGCCGCAGCACCAAGGTCGGCATCGTTTACGAGATACAGGGCACCGTACTTCGTAGGCCCAATGAATATCTTGCCCCCGGTGCCCGGCATAATGACCATACCTCCGCCGTTCAGGTCGGCATCACCGTTGCTATTCGCCTGTGCGTTTGGCGGCAGGTAAGAGGACTCGACCGTGCCGAGATTGGATGGACTCAATTGCACGATGCTCATCGAATAATCTCCGTTGCCTATCGTGCCGTTGCCCGTTGCGACGAAGATGCTCGTTCCGTCATAGATGACTCCATCGCCGCCCTGCCAAATGCCGCCCTGGTTTCCACCATTGGCACAGGTGTCGCACCACACGCCATTCTGAGAGAAGCCGGAACCGTTCGTGTACTTGTACCCGATCAGCCAGCCGTGGTAGGTGCCAGAGTCCGTCATGTGGCAGAAGGAGGTATAAATGGTGCCATTGACGTCCAATAGCGCAGCGCGCGCATTCTCCTGGGCCGAATCGAAAGCGACTCCACTGGCGGTGGCCGAAATCGTCACCGGGCTCCCGGTTAGTTCGGTTCCGGCAAGCACGTCAATCGCATGCAGTTGGTTCGCATTGGTGCTGCTGTTCAGGGTCACCACGAAGAGCGCACCGTGCGGACCCAAAGTGGGGTCCACCACGGGCGTCGCCGTGGTAAAGGCTGCGTTGGTGCCCAAGCTCAATTGCCACAGTTTGGCTCCCGTGTCGGCATTAAATGCCCGGGCGCTAGTTGCACCCGAGCCCTCGGCCGAGGAGGTGGTAACCAATAACACATTGGTCGGATAGCCAGACACGTTCAATCCGCCCAGAACCAGCGCCTGTCCCATAACAGGGGCATCGAGCGACATCGTAAAGAGCTTGTGGATGGTGGAGGTTGGGGTAAGCTGGGTCTCATTGCTGTATACGGCATCGCGCTCGGTATCAGCGTTTTGGGTCAAGACGCTGACCTGTGCGCCGGCCGATGCCGCGAGGAACCACACGAAGACGAACGCCAAAAATGCAAACGTGGCGATCTTGCCCATGGGGAAAATGGGACTGCCTCCGCACGACGCGAGTGATGCTAAACCACTTTTATGAACCATCATCATTTCTCCGTGTTGTGGGTAGTTGTGTCCAACGAGCCCGCTAGCCAATTGCAATGCCACCGATGAGGCTGTTGTTTGTTACCGATGCGAAGGTAATCACGCAATGCCCGTTTGCATTCCCAGGCGCCGTGAAATGCTGGATCCTGGCGATGCTCCGCCCTGCGTCCCATCGATGGTTACCTTGGACATCAGCAAGCCCGCGGTGGTGAAGAACGCTTCGCAGAAGTGCAGTCGCGCCATAGAGTTGACTCCCAGGATTGAGCCCGGCAACTTATAAGTAAAGAAGGTGACCCCATTGGTGGTGCTTGAGGCTGCATCGGTGTTGTTTAAACCTGATCGTTCACCGTCACCTTGAAAAGAATCCAAAAGTGCTCACGTTTATGTTTCACTGGACCAGGATGGTCTCGTTCGGGTTCTCACCAGTACGCATGTTTTCATTGTGCCGCATGATGTAACTCACTTGAGCGTGCCCGGAGCCGACAAGACACGCGAGAGACTACCCGGAGGCGCAGACAACTATCGCCTTTGTCGGTTTAGAGAATTCCAGGAACACACTTGGCTTCTTTGAGAGTGGTAACAGTTGGCTGTTCTTGGCTTGGGAACAAAGCCACTTGAGTGTGTGCTTCCGGTCCATAGGATTTCCTGACATGCTGCAGAGTGCGCCTTCTTGTGTTCGCGAACGGGGAAACAGCGCGAATAAAAACACTCGGTGAAGGTAGACCTTGCAACCCTCAGGTGTCATGAGGTTGCACTGATGAAATCCGAATGATTTTCTGAGGGATATTAGGCTATTGATTCCATAAGCCTATCGGTTGCATACAACGGCGTCGCGATCTATTGGAAGCCAGTCTGGCACATCCTGTCTAATGTGAGCTTGAATTGGTGTTGGCCAACGCCGGTCCTATCAGGAATGTTCCGGGGCGCAAGACCGACGTCAAGGAAGCCCGTGGCTGGCCGACCGGATGGCACATGGGTTGATCCGGGCTAGCTTTGTTCCCAACGAGGCATCCAGGCAGGCGCGAGATTCGCTGCAAGGAGGTTGATGGCGCTGTCGAATCCTTTCGCATCGCTATTGCAGTGTTGAGTGGCATCTCGGGTATCAGTAGTCTTCTTCGCTCACCCGCAGCGGTCGAAGTTTAAACAAGTTTCACAACTCGTTAACATCCGGGTGAGCCGTGTTAACGAATATCTATTCTTGGAATGGAATACGTCGTTCCTTTGGGGTCTATATAACAAACATTTTATTCACTATCGTACGGACTTGAGGCACGGGGAAGGGCCCCACAGTCTGCGCGGATTTTGTGAATTTATTACCGACTTTGTAAATGTAAAGCATTTTAACTTGCAGGTGCAATTTGCATCGGATACTCTCTCGACGCTGGACATTTCGATTTTAGGACACTGAAGTACGAATTCCACATTGCAAGAGAACTTTTCCTCCCTGCAGCATATTTCATAGTGCCTTGATTAGTGCTCAATCCCCTCTCTGCTGGTCCTTCACCCTGGCCGTTCACCCTATTGAGCAGGGCAGTTGCGATGACCTTTGCTCTACCCGGTCTCTAGCTTTCGCTGTATTGGAGATTTCACATGAAAACAGGTACTTCACTTTGCCGGGCGATCCTGCGCCTGACAATTGCTGTGCTTTCCTGTGCAAGTTCTTCGTCCGACGCACAGAACAGCACAATCTTTGGACCCAACGTGTATGTCTTCACACCCAGCAGTTCCGTGTCGTCGATCAACGCAACCCTCAACACACTGAACGCCAACACCCAGTTCGACACCAAACGCTATGCTGTGCTCTTCATGCCTGGCACTTACACTGCGGTTGAGGCAGAGGTGGGCTACTACGAGTCCGTTGCCGGGTTGGGCGAGACGCCCAGCGCCGTTCATATCAACAACGGCTATTTAACTTCGAATCAAACGGATTCCAATGGAAATCTGACGACTAATTTCTGGCGCTCCATCGAGAATATGCAAATCACGGCTCCGTCGGGCTCCTATCAGTGGGGCGTATCGCAGGGCGCGGCCTTCCGACGCATGCTGATCGATAACTCGGGCGGAATTGAACTAACGAATACAAGTTGCGGCGAGGCCAGCGGCGGGTTCATCAGCGACTCCGATATCACAGGGAAGGTGAATGCCTGCTCGCAACAGCAATGGTATACGCGCAACAGCTCGATTGGAGGCTGGGCAGGGTATGTATGGAACTTCGTCTTCTCAGGCGTGAATGGGGCCCCGGCGCAAAGCAATCCGTTCGGCACTGCGGCGAATGCCAACACTACGTTGGCTACGACTCCAGTCAGTCGTGAAAAGCCCTATCTTTACGTGGACAGTAGCGGCAATTACAACGTCTTTGTGCCGACCGTACTGACCAACTCTTCTGGAACGGATTGGTCTGCGAATGGCGGCCTGGGAACCGGCTACTCACTAGCCATCAGTACCTTCCTGATCGCTACCCCATCAACGCCACTGAGCACTATCAATGCAGCGCTTGCCGCCGGACAGAACCTGATTCTGACTCCCGGAATCTACCAGTACAGCGGAGCAATCGAAGTCACAGACGCAAAGACCATCGTGCTGGGCCTCGGTTATCCGACCCTGGTTCCGCAAGCGGGTACTGCTGCCATCGCGGTTGCAGACGTGGATGGCGTGCAGCTCGCAGGATTGTTGATTGACGCGGGCCCGGTCAATTCAGCAGTACTCTTGCAGGTGGGTGTTGCGGGCACGTCACGCGTCAGCCACGCCAGTGACCCGACGTCGCTCAACGACGTCTTCTTCCGCATCGGCGGAGCGACTGCCGGAACCGCCACCACGGCTTTGGAGATCGACAGCGACAACGTCATCCTGGACAACATCTGGGCCTGGCGCGCCGATCATGGAACGGACGCGACATGGACAGGCAACGTCGCCATGCACGGATTGGTTGTCAATGGCGACAACGTCACAGCCCTAGGCCTTGCCGTCGAGCACTTTGAGCAAGAGCAGGTGCAGTGGTTTGGGCAAGGTGGCGAAACCATCTTCTATCAGAGCGAAATACCCTACGACGTGCCCAACCAGTCGTCATGGATGGATAACGGCGTTGATGGTTATGCTTCTTACAATGTCGAGCCGACGGTTACCACACATTTGGGTTATGGCATCGGCGTATACTCCTTCTTCAATCAGGGAGTGGACATTATTGCCAACAGCGGAATCGCTGCCCCCGTTGCTGCTGGAGTCAAGTTCACCGACGCACTAACAGTGTTTCTGGCGGGAAGCGGTCAGATCACCGATACCATCGCCTCGAACACCGGCACAGTCGACAATGCCGGAACAACGGTTCGCTCTGGCGCTATCTTGAGCGACGTTAGTTCATGGGGGGGTTCAGCCGGCAATTGCACCGCAGTTCCCAGCGTTCCTGGAACACCCTCAGGGTCTGGAACATCTTCGAGTACAATTAGCGTGACCTGGGGCACCAGCACTGCCACAACCGGCTGCACGGTGAGTTACAACCTCTTCCGCAGCGTGACCTCTGGATTCACGCCCTCGTCGAGCAATCAGATTGCGTCTGGCCTTACCAGCGCGTCGTTTGCGGATTCCGGTCTCGCGGCTTCGACCACTTACTACTATGTGGTCGAAGCCGCCGACGGCGACGGCTCCTCAACGCCATCGCCGCAGGGCGGCGGCACCACGCTTGCTCCCGCCACCTGCTCCGCAGTAACTCCCGCCCCGACGGAGTTGACCATAACATCGGTAACTTCCAGCACAATCGGCTTAAGTTGAGCGGCACCTACTCCTCCGGCCAACTGCACCGTCGATTCCTACATCGTGTACGGTGGGACGACAGCCAATCCGACGACGCAGGTTGGCACCGCGACAGGCACCACCTTCACGAACACCGGATTGTTGCCCTCGACAACCTACTACTACAAAGTGGCAGCCGTCGACGCATTCGGAACATCGCAGCCTTCAACGCAGGTCAGCGGCACCACTTCAGCAACTGCCACGGGGGACATTTACGCTATCGCATGCGGCGGCCCGGCGGAAAGCAATACAAATGGCGGTGACGTCTCGTTTGTAGCCGATGAATTCTTCAGCGGCGGCGGCGACAACAGTCACACCACAAAGACCATTAATCTGACGCAGCCCGGCGTGAATGCGGCACCGATGGGCGTGTATCAATATGGACGGGCCGGAGTTACAACCTATACGATTCCCAAACTGGTTGCCGGCAGTCAGCACACCGTCCTGTTGCACTTCTCCGAGAACTACTTCAGCGCCAAGGGTAAGCGCGTCTTCAACGTCGCCATCAACGGCACCACAGTGCTCTCCGACTTTGACATTTATGGCACAGCCGGAGCTCAGTACACGGCATTGGAAGAGGCGTTCACAACCGCGGCTAATAGCGCTGGGGATATAGTGATTGCCTTCACCGATGGCACGGCGAATCAACCGCTCATCATGGGAATTGAAATCCGGTAGGAAGAACTTAACAATACGTGCGTGCGGAACTTTGTCCCGCACGCGCGTATCGCCGCGTTATTTTTCGTGCAGGAATTTCCTTCATGAGCAATCCTAAACAACTCAACCCGCAAGGAGTATTTGTGAAACACACTCAATCTTCTCGAATGAGAGGTCTCAGTATTTTCTTCGCTGTGCTTGGTGTTCTTTGCGCAGCTCCGCTGCGCGCGCAATGGACATTCAACTGGGGCGACGATTTCAATGGCACCGCCAATACGACTTACAATCACAACCTTTGGACGAACGAAGTCAAAGAAAACACCGGGAACGTCTGGGGCGATGGAACAATCATGTCCACCAGCGACAGCCTTTCGAACGCCTATCTTGATGGGAATGGCAATCTGGTCATTGCGATGACCTACACTGCCAATCCTGGTTCCGGCCAGACGAACTACACTTCGGCAAGGTTGAAGAGTTTGCCCACCACTGGCATGGGCCCTTACGGACAGTTTGATTTTGTTGCCCAGAACCCCTCCGCTCTTGGCATGGGCGCAGCCATCTGGTCGATGGGCGCCAGCAATAATACCGGCACGCCCTGGCCCTGGTGCGGCGAGTTGGACATGATGGAAATCCAGGCCAAGACCGCCAATCATAACGGGTCCACCATCCACGGCGGACAAACCGACGGGCAGACCTACTACGAGTATGGCGGGCTCAGTTCGGCCGTGAATTTAACCGGTGCCAATACCTTCGACAACGGCTTTCATCAATTCACCACGAACTGGGCCCCCTATCATCTCCAGTTCTTTTTGGATGGTGCGATGTATGCAGAAATTCACCAGTACAATATGGGGGTTACCGATCAGTGGTCGACGAACAAGCCCTACCAACTCATTCTCAGCTCGGGAGTCGGCGGCAACGGCGGCACACCGAATGGGACAGGATTCCCGTCGAACCTGACCATCCAGTACGTTCACTACAACACGTGGACTCCCGGCGCTCCGGCTCCGGTAACCAACCTTGCGGCTACTGGAACCAGCAGCAACTCCGTGAACCTCTCATGGACGGCAAGCACGACCACGGATGTTGTTTATAACGTGTATGCCAGCACCACTGTAGGCGCCGCACTCAGCGATACCACTGAGGTGATCGAAGGCATCACCGGAACCTCGTATACCGACACAGGATTGCAGCCGAACACGACCTATTACTACACGGTCGTTGCCTCGAACTGGGGCGGCGAATCTGCGCAAGCAAATGTCACTGTAAACACGCAGGCTCCGGGCAACAGCACTGGAATCCAGTTGAGCGCCGGCGGTTATGCGTTTGGCACCTTCAAGGCTTCCAGCTTCGTTTTGGGCGGCGCTACAAATTACCACTGGACAGCTGGCCCACCTGCGGGCCTTACCACGGTGGACACTTCAGGTGTCACCAGTCCGGCGCCGCAAGAGGTATATAACATTGAGCGCTGGGGGCCTGCGGCCTGGACCATTACAGGACTGAATCCTCTGGGCGGTTATAACGTCCGATTGCATTTTGTCGAGTTTGGGAGTGCGAACGCCAGCAAAGGCGCCCGAGACTTCAATGTCGCCATCAACAGCCAGATAGTTCTACCGGATTACGACATATATTCTGCCGCCGGCGGTGCAATCGACAAAGCCGTCGTGGAACAGTTCTATACTCAGGCGGATGAAAATGGGATCATTGAGATCGCAACCACCATGGGAACCCCGACGACCGCAGTCGATCTAAATCCCACCATCAACGCAATCGAGATTCTTCCGTCAACCGGCAGCAATCCTGTTGGCGCAAAGCCGGGAGCCATCACCGATCTGGCCATCAATTCAGGAGGTCCTGCCGAGGGAAGCTTCGTTGCCGACGAAGAATACAATGGCGGCGATACATCCACAACCACCGCGACGGTCTCGACTTCCGGCGTAACCAATGCAGCGCCCGCTGCTGTTTATCAGTCGGAACGCTACGTGCCGTTTACATATGTTCTGACGGGTCTGGAAGCCGATGCAACCTACACATTGAACCTGCACTTCGCTGAAACCTACTGGACAGCGGCAGGAAAGCGCATCTTCAACGTGAATATCAACGGAACTCGGGTTCTTGCCAACTTCGACGTGTATGCGTTGGCGGGTTCCGACAAAGCGCTGGTCGAGCAGTTCGCAGCCAATGCAGATATGTACGGCCAAATTGTCGTGCAGTTCTTTGATGGCAGCGCGGATAATCCGTTCATCAACGGCATCGAGGCAATCAAGACTGCCAGCACTTGCAACGCGGCTCCGGCAGTTCCAACTGGACTGACAGCAACAGCGACTTCCTACAGCGCAATTGGGTTGAGTTGGACGGGCGTTTCCGCGCCAACAGGCTGTCCATCCGTTACCTATAGCCTCTACGGAAGCACGACACCGAATCCGACCACTTTGCTCACTAGCAACCTAACCAGCACTAGCTACGCCGACACCGGTCTGAATGGTTCGACAACTTACTACTACTCGGTAGAGTCAGTCGATTCCCACGGTGCATCGGCACCTTCGACGCAGGCTTTTACCACGACTCCGGCAGCGCCGTGCTCTGCGGTTACGGCAGCACCGGGAGGTTTGACAGTTACCGGCACTACCTCCAGTTCGATTAGCTTGAGTTGGACGGCACCAACTCCTCCGACAGGCTGCACCGTCAGCTCCTATGCCATATTCGGCGGAACGACAGCAAATCCGACCGCTCAGGTTGGCACCGTATCGTCTGGCACCACCTTCACCAACACAGGTCTATTGCCTTCGGCAACATACTACTACGATGTAAAGGCGATCGACGCGTTCGGACCATCGTCGGCTTCAGGGCAGGTGTCCGGAACTACCCTGCCAAACACCTCCGGATCTGACTTCATCGCCATCGCATGCGGCGGTCCGGCGGAGGGCAATGCCAGCGGCGGCGATGCCTCCTTTGTTGCTGATGTGGATTTCAGCGGCGGCGGGGCCAGCAGCCACACCACAAATACCATCAATCTGGCGCAACCTGGCGTGAATGCCGCCCCGATGGCGGTATACCAATACGGGCGCGCTGGAGTTACAACCTACACGATTCCCGGATTGGTTGCTGGCAGCCAGCACACCGTTCTGTTGCACTTCTCCGAGAACTACTTCACCGCCAAAGGCAAGCGCGTCTTCAATGTCGCCATCAACGGTACAAGCGTACTCGCCAACTTTGACATCTATGCCACAGCCGGAGCCAAAAACACAGCAGTGGAAGAGACGTTCACAACCACTGCCAACAGCGCTGGGGATATAGTGATTTCCTTCACCGACGGAACGGCGAATCAACCCCTGATTGACGGAATTGAGATTCGCTAAGACGAACGCAACCAATGCGGTCCAGCGGTGCCTAGTTTCGCCGGACCGCATTACTAGACAGGCAGGATTTTTCGAGAAAACACGCGGCCATTGTGAAGGCACCGGATCTTTGACTGTCTCTTTCGATATTTCAGCAGGTTTGGTTAGCAACCAATCGAATCACAGTTGAGCCACGATCTATGGATGCATTCACGCATTCTAGAAGCCGCGTACCTGTCCAAACATCTAGCCATCGATCAACCGAAAGGAGCGCCATGTACTATTCACCCACTCACTGTGCGAGCTTCATGCGCTGCGTCGCTCTGAAGACTGCCGGCGCGAAACCTGATTCCGGGCCCCGAAATCTACGTACCGTGCGTAACAATCCGCAACGGATTGCCCGCCGATGGGCGGTTGCGACGATGTCTCTTCTTCTCATTCTCGGTCTCTGGGCAGGACTTTGGCCGACCGGTGCGCGCGCACAGGCACCGGCGTCCCCACGCCTCGAGATTAACCTCTCCGCGGGGGTTCCGCAGTACATTGGGAATTCGGGGACGACTTCGACAGCGCCTCAGAGCCAATGGTGGTATGAGAATACATCGAACCAAGCCGCATATTCATCGCAGAGTTTTGTCGAGAGCACTGACACACATGCAACCTGGACTCAGGTAGGACTTCCTAACGACGCGAATATTCCGCGGACCTTCCTCAACCAGACCTCGGGCGGTGGCCAGGGATCTCTGGATGGCAACGATAACTGGTATCGCCTGCACTTTAAGGTGGCAACAAAGTATGCGGGCCAGAAGTTCATGTTGAGCCTTGAAGGCGCGCACACCGGCGTTCAGGTCTACTTCAACGGCACGCTGATCCCGGGCATCAGCGAGGTTGCCGCCGACTCGCAGGCGACGCACGTGGTCGGATTCGTTCCTGTGATCGTCGAACTCCCCGTCGTTGCCGACGGCACGACCGACAACGTGATTGCGATTTACGTTACCAGGAACAACTCCAAAGTCTTCGAGTCGATTGGGTTCTGCGAGGTTTTTCGCTTTGGCCAGGCGATGGCGGGACTATTCCGCAATGTCTATCTGTATGTCACCAATCCAGTGCATATTCCGGTGAATATCTATTCGAATCAAGCGACCTGGGGCACCTACGTCGCAACGCTGTCCGAGACCCCCGCAGTGGCCACAGGCCCAACCGCTCAGTCGGCCGTCGTGGCAGTGCAGACGAACGTCGTCAACGAATCCGGGGCCACGGTGAACAATGTCACATTGACCACAGAGATCGTGGATGAGCAGGGAAACATCGTTGCGCAGCAGACCGCCCCGGCAGTATCCGTACCGGCGTGGAAGATGCCGACGGGACCGCAGTCGCTGTTGCCTTCGGTGACGGATCCATCGCAGTTGACGACCGCGATGCTCCCTGCGCCCACGTTCAATCAGAGCATCACGGTGAGCAATCCGACTTTGTGGTTTCCGAACAATTCACCCCTCGGAAAGCCCTATATGTACAAGGTCTACCACATCCTCAGCGTAGGCGGCACCGTGGTGGATGCGGTTTCGAGTCCACTCGGCATCCGCACCATCACTTGGGATACGAACTTTCCATATTTCAACGGCGTTCAAATGCACTTGTGGGGCGGCGCCAGCCGCTACGACTATCCCGCTCTGGGTTCGTCGGTTCCCGATGAGATTTGGTGGCGTGATCTGGCCCAGTTTACCGCTGCCGGCGGCAATGTGTGGCGTCCCGGACATTGCTCGCAGAGCGGAGAGTTTCTGGAGGCAGCCGATGCCTACGGCGTGATGGTCGACCAGCCCAGCGGCGACGGCGAAGGCCATTGGAGGGACGGCACCACTCCACCTCCGGCGGACGACGTGACCCTCAAGGAAGAGATACATCGCGACATGGTCATTTACGACCGCAATCACCCTTCGATTCTCGATTGGGAGACAGACAATGGCGGAATGAACTGGCCCCTTATGGGCGTGCTTAAGTCCATCGATGGGTATTGGGATTCCCTCGTCTCGGCGAACTCTCCGTTGGTCAATCCTGTCGCGGCCAATCGAACAAGTGGCCTGGGCGCGACCTATCCCGTTCTCACCGCTCCGAATGTGCATTATGAAGGATCTCGCGGCTACGACTCGACCACATCCCCGCCCAGTGCTTATGGTTACCTCGACCTATGCGACGGAGCCGGATGCGAGACCGGACAAAAGCACTCTTACCCCAACAATCCGGCGTTTGGCGCCGAGTATTGGACCAACAAGGGCAATGGGCGCGGTCTGAACTATGACTACGAACTCGCGTTCGCGGGTCCGGTGATGAACCCCTGGGCCCAGGCCCGGGCGGCCAACACTTTCGGAATGTCGCATTGGTACTTTGCCGACACGCCGGGCGAGACATGTACGTGGCTGGAGTACGAGAACTATGATTTTCCGCCGGGCACGCCTGTCAATATGTCCAACTACGTTCGCTCGCTGGGCCTGTCGATGGTAGACCAGAACCGGTTCCCCAGGCTGCAATATTACGTCTATCAGGCCAACTGGGTGCCTTACTCGATCAAGCCGGTTGTACACCTGGCGCATCACTGGAATCGCTCCTATCAGACAAACCCCGTTCAGGAGAACGCATTCAGCAACTGCCCAGCCGTTCGCCTGTTGATCAACAACAAGCCAGCCGTAGACCCGGTTACAGGTGCTGTCCAACCAGATCAGGTTCCGAACAATTGGGAAGGCTACTCAGGAGCCGCTGGCAGTACGGATATGACCCAGAGTACGACCACCCTTCCGGGACAGGTTCACTGGATGGTGAACTGGCAATCCGGCAGTGTGACCGCGGAGTGTTTGGACGGAGTCAACGGCAATCCGGTCCCGGGAGTCAGCGATACGTGGACGACCTTCGGTGCCGAATACAAAATCGTTCTCACTGCTCTTCCTGAAGTAATCCGCCCCGACGGCACCAGCTTTGCCTGGACCTCGAACGGCTCCGATGCGGCGTTGGTACAGGCCGAGGTGCAGGACGCCGCCGGTAACCTGGTGTACACCGCTGCGGACAACGTCACATTCTCGATCAACGACACCGCAGTGGCCACTTACATGGGCGGCACGCAGCAACTTGTATACGATCCCGCGTGGGGCGCGACTTACTACCAGGATGCGTTCTCCAATGCTCGCACCACGGTTATCGGCGGCGAACCCAATGCGTTCTTCCACGCGCCAGGCGATCCCGAACTGAACTTTGAAGGCGGACTACAAAAGATCGCACTACGCAGCACCTTCACTCCCGGAACCGTGACCGTGACGGCCACTGCGCCGGGGCTGCAGCCTGGTAGTGTTACACTCACCTCGGTTGCTCCCGGCACCACCGTAAGTTGTAATGCAGATCCCTCCGCTCCGACTGGCGTAACGGCTGTGGGAGTTTCCGATAGCACGATTACCGTGACCTGGGCTGCGGTTACTCCTCCGGCCAACTGCTCCATCACCTCGTACAGCATCTTCCGTGACGGATCGAGTACTCCTCTCGCCACAAACCTGACGAGCACAGCCTATACCGACACGGGACTGACCGCATCGTCCACGCACACCTACACCGTGGAGGCGGTTGATCCGAATGGCGCATCGGCGCAATCGGCACCGGCAGCTTCAGGCACCACGCTTGCGGCCTGCAGTGCGGTTCCTCCATCTGTGACCGGTCTGGTGGGAGCGCCTTCGTCGAACTCCATCAGCTTGAGTTGGATTCCGGTGAGTCTGCCGAGTGGCTGCACCCTGCAGAACTACGTCGTATACAGCGTCAGTTCAAGCACTCCTCCCGTATACACGGCGGTGTCGCCAGTATCAGGTTCAGGCGCGGTGACCAGCACGGGTTACGCCGTCACCGGTCTGACTTCATCAACCAACTACACCTATTCCGTGACAGCGGTCGATGAGAAAGGCGCCTCGGCGTATTCGACCCCGCCGGTCACTGTCGAGACGACAGCCGCGCAATCTTGCACTGGGCTTCCCAATACGCCGGAAGCGGTTCTCGCGACGGCCAACTCATCCAGCCAGATCACTGTTACTTGGGGAACCACAACGGCCACGGGTTGCACAGTGTTCGCTACCGTGCTTCGTGCGACGGCCTCCACTGGTCCTTACACTCAAATTGCAACCGGTATTCCAGCTGCGACGACGTTGCAGTATGTGGATACAGGACTGGCTCCCGCGACGACGTACTACTACGAGGTGGAATCGTACGACACAGTAGGAACAACGTCCCCCTCGGCGTTTTCCAGCGCAGAGACGTTTTCATCTTCTCCCGAATTTATCGCGATCGCTTGCGGTGGACCGGCGGAGAGTGATGCGGGCGGCGGCGACGCCAACTTCATCGCCGACAAATATTTCAGCGGCGGCGGAGCCGCCACCCACACCACGAACACCATCAATCTGACCCAGCCTGGCGTGAATGCCGCCCCGATGGCGGTATATCAATATGGGCGCGCCGGAGTGACAACCTACACAATTCCCGGAATGGTTGCTGGCAGCCCGCACACTGTTCTGTTGCACTTCTCCGAGAACTACTTCACCGCCAAGGGCGACCGCGTCTTCAATGTGGCCATCAACGGCACAAGCGTACTCGCCAACTTTGACATCTATGCCACGGCTGGAGCCAAAAACACAGCAGTGGAAAAGACGTTCACCACCACTGCCAACAGCGCCGGGGATATCGTGATCGCTTTCACCGACGGCACCGCGAATCAACCCCTCATCGACGGAATTGAAATCAGGTAAGTAAATCAGCAAACCTCAGGCCGGCGACGCGCATATGTCGCCTGCCTGAGTCCTGAAAGCCAGGAGAGCGAATTTGGGGAAATTCCATCGCGAGAGTGAGTTCTATAGCGCCCAACTCGCTACTATCCCGAACGAGACAACCCGCGGCACAGTTGGTGGTGCGGAACAAAGAGGAGAATGTGTATGTCGAATCGTCATTCGGTTCCTTGGAGCAAGATTGTTTTAAGAACAGTTCTTGCCCTGGCAGTGGTCAGTTTCTATGGCTTCGCTTTCAATGCCAATGCGGCCGTTTCCGATGTCGTAGCAATCGCTGCCGGCGGCCCGGCAGAGAGCAATGCGAGCGGCGGAGACGTCTCCTTCGTCGCCGATACCGACTTCAGCGGCGGTGGAGACGCGACCCACACCACTCACACCATCAACCTGACCCAGCCTGGCGCGAATGCGGCTCCGATGGGGGTCTACCAGTATGGACGTGCCGGAGTCACGACCTATACAATTCCCGGATTCGTCGCGGGCAACCAGTACGCAGTGCTGCTGCACTTCTCCGAGAACTATTTCGGCGCGAAGGGTGACCGCGTCTTCAATGTCGCCATCAACGGTACAACCGTACTCTCAAACTTTGACATTTTTGCCGTGACCGGCGCTAAGTACACCGCATTGGTCGAGACGTTCACAGCCATCGCCAACAGCGCCGGGGAAATCGTGATCGCATTTACCGACGGCACCGCCAACCAACCGTTGATTATGGGAATTGAAGTCAGGAGCAGTGCTGTCACCGGTTGCATTGCAGTTCCTCCGGCGCCAACGGGAGTAACAACTTCCGGGGCCACCTCGAGTTCGCTTACCTTGAGTTGGTCGGCAGTGACTCCTCCGACAGGCTGCACCATCAGTTCCTACACCGTGTTCAGCGGGACTTCACCCAATCCGACCGCGCAGGTTGCCAGCGTAACGGGCACTACATACGCCAACACCGGTCTTGCTTCCGCGACTACGTATTACTTTGTAGTGGAAGCAGTGGATGCGGACGGATCATCGGTGGCCTCAACGCAAGCCACGGGAACAACGTTGGCAGCGGTTCCACCTGCTCCGCCGACAGGACTGAGCGCTACGCCGATTTCGTCTAGCCAGATCAACTTGGCCTGGACAGCCAGCACGACGGCAGGTGTAGAGTATCTCGTTTTCCAGAATGGAAGCCAGGTGGCAACCGTAACTGGAACGACATATTCGAGCACCGGGCTAGCCGCCTCCACAACGTACAGCTATACGGTTGAAGCCACTGACAGCGCGGGAACATCCACAGCGGACGGACCGATCACAGCGACTACAACTGCGGGCGGGACTGGATCAGTAGCTCCTCCAACCTCGCTGACCGCAGTGGGATCTTCCTACCAGCAGATCGATCTGCGATGGGTTCCGAGCACAACCCCCGCCCCGAGTACCGCCCCAGTAAACTACCTGGTATATCGGAGCACATCGCCAACCTTTACTCCGTCGGCCACGAATCTGATTGGCACCACGATAGGGATCACGAACTATCTGGACAGCAACTATCCTGCCACGCTTAGTCCCCCGACTGGTCCTGGGGTGCAGCCTGCGACAACCTACTACTATCAGGTGGTAGCCTCGACCCCCGCAGGAATCCACGAACTCGATATTTCCAGCGGGGCGGCTGCGCAATACCAGCGTGTTGACGAACAGACCAACAATTTCCATGAAACGTTCGTCCGGACGACCTGCCGCCAAGGTGCCGACAAGCACGTCCTCTTGTCCGGTGTATTTCGATAACAGTATGTTGTATGCCGACAGCAGAAGCATATACATGGACACGCGTTGGCGAGCGGCAAGCGTGCGCAATGCGCGCGCCAGATCCTCTCCTGGCTGAACGGCCACTGTGCGGCCGTCCAGACTCCGCTCTCGTTGTCTCGGAAAATCGAGAGGAAGATCCAATGCGGGAGGATATTCACCGAGGAGTTCAAGCCAGTACTCTTCCTGTTTCTTCGCTTCCGGCGACCTGCTGAACTTCGCTTGCCACTGCACAAAATCCTTGTATCCCGACGGAGGAGCATTGAGATCTTGCCCGTCGTACAACCGGCCAAGATCGGCCGCCAGCACGTCGACGGACACGCCGTCGCAGACGATGTGATGCAGGTCGAGGAGAAGGACGTGATCGGTCTTACCCATGCGAGCAAGGCAGGACCGAAACAAAGGTGCGCGCCCGAGATCGAACCCGCGAACAAAGGAACGATTCAGTTCTTCGACGCCCTGCTTCCCATCCACCTCGCGGAGGTCCATCTCAATTTGCACCTCGTTCGCGATCATCTGAACAACTTCATCGCCAACGACCGAAAATGAGGTCCGCAGCGCGTCGTGCCGGGCTGCGAGCGCATGCAGCGCTTTGTGCAGTCGGTCTACATCGAGTTCGCCCTGAAGACGGAGCGCAACCGGTACGTTGTAGTCGATTCCGTCCGGCGAGAGACGATTCAGCACGAACATCCGTCTTTGGTTCGCAGAAGTCGGGGAGTATGTCCGTTCAGGGCGCGACACTAACATAGTGCTCCCTTCCGGCATGGGTGACGAGGGTTCCCAAAGGCGTAATGATCTCACACGCCGCCCTCGCAAACTACATCGCCTGGGCGGTAAAGACCTACTTCCCGAACAAACGCGCGTCCTTTGCCTTGCATTCGCCTCTGTCGGTGGACTTGACCGTAACGTCCATTTTCGCGCCGCTGGCATCCGGCAACCGCATTGTGATCCTCCGCGAATTCAATCCTGCACCTACGAATGTGAAACGTAACCTCATGGCGGACTTCGAGTCGCAAGCGCGCCAGTTTCCCGAGCGCATAGCGTTAATTCACGCTGGGAAGACGATGAGCTACGGTGAGTTGAACCGGCGAGCAAATGGTCTTGCGCGAAATCTTCGCGACCGGGGTATTTCTACCGGCGACGTCGTTGCCATACTGTTGCCTCCGTCATTTTCTATGGTCGTCGCAGTGCTGGCCGCATGGAAAGCCGGTGCCGCGTACTCCCCTGTGAGCAATAGTCTCCCGCATAAACGTATAGAGCGCCATAAGCGGCCAATCAGTTCCCGTTCTGATGGTGTGTAGAATATTGCGTTCGTCGTAGCCAATGTTGCTCTAGCTTGGTTGACCTAACCATTCGGCTTTTCAAAGCTCTCGGTTGCTCGAGTTACGATCTCCGCTACAGATGTGGTTTTTGAGCCCAGGCCGGCTCCTGGAGCCGCGATGCTCCGTTCAAATGAGTTCCAGTCTGCTCCAGCTACTGGTGAGTCCGTTATTGCGAGCTGGGCTGACCTCGCCAAACGGTAAGAAACCCAGCTGAAGAATAATAGAACACCTCTGAACCCCGCGCCAGATCAGGGCCTCCGCTCGTAAGCGAGTTTCGCAAGGTTGGCCGGTTATCTCCGCCTAATGGCTGACACAGGTGCCCGGATACTTCTGGCCGCAATAGCAGAAGGGGACGAGGATAGCTCGGACCTCGGTCTTCCCCCGGGTCGCGTAGCAGTGGTTGATCACGTCGCTGACCTGGACGGGACGCTCCACGCGGTGGCAATCGAGCACGAGATGCTCGCCGAGCGCTGCCAGTGGTTCGCCGAGCGCTTCGCGGTCACCGCGGGCGACCGTGGCGCGAAATACGGCGACATCGCAACGACAGCTACACCGTTCGAGTTGTTTCCGTTCTTGTGTTGCGGGGCGTCGGTATACATCCTCCCCGTCGAGGTTGCCAGCGATGAGAGCACGCTGACCCGCTGTTCCACCGAACAAGGCATCACGCACGCCTGGCTGCCTGTTGGGCTCTGCTCCCGGTTGGCCGCTGTCGAGAAAACCACTCTGCGTGTTTTGGTCACGTCGGGAGGCAGCGCGGACTCCGCAAGAAGAGGCTCCTACGAACTTGTCCGATGCTGGGGGCCGGCAGAGAACGGCGGAATTAGCACATGTTACGAAGTGAACAGCAACCCATCAAGCCGCTCCATTGGGAAGCCGCTTCCCGGATCCCATACTTACGTCCTTGGGGGCGATGGGAATCTGTTGCCTGCAGGCGTCACCGGCCAACTTCATTGTGGCTCTTACTACCTCGAGAGAAACACCAGCGCACGCAGGCTTGAGGCGAGCTTGCGGGTTCGCCACATGCTCGATTTGATGCGGGATTACCGCGCCGGTTCCTTGATCTACCACACACTGAAATTCTGCGATACGAACCTGCACGACTATCCATACGTGCTGCAACGATTCAAGGAAGAGAAGATTCCAGTCCTCTTCCTTGAAACCGAGCGCAACGGCGGCAACATCGAGGGCGCGAAGACACGCATTCAGACGTTTATCGAATCGCGCATGTTCTAGGAGGTTCCAATGCAATCCGAACAGATGGTTTCCGGTCGCGTCGCCCAATATCAGAACCTTCTGAAGTTGATCGGCGAATCGACGGCCGATGCGCCCCGCAACGGTCTCCTGCTTAAGGCCTCTCACGGGCGGTCGATCGTCAATTGCCACCGCCTCGCGGAGGCGTATAAGGAGCAGTCAAGAGTCGCCTTTGTCACCGAACAATTCCCGACCGAGATTACCTTCGCATTCGACGCGCTCCCCTGGAATATCGAGTCCATGTCCATCATGCTCGCCCAGTCGCTGGACGTCGACCGAATCTTCCAGCTAACGCAGGAGCGAAGCGTTTCGAGGGATCTTTGCTCGTTTCTGCGCGGTCCCTATGGGATGATGCTTGCGGACTGCTATCCTCGCCCGGACGTTGTTCTAACGAACGATCAGCCATGCGAGGGCCTCGCGAAGGTAATCTACTGGTCCGGCCAGCGGTACAATGTCCCCGTCGTTCCGCTTCATGCGCCGAATACCTACGACGAAGGCTCTGTGCGGTATGTTGCGAAGCAGTTGCAGCGAGTTATGTCCGACCTCGAGCGAGTTTTCGGAACCCAGTTGAATCCGGATTCCTTTCGCGCCTCCGTCCACTGGTCCAATGAGGCGAGACTCTATTTCAACAAAACGGTCGACATTCTCAGGCTGCATAATCTTCCCGGTGTCTCCAGAGAGTTACAGGAAATATTCGGGATGAACTACTTCGGAGCGCGGCAGAACGCGCAGGTCTGCAAGGCCCTCTACGAAGAGGCCATGGAGTTGGCGAATGCGGAACCTATAAAGGCAACGCGCGTGCTGTGGATCGGTCAGGTCCCGGAGGAGTCTCACGAAGTGCTGCGGCATATGAGCCGGAAGGTCGAGATCCTCTACTGGGCACCGCTTTGGCAGGCAAACTCGATCGTGCTTGACGAAGACGATCCGCTTCGGAGCATGGCCGAGAGAGCCATTCTGTATCACTGGAACGCCGAGCGGATGGGCGCCGACCTGGAACGGATATGCGACGAGTTCGAAGTCGATGCCTTCTTCATCGCCAGCGTGTGGGGGTGCAGAAACATGATGGGGCTGAGTCCTATGATCCGCGACATTGCAATCAGGAGAAAGCTGAAGTACTTGATAATCAACATCGACCTGGTGGACAGGAACAATTATGCGTTCAACCACGTGAAGAACCGCGTGGATGCATTTTTGGAGCTCGTGCAATAGAGAGCGAGAAAGGGAGATCCGGGATGATTACAGCAGGGATAGATGTCGGTTCTTTGTCGACGAAATGCGCCCTTATGGGTGACATGGGCCAGTTGCTTGCCTCGGATATTGTCCTGACAGGAGGGAGCAACCTGAAGGCAACGGAAATCACGTTTACCAATACCCTCAGGAAGGCAGGAGTGATGCGCGGTGAGGTCGACTTCGTCGTCACCACCGGGTACGGACGCGAGAACGTCAGCTTCGCCGACAAGCATGTTTCCGAGATTACCTGCCACGCTGTTGGAATGTACCTTGAGAACCCTGCCGTCCGAACGATTCTGGAGATCGGAGGCCAGGATAGCAAGGCGATCCGGATCGATGAAACCGGCAATGTCGAGAACTTCGCGATGAATGATAAATGCGCGGCGGGTTGTGGGCGCTTCCTCGAGGTCACCGCGCGGGCCATGGGCCTGGAACTGTCGCGGCTCGGCGCTGTATCTGCCGAATCGCGAAATAACATTCGCATTAGCAATACCTGTACCGTCTTCGCCGAGACCGAAGTGGTGTCGCTTGTCGCTGTCGGAACCCCGATCCCCGACATTGTTAAGGCAGTGCACAAGTCCATCGCGACGCGCGCGCTGGCTCTGCTCAGGACCGTCGGCATCGTTGGACCTCTGGGCATGAGCGGCGGAGTGGCACTGAACTCGGGGGTTGTTCAATCGCTGGAAGACGCCCTGGGGACGGCTGTTTATGTAGCCGAAAACCCTCAGGTAAGGGGTGCAATCGGAGCGGCATCCATCGGCCAGAAAATCATCTCTGTCGCAGTGTAGTACGTCGGGTGGCTCATGTCCTCAAACGGAAAATCCATGAAACCGGGCAGCGGCGAACCGATCCGCTATAGCGCGATCGGCGCTCGCAATGTTGCCCAGACCCCCGAGTGGAATCGGCTCGGACTCGACGTGCGGGAAGCCGTAGAGGTTGTTTCACGGGTTCTCCCATTCCGAACGAATCGCTACGTCATGGAGTCTCTAATCGACTGGTCCAAAGCGCCAGACGATCCCATTTTCCAGCTCGTATTTCCGCAGCGGGATATGTTGTGGCCGGAGCAATATAGGGAAATTCAGAGTAGCTTGAGGCGAGGCGAATCGAAAGCCTCCCTTGACGCCATCATTCAGCGAATCCGTCTGGACCTGAATCCGCAGCCGGCCGGGCAGGTCACGCATAACGTTCCCATCTTCGATGGCCGCCCGCTTTGGGGGCTGCAGCACAAGTATCGTGAGACCGTGCTTTTCTTTCCATTTGAAGCGCAGTCGTGTCACTCTTACTGTACGTACTGTTTCCGTTGGGCGCAGTTCGTTGACATGGAAGGCATGAGATTTGCATGCAATGATGCAACCGGCCTGGTCGCATACTTGAAGGCGCATCCCGATATTACGGATGTGCTGATCACCGGCGGCGACCCGATGATTATGCGAGCATCCTTGCTTCGCAAGTACATTCAGCCCCTGTTGTCGCCTGAGCTCGCTCACGTCCAGAATATACGGATAGGAACCAAGGCCGTTGCCTCGTGGCCGCATCGCTTCGTTACCGACCCCGACGCCGATGAATGTCTGCGATTGTTTGAGGAAGTGACCGCAGCGAATCGGCACCTTGCGATCATGGCGCATTACGCTCATCCGATCGAGTTGGAACCCGAAATCGCGCGGCAAGCCGTCCGGCGGATACGGAATACAGGCGCCGTCATCCGAATGCAGGCCCCTGTAGTCCGGCACGTGAACAACGACCCGGAGCTTTGGGCGACCCTGTGGCGGAACGGTGTCCGCCTGGGGCTCATTCCGTATTACATGTTCGTGGAAAGAGACACGGGCGCTCGCAATTATTTCGAGATTCCTCTGTTCGAGGCATACGAGATTTACCGTCAAGCGTATTCGCGGGTTTCGGGTCTTGCGCGGTCCGCTCAGGGACCATCCATGTCCGCTTTCCCTGGCAAAGTCAGAATATTGGGCGTGGTCCCAATCCGCGAGATATTCGATGGCAGAACTGTCGAAGCGCTTCGCAATACCGGAAATATCGCTCCGGTTGTCGAGCCCGAAGATCGCGTATTCGTTTGCGATTTCATTCAGGCGCGGGATCCGTCCCTGGCTCGGTCGATATTCTTTGCAGCGATGGATAGGCGCGCTGTTTGGTTCGATCAGCTGCGTCCGGCATTCGGGAAGGCGAGTTTCGGATTTCAACGTGCGCCAGACCGGGATATGGAACTGAATCTTCCAAGTTACGCGGTCACCGAGAGCCTACTCAACTGAAGCCGGAGGCGCAATACGAGAGATGGTGCCCTTTTTCAACGCTTATGACGACCCGCAAAGAGCGCTTGCATATTCGAAACTGAACTTTCCGGGCACCTATTATTTAGCGTTCCGCGATCTGCCCGCAATCTTCGCGCGACACATACAGGGGCGATCGGCCCTTGATTTCGGCTGCGGCGCAGGCCGATCCACCTGTTTTCTGAAGAAACTAGGATTCGAAGCAATCGGGGTCGATATCTCGACCAGCATGATAGAAGCGGCGCAGGGTGCCGATCCGCTTGGGAGATACCACCTCATGCGCGACGGCGACTTCAACATTCTCGATAAACTTCAATTTGACCTCATTCTCTCAGCGTTCGCCTTTGACAACATCCCGGGCGCGGACTGGCGAGTTACTCTGCTTTCCAGTCTTGGAAACCTGCTGAAGAACAACGGCCGCATTGTCCTCCTCGGATCAACGCCTGACATCTACACGCATGAATGGACTTCCTTCACGACGAAGGATTTCCTGCAGAACCGCAACGCGAAGAGTGGTGAAGAAGTTCAAATCGTTATGAAAGATACTCCCGACTCGCGCCCTGTTGTCGACCTAATCTGGTTTCATTCCGATTACCTGAACCTGTTTAAGTCGTCTGGCTTGGAATTGATAGAGCGTTACCTGCCTCTCGGCCGCGAAGACGAACCCTACGAATGGCAGACCGAAACGTCCATCGCTCCATGGGTGATCTACGTGGTTGCGAAGGAATCCTCGCGATAACCGGGCGGCTGCCATTGGCGCTGAAGGATCCGCGGAATGGGGTAGTCCGGCAGCAGTTCATAAACCAGAGCCGCGCAGTAGCGAGGTCCAGCGTTTATGTTGACCAGCTTCCAGTGGGCTGAATCTTCGGAGTCTATGCGCAGCTCAGGCAAACAGTCTGGGAAAAACGTGACACGAAATGAATCGAGCGGGCGCGATAGCCCTTCACCGGTCGCCTTGATGAATGCCTCCTTACGGGTCCAACATTCGAAGAAGGCCCTGGTGATCGTCGCGGAATCCGTCATCGCGGCGATTCGTTGCGCCTCTTGTGGTGCAAAGAAACGCTTGGCAATCGATCGAAGATCGTCCATTGGACGCATTTCCTCAACGTCTATCCCAAGTTCACGCTCCCGAGCCACAGCTATAAGCGCTAAATCACCAGAGTGGGAAAGATTGAACCTGAGGTTCTCTTTCGCCAAACCGGGCTTACCGTATGAACCCGTCGAGAGTTGCAGGGAATGCGGTTCGGCATTCAAAACCATCGCGAGGATTTGGCGAAGCGCGGCTCGAGCGATGATGAACCGTTTGCTGTCGCGCAAGAATTTGAATTCGAGAGCGCGGCTCCTCTCATTGTTCGCAAGCAGATTCTTAAGCTCGTTGGGGTCAGCAGCCGGATGTGCCAAGTCGACACGCCACACGTAAATGTCGTAATCGATCACTCCCAAAAGCTGCATGGTTCTTATAGAGTCAGCTAATCGGCTGAAAAAATCAACCGAATGCACCGGATCAATAGGATGGTCGCAAACCTCGTCGATACAAGCGGAGGCGTTGCACTTTGCGTGTGGGCGTCGATTGGATTTTGGATCGAAACCGTCACAACCGGAATCTTCGCTTCCTGACCGAAAGGAATCCCAGGACTGCCAGCGCTCCCGCACTCCCAGGAGTTAGCGAAGTCACAACAGAGTCTTCAAACGCATATTGGGTGTCTACAGCAAATTGCTGTAGGGGGCCGTGCTGCTGGTTGAACTGGCGGCAGCACGGGGTGAAAAGCATAGAGGCTCGCACTGTGTAAAATACTTCGCTTGACGTCGTCTTTGTTCACTATACTGGGCATCAACTCCGCGGAGGGCATGTGAAATCACTCGATTTTCTGATGCCGCGATCGGATGGAGAACAGCCATGGGGGGATTCTGGCCATTATAGGGCGCGAGATGCGCAAGTTCTTCCGTGCGCCGGCTCTCATCCTTCTGACCTCGATGATGCCTCTGTTGACGCTGGTGATCATGGGTGATTCCTTCGGCGGCAAAAGCGCTGGCACACGCGTGGCTCTGGTCGACAACGACCATGGTCCGCGTGCGGTCAAGATTCGTGAGGCTTGTGATTCCATTGCCGTCAGCATCGGGACCTTCTGTACGGTGACCTACCACGAGGAAAAACAGGCCTATGAAGACGTGCAGAATGGCCGTATGGATGCCGCGATTTTCATTCCTGCACGCAACTCTCGCAATGTGTTTGCGCAGGATGCGCCCCGTCTTGGACTGATTGTCAATAATTCGGATCAGTTCACTACCGGTTTACTGGAAGGCGTTTCGGTCACGTTGATCGGCTCCTGGCTGGCGAGACTTCCGGTGCTCATCCGCCCACTATCGATTTTGGAGCTTCTATGCATGATCGTGCCTGCCGCCATTGCTTTCATCGGCATGATGTTTCTCTTCATGGTACGTGTGGACAAGCCCCTCGTGCCGCGCGCACTGTCCGGATTTCTGAACCTTCTCTTGTTCCATCGCGCTGGCAGCATTTACCCGATCGCCGCTTTCCCCTTCTGGTTGCGCGCCATCGCGATTGTGAATCCCTTTACCTACTGTATTCATGGCTTCCGCTCGCTCCTGACAAAATCAGACGGCATCATAGCCATCCGTTCCGATCGAGTGTTTCTGCTGGTGTTTGGCCTGGGCACCCTGACTATATCCATTCCCTTGTTCAAACGAACGCTGTTGTCCTCACGTAAAATCCGCAAACCCGGCTTCGAGGATTGAATTCATGAAGATTGTCCTAACGCTAAAGCAGGTCCCGGATCGCGAATATCCTGTGCGGCTTGCTCAGGATGGTGTTTTGCAAGAGGATTCCCAGTTGCAGTACGTGATGAATGAATCCGATGCCTGCGCGCTGGAAGAAGCCCTGTGCTTGAAAGACAAGCTTGGCGCGGAAGTTGTGGTAGTCAGTATCGGACCGCTGCGTGTGGAGAGTATGTTGCGCGATGCGCTCGCCCGCGGGGCGGATCGTGCGATTCATATCCTCTGCAGCGAGCTGCCATCCCGGAATGCACTTAGCATAGCCAGGTTGCTGTTTGCCGTCATTCGGCCGGAAAACCCCGATGTGGTTCTTTCCGGCATGCAATCGGACGATTTAGGGCAGGGACAGACCGGAGTCATTCTTGCAACGCTGCTCCGCATCCCTCATGCCACGATGATTCTCGAATTCAAGCTGGACCATGGCCTGAAAGCTACGCGTGAACTGGATGAGGGATGGCTGCAAGAGATATCAATGCCGACTCCGGCTTTGTTAACAATACAGCCCGGACGCCGCAGACTGCGCTACGCCACATTGATGGGGGCCAAGCGCTCCAAGGCAAGGCCCCTCACCCGCTTCGATGCGGCCGAACTGGATCAGGAACTGCCATGCCAGGAGTTCCTGGAGCGGTTTACGCTGCCGCAGATTCAATGCAAAGCCGAGTTGGTGAGAGGGACGCCTCAAGAAACAGCCGCGATATGCGTGGAAAAACTGAAACGCGAGAGGAACCTGCTATGAGCGGTGTATGGGTCATTCTAGAAGCGCAGCAAACGCCTATCTCTCGGGCAGCTTGGGAAGCCGTGGCCGCGGCCCGCCTACTCGCTGCTCATGTGCATTTGCCGGTGCATGCCGCCATTCTAGGCGCTGCAACCGCCAGTGTTGCGGACAAAGTTCGGTGCAAGGCCCTGAACAGAGTGGTGTGTGTAGAAGATCCCTTACTCGCCAACTACACCGCAGACGCATTCTCCCAGGCTCTGCTGCAACTCATTGCCGCCGAAACCCCGGACTACCTTGTCTTCCCGCACTCATGGCGTGCGCGCGACTACGCTCCGGTGGTGGCCACTCATCTTGGGCGATGCTTGATCGCCGAGGTGACTGCGATTGACGATGGCCCGGTCTTTACTCGTCAGCTTCGTCAGGGTCGGGTCAACGGATTGTATCAACAGAACGGATCGGGCACGTGCTTGCTTTCCGTGCAAGCCGGCGCATTCCCGGCGGACCTATCCGCTGGCTGGGCCGAGGTCAGCTTCTTCGCGCCGTGCCTCCAGGAGTCCAGCATTCTCGTTCGGACAGGGGCGTGCTACCGCAGGCCGGAACAGTCGGTGAATCTGGTGAAGGCGGAGAAGATCGTCGGCGTCGGTCGTGGAATCCGCGAGTCGGTTAACTTGTCCATGATCGAAGAACTGGCCGAGGTTTTGCAGGCGGAACTCGGGGCAACTCGTCCTGTCTGCGACTACGGCTGGGTCGAGGGCGCTCGCCAGATCGGAAGTTCCGGCCAGTCCGTTGCTCCCCGCCTCTACGTTGCCGTGGGCATCTCGGGGGCCATCCAACACCTTGCCGGAATCGGCGATGCGCAGTATGTGGTGGCCATCAACAAAGATCCAAATGCGCCCATTTTCAGTGTCGCCGACTGCGGCATTGTCGGAGATCTCTTCGAAGTGGTCCCCGCGCTCATCGAAGCGGTGAAAGCGGCCCAAACCCCATAGAAGCTACGGAGGCATATGTCGGGACAGCGCACACTCGATTCTATCGGTCTCAATGTGCCCTTCAATCACGATCCGCGGACGTTGGATGCTCTTGTCTACATCAATGCGAACCCGACGACGCGCTTTCCAATGCGTCAAATCTACTTTTCGGAATTGTACGATGCTGACTGCCGGATTCTGGACGCGTATGAACGCAAGGAGGGGTCGAAGGCGAAACTGGCGGCATGGTTTAGCGTCAGCTTTGACGATGTGCACAAGATATTGCGCCACTTGCGACGTAGCGAAAAAAACAACGTGAACCCCAATCGTGACATGGCCGGTTCAGCCGCGTTACCGAGAAGGAAGGAGCGGCGGCTTCACAATAGGCAACCCAATGCCGGGGACACGTTCGCCAAGGTTGGCTGCAAGGTTGGGTTCAGCCGTTGGAGTGGGCTTGGCCCAACCCAATCCTGCCTTCTGAGTTGAGAAGGACTGGCTGCCAGCCGCAACGACATTCAAAGAGCACCACAGAACAACGGCAGGATGGGATAACAATGACCGCCAGCGCGTCGCTGGGGCTCTGGATGGGGCAACGTCCCATCGTTGGCTCTCAATGCGCTGTCCATGTGACTGCATCACTGCCTACGGCCTAAGAAGGCTGACCCACCAGATGCAGCATTGATGTGAGGAAGGTGGCAGGGTCAAACAAAGGAAGGAATCGCATCAAGCAGGCTTGGCGCAGAAACATCCTGACTGTACTAATTTGGAATCTGGAGCGATATCGTAAGTTATTGATTCTAAATCTGGTGGGCGATCAGGGACTCGAACCCCGGACATCCTGCTTGTAAGGCAGGCGCTCTAACCAACTGAGCTAATCGCCCACTCTGGGTGGGGAACCTTTGGCGGGCTCTTTTTCATCATACCAGCGACCATGGCTGCAGCGGGGGGTACGGCCGAGGTTGATACACTCTTCCGGTGAGAAGACTGATCATGAATGCCGATGACTTCGGGTTGACCGGCGGTGTCAATCGGGCTATTCGAGAATTGAACAGCGCAGGCGTGCTGACCAGTTGCACTTTGATGGCAAGGGCCCTGGCAACCCATGAGGCGATTGCGATTGCCCGGGATACGCCCACGCTCGGCGTCGGTTGCCATGTGGTGCTCGTGGATGGCGAATCGGTGCTCCCGGCCGCGCGAATCCCCTCTCTCGCCAGCCCGGCCCCCACCCTTTCCAACTCAAGCCGATTGAAGCCGACGCTCGGCTCTTTTCTCAAGCCTCTTCTTCTGGGCCGCATTGACCCGGATGAGATCGAAGCGGAAGCGGCCGCACAGATCGGTCAACTGCAGGCTCGGGGCGTCGCGCTCACCCACATCGACACCCACAAGCACACGCACATGTTTCCGGCCGTGCTTCGCCCCGTTTTGCGGGCCGCAAGGAAGGCGGGGATTCGCGCCGTTCGCAACCCATTTGAGCCAAGTTGGAGCTTGCGAGCGACAATGGCAGCCCCGTGGATTCGAAGGACCGAGGTGGAGTTGCTTCGTCTTCTGGAGCCTGGGTTCCGGAGGATCGTGGCGGAGGAAGGATTTGTTACCACCGACGGAGCCATTGGAGTACTGGCGACGGGAACGCTGGATGCCGCGACCGTTACTTCTCTGCTGCGGGGCTTGCCCGAAGGGACCTGGGAACTGGTGACCCATCCGGGCTACAATGACGCCGATCTGGGCCGGGCGGGAACTCGGCTGCTGGCTTCGCGGGAAACAGAACGAGATGCTCTGCAAGCGTTGAAAGGGTTCCCCGAAATCGAGCTGATTTCGTTCTCCGGGCTGAACCAGCAGAGCTGAGAGCGGCGGGCTGTTGAGAGCCGTTCCAGAACTGGTGTACCCGGTACCCACGAGGAGATGGAAACGCAGGTCCTTCGACTCCGCTGAAGAACGCTTCGCTCAGGATGACATCTCATTTTTGATGACTGCCGAATCATTCTGGCTTAGTACTACAGTTGCAGATAGTTGTTTCGGAGGGAGCAGGGGCCTTTAGGCCCCTGAAAAATGGACGCAAAAGAGGGCCTTTAGGCCCGGACCGAAGCATGTCGAAGCAAATACAACTGTAGTATTAGGTAGAGCTTTTCTGGAACCACTCTAACCTCGCCGACGAAGTTCCAATTCCACGACGCGCTGCATCTCCGCTTCGGGCGCAGGTTTGCTCGTCCAGATTTCGAACTGGCGGGCGCCCTGCTGGACAAACATCTCCAAGCCGCTGATCGTGGGAATTCCGCGCGACCGGGCGAGTTTGAGGAAGGGGGTCTCCAGAGGGTTATAGACCATATCGAAGACCAAGGCCGCGTTCAACTCGTCTTCGGCAATCGGCATCGCCTGCTTCGCTCCCCGCATTCCGCAAGGTGTCGAGTTGATAAGCGCGTCGAAGGTGTGGAGGGAGAGCTGACTGTGCTTGAGAGTATGGGCCTTGGCTTCCTTGGCCAGGGCCACGGCTGTTTCATGGGTGCGATTGACGATGAAGACCTCCGCCCCCTTATCCAGCAGGCCGAAGACCGCTGCACGGGCCGCGCCTCCAGCTCCCAGCACGGCAATTTTGGCTCCTTTTAGCTTGAGGCGCTTTTCCAACGGGCGCACGACTCCGGCCACGTCGGTGTTGAAGCCATACAGTTTGCCGTCACTCCCTGTGCGTAGCGTATTGCAGGCGCCGATCCGCTGGGTGAGAGGGTCCATATTGGCCAGAAAAGGCAACACTTCCAGCTTGAAAGGCATGGTCACGGCGGCGCCGGCAAGAGGAAGTTCGCGCAACAGGGTGAGCAGGTCCTCCACCGCATGGACCTTGAGCGGCATCAGTACGGCATTCACGCCCTCGCGACGAAAGGCCGTGTTTTGCATCAGCGGCGAGAGCGAGTTGGCGATAGGGTTGCCGGCCACGCCAAAAATGCGCGTTGCCTGGTCTAGCTGCTCCACGCGGTAAAGATCGCGCAAGGTGCGTGCGGTCACCTGGCCGGGGGCCGTTTCTGTGCCGTGGTTGGCTGCTGCAAAGGTGAAGGCGCCGCCCGCCCTCGGCCCCAAAACCCGGCTCACGATGCCCTCCTCGCCCATGGCAATGCCCACCACTTCGGCAGAGAGCGACCGCTCTTCGATGAGGCGCAGGACCGCGAGGTTGTCCACGAGCGAACGCGCGGTAGAGACCACCTTCACGAATTCGGGCCGGAAGGCCTCAATGCGGCTTGCTGCCTTCTCGAGGTTTTGCGTGCCGGTGAAATCATGGAAACTGATCAGCAAGGCAGTCCCCACGGCGCGCAAGCGAGCGCGGAACTCCTCTAGTTGCTGAGGTTGAGCCTCTTCCGCAGACTCGACTTCCACGTCGACCATCTGACATCCCGCTTCCGCGGCCTCTGCCAGCAGCTCCAATTCGACCGCCAACGGGGCTTCGAAACTGCCGCCATTCTGTTTACGACGACAGGTAGCGATCACGATGATGTCGCGACGTCCGGCGAGGAACTCCTGAATGGCGGCAATTGCTTCGCCCGGTTCGGGCAGCGCATCCAGGCGAAACTCAAGAAAACGGGAGTCTTGAAGCGCGGCTTCGGCCCGTTCTATCATTTCGACCGGGGAATTTGCCGGAATGGCAACGCACATCTTGCCGACGCGCAGACGGGGGGCGGGCAAGGAAAAGGAGGGAGTCTCGGCGGTCGTGTGGGCTAAAGGAGTCATGAATATCAACTGACGCATCTTAAAGGGCTTTGGGGAAGGATGCAAGGGCGGTGAGAATTCCTGGCCCAATGCTTGCCAGTTCTTGCCTCCATTTCCGACCTGCGCATCCAATCGCTATCGATTCGACGGGTGAGACCGCGAAAAATGGGGACCGATCTGCGGATCGCTTCCCGGCTGTGGCAATCTAGATCTTTGAGGAGATTCCCGCCATGACTCATGAGACGTCTGCTGTTGTTGCCGCGCCCGAAGCTGTGCACGCCTGGGAAGTTGGAGGAGCCGACTCCGCCGAGGCGCTCAAAGCTTGGGTTAGTGCTCGCCTCACCGCCCACGAAGCGGCTCTGGGTGCGCTCCTGCGGGTGGAGGGACGGCGAACTCCAGAGAACTCGCTGCGACACTACGACGCGGCCATTGCGGAGTTGAATCTGGCCGGAGCGCAGGCCGGAATTCTGAATTCCGTCGCGGCCGACACGGCGGTGCGCGATCAGGCCCAGGAGGAGTCGCAGCGGGTCGCCATGGCCGGAAGCGCGCTGAGCCTCAATCGTGCCGTGTACGAAGCGCTGGCGGCGATTCACCTCGAAGGGGCAAATCCTGCAACCTTGCATTACGTCGAGCGCACCCTGCTCGGCTACCGTCTTGCAGGTGTCGACAAGGACGAGGCGACACGCGACCATTTGCAGAAGCTCCATGAGAAGGCATCCCTTCTGTCGTTGGAGTTCGGCCGCAACATCCAGGAGGGCGCCAAGACCATGGAAGCCACCGTCTCCGAACTGGACGGCCTTCCGGCCGATTACCTGGCCTCTCATCCGGTCCAAAGTGCCGAAGCGGGGCAGGAGGGAAAGGTCAAGCTCACCACAGACCAGCCGGACATGCAGCCGGTCATGACCTTTGCCAAGAGTGCGACCCTGCGCGAACGCATGTTTCTGGCCTACAACACCCGTGCTTACCCAACCAACAAGCAGGTTCTTCTGGATCTTCTCGCCACCCGGCAGCAGATCGCTACGGTCCTCGGCTTCCGCAGTTGGGCCGATCTGGCCACCGCCGATCAGATGATGGGTTCAGCTGCCAATGTACGCACTTTTCTTGCCAAGCTGAATGAAGCCAGCAAAGAGGGTGCGCGGCGCGAGTATGAGCTGATTATGGAATTTGTGGGCCATCAGCAACCGGGGCAGAAGACCATCGACATGAGCAGCCGCGGCTACTGGTATGAACAGTTCCGCCGCGCGGCTTTCGATTTCGACTCACAGTCCGTGCGCCCCTATTTCCCCTATTCACAGGTCGAAGCAGGAGTACTGGACACCGCGGCGAAGCTCTTCAAACTGGAATTTCGCCGTTCAGCGGCCTCGGGCTGGCACCCGTCGGTGTCGGTTTTTGATGTCTTCGATGGCGTCCGAGCGGTGGGCCGTTTCTATCTCGACATGCATCCCCGCGAAGGCAAGGACAAATGGTTCTCCGCCGCTCCCGTGGTCGCCGGTGTTCGGGGAGGCGCGCTGCCCGAAGCCGCGCTGATCTGCAACTTCCCCGGAGGCGACGAAAAGGATCCGGGGCTGCTGCAATATAACGACGTGGTGACCTACTTCCATGAGTTTGGGCATCTGATGCACGCCATCGTGGGCGGCCAGACAGAGTGGGTGGGTCTGAGCGGCTTTGCCACGGAGGGCGACTTCATCGAAGTGCCGTCGCAGATGCTGGAAGAGTTCTTCCGCGACGAGGGACTTCTGCAAGCCTTCGCCAAGCACTACCAGACGGGCGAAGTGCTTCCGTCCGAAACCATTCGAAAGATGAAGCTGGCCGGCTCGTTTGGCCGCGCCGATTGGGTGCGGACGCAGCTTTATTACACCACCCTGTCCCTCGACCTGCACGATCAAGGCCTCGACGCAGCTCCTCTGGATTTGGACGCGATCACACGGGGATTACACGAGAGTCTGCAGCCCTGGACCTGGGTCGACGGAAACCGGATGTATGCCTGCTTCGGGCATCTGACCGGCTACTCATCGAATTACTACACCTACGCCTTTGACAAGGTGATTGCTCTGGACTTCTTTGCTCAGTTTGAACCCGGCGATTTGCTCGGATGTGATGCCGGCAGCCGCTACCGCAAGACGGTTCTGGAACAGGGCGGCTCCAAGCCCGGACGCCAGATGGTGCGGGATTTTCTCGGCCGCGAAGAGGAGTTCGAAGCTTTCAGCAACTGGTTGACTGAGGAGTTCCAGTCGGGTTTGCCAATCCTGGCATCCTGACGTGTCGCCTCGGTTCTCTCTGATCTTGTCAAGACACGTTTGTCAAGACACGACTGATTCGTCGCGGAAAACTGCAGGCGCTCTTCCCTCCCCGCGTCGTTGTCTTTGCGGCTAGAGGAGGACGACCGGAACAAGTTGCCGTGTCAATTGCGAACCGTTGCCGGCAGAATCGCCGTCGGCAGTGAATCAGGAATCCGCGTAGAAGCGCCAAGCGAAAAAGAGTTGAAGAACCGTGCAATGTCTTCATCGCGTCGTGCGGAAGCCGATGGAAAGTTTGCACTGAGCAGGTAGAGTCGCTGCCCGGCATAGACGAGCCGGGCATTCATGACACCACCCCCGGCATTGCGGCTCACGAAGTCCCGGCCTGGACTTCCACCCGGGTTGCTTCGGACTTCACTCACTTCCGTTGTTTGGGTGCGCATCAGGGCTCCATCCCTTGCCGAGTCCAGAATGTGGTCGACCGAGCGGTCACCGGCGCGTGCGACAGGGGGGTTGTCCTCCCACGATACGGAGAAGGTTGTTTCCAAATCGGGATCGCAAAGAATCATTTGCACCTGATCGGTATCCCCTCGTTCACTGAATGCCGGAACTTCGATCTTTCGGATTTCGCAGGGCATTTCTACCTTGAAGCCCTCGGGACGCGTGACAACTCTCCAATTGATGTGCCCCGTGTGAGCGACGTGCGCTGGCGGAGAGGCGGAGGACTCGGTCCCGGCGCCTTCGCCGCTGGTGGCGACGTTGCCGTGGGGCCACAGGTATCCGAAGTCCTGCCGATGCAGGTAGATGTAGACGACGGCCACGATCAAGCCGGCCAAAACGAGATATCTCAGAAGCCTCACGAACTCAAGATTGAACCTCTTCTCAGTAGGATGCAACCGCCTAGCGACCTTTCATAAAGCGGGGTAGCCCCTTCCGTTACACCTCGGTCTCGGGCCTGAAAACCGGAGGCGATCAACTAATGTCTATTTTTGAGACAATTGAGGAAAACTTTTTCGCTAAATGGGCATCTATACAAGTAATCAGCAGAGGCTTCTCCGAATTTGTTCCCTCCTTGAAAGGTATCCATTCCTTCAGAAGGTCTGCATTGACCTCCTCTCAACCTCCCTCCTGGATCCCCACCAAAATTGCCTCTCAAAGGCCTGCCGGAAGGCAGGCCATGTTTTGCCGCTTCCACTCTCGGGAAGCGAGACCTCACCGATTGAATCCACGAAAGTTGAGGCGTCGGAGATCGGTCCGAGCGTGCTGATGGACTGATTCGATTCCTCCATCCCTCCCTCTCGGCCCCCTTCCCTTGCCATGTTTCCAGGCTTCGTCTCTCGATAACCCCCACTCCAAGTAAGATTGGGGAGATGTCCCCTATCCTCTCCAAACCGTCCGAAGTCACAAGACGCCTGCGAAGGCAGCCCGTCGATCGTGCTGAAGCGGAGGATTGGTCGCGCAAATCGGCCGAGCCCAACCTGGCCGCCAACGGCGTGTCTTGGCTCCCGGTCCCTGCCTGGAAGAAGACAGCCTGGCTTTGGCACGGGTTCAGCACGCGCAAGGGCGGCGAAAGCCGGGTCTATTGCGCCGAAAACGCTCCCGCGGAGTTGAATCTTGGCTTCACGGCGGAAGACGACCGCCAGACCGTAGCACGAAACCGCCGTCTGCTGGCAGCTGCTGTCACCGGAGACGCGTCCACCCCGCTGCTGACCGCACGCCAGTTTCACTCCGGTCTGGTGACGGTTCTGCACGCGAAAGACGCGCATCGGACGCAACCCCACAAGGCCGACGGCTTGATGACCAACGAGCCCGGATTCCTGCTTGGAATTCAGACCGCGGACTGCATTCCGGTTCTGGTGGCCGATCGCAAACGCAAGGTAGTGGCTGCCTTCCATGCCGGCTGGCGCGGAACCGTGAAGCGGATTGTCGAAGCCGGCGTCGGCCGCATGAGCCTGGAGTTCGGTTCCCAGCCGAAGGACCTTGTGGCGGCCATCGGACCCGGCATTGGCCTCTGCTGCTACGCCGTCGGAGAAGAGGTGCGGTCCGAGTTCGAGTCCCAATTCACCTATGCACGGGAACTGTTCCGCGAAATCTGTGACGCGGACCCCGTTCGAAACAGATACCCCATCCCCCAGCAGGCTCTCACGCATTCACCGAGCGCGCCAAGCCTGCATCTCGACCTGGCGGAAGCCAATCGCCGCCAGTTGCTCGACGCCGGTCTGAAGGCAAGCGCAGTCGAAATCGTTGGAGGCTGTACAAATTGCCAGAATGAGCTTTTCTTCAGCCATCGCGCCGAACACGGCCACGCCGGACGCTTGATGGCAGTGATCGGAATCAAGCCCCGGTAAGGCTTTGCTCCAATTCCTTCCGCAATTCAACGCGCCCTTCTTCTGGAATGCGCTTAAGGCGCGCCAACGATATCGGAGCGGTGTTAGGATGGAGGCGCTCCGCGGAACCCCTGCCCCAGGAATCGATTCCCGCGGAAAGAAGGCTGATTATGCCCGCTGGAAAGGTACAGAGATCGTGCATCGTATGAAAGCAGCAGCGTGGCTGCGGACGCTGCCAAAGAACGTCCCGCCCCTTTTTCTGCATGGGTTCGTCATTTTCTTTGCCGCACTTTTGCTGTCCTGGCCAGCCATCCTGAATCGCTTCCCATTGCTTTACCCCGATTCCATGACGTATCTCAGCGACGGAGGCCCGGTCGCGCGCGCCCTGTTCCTGCATCAATTCGCGCCCGACTACGGATTGCGTTCCCTGATCTATAGCTTGGGAGCTTGGGCATTCTTCCCTTTCACTGGAATACTTCTCCCTGGCCGGTCGTTGGATTGCAGTGCTTACTAGTGGCATGGGTACTCTGGCTCGTGACCCGCTCCATTCTGCCGAGGCACAGCATTCAACTCTATCTCTCTCTCATTTTTGGTCTGAGCTTGCTGAGCAGTGTGAGCTGGTACTCGGGTTTCGTCATGCCCGACATTCTGGGTCCTGTTCTGTATCTCTCCGTTTATTTGCTGGTCTTCGCTCCGGAGACGCTTTCTCGATTCGAAAGCCTTAGTCTCTACCCGATTGTTTGGTGGTCGATTACAGCTCACTCTACGCACCTCATGCTTGCGGCCGGGCTTTGCGCGTTGCTGGGCATCTTTGCCTGCCTTGAGGGCATTGTGAGCGGGCGGCCTGCCTTCCTCCGGCGTCTCGTCTCTGTGGGGCAGGTGTGCGTCCTTCTTTTCGCGGCCGCGTTGTCGCAAATGCTTCTGTATGCGTATCTGGACGGAGAGGCTTCTCTGAACGGGGAGCGCCCACCATACCTGACTGCCCGCATCATTGCCGACGGCCCCGGCAAGCATTATCTCGATCAGCATTGTTCCCAACTCGATTGGGAGGTCTGCAAGCATCTGCAGAACCTCTCCGCTGACCCGGACAACTTCCTGTGGGGCGCCGATGGAGTCTTCGAGAACAGTTCAGAGAGTGAGAAGGTGCGGCTACGCCGTGAAGAGATGCCTTTTGTGCTGGCGACGGTTCAAGCTTATCCTCGTGAGCAGTTTGCCATTTCCGCCGCCAATTTTCGTGCCCAGCTTTTCGCTTTCGGCCTCTACGGATTTGATTCCAACCCATGGATTACAAACGAGCTCACAAATCACCTGCAAGCCTCTGGCAGGGATTATCTTCACAGCCTTCAGGCCGCAGATCGCCTACCCCTCGAACTGTTCTCCTCCGTCCAGTGGTGGGTTGTGGTGGGATCGATGGCCCTGATTGGTGTGCTCGCGCCACTCGTTTGGCGCCGCCGGGAGATGCGCCTCACCGGGCTCGGGCTGATTGTTACTTCGATGATCGTTGCTAACGCCTTTCTGGCCGGGGTTTTGTCGGTCGTCGATGACCGCTACGGATGCCGCGTGATCTGGATGGTTCCACTGCTCGCAGCGCTCATGTCCCTGGAAGCGTGGGAAACTGCTCGCTCCATCCGCGCGAACAGATTGGTATCTGCGTAAGCCATACTGCGAGGGTGGTAGAGCACTGTAAACCCCAGGGCAATCGCATTTGAAATTGCAAACACGGACCGCAGTGGCTTTGAACGGGCATGGCCAAAGCCGCGCCCGCTCAAGACGCAATCATCCCGCATCTTGAGGTCCGACTGCCTTGCTGGGGTCCCTGCTTGCCGACTCATTGTGGCAAGGCAGAAACGGAAATGGGCCTTCCCGCGCTCTCGCAAGCAGGGAAAGCCCATCTGTTGTGGAGGTAAAGAAGCGTCCGCGCACGACGAAGCCGGTCAGGAAGCCTTCTTGACCTCATCCGGGTTGACCAGATCGCGCAGTTCCTTGGAAGGCTTGAAGTACGGAACCTTTTTGGCTGGAACTTCGACGCGGTCACCGGTTTTTGGATTTCGTCCGATGCGAGGATTGCGCTGCCGAATGCGGAACGATCCGAAACCGCGAATCTCGATCTTGTCTCCGCCTTGCAGAGCCGAGATTACTGAATCGAAGATTGTCTCGACGATCACTTCACCGTCACGGCGGGTGAGGTCGCCCAGGCGCGTTACTTTTTCAACGAGGTCTGCCTTTGTCATGCCCTTTAGGCCTCCCCTCACAGCATAAACGGATTCGGCTCAACAATGTGCGAAAAAGACGCGCGACCGATGAGATTTGAACAAATGGGGTTCCTTGGGAAGCGAAAAGGCTCAAAACCGCTTTCATCCCCTTGCCTTAGCCTGGAAATGGGAACCAAGCTGCCGTCGCAACTCCCAAGCCGGATCTTTGCTCCAACCCACGAAACAAAGAAAGAGGGAAATCGGCAGGCAGCCGCAACGGCGGACGTGCAAATCGGTCAAGATTCCTGCGTCCTGCCAGAATCGCTCGCCGTCCTAAGTACAGGCGGGAGTCGAACGCATCCGCCTGAAACTAAGGAGGCTTTGCAATGGCAAGAAAGATGTTGCTCGCTTTATTGTTCCTGACGTTCACAACCGTGGGCGCTCTGGCCGCCGACTTCAATGGAAAATGGCACGCGGAGTTCGATACCCAGATTGGCGTACAGAAGTATACCTATGACCTCCATGTGGACGGCGCCGCCGTCACCGGGAAGGCGATCAACGAGCGCGGCGAGACAGCCATCACGGAAGGCAAGATCGATGGCAACAACGTTACCTTTGTCGAAGCCCTGAGCTTCAACGGTATGGATATCAAGATCACCTATACGGGAGTCATCGACGGCGACCAGATCAAGTTCACCCGCAAGGTGGGGGAGTTTGCTACCGAGGAGTTTGTGGCAACGCGCGTCAAATGACGCGGATTCCTGAAGGGAATGCCGTTTTCCGGGCCATGAATGTATTTTCTAGTGGGATTGCAGAATAAGCGATGTTAGGGTGGACTGGAATCATTTAAAGGTTTCTTCCACCCTATGAATCCTATGCGAATGCTTCGCCATTTTATCCTGCTCCTTGCTGCCGCCGTCTTCGCAATCGCGGCAATTCGCCCCCTGTCCGCGCAGAACTTCGACGCCACAACGTTACAGGTCCCCAAAGATCTTGACGCGCGTTGGCGGGTTCAAGGTGGGGACGACCTCGCTTATGCGCGGCCTGATTTTGACGATTCGAAGTGGCCCTTGTTCGATCCGCGTACTTCGATCGCCGGGTTATTTCCCACCAATCATCCGACGGTTGTCTGGTATCGGTTGCGGGTCAAGGTCGATCCCGCACAAACATGTCTCGCGCTGCGCGAGGTATATCTCTCGCGAGCCTTTGAGATCTATGTCAACGGCGAACGCCTGATCGTGTCAGGCCAGATTGCGCCCTATGCGCCTTACACGTTTTCGGCGCGGCTACTGAAGCGCATTCCCGACCGGCTACTGGCCGGAGGCTCGCTTCTGATCGCCATGCGCGTGCACATCGCCCCTTCGGAGTGGAAGGACAGCGGCGATCCCGGCTTCTATGCCACCAATTTGACCCTCGGCCAGGAGAGTGTGCTCTACCGCGATGACTGGCTCGGAGTGATCGGCGATAACGCCCTGCATTGGGCGGATCACCTGCTCCTGATCAGCCTGGGTCTTGTTGCCCTGGTGCTTTTCGCCGCGCAGCGCCAGAACACGGAATATCTGTGGATCGCTGCCCTGGGCTTTATCGAGCTGCTGGGAACGCCAGAACCAGTCCTAGCCGGATTCCACAACTTTTCCATGTACTGGAACGTTGTTTCCGGAGTGCCGGAGCTGGCATCGCCGCTGGCCTGGGCATCATTGTACTTTTCCATTGTCCATGTGCGGATCGGTTGGAAGGGTCGTGTTCTTCTTGTTGCAATCGGTCTGTTGAACTTCATCAACACGTTTCAGAATTTGCTGTTCCGTGCACCTGTTGCCATTCAGTTGCTTCTCAATCTCCCGTTCATTGTTCTTATGGCTGCTGTGATCCCAATTGTGCTGGCAGTGCACCTGCGCCGGGGAAATCGCGAAGCCGGGATCCTGCTGATTCCCGTATTGCTCCTCAGCTTGTATATCTATGCCAAGATCGGGCTGATTCTGATCTTCGAGTTCACCTCAGCGAGGGTCATGGCGATCCATGGAATAGATCTGATCGATCGCTTCCCGGCAGGGCCGTTCTCCATCTCTCTGCAATATGTGTCGGAGATCCTGTCCACCATCGCTCTGGCGCTGATCATGTTGCGCCGCTCCAGCACCATGATTCGCCGTCAGACCATGCTGGAAGGCGAACTGGCGGCAGCGCAGCAGGTACAGCAGCTTCTGGTGCCCGAACAGGAGACTTCCATCCCCGGCTTCGCCGTGGAGTCCGTTTACGAGCCCGCGCAGCAGGTGGGTGGGGATTTCTTTCAGATCATGCCGACGGGCGACGGCGGCCTGTTGATGGTGGTTGGCGACGTGGCTGGGAAGGGACTGCCGGCGGCCATGCTCGTATCTGTGCTTGTAGGAGCCATCCGCGGCGCAAGCGAATACACCTCCGATCCAGCCGAGTTGCTCGCCAATTTGAACGAGAGGCTTGTCGGCCGCGCAAATGGCGGCTTTGCGACCGCTCTGGCTGCGCGCATCGATGCGCGTGGAGAGGTCACCATTGCCAACGCCGGGCATCTTTCACCCTATCTGGACGGAGTCGAAATCGAATTGGCGGGAGCGCTGCCGCTGGGGATTCAAGCCAAAACACACTATGGAACCAGACATCTCCAACTCCCTGCCGGCAGCCGCCTCACGTTTTACTCGGATGGCGTCATCGAAGCGCAGAGCAGCAGCGGAGAGCTTTTTGGATTCCAAAGGGGCTGTGAAATTTCGATGCAGCCGGCAGCCAAGATCGTGGCGGCGGCCAAGAGCTTTGGGCAACAGGATGACATCACCGTGGTTTCCATCACCCGCCAAAACTCCATCGCAGCAGCGGCATGAGGCCGGCGCGGCTTGATCGGACTTGCGGCTGGATGAGCGCGGCTGCGTAAGAGAAATACGAAAGGGCGCGTCCCCCACCGGGAGTTCGCGCCCCTGTTTTTGCGGCAAGAGCGAATTAGCAGGAACACCGAATAATTCCCCGCTCAATCGCCGTCGCCTACTCCTTGGGCAGAGGATTGCTCGCATAATGCAGCAGCACGGCCACGGCGCAACTCGTAAGGCGGGTCTCCGCGGAGTCCGCGCGACTGGTGAGGATGGTAGGCACCTTGGCGCCGAGGACGATGCCGGCCAACTGCGCTCCGCCCAGATATTCGAGTTGCTTGGCGAGCATGTTGCCGCTCTCCAGGTCGGGCACAACCAGGATGTCGGCCAGTCCGGTTACCGGCGAGACCAAGCCCTTGATATTGGCAGCTTTCATGCTGACCGCAGTGTCAAAGGCCAGGGGGCCATCCAATATGCCGCCTGTAATCTGGCCACGGTCTGCCATCTTGCACAGTGCCGCGCAATCGAGGGTGGACTTGATCTTGGGGTTGACGGTCTCGACGGCCGACAGCAGCGCGACCTTGGGCTCGGGAATTCCCAGCGCGTGGGCCAGGTCAATCGCGTTTTGGACGATGTGGACCTTGTCCTCTAACTCCGGCTCGATGTTGATGGCGGCATCGGTGATCAGCAGGGTCCGGGCATAGGCCGGGGTATCCATGACGAACACATGGCTAATACGGCGCGAGGTGCGCAAGCCTGTATCGCGAGACATTGCCACGCGCATCAGTTCGTCGGTGTGCAGGCTACCCTTCATCATGGCTTGCGACTGTCCCGAGCGGCACATGGCCACCCCGATCTCCGCAGCCTTCCGTTCGGTATCAGCCTGGGCGATCGCGTAGCCGCTGATGTCCACCCCGATCTTCGCGGCGAGGGCCTTCATAGCGGCTTCATCGCCGATCAGGGTCGGCTTGATCAGCCCTTCCTCGGCGGCTTCAACAGTACCCCGGAGTGCCACGTCCGAAAGCGGCCAAACCACCGCAGTCGTGATCGCGGGAAGCGTCTTGCAGCGCTCCAGAAACTTGTGAAAGACGTGAAAGTCGGCGGGATGTCCAACCAACGGGTCAACGGCAACGGCTTCAGCCAAAGGGGCTAGATCACTCATGCAATTCTCTCCCGACCGGCCCAAGGCGAGGGTAACCGGCCATACACTCCTATTCTCGCCCGGTAAGAGCCTCCCAAATGTGTCTTAGATCACAGTATGGTTCATCGTCCCGCATGAAGAGACCTGTATCTAGAACCTATCCGCGAATCCACAGCGGTGAGAATTGGTAGCACTGGCCTCCTGGCCAACTGTCGCGCGGGTCTCCTGACTAGCGCCTCGCTGCCGGCGGCGAGGACGCCACCAGGACAGCCAGCCGGGAGGCTGGCGCTACCCGATGCGCAAACCTCGGATAAATTCCTAGATGGACATGCTGAGTTCGTGTCGCACATCGGCGCCGCGCACCCAGAAGATCACGTCCGTCGCAATATTCGAGGCGTGGTCGGCGATGCGCTCCAGGTTCTTGGCCACGAGGATTCCGTTCAAAGCCTGGGCCGTGGAACTTGGCTGCTGCTCGATCATCTTGAGCAAGTCTTCATGGGCGCGGCGATTCATCCGGTCGATCTCGTCGTCCATCTCTCGGACTTGTTCCGCCAAGCGGGCATCGCCATCTAAAAGCGCCTGCACGGCAGAGCGAATCATACGCCCGGCGAATTCGCCCATGGCGGCAAAGTCCACCGGAAGTTCGATGACGTCTTTGCTCAGCATCGCCTTGGAACGGCGCGCAATCCCCATCGACTGATCGCCGATCCGTTCCAGATCGCCGTTGATTTTAATCACCGCGAGGATAAAGCGCAGGTCGATGGCCATGGGCTGCTCTTTGGCCAACAGTTCATACGCCATCTCGTCCAGTTCTCGCTGCGCGGTGTTGATGGCCCCTTCGTTCTGCTTTACATACTGGCACAATCCAAGGTCACGCTGCAGATAAGCGTCCACGGCTGATTCCACTGCCAACTGCGACAGTGCGGCCATGGCCAGAAGTTTGTCCTTTAGTTCGGCCAGTTGCTGATGAAAGTGAATCCGCGGCAAAGCAGTGTCTCCTATCAACGATTGTGCATCATTGCATGTTACTGCAGGACGAAATTCGTCCGCCGCACCAGAAAGATCAAGGGGCATGGGTCTGAATCCCGAAATGAAGAAGATACGCTGTCCTGTACGAAAGCTGCAAGGATTCGGATAGAATGCCTTGTTTGCGTGCGTTAGGGCTTTCGCGGACCTTGGAATCTGTCCGTAAATTGGGCATCGAGGAGCGCCGTTCTCCCGAACGACTGCCTTGGCGGCGTCCTCGCCAGCAGCGATGCGCGGGTCAGGAGACCCGCAGGAGAGCCGGCCGGGAGGCCAGCGCTGCCTTTTCCCGGATCGGTTGATCAATGCAGGCCCGTGGCCCCGTTTTCACGGTTCCGGTTCCAAAACCCCTCGGTCATGGTGCTATGCGGGTGTGGTAGCCTTCCGAGTCTCGTCTTCGAAACTGTCGGCGGGGCCAGAAGAGACAGGCCAGGCGGGCCTTACCTTTTTTTATATTGGCCACGCCAGGAGGGCAGGACTTCCACATCGTCGAAGGTCTCGCGACGATCGCGACGGTCGATCTTGCTGCTCGTTTTGGACTCTTTTGCCGACGCTGGACCATCCGACCCGGGAGGAAGAAACTCCGGGCTCGCGGTGACCACTGCGGACGCAGTCGCGGCGCGCGTTGGTTCGGGCGTTGGAACAGAGATGTGCGACGCGCCGGGAGGTATGCTCGCATCGGTCCTCAGGGGCTCCCGCTGGCTTGGCGAGGCCGCGTGCGCAGGGGCCGCGTCCCTCTGTCGTTTGGTCTGCTCGACCGACTCTTCGGCGAACGTCTCAAGCTCGGGTCTAGCCAGCCTGTGCAGATCCCTCAACGCCTGGGTGAGCGAACGATCACGAAGGCCGCTCAGGGGCGCAGCTTCGGCTGGATTCGTTTCGCGGAAACCGGCTTCGGGAGTCGTCTCTACTAGAAGGGCTTCCTCCCTGACGTTGTTCGCTCTCACCCCGAGATTGACCCATTCCTCAATCCGAGCCTGCCCCTGAATTCGAATCGAGTCCGGAGCATTCTCCTGAACCGGCCTTCCCACGGGAAGAGAAACCGGCTGCCGGGTCGGCTCGGGCGCTTTGTGCGCGGAGGTTGGTTGCGCTGAGACTGGCCGAGCTGAGGCTGGTTGTGCTGAAGCTGGCGGCGGCTGGGTCGGATTGGGAAAAACCGTCTGGACCGGAACTGGCGTTACCGGCTCCCGGGGCATCGGCGCCTGACTTCCGGCCTGAGAAGCAGGCGTGTTGAGCCGTGAAGCTTCCATTTCGTGGCGCTCAAGCGGGGGCAGCGGGCTTTCGGCAATTGTCAGCACAGGCGAGGCATTTTTCGCTTCCACCACAGGGGGAACGGGGCTGGGCTCGAAATAACGCGGTTGTGGCTGCTTGGTCCACGCCGGTTGTCCCTTTGCGAATTCCTGGCTCGGATTCTGCTTGAGGGAAGGATTTTCTGCCTTTTCGGGCGTCGCCGCGGGGCGAACACTAGCACCCGCCGGAATGGACCGACCCAGCACGGACCGATCCAGCTTCGAATCCACCGTGCTTTCTGTCTCTGCGGTGAAAGGTGCAGCAGACGCGACAAAACTCCCGACCGACGCATCCGCCGGGGGCGCTTCCGCAGGCAGTTTGCGGGTAGAATCCTTTTTCAGGCTCTGACCTTCGCCGGCCGACATCGCGCCGACCCTCTTGGCAGCAGGAGGACGGGAGGTTTCAGCACTCTCATCCCAACCCGTTGCGGCAGGCTCCCCACCGGCAAGTTTGCGTGTCGGGTGTTGTTGCAGACTCCGGTCTTCGCGGGGAATCTCTGTATTTCTGTTCTCAACAGCCAGGGGACGAAACAACGACCGGCTCTGCCCCCCCTGATGCTGCTCCATGGCCTGCACCGTATCCAGGAAGGGGGCGTCGGCGATGGCAATTCCAACCTTGTTTAATACGAAACCAACTGCCGCCACGTTCAAGCGCTGCAAGGTCTCGGAGGCCTGCAGCAGTTGCATGCGCGTGGTAACGCCGGACTCAATCACGACAATCGCTGCATCCACGTGACGGGCAAGGTATTCGGTCTCGGCAGAGATGGCTAGCGGAGCCGTATCGGTCAGAATCAGACTCTCATCGCCTCCGCCTTCCTGCGCCGACTGCTGAGTCAAAGTAGTCGAAAGGCTTCCGCGTTCGGCGATCATCAGCGCGGTCGACGTGCTTTTGCCGCTCCCCGAAGGCGGCACGGACTTGACGAGCACGCCGCGAGCATCCACCAACACAGAATCGCGCCCCATGGCCTGCAGGATAGCCTGCACCCTGGTCGCGATCGTGGTTGCGCCTCCGCCTGGTCCGACAGCGGTGAAGATGCAGCTCTTCAGGTTTCCCTGGCGGCTGGCATGGTCGATTGCCGAACTGAGACGCAGCAGATGATCCTCGGCCACTCCCGGCGAGACTTCGGTGAAGTCAGGCAATTGCGCCATGGGCGCGATGCCCAGGACCCGCGTCACGTCCGAAGCAATGTAGATAGTCGGGTCCAGGTTATTGGCAACCAAAGCCGCCGCCAATCCCACAAGAATGCCGCCCAATGCCAGCAGCAGCGGCGACTTCAGAATCAGCGCCCAGGCAGGGTGGGTAGGCGCCGACGCCAACGCGGACAAATAGGCCGAGCCGGGGGCGTTGGTCTGCAATGTAAGATCGCGCACCTGCTCGTCCACCACCGTATAGCGGCTTTGAAGCCGTGCGATGTTGGTGGCCAGATCGGCCGCCCGTTGCAGTTGCGGAGTGGCGCCTGCCGCGGCCGCTGCCAGTTGGCTCAGTTGCCCATTCAGGCGGTCCTGCACCGCGGTGGTGCGATCCAGATCCGTGTGCAAGCGCTGCTCGATGCGCGAGGACACTTTGGCCCTCAGATCTTTCATCATCGCTTCCAGCGAGGAGTCGATCTGGGCCAATTCCGCCGCATCCTGCTTGTAGAGAGGATGACTCGGACTCAGGTTGGCCATTTGCGCAATCAGCACAGCACGGCGCTGATTCAGCGACATCTTCATACTGACCAGTCCGGCATCGGTCGCCGCCATTTCGTCCGCTTCGGCGTTCAGCGCCTGGGGGGTTGCCCCCTTGACAGCTTCCATCGTGGACAGGCGCGCCGCCGACTCGTCCCGCGCCGCTCGCGCCTTCACCAGTTCCTCGCGAATGCTGGCGATGTCCTGATCGTAGTGATTGGTGGCCGACGGCCCAATGGAGGCGGTGCCCAGTTGGGCGTTCAACATCTCCTGCTCGGCACGATCCGCCGCCAGTTCCTTCTGGATCTGGGTTTGTTCAGCCGTCAAAACGGCCAGACGCTCGCTATCTCCGGATTTCTCTTGCCGGGAGGCATTCTCTACCAGGGACATGGCCATGGCGTTCGCCATCTTCGCGGCCAATTCCGGATCCTTGGCGTGCGCCGAGATCTCGATCTGATAGCTGGTCGTCAGCCGCTTGGCCTCGATCGCCTTCCCCAGCCGGGCCGCCGCTGCCCGCTCGTCTTCGCCGGTCCGCCGGAAGGCGCTGGGTTCCAGCTTGCGCAGCGCGGCGAGCAAAACGGTGGGATGAGAGACGGCCTGCATCTGCTGCTGGATTACGGTGTCGTAGGAGTTCGTATCATTCGGCCAGTTCGCTCGCCCGCCTGGCGCCATCATCTGCGGCGCCGCTGGTTGAATGAAGACCTGGCTCTGGGCCAAATACGTGGGCCACTTCAGAACGAAACTGACGCCCGCCAACGCCAGACCGGCAAGGACAATCCCCACGGCCAATCGCCGGTGCAAGTGCAGGCTGCGCTTCAGATCGAGGCGAAAGAAGGGCTGCTCGGTCGCGCCGGACGGCATCGACGGCCGCGCGGCAGGGGGACGAAACCCTGCATCGCCGGGCTGGGTAGAAGCCACCGAACCGGGATCAGGCATGGGGCTCATAGCGGTCCAATCATATAACTGAGCGTGGAAAGCTGCATCATCGGGCTGAGGCGCTCCAGAACGTATGTGGCGCGATTGAATCCGCTGCGCGGCACAAAGATGATCTCGCCCGGTCGCAGCGTCACTTCCGACGATTTGGCCGGGTTGAGAACGTCTCGGAACGTAACCAGCCGCGAAGTTCCACCTGCGGGATCCACGATCTGAATGTGAGGGGTATTGCCGGCCTTTTCCGTGAACCCACCGGCTCCCGCCAGCACACTCGCCAAAGTCGAATTATTCAGCAGCGGAACGGGGCCCGGATGCTGCACCTCGCCGAGAATGGAGACAAAGCGCTCCGATCCGTTGGGCACATAAACCACATCGCCACGGCGCAAACGCAGATCGGCAAGCGGATTGCCGGAGTCGATCAGGGCTTTCAGCTCAACCCACACCACCTGATCCTGACCGCGATAGATGGCGCAGCGCTCGGGGATCTGGGTGACTTTCTTGGGGTCCGTTTCCAGCCCGCTGCGCGTCAAAGCACCCAAAAGAGTTGGCGTTCCCTCAAAGGCGACTACGCCGGGGTGATCGACGGCTCCCAGCACAGCCACACTGTTCGCGGTATATTTGGTCACCGAGACCTGAGCATCCAGGTTCGGGTAATAGTTGCTCAGAGCCGTCACGATGGCCTTTGCCGCCTCGGGGCGCGTCAGACCAGCCAGAAGAAGATTCCCCGCCAGAGGCAGGGTAATGCGCCCGTCCGGTCCAACCACGGGCTTGGCTTGCAGCTCCGGCCGACCAGCAAAATCCACCAGCAACTCGTCGCCTTTGCCCAGCCGGTATTCCTCGTCTGCGGCGGGCTCAAACTCGCGCAGGGCTTGGAGGGGATTCTGCTTCAAGACAGGATCCTGGCTCGTCCCAGCCGGAGAGCTTGTCTCCGTATTTGGACCCGGAATCGAGGAGCTTTGACCACAGAGCCCAGAAGTGGCAGCAAGCAACACACCGGCACAAAGAAGCCATTCTTGAGAATTCAACCCGCTGTCTCCCCTCCGCAAACCGGCTGCACGATGCGATTTCGGTTCCTGCACTTGGACTCCCCGTCCATGTCTTATCGTTAAGGACCTGCTGTACAGCACGTTCTTGTGTTGCCCTAACCTCGCACGAAAAATGGAGCTATCCTTCTGCCAGCATAGTCGCAATTCTGCAATTGTGTATTCCACAAAATGGGTATGCACGGGCACCAGCACCGGGAAGCCGAGAAAGAGATATATTTGTTGCAACGAATATCTTCCCCGGTGAGTCCAATTGAGTACAAGAAGATTTTGCGAAGCAACTCGTCTTGACCTGCCGCGACAAAGATCGAGCCCACGGTCCAAGTCCGCGGAACACTCGCACCCGCCAGAGCCCCCAACTCTGCCGGCAAACATATCTGGCCTCACGGCCTGGCACCGAAAGGATCTTTGACCATGAAGCAATTCGTTCTCGCCACTGCCCTCCTCGCACTCTCTGCCCCCTTCGCCCTCGCGCAGGCCTCCACCTGGGCCTCCGACCCCGCCCACAGCGAAGTTGATTTCAGCATCAAGCACATGAGTGTCTCGAATGTGCACGGGCGTTTCGGCAAGGTGAACGCCACCATTTCCCTGAACGCTGCCGACATCACCAAGTCCATCGTGATTGCGACCATCGACACAACCACCGTAGACACCGGCGAGCCGGCCCGCGACACCCACCTGAAGACGGATGCCTTCTTCGACGTTGCCAAGTTCCCCACAGCGACCTTCACCAGCACCGGCGTGACCAAGAGCGGCAGCAATCTCAAGGTCACCGGCAACTTGACGCTGCATGGCGTCACCAAGGAAGTGGTTCTCGATGTGGAGGCTCCGGGCAGCCCCATCGAAAGCCCCATGGACCATAAGCAGCACTCGGGATTCTCAGCCACGACCACCGTCAGCCGTACCGCGTTTGGGATTGGAAGCAAGTTTCCCGCAGCCGTACTCGGCGACGACGTCAAGCTGACCATCGAATTGGAAGTCGTGAAGCAATAGCCTAGTCGTACGCTGAATCTGTAATCGCCTTCCCGATCCTTGCGCCGCCCTTTGAGCGCAAGGATCGACCAAACAGAGCAGGATTTCCCACGATTTGTCTGGAGAAACTGACGATGACGAGCCTGAGATTGGAAATAGTGCAGGAGCGCCCGTTTGCCAGCCTGGAAGAGGAAGCTCTGCTCAATCTGCTGCGAACTTCGGACTGCCTTCAGCGTGCCTTTCAGCGCAAGACCCGTGCCTGGGGAATCACCTCAACCCAATACAACGTCTTGCGCATTCTGCGCGGAGCCCAGCCGCAGGGGCTGACGTGCTCGGCGATCGGCGCGCGGATGATTACCGCCGAACCCGATATCACCCGCCTGCTGACTCGCCTCAAGGCTCTGAAGCTGGTGCGCCAGCAGCGCGATGGCAAGGATCGACGCGTAGTGTGGACGCGGATTTGCACGCAAGGGCTGGATCTGTTGGCACAGATGGGCCCCACCATTCTGGCCGCCCCCGGGGAGCTCATTGGACATCTCAGTCAGGCTGAAAAATCGGAGTTGATTCGCCTTCTGGAACTAGCGCGCAAAGGGGTCATGGATACTGCGGCGAGTGAGAACGAAACCGCGTCTGGACTACCCGGAGACTGGGAAATCTAAGCCGACGCGAGGCTTGCCAACGTGGCCACAGAGTTTGGTAAGAACAGAATTGTAGCGCTGGCCGCCTGGCCGGCTGTGGTGCGGGCGTCCCCGCCCGCACCTCTTCAAGAGAGATTGTCGAATCACAGAGTGTAGACAACAGCAGCGGGGTCACCTGGCTGAGTTCTTCATCCATGGGCAGAGCGAAGGGCAATCCGTCAGAATGCCCCAATGGATGCAGAAATTCTGAACTCGCTCTGAACCTGGGACGCAGTCTTACTCCTCGACCAGTTTCTGCACCAGGTCTTCGTCGGCATCCCCTTGAATGATCTTGTTGTGCAAGCAATAGAGGGCCAATTCAAGGCGGTCTGAGACGCCCAGCTTGTCATAGATCTTGCGCAGATAATTCTTGATCACCTGCTCGGTTGTGCCCAACTGAAAGGCTATCTCTTTGTTCCGCTTGCCCTGTGTGATGCAGGTAATGATGGCCGTCTCTTTGGGGGAAAGGCGCGGCTGAGTCCGGGGACTGATCAGCGCCGAGGCCTGCGCCCGATAAGCTTCAATCACCCAGTTGACCGACCTGTTGTCGATCCAGGTTTCGCCGGCAGCAATTCTGCGCACGCAGCGCACCAGCAGGTCCGGAGAGATGGCGCGCGTGATGATCCCGCGAACACCGCGCCTGTAAAGCTCCACCGTCTGATCTTCGTCCGACTGCACAGCCTGCACGATCAGCTTTACATTGGGGGCCGTGCGGAGCAGTTCGGGGATCGCGTTGGTGGTGCCCACCAGAAGCGCACCCTCCAGAAGAACCACATCCGTGGGATGCAGCTCAATCACTGTACGCAGGCTGTCCAAAGTGTCGGCCTGCGCCACCACGTGAAGATCGTCTTCAAGGGCAAAAACTTTGCGAATACCGACGCGGTAAATCGCCTGAGAGTCCGCAAGGATGATGCGGATCGTCCCAGGCTCGACCGGAGCATCGAGTGTTTCGCCTTCGGCAGAATCGTCCAGGAATTCCATAATCGGCTAACGCCAAAAACCTTGCTTTCATTGCTCTGCGAACCGGTATTCGTCGATTGTCGCAGCAGCCAGATATTGAGTTTGACTTATGCTGCAGCGTACCACACGTCCGACACAATGGACCAGAACATCACGGGGGGTACCTAGAACCGCACCTGGCATTCGCATGGAGAATTGGATCTGGAGGCGGTCTTCCAAGGGTCCCTCCAACTCAAAAAGCACTCCGCTGGCAGATATGTTGCGGGTCTGAGCGATAACCTCTCCCTCACCCGCAGAAAGCACCATGGGAAGAGCGAGCGGGAAGCGCACGGCGCAACGTACTTCCTGCTTGGGCGCAACGGGATCGGGACCGCCCGACAGACCAGCGCTTACATCCAGCGGCTCGAAATTCGTTTTATCCATCTGCTGCATCCCCGACCGACTATGGCCATTCTAGCTCCTTTGACACGATCCCTGAATTGTTGCCCGGGGGAAGCTCAGCGGAAAACAGAACAATCGTGCAAAGCAACCTGTTCTAACCTGTTGGATGCACAATATCGCGAGTCAAGATGTTCTTCGCTGTTTGAGCCGCCAATCGAGCAAACTTTAGTGTGATCTCAGGATGTCCGCGACGACTCTTTTCGGCGTCGCTCCTCTAGTCGGCCAACGTCACCTCCCCTGCAACCAGACACCAAGTCCAGTTCGTCGTAGCTGATCAACTGCGCTTCCGGGGACATCCGCTGGCGCCACTCACGCCTGAAAAGTGCCGTCTCCTCGACGAAGCGAACGCTCCCCAAGTGACACATCAATGCGATTGCCCAGAGAAGTGAGCCTTTTCCCCGAACTGCAACTCATTTGACTCGCTTGCTTCAATCGTCAACCTCGTGACCTTTTAATCACGAGTGACCACGGACGCGGCCCCAGGCTGCTTTGCCACCGAAGCCATCTCCTTGAGGAGTCCCCGCATCTTTCGCACAGGGGAGAGACCGCGATGCAGCGCAACAATTCCAGCCAGGTACAACAGAACGAACAAAAGAGAGACAAAGACCACGCGAAGCGCGGCTCCTCGAAATCCAGGCGCTTGCGACAGTGAGGCGTACTGGACCAAAAGAATCTGCGTGGTCACGCCGGCAAGCATAGATGCCAGGACAAAGCGCCAGATCCCTGAAAGGAGCGTCCCTACTTGGAGTCCGATGGGTCTTCCAGCGAACCACAGTGCAGGCACCGTGAGCATCCAATAAGCGAGTCCCCAAGCCACCGCAATTCCCTCCGGCCCCCAATGCAGCCCCGCAAGAAAGAGTGTTGTGATCGTGATCCACTCCACGATAGCCCAACGGAACCACCGATCAGCGCGCCCAATGGATAAGTGAATCCACCCGTGGGTGCCGTAGATGAGCATGGCCCCGATCCCCGGCGCAAAATAGGTGAAGATCTGCCCCGCTGATTCCCATCCGGGCCCCAGGAGAAGACGGATCAGGTCTTTGCCGATCAGAGTAAGATCGCCCCCGATTCCCATTCCCAGAAAAGCCATCACGCTGATCGCCCCGAGCAAATAACTTCGATACGTCTTGCGGTCATCGCGCACACGGCTCAATGCGGAGACAGCCACCAGCGCTGTGGCATTCACCAACTGAGATGCGGACAAGGCGAAAAGGTCATACGCGCGTTTGTAGAAGCCCAATGCCGGCGCACCAAAACGCCAGCCGACGAGAAGGTTGTCCGTGTTCTGCGAGAAATACTGCAAGCTAAATCGTCCATAAGTATGCGCGGCGAATCGGACTAGCGTGCCTGTTCCGGATGCGCGCCGTGGGCGCCCGGGAATCCAACGGCACATGATCATCCCACCGATCATGGTGGTAAGCGGGAGCGCGCACCAACCCAGCACCAACGCCCAACGGCCGAAGCCTGCAAGGGCAAATAGAATTCCTGTGGTGACAGAGGCTAGACGCGAGATCACATCAATTTTGGCCACGGTGGAAAAACGCATCGCCCGGCGGAGCAGTGCCAGATGAACCACGTAAAAGCTACTCAATAGAATCGCGATAGAAAGCGCCGCGCATAGCGGAACAAGATCGGGCTCCGCATAGAATCTCGAAAGTACAGGTCCCAAAGCCGCGAAGCCCAGGGTGAGACACGCGCCCACGCCGACCGTGACCCAAAAGAGATTGCTGGCCAAAGTGTGAGTTATCTCCTGGCACTGCGCGATTGCCTCGGTAATTCCGTTGGATCCGCAACTCATCAGCAGGACGCTGAAGGTGGTCACCATGGTCACTAATCCGAAGTCGCGCGGAGCAATCAAGCGAGCCAACACCACCGTACCCACCATTTGGATCGCCAGTCGCACCATGCCCGAAAAGATCGTCACTCCGGCGCTGCGGATGGCCAGCCGCCGCAAAGCGTGCCCGCCTCCGGGAACCGTGGGTGCAAACTCTCCGTTGCTGTCGAAAGGCTTCAATCAAACTCCACGAGGATAAGAGGTGAACAGGTTGATCGCGATTGGTCCTGGTTTTTTCGTGGTATCCGGCGCTCTCGATTCAACTCAGAATCCGGGTCTGACGAGGCACTGTTTCTCGCCGCGAAAAGAGAGGTCTCGCGAACGTTCGTCCACTCCGCGCATCCAGGGACGGCGGGAAATGAGTGTTGGCAAGAAGAAAAACGAACCAGATCGGTGTCATGGCAGCGAACCCCGCCTCCGTCATACTGCACACAATCCCGACGGCAAGAAACGTCAGGCGAATGGAGCCCATGCGCGGATTCCCGGCAAATGTTTCGACAGCCTGACAATATCCGCTGACAACCAATCCCGCCAGAAAACAGAGCCCGATCCATCCCATGTCGAGATACACCTGAAGATAGCCATTGTGCGCCTCGGCGATTCCTGTATAGCCGAGAATTGTTGCGACTCGCTCAATGCGTCCCCCCAACCAAAAGCTTTCATATCCCGCACCGATTAACGGGTTGGTATGAAAGGAGAGCACAGCCTTCCAGATATCCGTACGCCCGGTCAGAGTGGCATCTCTGCCTAGCAGGCTCAAGACTGTCCCATCGGCATCCATGAAGATTGCTAACACAGCCACAATTGCTCCGACTGCAAGCAGGATGTGGATGTTACCAGGACTCTTTTTGATGAAGGACAAAGTCGTCAACACCATTACCATTCCGGCAACTCCAAGAGTCGCCATGGAGGTCATCGAGTCGCAGGTTTTGATCAACCCAATCGCAGTCACAATCATCAATCCATGGGCGAACATGCGTTGGCGACGATGGACGTTACTGCGCTCCTGGTATGCACCAAGGAAGGACCAAAGCGACCCCAGCCCACAAACCAGGCAGGTCCATCCAAGTCCGTTCTTCTGCGTCGACACTCCGGAATAGTACGTGAGGTGAGACCACTCGTTGATGCTGGTTCCCAGTTGAGGAAAGAAAAGGATCACCAGAACCGATGCCGGCAACAGGACGAAAGCGACACGCGACAGGAATTGGCGCAGCGCGGCCATCGGATCCGAGTCCGTAAGAATCACCAGCACCATCACAAATGCGCCCATTCCTTTTACCCAGCGCTTCATCGCCACGAAGGGCGATTCGGACCAAAGAACACTCAGCGCGCAGTATGCAAGAAACAGAAGAATAGGCCCGTTGACTCGCAGGAAGCTGCGCACCTGGTGGGAGCGATAATTCAAAACGAGCAGACCGGCCAGTATCAGAAGTCCGTAGATTGCCGCATCGAGCGGACTTCCGTCGGCGTTTCTTTGGGAAAGGCTCGCGACCTGCGTGCCCCCTCCCCACTGCGACACGGCGCGCGAACCCACGATCCACATCCACACCACGGGAATCCAAAGCGCCTTCGAAGTGCGCTCTTGTGCGTCTCGATCCAGATACAGCAATCCGGCGAGCATTGTGACGCAAACCAGACTGGCGACCAGTGACATAGGGATCCCTGAATTGCAGGTTAAAGTGAGAGACCGGAAGAGTGAATCGTGCCAAATTGAGTCTGGCGGATCGACTTTGCTGATTCGTCAACCAAGCGTCGATATCTCGTCAATCGGAATCCCCCGACGAATACGGATCTCGGACAACTGAAAACCCCAATAACGCGAGCAGCCTTCCCAGATGATTGCTGAACTTCATCATAAGCGTCATGAAGCAATGCTGGCCAAACACTAAACTGAAGGGAAGCAGCAAGGAGTAAAGAGGAATCGCGATAAGTGCCTTCAAGACATCGCGCATGCCGAACCGCGGCATCCTGGTTCCCATCGCGCCGTCGACCATGGCTCGCTTGACAAAGTACGTTCGCTTCCATCGCGAGGGCGGGAGCACCTCGAAGACTTCCGCGTCCGACGACCAGATAAACGAAAAACCCTCCTCCATCTTTCTGCAGAAGAAGTCAGTATCTTCACTTGAACTGAGTTCGGGACGAAAGGCAATTGAGTCCCCGTCGATCACACGTCGCTTCAGCAGCACGTTTCCGGTTCGGGCTTCGCGCCAGTCTACTTTCATTCCCGTAGGATTGACGCGGCGATCGAACATGCGGCTCTTCAACAGCCACGCTGGAGGTGTTCCTTCAAAATGCCGCAGGACCGGTCCCAGGACGCCATCCACGTTGTATTCCTTGCAAGCGCTGAACAATCGCAGCAACCACGCAGCAATGGGAAACTCGTCATCGTCAATCAATGCGAGATAGTCCCCTTCGGCGTTTGCCGTAGCCATGTTGCGGGCATGCGAGATTCCCTGCCGGGGCTCGACAAAGTACGCTATTCTGAGTTTGGAACTCCGGCGCACTTCCTCAACTACAAGCTCAGCCGATCTGGACTTATCGTTGTCGACGACTACAACCGAATACGTGAATCGTCCCTGCGACTCCTGCCGCTCAAGTTCGCGCAGCAACCGGTTTAGCGGCAGTGGACGCTTATAGGTGCATATGCACACACCAATATGCGGGAGAGGAATTGCCTCCGTCGCGCAAAAGTAATCTCCCGCGCTGCGATCCTCATTCCGCAAGTCATTCTGACCCAGAGTGGTCATCCCCGGATCTCCCTGCTCGCGTCGCTCACTTCGGGGTGGAGACGGTATCCTCGCGCAATGCTCACGTTTCCGAGGCGTCTCGCCAGCTCATCTCCCATGAGAAAGTCATAGTCCTCGTCATCCACGGGATGTGTTTCGACTTCTACCGTAGAACGATCGGCAAGCGCGAAGATGTCCGCCAGCCGGTTCGACGGCGCGGTCGGTGGCAGAATGAAAAACAAATCGGTGGTGCGATATCTGCTGTTCAACATCCTATCCAGCCATCGCCTGTAGACGCGGTTGATAACGCTTCTCTCTCCAGGCTGGAAAGAGTGATTCCTGCGCACAATCGTTCCCGCCGGCATCAGCTCCCCATTGAGCACATTTGCACATAAGTGCATGTGGTGATGTCCATCCATCCGCAAAGGTGCCTGCCCGTAGATCCGCTCATACTCCTCCAACTGCGCGGCCACAACATACTGGAAGGAGGAAGCAAGCATCGGCATGAACAAAACACGCGAATATCGATGGGATAGAAGAAACCGGCCGAGCCTCTCCTGATGATGCTTCAGCCTTTCGGTGCAGTGCGAAGCATCGAATGGAGAAGTAAAGTTAAGATGCAGGGCGGCGTCCACATTGTGCTGCCTCGCCAGTTCCGCTCCGCGCTCGGAATCTGCCATGAACACCATGGCGCTCACCGATGAGACCGACCCGAGCAACAAACAGTCAAGAATGCGATCGGTGGTAACGACATTGCGCCCCCAGTCGTCTGCATTGATGATCAATGCACCAAAGCTTTGCCGAACCATGCGATGCACCGTGTCTGCGCGAGCTTCGGAACCCGACATTTTCTGAACCTCCTGCTTCATTGGTATACCTTGTCGCGGTGGATACGAAAAGTCACGATTCCGGGATTTCGGAAGGTGCTTTGCGGCTAAACGCCTTGCCTAGCCTTTGCATTTGTTCGCGCTGACGAAAGGCAATGAACTCCGCGGATACAGGCCTCTCGGTGCGCCGCAACAAGGCCCATAGATAGCCGCTTTCCAAGGCAAAGCCGCGCACAATTCTTGGCTTTCTTGTCATTTGATAGAAGCTGCGAAACAACTCCCACAAGGGATGATTTCCCTGCGAGTAATCACGGATGCCATTGTTGAAGATCGCTCTTATGGGTCCGCATTGCGCAGTACCCACTTTGCGGTGATGAAAGCTCGTTTTCTCAAGGAAGGTCCGCGTCTTCCATCCCTTCATTCGTGCTGTCAGCACAGCAACGGTATCGCTGGCGCCACCCTTCAAGGGCACATAGCCACCGATGGCCTCAAAGCATTCCCGCCTGAACACCTGGCATGCTCCAGATACGTCTTCAATGCTGGACAATCGATAGTTGTGCGACTCCGTCGAATCGTCGGCGTAAGGAGTACCGACCACTCCCAGTCGTTCATCCGCAGCCATTTTGTCGAGCAGGAATGCAAAGTATTCCGGATCGAACGTGATATCCGCATCGAGGTTGACAATCACCCGGTAAGATAATTCCTTAACCAGTTCCTGCCCTGCGTTGAATGCCATCACCTTGCCTGCAAAATGGCGTTCCTTGCGCTCCGGCATGCGCACCAATTCGATCCAGCTATGGTTCGCCGCGTATCTGGCAACAATCTCATCCGTGCCATCCGTGGATCCATCGCTGGCGATGACCCACTTCAATGGCCGCACTGACTGCGCGACCACGGAGCGGATTGTCGCTTCAATGAATTCCGCCTCGTCGCGGGCAGGAGTCACCACCACATACGCTGGATACTTCTTCGAGTCACGATCTCGCAATGGCATAACGACTCGTCTCCTCAAGCGGTTTCGCAAATCCGGCAACGGACCAATCGACTTCAATTCTCATTACGACCCATAGGTGAAGCACAGTACTACGCCGACGCTTTCGGAGGGGTTAATGGAGACAACAATTCATAGTCCCCACGGAGAGGTTTCTGCGCCAGGAATTTCTGGATCTCATCCGCCACCCTAGCCTGTTGTCGCACCGTCAATTGAGGAAACATGGGGAGCGAGATAATCTCTTCAGCAAGCCGCTCGGCTACGGGAAAATCCCCCACTGCATAATTCATCGAAGAGTAGGCCTTCTGCAGATGCAGGGGAATCGGATAGTGAATGCCCACGCCAATTCCGGCATTCTTGAAATGCTCCATCAGTCCATCGCGATCTTTCACGCGAACGACGTAGAGATGAAAAGCTGATCGGGAATAGGAAGGTTCCATAAAGCGGGTCACCGCCGTGTTTTCGGTGAGAAGACGGTTATATTCGATCGCCCTATCGCGCCGCTGCGCATTCCAACCCGCAAGATGAGGAAGTTTGATGCGCAGAAACGAAGCCTGAATCGCGTCGAGGCGGCCATTATAGCCTTCCACGTCGTGGTAGTATTTCTTTGCTTGACCGTGATCACGCAGCAAGCGGATCCTTCTATCCACTTCGGCATCATTGGTAGTAGCCGCTCCGCCTTCGCCACAAGCTCCCAGGTTCTTTCCGGGATAAAAGCTGAACGCAGCCGCGTGACCCATGGTGCCAGCCTTCATCCAGCGATCACGCTCCGCAGAGAAGTATTCCGCGCCGTGAGCCTGGCATGCATCTTCAATCACCTTCAATCCGTACTGGGAAGCAAGGCGAAGGATTGCATCCATATCGGCCATCTGCCCATAAAGGTGCACCGGCACCACAGCGGTTACAGGTCGCCCGCTGCGCAAACTGATCAGCTTCCGATCCGCGTCCCAAGTGCATTGCTCTTCCAGATAGAATTGAAGGCGCTCGATGGACATGTTGGAGGTATTCGCGTCGACATCGACAAATTCGGGAACAGCGCCTGCTTGCGAGATGGCTTCTGTCGTCGCAATGAAGGTGTTCGGGACGGTCACAACCACATCCCCCGGCCTTACCCCGCAAGCCATCAGTGCGAACCGCAACGCATCCGTACCACTGCTCACCGCGATCGCATGACGTGCGTCGCAGAATACCGAAAACTCCTTTTCGAAACCCTCCACGGCCGAACCGCCCACAAAACCAGCCGTGCTCAGACTCTGGCGAAATGCCGCAACCAGTTCCTCTTCCAATTCCCGGTGAGGAGTAACAAGGTCGAGAAAAGGGATCGGGAGAGAATCATTCTCTTGAACGGTGAGCGGATTCAGAGCACGCAGCAATTTTGCCGGGTTGCCCGCTACCACCCAATTCGCAGGTACGTCCTTGGTCACAACACTTCCTGCACCTACGATCGCGTTTTCGCCCACGGTCACATTGGCGAGAATTGTCGCACCGGATCCAATCGATGCGCCTTTCCTTACGATGGTCTGCTCGACCTTCCAATGCGCTTCTGTCTGCAACTCTCTATCCGCGGTTGTCGCACGCGGATAACTGTCGTTGATGAACACGACACCGTGTCCAACAAAGACATTGTCTTCGATTGTTACACCTTCACAGATGAAGGTGTGGCTCGATATCTTGCAGCGCTTTCCAACGCTGGCATTCTTCTGAATCTCGACGAAAGCGCCTATCTTGGTTTCGTCGCCGATCTTGCATCCGTAAAGATTGATGAATTTTGAGAGACGAACGTCCGTTCCCAGGTTGACATCGTCTGCAATGGAATTCCAGGTGTTCATAAGTAAACTAGAGATCCTCTCTTGCTCAACGACTGACTTGCGGCTTCCAACATCTTGACGACGCACAGGCCCGCGGCGCCGTCATTGAAGGGTTCTTTGCCACTGGCGACACATTGAGCAAAGTACTCCAGTTCCGTTCGCAGAGCTTCATGCTGTTCCAACTGCGGGGCCCACATATCCCCGGTCCTGTAACTCACCAGAAGTTCGTAGACGCCTTCGCTGCTCGCGGTGGTAACACCCTTGTCGTAAACTTTCACTTTTTCATCTGCTTCCAAATCATTCCAGACCAGCATGCGTTTCTCTCCGCCGATCAGGGTGGTTCTGATTTTCACCGGAGAAAGCCAGTTCACGTTGATGTGGGCAATGACCTTATCAGGAAAGTAGACGGTCATGTAGGCCACATCCTCGAAGTCGTTGAGGTGCTTCTCGCCGGTGGCGACAATGGCTTCGGGCTTCTCTTGCAAGACATATTCCATGATGGAAAGATCATGCGGAGCCAGATCCCAAAGGACATTCAGGTCATGTTGAAACAAGCCGAGATTCACGCGCGTGGAATCATAGTAATAGAGCTTTCCGAGTGTGCCTTCTTCAATCAACTGATGAATCTTTTTTACGGCGCCCGTAAAAAGAAAGGTGTGATCGACCATGATGCGCAGGTTTTTCTGCCGGGCAAGGTTGATCAATTCCTCCCCCTGCGCGGCATTGCTGGTGAACGGCTTCTCGACGAACACATGCTTCCCATTTTGAAGGGCCGCCTTGGCCAGTTCAAAGTGAGTCCATACAGGAGTGACAATAGCGATCGCATCGATCTCTGTGGATCGAATCAAATCCATCGGGTCACCGGTGACGCGGGCGGACGGATGGGCCTTCTGAGCTCGCATACGTGCCGACGGAGTCAGATCTGCAATCGCGAGTAGTTGAGAGCCATCCAAATTGGCGAGGTTTCTCGCGACGTTCGGGCCCCAGTAGCCAAATCCGATCACACCAAAGTTCACGCTGTTTCTCTCCGTACATCCATTCATTGACGACGACTCAGGCACTCTGTTGCAGGAGCAGGACCAGCATGAAGCGAACCAACTCCGACTCTCCAAGAAGCAGATCCGCTGCGCCCCGTCTTCTAGTGCGCGCCCGCACCCTTGACGACAACGTAGGGCGTGCGCCACAGAATTTTAAGATCAAGCCACGGAGACCAGGAATTCGCGTACTGCAGGTCGAGCCGGACCATTTCGTCGAAGGCAACACTACTGCGGGCCGACACCTGCCAGAGTCCAGTGATTCCGGGTTTGAAATCGAGAATCCGCCTGCGATGCCATGGCTCATAGGCCTTCAGTTCATAGAGCAAAGGAGGACGAGGCCCAACGAGCGACATATCTCCTCTGAGGACGTTATAGAACTGCGGCAACTCGTCCAGGCTGAATTTGCGCAGGAATCTTCCAAGCCCGGTAATTCTGGAATCGTTCACGATCTTGAAGACGACCTCGCCCTGATTCTCCGCAGAGAAGAGTCCATCGTCGCTCTTGATCATTCTGGTCACAAATTCCTTGTGCGCGCTGTTGTCATTGTCCTTCTTCATCGATCGGAATTTGAGCAGAGTAAATCTCTTTCCAAACTGGCCGACCCGTCTTTGCTTGAAAAGCACGGGACCACTCGAAGTGAGTTTGATCGCAAAGCCGATGAGATAGAGCAAAGGCAAACAGAGGATCAGCGCCACCAAGCTACCCAGTATGTCGATACTCCGCTTGAGGAGCAACATCGACTTCTGCCTAGCATCGAGTTGCAATAGGTCGGGATAGAGGATGGAATTGATGGGACTGCCAGGTCTGGAGTGATCCCAGTCGTCCGGATAGAAGTGAAATGAGATGCTGATGTGCTCGGTGTCTTCAAAAGGTAAATTTTCCCGAAGCACGGTGGTGACTTTCACGAGGATGGTGTTCAGCACTTCTGTTTTTTCTGCTTCTATGATGCCAGTGAACAGCACACCCGCGATGACTCCATCTTTGTACCAGCCAATCACATCTGTCTCCCTGCTGGAGATCAGCAAGGCTGCAACAATCCGATTCAGGGTCTCTTCGCTGCTTTCCGAGGCATCCGGACCGCGATCTTCCAGGAGCATCAGAAGAAACGGGTCCTTGGAGCGTTCCGTCCTCTTTCGTTCGATGGCGATCATGCGCAGAAAGGCCTGTTCGCTGAAGGCCTCCCTCACTCCGGGCAAAAGGAAGTCGAACGGGGAGCCTGACAAACGTGAAGCCTTTTCCTCATTGCGCGTTTTCGTGATTTGCACCTTTTTCAGCTTTCCCTTCTTTGCTTTCGCCTGCTACTAAACTGGACGGATTAGGATTACATCCATTTTGAGCCCAACGACTGCACTTCAACAGTGTCAACGTCGGTTCCTTCACGCCGAACGGGCGTTCGATCGAAATATCGAAGAACGCTGAATCGCATTCCTACCCAACTGGCTGATCTTTTGTTTATCGGCCACAAGGGTCGCAAAGGATAGGGGTAATTCACGTTTTTTCATTTTCCCTTCGGCTCACCTCTGAATCGGATGCAAGCCAACGCGCCCTGCTCGTCCGAGCATCGCGCACACCGCGCAGAAAAACAGCACGAGACAATCTTCGACGCCCGCCCCCAAGCAGACCACTCCATTCACGTTCGAATCGGTAGATTCATACTATGCGCGCCCGGAAGAGGATACAACCACACGAAAGCGGTAGTTGTTTGCTTGGGTTGAGTTGGCTCGAGCACTTGTCCTCTGAGGCAGATTCGGGCTCCCACGCAGCGCAATAGGCGCTTAATACCAATAACTTACAAACAGATTTCCAGGCCGGGAGGGCCTTTCGTCGGATGCCGTCTGGTGGTCAATGGGGCGTCGACGCCTCCCGGCAGAGATCTGAATGCCGAAAACCGGCAATGCGAAGGAATTCCGGATTCGGCGCTCATCTGCCAGAAACAGGTTCGAATTGGTGCGGTCACTCCGGCAGAACGCAGCGGCAGGGGATTCTCGCGGCAGAGCCTAGGTATAATCACCACTAAATCTGTGGGCTCCCCCGCCGCCGCAGAAAGAGTAGTCGGGCCAGAGTATCTCTTGATTTTTGTGGATGAAAAGGCCCAACGCGCCGGCCAAGGTGCGCACCTCCGTGATCTGGCAGAGATTGACCGGGAGATCGCTGCAAGGGGGGTGAATGCCGAAAGCTGTGCCCCGCCCAAGGAGCGGAACCAGAACGACGATGAAAGCTTGCATGCTTGCCTACACTTTTTATGACGCCGACAATCGCGTCCGGCGCTACGCCGAGGCGCTGGCCAAACGGGGTGATCAGGTGGATGCGATCGCCTTGGCCCGGAAGGGGCAGCCGGCCTTTGAAGTTCTCAACGGGGTGCGGGTCTTCCGCATCCAGACGCGTGTTATTGATGAGAGCGGACCGGTCAGTTATCTGGTGAAGCTGCTGGTGTTCTTCCTCCGTTCCACCTGGTTCCTGACGCGCAAGCACTTTCAAGAGCCCTACGACATGGTTCATGTGCACTCCATCCCCGACTTTGAAGTCTTCGCCGCAGTGATTCCGAAACTGATGGGTGCAAAGGTCATTCTCGATCTGCACGACATTGTGCCCGAGTTCTACGGCAGCAAATTCAAGATCGGCAGCGGATCCGTTGTCTTCAAGCTCCTGGTGTTGCTTGAGAAGGTCTCGTGCGGCTATTCCAACCACGTGATTATCAGCAACCATCTTTGGCACGAGAAGATCGTCAAGCGGTCGGTACGCCCGGACAAGTGCACGACAATGATCAATTATCCCGACCCATCCATCTTCTGGCCGCGCCCGGCTCCCGCCCGCCTAAATGATGATTTCCTGATGTGCTATCCCGGGTCGTTCGGCTGGCACCAGGGGCTTGACCTGGCGATTCAGGCGGTGGCGATCTTGCAAGACAAGGCGCCGAATCTGAGGTTGCTCATCGTCGGCGATGGTTCGGATCGCGAGAGACTCAAGGGCATGGTGAAAGAGTTGCACCTCGAAGACCGTGTCACCATCAAGGGTTTTGTTCCCATGGAAGAGGTGGCGGAGATCATGTCTTCCATCGACCTGGGCGTGGTGCCGAAGCGAGCAGATCCCTTTGGGAACGAGGCGTTCAGCACCAAAATCATGGAGTTCATGTCCATGGGCGTGCCGGTGATTGCAGCCAGAACGCGCGTGGACGAATTCTACTTTACCGAGAACCTTTTGCAGTTTTTTGAACCGGGAAGAGCCGAGGATCTGGCCGCCAAGATCCTGTTTCTCATGCACAACCCCGCATGTCGCGTTGCCTTGCGGGAAGCCAGCGCCGAGTTCATCGCCCACAACAACTGGGACGTGCGCAAACAGGAGTACTTTGACCTGGTCGATCGTCTGATTGCTTGACCGCTCGACGAAACGCGTCGAGGGCCAAGGTCATCGCCGCGCGATGGCCTTTCGAATGGTCTACCCGCCGTGGATTTGTGAGCGGTCCTATCGGTACGGACCCTGAAAACTCCTAGTCGCGCTCCAGAAGGGGCCCCATGAAAACAAGCACCATGATCGCCGTCGTCACACTTTTTTTTGCACTCACGTCCTGTAACCGCGCTCAATTGCTGCAGCCCATCGGAACTGGGACCATAAAGGGACCAGTTGGCCCGACGCCGCCTGTCTCGACGGCGCCTGCAACACTGGATTCGACGCGCATCATTGACTGGTCGAACCCCGGAGTCGGCGCGATTCCTGCACGGGCGACGCTCTGCGCCAACCTCACCCCCACCGTAACCCTTGCCCAGATCAATGCGGCACTGCAGTCTTGCCCCTCCGGCCAGACCGTCTTTCTAAGCGCCGGGACCTACCGCATTCCTGGTACGATCAGCATTCCTTCCAATGTCACCCTGCGCGGCGCTGGCGCTGACCAGACCATTCTGAATGCAACCGGGACCGGGGGAGGCTACACGGTCCATCTCGGAAGCGGCTCCGTCCAATACAATCCGATCACGATTGTCAGCGGTGCAACGGCCGGTTCCACCAGCATTTTGGTCAAAAACGCATCCGGCTTCCGTGTTGGCAATTACCTGGTAATCACAGAGACCAACAATCCCAGTTTCGTCTCCTCGTCTGGTGCGGACGGCCTATGCTCCTGGTGCGATAACTGGACGAGTAACGGCACCTTGGCGCGGGGTCAGATTGTCGCGATTACTGCGGTCAAAGGCGATCAAGTAACGATTTCACCCGGGCTTTACTCGGCTTACACCTTGACCCCGATTGCCATTCCCTTCACCATGGCCGCCTCGTACGCTGGAGTAGAGAGCCTTCAAGTCTTCGCCACCAACACCGGCTATGACGCCAGCTTCGGGATGGAGCAATGCGCGTACTGCTGGGTCAAGGGCGTGGAATCGAACTACGCCGACCAGGACCTCGCGGAAGTCTTCTGGGGCTTTCACGACGAGATCCGCGACAGTTATTTTTCCAATGCATTCTTGCATGCACCGGGACTGCACGACTCCTCCGTCTATGTCGGATACAAGACAACAGCCAGCCTCATAGAGAACAACATCGTGGAGCGCGCACGGGTCTCGTTCCAACTGGCTTCGGGGGTTGCCGGGAACGTTCTTGCCTACAACTACACCACCGGGGAGTTCATCGCCGATGCCTCACGCGCGGTAATTGGCGGATTTCGCTTTCACAGCGCACACCCCCAGTTCAACCTTCTGGAAGGAAATGTAGCCACCAGCATCGATGCGGATCCGATCTGGGGCACGTCCAGCCACACCACAGCGTTTCGCAACTGGATCGTGGGCACCAACCGGGTTTGTACACCGCTGACGGGCCGCGGCACGGTCAATTGCAGCGGGGGAAATGGCACCTATGGATTTCAGGCTTCACGCGCCATCAACCTTTCCTATCTTTCGACGTACAACAACTTCCTGGGAAACCTGGTGGGCAGCGCGCAGATGCAGGCCCTTGTGGACTACACATACCCTGCTGCGCAGGTCGCCATGGTTGAGTATCCTGCAACCCGCAGCTATGACGCGGCAGCCTATGGTTGGTCGTTCGGCTACGGGGTTTTCAGCGATTCCGGCAACGGTACGGGGTGCAGTGGGGGGACGGCTCCCTGTCACCTCGCGGGCACCTCTGCTTCGGACTTCCTTGACGGGAATTTCAACAACGTCGACGGCTCGCTGGTGTGGGCCGGCGGCGTCGCCCATTCTTTGCCAACTTCCTTTTATCTCGTCGAAAAACCCGCTTGGTGGGGCCCGCTTGCCTTCCCATCGATCGGTCCGGATGTGACTGGAGGAACGGGGCCGGGCGGACACAGCTACGGAAATCCGGCGCAGGCCTGCTATCTGCACACGATGGGCGGCTCGGATGGTGGTGCGGGAAGCCCCCGCGTATTCAATGCCCAGACCTGCTACGGGAACTAGTCGCAGTCTTTTGCATTCGCCACGCCCACTGCAGCGCGCATTTTGGGCCTGCGGATTCCGTGAGCGGGTACCTGATCCGAAGGCCTGGACAAACGCTTGTGCCAAATTTGCGGATTTAGGAACAATCCGGTCAATCTAATGTAGTTTTTTCGGGTCGCATCGGTTAACCTTGCCGTGCCAACCCATTTCAAATTTGCGAGGAGTTTAAACCTATGTCGTTTGGTTCCCTCAATGCTCGTCTCGTTGTTTCTGGAGTTGCCTTGGCTTTCGCAGCTTGCTCTGTTCTGACTGCCAGTGCCGCGCCCTCTCTTGCTGGCGCCACCGCTAAAGCATATCCATCCGCCCCGATGCCATTGCCGGGAGGCGGCGTTCAAGCCAGTGCTTATCCATCCGCTCCGATGCCATTGCCGGGAGGCGGCGTCAGCGCGGCGTAGTCTTGCCGCGACTGGTAATGCCCCGAGCAGGCTGAGCGATGCGCGGATAAACTTGACTCATCGCAACAGAATTAGCTGATGCAAATATGACGATGAGCCTTGGAATCGGACTTTGGGCGGTAAATATCGCTGTTGAAGCGGCGTTGATTCTGCTGCTCGTCAATCGCCCCATTTGGCGAACGCTTCCGGCCTTTTGCGGGTATTGTGCCTGGTCGCTTTGCAGCGACATCGGAATGCTCCTCGTCGATCATTTCTTTCATCGGGCTTATTTGTCCGCATATCTGGTAAGTTTTTCCGGCGACTCTGCATTCGAAGTCAGCGTACTGATTGAGTTGACATGGTCCGTCCTGCGTCCGTATCGCTCCGCGCTGCCCCGCTGGTCCATGGCTTGGATTGCCTTGTTCACACTGGCAGCGGGAGCACTCCTCTGGCAGATTCCCGGCATTTGGGACCATACCGCCATGTCCTCTGGGTTTCGGTTTTTGATGCACTTTTCTCGGACCACGGCAATTCTCCGCGTCCTGTTCTTCTTATCGCTTGCCGGTTCCAGTCAATTGCTTGCTATTGGCTGGCGCGACCGAGAATTGCAGGTGGCCACAGGACTCGGTTTCTACTCTTTCGTCAGCCTGGTGGTAGAAGTGATTCATTCTCACATGAAATGGGGCAATTCCTACGTCAACCTGAATCAGTTTGTCGTGGCCAGTTACACATGCTCCTTGACCTACTGGTTCTTCTGCTTCACCCAAAAGGAAGTCCAGCGCCAGGAGTTCTCTCCGCAGATGATGCGGGTCTTGACCGCCTTGGCCGGGACGGCCCGAACCACGAAGTTGAGCCTGGACGGGTCGGACAACCCATTCCGCGCCGAGAACGAGAAACCGTGAAGCGGACATCCTTCTTTCTTTCAGTCGTTACCCAAGCGCAACCCTGCCCTGGAGCCAGAACATGACGATAGAGATGGCCATTGAGCTTCTGGGCGCCTTGTTGCTGCTGTTCTTGACAGGGCTGCTGCTCCGGAAACAAGCCTATTCCACCTATCCTGTCTTCTTCAGCTACCAGGTCTGGTGCCTGTTGAGCACCATCCTCGGCTTGTTCGCCAGCGCGCTGCCGGCAGAAGTTTTCCTTCGCTGCTACGTGGTGAGCCTGGTTGTGGATGCTCTTTTCCAGTTCGGCGTTCTGATCGAACTGGGCCTGACAGTGGCCCGACACAACCGGCAAGACCCTCCGCGGTGGACATCGATCGCACTCCTTCTTCTCCCGGGGGCACTGTTTCTGCATTCGCTTTTCCGTTGGTCGACCCCCTCTGGGATCAGCGCATTTGGCGTCTTCTATGTGCGTTTGCAACAGGCGCTGCCGATTTTGCTGGTGACCTTTCTGCTCGTCCTGATCTGGTGGAGTCGGCTGAAGGGACTGCAATGGCCGGACCTTCCTCTGCAGATCGCCAGCGGGTTGGGGGCCTACTTTCTCGTTTGCCTTCTGGTCGCGGTCATTCATACCCACCAGGAGCTGGGAGATCAATATCACTGGGCAGATGTGGCCCAATCTGGGAGTTACTTGGCGGTGCTAGTGGTGTCCGCCACAAATAGAGTCATTTATAAGTTGGGGTCATCTCATAAGATGAGGAGACCTCGATATGCGTGTCGCACCAGCCATTGTTTTGTCCGATGAGATCCGGCTTCGACTGGAAAA
>Ga0302320_10000630_pt1 | contig 84271 bp, 73 predicted proteins | sample Bog_T0_3_FD_202130 | JGI IMG/M metagenome (GOLD analysis project Ga0302320, IMG submission 202130) | Peat permafrost microbial communities from Stordalen Mire near Abisko, Sweden - Bog_T0_3 | ecosystem: Environmental > Terrestrial > Soil > Wetlands > Peat | place: Sweden: Abisko, Stordalen Mire...
TGCAGGCGCTTCAAGACCTTTGCCACCACTGGATTCAACGTCTGTCTCATTGCTCTGCACCTCGCTGTCAATGCAAAGAATAGCAAAATCACCTTATTGCGACAGAACCCGACTTTAGTCGTGCCGCAAATGATCGATTACAAACGGCGGCCTTTAGCCCCTGCGGGAAGTCTTTTTGGTGGTTTTGACTCTCACCGCAGGCTGCCACGGCAACGCTGAAGGGAATCTCTTGCCGTCTTGCCGGTATTCCCAGCCCGGTGCCGCTACCTGCCGAAGGCCGCCCCCAACGCCTCTCCGGGCTCCGGCCGGACGCGGAAGTCAGCGTGGGCCTCGGCGAACAGCACACTCCTGTCCTTTCCGATCACATACGTTGCCGGCAGGGGCAGGCGCCAGCTCGGCTCGCCGTTGATAAAGGGGATGTTGACCAGGATGGAGAGGTAGTAGTCGCGCATGTACTCGGGCACGGTGTAGACCAGCCCGAACTGCTCGGCCAGCGCGCAGCCGGGGTCGGCGAGCACCGGGAAGGGAAGTCCATGCTGGCCGGCCATGAAGTCGCTTTGCCGCTCGGTTTGCGGGCCGATCGCCACCATCAGGCCTTCCCGTTCGCGGAGCGTGCCGTAGAGGTCCCGCCAGGCTTCCAGTTCCGTCACGCAATACGAGCACCACCGCCCGCGGAAGAACTTGATCACCAGCGGTCCCAGCGCCAGCATGTCTTCGCTGCGGACCAGCCGCCCGTTGGCGTCGTTCAGGGCGAAATCGGGAGCCAGCGCGCCAACGGGCAGAATTCGCTCCTCGATGCCGGTCCCAAACAGTTCCGCCACGGCCCTCTCGCCCACCGCAAGCCGCTCCGGCTGCACCAGTTGCCGGGTGTTGTGGGTGATCTCGTCGAGTTGGTCCTGCAGGCTGGTGACTGTCATGGTTACCGCTCCATCGCAACGCACCGCTCGGGATATTTGCGCGCATACACGGGCCAGGAAGCCAGCAGCCCCATATCCCCGGCCTCTTCGCTGCGCTGCCAGATGATGTCGTCCCAGGGGTCAGTCAGCGCCTGCACGCCGATGTCCACCAGCCAGTCGCCGAATTCCTTGCCCCCAAAATCGCCGCTCTTGAGCGCGTCCCTGTAGGGCTCCAGGAACTTCCAGGTCTGCTCGAAGTAGCCGGCAATCTCGGTCAGTTCCAGCTCCCGCAAGCCGCTCAGTGTTTCCCCCACGTCGCGCGGATCGTTCTGATTGCCAAAGTGCCAGGCCAGGCTGTCCATCGTCATGCTGACGTCAAAGAAATAGATTCCCGCCATGGCCCTCAGACCCGGCGGCAGCGAGCCGAGCGTCCGATAGTACTGCTCGGGGTCTTCGCGCACTTCTTCGGGAAGCAGCCGCTGCAACTCGGCTGCCAGCAAATCGAATAACGCCTTGTCGTCTTCCGCGGCCGTGATTTGTTCAACGGTCAGTGCCATTGCCTTGTCTCCCTACCGCCCGAACTTCTGTTTGCTGCCCATGCCCATCTGCTTGAGAATGCGAATCGTCTGGGCGCAGGGGCGGGTGTTGTGGATGATTTCGTCGTGTTGGTCCTGATGGCCAATCATGGGCGTTCGGGCACAAAATCTGAAAAAGCGCGCTCTTCTCCATTATGCGTCGAAACCAGCAAGATGCCGCCACGCGCGCGGAATCTCTCCCGATAACGGTCCACCTTCAGGCTGGCTCGCGGATATTCGGAACACACAATCCAAGCGCCGATCAATTGACCAGATTCGTGCTCTGAGTGCTTGTTCCAAAATGCCCAGGTCGAATCGATCTGCTCAACGGCGTGATCGACGTTCTTCCCCTTCAACTCGACAATCACGTCGACTGCCTTGTGCATAGAAACGACGAAGTCTGTCGCTCTTGAGCCGACGGGCGCGAAACATCCATCCATGCGGATGCGACGAACCTGTACTCTGCCGGGATTCAGGAGGACCGCGCTCTTTCCAGTGCCCGGATCGTGGACTTTGACCTTGGAATCACGAATTGTGTCGATGCAACCATTGCCAGTCTTGTCTTGCTTACCGGCCATATTGGATCTCCAGCAATTTCCCAAATTCTTCAGCGATATCGCTAGAAACATCATCGAGGTAATCGCCGTCGATCTGGCCCGAACTCTCGTCGTAGATACTTTCCAGCACTCCTTCGTTGATCTTGTAAGCGGCAAAGTCCGAGTTCTCGATCCAGTATCTTTCTGCAACGGTCTTCTCAACAGCGGCGTGATGCTCTGCACTCTGGGCACCCACCTTGCCAGCTTTTAGCAAATTTCCAAAAGCCGTAAGAATGTAGGGGCTGTGGGTAGTGACGACGAATGGGAATTCGAGCCGTTTCTCGCTGGCAAGCCAAGCGAAAAGCTTGATTAGCTCATATTGAGTTCCGGGAAAGACGCTCAACTCCGGTTCCTCAACATAAATTGGTCCGATCTTGGGGCTGAAGTGTTCCCAAACATTTGCAGGATTAGTCGAAACGTTGTAGACGAGGTTCGCCAGCGGATTTATCAGCGGGAGCATTTCCTGGATGCCTGAGGAGAGCCATTGAAATGGAAGCTCGCTGTCGTCCCTCGTCGATCTAAAGAGCAACGTCCCGTTTTCGCGAGTGATTCTACCGCGGAGAATGCCCCGGACGTCCTCGACGAACTGGGGAAGCAGATCGCTCGATGGGGCCGCCGGTTCAAGCATGGCACGGTATTCCCAGTCAATCTCGTTGGAGAATCGCTGTGTGATCCAGTCCAGATTCTTGTTGGAGACCGAAGCAAAGCCTCGATTGGGCGTCGAAAAGAATGCCCTTCCTGTAGGAATATAAACCGACTCATCGAATCGAAAGGGGCCAGCCACACCTACCGCACCGGTCTGAAGCGCACGAATGGTCTCCTTTGCACTGCCCTCTACTCCATGCAGCTCGACCCATCTCCGATACTGTTCGAGGAAAGTCGGGCTGAAATCAATTGCGCACTGTCTTGGAGCGGGCTTCGTTCTTATCACGACACTAAAATTGCTTGACTCATAGGTGATTTCGGAATCTTCTCGCCCCCATGCCTCAACCGGAAATCGTTCCTTGAACTGGCTTGCGGTTACCTCTTTGAGTTCCGCTTCAGACATCCTGAGGAGGAGGAGGCCGTTCACCGCTTCAGGCACAATCTGTCCCAAAAAATACGCCAGTTTGCACAGTAAGCTCTTCCCGCTGGCCTGCGGCCCGATGAGGACGGTGATCTTGCCGAACTCCAGTTCGGCGTCTTTGATGACCGAGAAGTTCTTTACCGTCAGCTTGCGCATCGCGTCCTCCTTCGACCCATCATTCTACCGCCCAAATTTCTGCTTGCCGCCCATGCCCATGGCGCCCAGGCCGCCGCGCATCATGTTTCTGGCCAGCCCGCCCTTGCCCATCTGCTTGAACATCTTGGCCATCTGGGCGTACTGGCGCAGAAGCTGGTTCACGTCCTGCACCGTCGTCCCCGAGCCGGCCGCGATGCGCTTGCGCCGCGTGCCGGAGATGATTTCGTGATTGCGGCGTTCCTTGGGGGTCATGGAGTTGATCATGGCCTCCAGGCGCACAAATTGCTTCTCATCCACGCTCTTCGACGCCTGCTGCAAACCGGCGAAGGGGCCAACCGAAGGCAGCATCTTCAAAATGCTCTCCATCGACCCCAGTTTCTTGATCTGGCGGAGCTGGTCGCGGAAGTCTTCGAGCGTGAAGCCGTCGCCCAGCAGGGCTTTCTTGGCAAACTCCTCTGACTTCTTGCGGTCCAGGGTGGATTCGGCCTTTTCGAGCAGCGACATCATGTCGCCCATGCCCAGAATCCGCCCCACGATGCGGTCCGGGTAGAAGGGCTCGAAGGCGTCCGGCTTTTCGCCCACGCCGATGAACTTGATGGGCTGGCCCGTCACCTGGCGAATCGAGAGCGCCGCGCCGCCGCGGGCGTCGCCATCCATTTTGGTCAGCACCACGCCAGTGAGGCCAAGCCGGGTATGGAATTCCTGGGCCGAGTTGACGGCGTCCTGGCCGGTCATGGCGTCGGCGATGAACAGAATCTCCGACGGGTTGAGCAGCTTCTTCAACTGCTCCATCTCCGTCATCAGCTCCTCGTCGATGTGCAGCCGGCCGGCGGTGTCCACGATCAGCGTGTCGCAGCCCATGTTGCGGGCCTCGCGGCGCGCTTCCTGGGCCAACCGGACCACCAGCGCCGACCCGGCCGCCTCGCCCTTCTGGTCGCCTTCGTAGAGCTTGGCTTCAATGGATTTCGCGACCACCTTGAGCTGCTCGCGGGCCGCAGGACGATAGACGTCCACCGAGACCAGCATGGGTCGATGGCCGCCCTTCTTGAGCCAGGCGGCCAGCTTGCCGGCGGTGGTGGTTTTGCCCGAGCCTTGCAGCCCGGCCATCAGGATCACCGAAGGCGGCTGCGAGGCGAATTTGAAGCGCGCCGTGTCCTTGCCCAGCAGCGCAATCAGCTCGTCGCGGACGATCTTGATCACCTGCTCGGACGGGGAAAGCGCGGTCAGCACCTCGGTGCCCACCGCTTTCACGCGGATCTGCTCGATCAGGTCGCGGACCACGTTAAGGTTGACGTCGGCCTCGAGCAGCGCCACGCGAATTTCGCGCAGGGCTTCGGCGATATTCTCTTCAGTGAGCGTGCCCTGGCCGCGGAGGCTCTTGAAGGCGCGCTGGAGTTTGTCGGTAAGGTTTTCAAACATAATCAGCCTCAAGTGTATCGCGCCACCTGCGGTGGGGCCACCCGCGCTTCGCGCCCCAGGTCCATCGCTTGCCGCTCTTTCGCCAAGCGCGCGAAAGAGCCGCTCGCTAAGGTGGCGCTCAAATGAGGAACGCCGACCTCCCGGTCGGCTGTCGCGCGGGCCTCCCGGCCCACGCACGGGCCTTGATGGTGCGTACGCAGCTATGATTCCGCCTCGGGCGCCTACCCCGCCGGCCCGATGAGGTTCTCCCTAATCCGTGTATCTTATTTGTTGCGCTCGTTTGAAAACTGTCCTCGGCGAACGGATCAAAACCATCCCCAGGCCGGCCCCCTTGTGCGGTAGGCTGGCGAGAGGCGGCCTTCAGAGACCTCAAAACGGCCGCCGTCCACGGGAAGGTGTCGCATGGATCGGTTGATCGAAGGACACAAGCGGTTCCTCGCCGAGGTGTTTCCCCTGCGCCGCGGCCAGTTTCACCTGCTGGCCGAGACGCAGGCCCCGGAGTGGCTGTTCATCACCTGCTCTGACTCCCGCGTGCTGCCCGACCTGATCTTGGACACCGGGCCGGGCGACCTGTTCATCACCCGCAACGCCGGCAACGTGGTCCCCATCACCAGCCACGACGTCGATGGGTGCACGGCCACCATCGAGTACGCCGTCGAGGTGCTGCGGGTCAAGCAGGCCATCCTCTGCGGCCACTCCGACTGCGGCGCGCTGAAGGCCGCTCTCGACCGCAAGGGGCTGGACTCCTTGCCCAAGGCCAACCGCTGGCTCCACCATGTCCAGGCCGCCTTTGCCCATCGCCAGCCGCCCGACCCGGCCGATGGGCCCCAGGCCGAGCTGGCCGCGCTCATCCGCGGCAACGTGGTGGCGCAACTGCTGAATCTGAAGGCCCAGCCGTCGGTGGCGCGGGCCATGGCCGAGGGCCGCCTGACGGTGCGCGGCTGGTACTACGACATCCTCAGCGGCCATATCCAGCAATACGACGAGCAGATGCACCGGTTTCTGCCGCTGGTGAGGTGATCTTTCGGGCGCAATCGAGGAGAAACTCTAGCATGGCGGTCAACTAGTTGGTAAGCTGGTCTGTAGAAGGTGCCACGAAACGGAGGAGACCATGTCCACGGTTGGAATTTTCGAGGCCAAAACCAGGCTTTCAGAGATTGTTCGCTTGGTCGGAACCGGCCAGCGCTTCACGATTACTGTTCGTGGCGAGGCCATGGCGGAAGTCGTTCCCATCCAGGCGCCTCGCCCCGTGCATTCTCCCGAAGAGATTGAAGCCGCCTATCAGCGGCTGAGAAATCCGCGCATTGAGGGCATCTCACCCGAGGAAATTCGCGCGGCGATTGAAGAAGGCAGACCGTGAGCATCGTTCTCGATGCTTCGATGGCGCTTGCCTGGCTCATTCATCGGGCAGACGAGGCGGAAGCCGCCCAGGCGCAACAGGCCTTCGTTGAAGTGAGCGCATCCGGGGCACAAGTGCCCGCCTTGTGGTACGCGGAGGTGGCGAATACTCTGCTGGTCTTTGAGCGCGCAAAGCGGCTGACCGAGCAGGACTCCGTAAGCTATCTTTCCGATCTTGCGTCGATTGCGATTACGCAGGATGACCTTCCCTCGGCTTTCCGCCAGCCGCGTGTCCTCGACCTGGGCCGTTTTCACCATTTGACCGCCTACGACGCCACCTACCTGGAACTGGCCATGCGCCGCGCCGCGACGTTGGCCACCTTCGACCGCAAGCTGGCCGCCGCCGCGAGGGATGCCGGGGTGCGGGTTTTTGGCGATCCGGCATAGCAAGACCGCCGCCAAGTCTTGCCGAGGGGACACCCCCTTCCCGCTTCCGTTGGGTCCAGCTCGCTTCCGTTGAGCCCGGTCCGGTTAAATTTGATTCCTTTTGCGGTTCGTGCAGGTCGATGGCAGTGCCTCATCCCGGAGGGAGGAGACGAGAATAGCCCAAGGCCGAGCGAAGCGCAGCCCTGGGACTCGAATCCAGGCACGAACTCTCGCCCCGTAGGGCAGAAACGAAACCATCGATCCGTGCATTGGATCTTCATGCGATTGCCCTGCGCTGCCTGCTTCCGCTCAATGCATCCCCGGCGGAGGGGCGGCGTTCTTCTGCGGCTTCTTGAACAGCCACGCCGCCGCAGCGCAGAAGAAAGCCAGCAGCGCCGTCCAGCGGAAGACGTCCACGTAGGATTGAAGCGCCGATTGCTGCTGCATCAATCCATTGATCAGACCGAAGGCGCCCGGACGGCCCGCGCCAGGGCCGATGTGGTTGCCCAAATAGCCGGCGATAGCGGTCGATTTCTGCTGTAAGGTGGCATTCGACGGGCCCAGATTCGCGCTCAGGTAACTCTGGTGGAAGGCCGAGCGCCGGATCAGCGCCGTGGTGGCCATCGAAATCCCGATCGAACCCCCGATGTTGCGCAGCATATTGAAGAGGCCCGTCGCGTTGCCCATCTCTTCCCGTGGAATCGTGGACGTGGCCAGCGTGGCGATGGGCACAAAGACAAAAGTCAGCGCAAAGCCCGTGAAAAGAATCGGAATCAGCAGCGTGTACGGACCAATGTCCAGGTTGATCATGCCGAAGACGAGCGAGCAGATGCCAAAGCCCAGAAAGCCGGCCGACAGCAGCTTGCGGTTGTCGATGCGCGAACCGAGCATGCCAACCAGCGGCGAGCCGATGATCGAGCCGATGCCGCGCGGAGCCACCACCAATCCCGCCGTGAACGCTGTATACCCCAGTATCTCCTGGTAGTAGAGTGGCAAGATCGCAATCGTAATGTAGATGCACATGCCCAGCATCGCAATTAAAAAGCAACCTGTCCGAAAATTGCGGTCTTTGAGCACGTGCAGATCCAGCAGCCCCTTGCGGTTGGTCCATGAGCGCCAGATCCAGCCGATCAGCGCCAGCACCAGCGCCGCCACCGCCCAGCGGATCCAGACCGCGCCGAACCAGTCGTCCTCCTGCCCCTTGTCCAGAACGATCTGCAGCGAGCCGCTCCACACGATCAGCAGCCCGAAGCCGATGTTGTCGAAGGGGCCAACCTTGGCGTTTTTGATGTACGGCGGGTCGTGGACAAAACGGCTGATCATGAAGATCGCCAGAAGGCCCACCGGGATATTGATATAGAAGGCGTAGCGCCAACTGAACGTATCCGTGAGCCAGCCGCCCAAGGTCGGCCCCAGCACCGGGGCCACCACGATCCCCAACCCATAGGCGGCCATCGACATCGAGCGCTTTTCCACCGGAAAGCTTTCCAGAAGAATCGACTGCGACAGCGGCTGCAGCGCTCCGCCTCCGGCTCCCTGCATCACCCTGGCCAGCAGAATCACCCCCAGCGAAGGCGCCGCCCCGCAGAAAAACGAGGCGATCGTGAAGATAATCACGCACGTCAGCAGAAAGCGCTTGCGCCCAAAACGCCGGGCAAACCAGTTCGAGGCCGGCAGAATCACCGCGTTCGCCACCAGATAGCTGGTCAGCACCCAGGTGGCCTCGGAGTTCGACGCCGACAGCGACCCGGCAATGTACGGCAGGGCCACCGAGGCGATCGCCGTGTCCAGCACCTCCATGAAGGTGGGCAGCATCACCGACGCAGTCACCAGCCACGGATTCACACCCTGGGTGAGCGGATAACGGGCTTGAGCGGTGGCGGTCGGCATCTTGGATGGAACTCTTGAGGTTAAACGATTCGGGCCTCTGGCCGCCAACGATGCCCAGCCGATGCCACGGCAACCGCATTTGAACCTTCGTGGCGAGCGAACCACTCAGGCTGCCGCAAAGGGCCATCGAAGCGAGCTTTGTAAAAGGGCATGACTTCAGTCAGGCCGCAAAAACGCCACGAAAACGGGCCGGGCTTTAGCCCCTGCCATATTTCTTGAACCTTCGTGGCGAGCGAACGACTCAAGCTGCTGCAAAGGGCCATCGAAGTGACCTTTAAGCGCCATCGAAGTGAGCCGCAAAGGGCCATCGAAGCGAGCTTTGTAAAAGGGCATGACTTCAGTCATGCCGCAAAACGCCAGGAAAACGGGCCGGGCTTTAGCCCCTGCCACATTTCTTGAACCTTCGTGGCGAGCGAACGACTCAAGCTGCTGCAAAGGACCATCGAAGTGACCTTTAAGCGCCATCGAAGTGAGCCGCAAAGGGCCATCGAAGCGAGCTTTGTAAAAGGCATGACTTCAGTCATGCCGCAAAACGCCACGAAGAAAGGCCGGGCTTTAGCCCCTGCCACATTTCGTGCCGCCTCTCCGTGGTTAATGGTCTTGCAATCAAGAAAACTTGACAACATCTCACTCAACATGGCATTCTGGCAAAGTTAAAGATTTCTCCCAAGGCAGGAAACCAACCATGGCAAAAATTATCGGAATCGATCTGGGAACCACCAATTCGTGCGTCGCGGTTCTCGAGGGCGGTGAGCCCAAAGTGATTGCAAATGAAGAGGGTGCGCGTACCACGCCCTCCATCGTCGCCTTCTCCAAGAGCGGCGAGCGGCTGGTCGGCCAGGTCGCCAAGCGCCAGGCCATCACCAACCCGGAGAACACCATCTTCTCCATCAAGCGCTTCATGGGCCGTCGCTACAACGAAGTCAACGATGAAATGAAGATGGTGCCGTTCAAGGTCAGCCAGCAGGGCGACCACGTGGGCGTCATTGCCCAGGGCAAGGAGTACACCCCGCCCGAAATTTCGGCCATGATCCTGCAAAAGCTCAAGGCCTCGGCCGAGGCTTACCTGGGCGAGACGGTTACCGAGGCTGTGATCACCGTTCCGGCCTACTTCAACGACGCCCAGCGCCAGGCCACAAAGGACGCGGGCAAGATCGCCGGCCTGGATGTCAAGCGCATCGTCAACGAGCCCACCGCGGCCGCCTTGGCCTATGGCCTCGACAAGAAGAAGGACGAAACCATTGCCGTCTATGACTTTGGCGGCGGCACCTTCGATATTTCCATCCTCGAAGTCGGCGAAGGCGTCATCGAAGTCAAGTCCACCAACGGCGACACCCACCTGGGCGGCGACAACCTCGATCAGCGCATCGTCGAGTGGCTGATTGCCGAGTTCAAGCAGGAGCAGGGCCTCGACCTGGCCTCCAAGGGCAACGAAATGGCCCTGCAGCGCCTCCGCGATGCCGCCGAGAAGGCCAAAATCGAGCTCTCCACCACCGTCGAGACCGAAATCAACCTGCCCTTCGTCACCGCCGACGCCACCGGACCCAAGCACCTGGTCCGCAAGCTCACCCGCGCCAAGCTGGAGCAGTTGGTCGAAGACCTTCTGGACCGCTCCCTTGAGCCCTGCAAGAAGGCCATGTCCGACGCCGGCGTAACCGCCAGCCAGATCAACGAAGTCGTCCTGGTCGGCGGGCAGACCCGCATGCCCAAGATTCAGGAAATGGTCAAGAAGATGTTTGGCCGGGAGCCCAATCGCAGCGTCAATCCCGACGAAGTGGTCGCCATCGGCGCGGCGGTGCAGGCCGGCGTTCTGGCCGGCGAGGTCAAGGACCTGCTCCTGCTCGACGTGACCCCTCTGACCCTCTCCATCGAGACCCTGGGCGGCGTGGCCACATCCATGATTCCGCGCAACACCACCATCCCCACCAAGAAAACGGAGACCTTCTCGACGGCCGCCGACTCGCAAACCGAGGTTGAGGTCCACGTGCTCCAGGGCGAGCGTCCCCTGGCCGCGCAAAACCGCACCCTGGGCAAGTTCAAGCTGGCCGGCATTCCCCCGGCTCCCCGCGGGATTCCGCAGATCGAAGTCACCTTCGACATCGACGCCAACGGCATCTTGAACGTCACCGCCAAGGACAACGCCACCGGCAAGGACACCCGCATCACCATTACGTCGAGTTCGGGTCTGAGCAAGGACGAAGTCGAGAAGATGGCCAAGGAGGCCGAAGCGCATTCCTCCGAGGACAAGGAGAAGCGCGAGGAGATCGACGCCCGCAACTCCCTCGACGGCCTGGTCTACAACATCGAGAAGATGCTCAAGGACTCCGGCGAGAAGGTGCAGGCCGCGGACAAGACCGAGGTTGAAGCGGCCCTGGCCGAGTCCAAGAAGCTGCTCGAAGGCACACCCACTTCGACCCTGCTCAAGGCCTCGCACGAGAAGCTCACCCACGCCAGCCACAAGCTGGCCGAGGTGCTCTACAAGGCCACTGCCGCAGCCGCCCCCGGCGCTCCTGGCGCCACCGGCGAACCGACCCCCGAACCCCACGCCGAGCAGAAGAAAGACGAAGGCGTCATCGACGCCGAGTACGTCGACGTGGAAGAAAAGAAGTAGGCACCTGCGGTGCGGCAGACCCGCCGTTCCGGCGGAAAAACATCGGGGTGGGCGACGCAAATCGCCCACCCCGATTTCTTAACGCCAACGATGCTGTCATCCTGAGCGGAGCGGAGTCGAAGGACCTGCGGTTCATGTATTAACTGGTCCATCAGTCAACGATTTCGAGCTCCTTCTGGAAGGCAAGAAGTTCTACGAGCGCTTGCAGGAAGTGGTAGTCCAACAATGAGCCGGAGGTCGGCATCATGAGCAAGATTGGCGAAAGTATGATTCGGGGGCTTGAACAAGCGCTGGCATTCGTCGATGGCAGCGGAGACGAAAGTCAGTACCGGGTGCATATTCCGCCAGAGATCGACGTTCGCGCCATCCGCGACCGCCTGGGAATGACGCAGCAACAGTTCGCGGTCTCCTTCGGCTTCAGCGTCAATACGGTTCGCCACTGGGAACAGGGCCGCCGCGTTCCAGAGGGTCCGACACGCGCTTATCTGATGGTGATTGACCGCGAACCGCAAGCCGTGCAGAAGGCCCTTCGGATAGCTTGAGCAGCCAAACCGGTCGCATGTTCCGTTTCCCGTGTTACGATAAACGTTAAGCATGATTCGCTCGTTTGCCGATGAAGAGACGGAGAGGGTGTTCCAGCATCGCCATAGCCGGCGGTACTCGGCATTTGAGCGGGTCGCGTTCCGCAAGTTACGGCAAATTCACAGCGTTTCCACGGTTGAGGAATTGTTCGCTCCGCCGGCCAACCGGCTGGAGCGCCTGAAGGGTGATCGCGAAGGCCAATGGAGCCTGCGCATCAACAGCCAATACCGGATTTGCTTTGTGTGGAGGGATGGCGATGCCTACGAGGTCGAAATCGTTGACTACCACTAATCCCGCGCAGCCGGAAGACGAGCGGATGCCGCCGCTGCATCCCGGCGAAATGCTGCGCGAGGAGTTTATGAAGCCGCTTGGCCTGTCTGCCAATGCGCTGGCCATTGCGCTTCGCGTACCGGTGACGCGGATATCAGAGATTGTTCGCGAGCGGCGTGGAATTACGGCGGACACGGCGCTTCGGTTGGCACGATACTTCAACATGACGCCCGAGTTCTGGATGCGCCTGCAGATGGATTTCGACTTGGAGTCGGAGGCCGACGCCGCGCATTCCGCGGTTCGCGAGGAGATTCGTCCGCGGCCGGTGAATCGAAACCAGGAGAATGCGGAATCTCGGGCCATCGCCTGAAACTCCGCCAAGATTAGCAACCTCTACACCGGGAACTCGACTGTTGAGCACGTGAATTGCAAGGAAGCAAATGGCCCGCAGTCGGGATTAGACCGGAGATCGAGTTCAAAACAGACCATGCCCACAACGACCAACAAGGACTATTACGCCCTGCTCGGCGTGAAGAAGACGGCCACCTCGGACGAAATCCGCAAGGCTTTTCGCAAGTTGGCGCGGCGGTACCACCCCGACGTCAACCCCGGCGACAAGAAGGCCGAGGAGAAGTTCAAGGAAATCTCCGAGGCCAACGACGTCCTGAGCGACGAAAAGAAGCGCAAGGTCTACGACCAGGTCGGTTTCTACTCCGACCAGATCGACCCCGCGCAGGCCGAGGCCTATGCCCGCCAGCAGGGCTCGGGCGGCGGAAGCCCGGTGGACTTCGGCGGCTTCGACTTCTCCGGCTTTCAGAGCGGTCCGGGCCAGCATCCGGGCCAGCAGGCGGGCGCCGGCTCGTCTTCCTGGGGCAGCTTCAAAGACATCTTCTCGGGCATCTTCTCCGGGGCGCAGCAGCCGCAGCAGCCGCGCGGCCCCCAGCCCGGCACCGACCTCGAATACCAGGCCACCGTGGACTTCTGGACCGCCATCCGCGGCGGCCAGGCGCGCCTCCAGGTGCACCGCCAGGAGACCTGCCCCACCTGCCACGGGCAGGCCTCGACCGGCGGCCCGGTGCAGTGCTCGGAGTGCAACGGAACCGGCCAGGTGACGCAAATGGGCGGCCGCATGAAGTTCAACATTCCCTGCCCGCGCTGTAACGGGCAGGGGCGCACCTCCAGCGCCTGCCCCACCTGCCACGGCGAGGGCCTGATCAACAAGACCGAGGCGGTCGAGTTCCGCATCAAGGCCGGCACCCGCGACGGGCAGCGCATCCGTTTGCAGGGCAAGGGCAACGCGGGGCTCAACGGCGGCGCGCCCGGCGACCTGTTTCTCATTGTCCGCACCGATACCCACCCGGTCTTCGCCCGAGTGGGCGACGACATTCACATCACGGTTCCGGTCACCGTGCCGGAGGCCTCGCTGGGCGCCAAGGTGGACGTGCCCACCATCGACGGCCGGGCGCAGTTGAAGATTCCTCCCGGCACCCAGAGCGGGCAGAAGCTGCGCATGAGAGAGCGGGGCGTCGAAAATGCGGCGCGCCCCGGCCAACGCGGCGACCAGATTGTGACTGTCGAGCTGGTGGTCCCCGCCCTCTCCGACGAGCGCAGCAAGGAGATCATGCGCGAGCTGGCCAAGCTGAACAGCCAGGACCCCCGCGTGGCGCTGTTTGATAAGCTGTGAAAAAACAGGGAACAGGGACTAGGGGACAGGGAACAGGGCAGACGCAAACCCGAGGCACAATGCGATGACGGTCGCGAGTAAGGCAAAGATGGTTAGGCTCGGAGCGCTCCTGGTGGTCGTCTTTGGCTTGTCGCTGTCTCCGGTACTAGCAAAGCCACAGCAACATGCTCGCCCAAGTGCCCCCAGGTTTCCCAAGGCTTGCTTCTTCTTTGAGTCGGGGGGCATCGATTACGCGGGGGAAAAGGAAAGCCTTGAGGAAGAACGAACCTATACCGAGAGCACCCGCCAGTTCTACCGCCTCTGGTGCATCCCGACCGCCGGCACTCCGAAGCAAAAAAATGACGCGGCCGATGCGATGGTCGTAGCATGGAAGCGGCTCTGGGATCGGGATCTGCCCTACAACGCGGCCTTTCATGAAACCGGCTCATTCGACCTGCTGGCTCTTATGGGGATAACACATGAGTTACCAGCGCCCATGAGAACCGACGTAAAGTTCACAGGCGAGTGGGTCGAGAACTGTAGCTATGTTTGCTTTCACATCGATTACGATCCGGCAAGCGCGCGGAACGGAAGGGCTGTGTTGATGCAGCTTTGGTTGCGAAACGACGTCCTTGATAATCTCAAGAAAGAACCCGCAGCGGAACCTGTTTTCAAGATGCTCACGGAAGCGAAGTTCACATTGGTGGATTGATGTCCGCAAAACGTAAGTCAAAAGGCGCATACATGATCTCGGCGGTGGCCGAGATGTACGAGATCCACCCCCAGACCCTCCGCCTCTACGAGCGCGAGGGTCTGCTGAAGCCCTCCCGCACCGAGGGCAACACGCGCCTCTACACCGACGAAGACCTCGAACGCCTCGAATTCATCCTCAACCTGGCCCGCGACCTGGGCGTCAACATCGCCGGCATCGCCATCATCCTGCAGATGCGCGAGCGCATGGAAGAGATGAACCGGCAGATGCAGAGCTTTGTGGAATACGTGCGGACGGAGATGCTGGCCCGCTTCCAGCAGAATGCGCCCAGCTCTGCCGGAGCCATTGTGCCCATCCGCAAGTCGACAGCGATGAAGCCCGCGGGGGGCAAGAAGCCGTAGCACTCCCCCTCCTCGCCCGTTTTGCTCTCCGCGCAGGTATCCTTATTCCTGCATGTTCTCCATACTTCTGGCATTGGCCGTCTTCGGCCTCGTTACGTCTACGGTCTTTGCGGGCCTGGTGCTCCGGGCAGTGCCCGGCTACCTGCGCGAACGGCGCCGGGCCCTGTCTGAACTTCTGGCGCGCCCTGGCTTTACGCCCCCGCTCAGCCTGCTCAAGCCCTTGCATGGAGCCGAGCCGGGCCTCGAGGCGCATCTCGCCACCTTCTTCCAGCAGGATTACCCGCGGTACGAAATCCTCTTCTGCGCCCGCTCGGCAGACGATGCGGGCCTCGAAACCGCCCGCCGGGTCGCCGCGCGCTATCCCGAGATTCCGGCAAAATTCCTCTCCACCGGCGGTCAGCCCGACTACATCAACGCCAAAGTAGCCTCGATGGAGCGCATGGAGGCCGCCGCCGCGCATGACATTCTGGTCGTCAGCGACAGCGACGTGCGCGTAACACCCGACTACCTGCGCGCCGTGGCCCTGCCCTTCGCCGACCCCCAGGTCGGCGCCATGTGCTGCCCCTATCGCGGCGTGGCCGCCGAAGGCGGCTTGTGGGCCCGCCTGGAAGCCGTGGGCATGAGCGTCGAAATGACCGCCGGGGTCCTCGTGGCCCGCTCCTTGGAGGGAATGCAGTTCGTCCTCGGGCCCACCATGGCCTTCCGCCGCGAATCCATCCGCCAAATGGGCGGATTCCAGGTCACGGCCGACTACTGCGCCGACGACTTCATCCTGGGCAACCAAACCTTCAAGCTGGGCCAAACCGTGGTGCTGAGCCACCACGCCATCGACCACATGGTCATCAACTCCAGCTTTGTTGCGTCCCTCAAGCACCAGGTGCGCTGGATGAAGTCCACGCGCTTTTCGCGTCCCAAGGGCCACTTTGGCACCGCTCTGACCTTCAGCCTGCCCTTTGGCCTGCTGGCCTGGGCCTCGGCGTCGCTTCTGGGACATCCCGGCTGGGGCCTGGCGCTCTTCGCCTGCAGCGTATTCACGCGCCTCGCGCTCGCCATCGCGGTCGGCCGCCTCGTGGTCACCGACCAGAGCTGGTTCGGCCTGCTGGCCCTGTACCCGCTGCGCGACCTGATGGGCTTCGGCTTCTGGGCGGCCAGTTACGTCGGCAGCCGCATTCTCTGGCGCGGCAGGGTCTTCCAACTCTTGCCCGGGGGCAAGATGCGCGCGGCCGATTAGCCGGTCCCCGTCGCCCACGCCAGCCGCAAAATCAGTCCGCCCCCAGACGGCCTATAAAGTCTTCGAACCTATCCGTAAGTTGGTAGCTCCGTAAGTTGGTAGCGCCGACCTCCTGGTCGGCTGTAGCGTGGGCCTCCCGGCCCACGCACGGACAGACTCTCAATCGCCTACCGCAGTGGCCGGTCCGTCCAAAGCGCCTTGTCGGCAATGGTCTCGACCGGGTACAGCCGCCCCGCCAGCAGCCTCTCGGCCTTGGGCTGGTTGGTGTCTTGCGCAAAGAGCCACTTGCGCTCGCCCGTTCCCCACACCTTCGAAAGCTGCTCCTCGCTCAAAAAGATCTTCGGCGCGTCCGGGTAGCAGGAACCCCACAGCAGCGTCGAGCCAGCCCCCGTCGGCGAGCACGGCTCTTCCACCAGCAGCGCCGGTCGGCCCCCAAAAAAGCTGTGCGTATAAAACACCACCGACGAGGCGTCCGACTGGTCGCCGAAGATAATGAACGAGTCGGCGGGCATGCCCTTCTCTTCGATGGTGTCGGCCAGTTGCTTCGAGCTCAGCATGGGCTCGAAGCGGGCGAAGGCGATGTGCGCGGCCACCAGGAAGACTGACATGGTCAGCGCCAGGCTGACCGTCGCGGCCAGGTGCTTGCCTTTCACCCGCAGCAGCCAGCCCACCAGCGGACCAATCAGCAGCGCCACCGCGGCCAGCGCCGCCGGCAGCCGCAGCGCGGCAAACGAGGGCCCTGTCAGGTCGAACAGGTGCGACATCGAGAGCGTGTAATCGCCCACGCCCCTGTGCGCCAGCTCCGTGCCGATGTCGGAAACGAAGGGAAGGTTGCGCGACTCCCACAATCCCCAGCCCAGAGCCGCTGCAGCCAGCAGGCCGGCGGCCGCGAAGACCGCCTGCGCCCCGGTCAGCCAGGCCGAGGAAAGCAGCGGCTCTCCCGTCGGGCTGCCGCTCGGGCTGCGCTTCTCTTCAATCCCCGAGAGCACCCCGGCAATCAGGATGATCAACGGCGCCCAGGCCGGGAAGGTGTAGTACTCCTGGTTGGACGAAATCGAAAAGAACACCAGTATGAACGCTGAAAACAACCCCAGCAGCCAGGCCGTCCGCACCCGGAACTTCAGGTTCAGCACGTAGCTGGCCGCATCCATGCGGGCCGCGTTGTCCAGGTAGAAGTCCACCGTCATGCCCGCGTCGCGCGTCAGGTGCTGCATCCAGTTGCGCCGCGTCTTCCAGGCCACCACCAGCAGGGCGGGCAAAAACAGGCTCCAGGGAAACAGCCACACCAGGTGCAGCAGCCAGTACGCGGCAAACGGCAGCTTGTTGAAGTCGTGCGGAAACCGCCCCCCGGTAAACCGGAACAGGTGCTCATTCACAAAGTAGAAGTACCAGAAGCCGTGAACGTTTCCCGGCGTGGGGTGGTTGCCGATGGGGTTTCCCTGGTCGGGATTGGCCAGGCCGGCCAGAATGTGCCACGGCGCGGCGATAGCCAGGAACAGCAGCAGTCCCGTCACCGGCTTCAAATCCCGCCAGCGCCGCCATTGGCCGCTCAGCAGCAGCAGCGGAACGGCGGCGGCGATAAAGAAGATGGGCGCAATCAGCCCCTTGGTGAGCACCGCCAGCGCCAGCGCCGCCCACATGCCATAAAAGCGCATCGGCCTGAGCGACTCGAAGCCGGTGATGAAGCAATAGAGCGCCAGCAGCAGCAGAAAGCTCAGCAGCGCCTCGGGAATCGCGAAGCGCGTAAACAGAAACGGCCCGATCGAGGTCAGCACTCCCAGCGCGGCATAAAATCCGGCGCGCGGCCCCCAGGCGCGGCGCGCCCACAGAAAGCCGATCCACGCGCAGCCCAGCAGCGCCAGCGCATTGGGCAGGTGGGTCGCAAACGCGTTTTCGCCAAAGATGCGATAGAGCCCGGCGTCCAGCCAGTAGGGCAGCGGCGGCTTTTCCAGATACCGTATCCCGTTGACCTTCAGCGTCACCAGGTCGCCGCTCTCGGCCATGTGCTGCGCCGCCTGCGCGTGGCTGGCGTCCGCGTCGTCCAACAGCGGCGGCGTGAACAGCGAGGCAAACTGTACGGCGGCGAAGATGGCCGCCAGAAGCAGCCATGCAGCCACCGCGGAGGGCCCCTCTTGCGGGCGATTGCGCGTGTTCGGATGGGTTGTCACCGCTGAATTAGGCATCATTCATAAGGATACCAGCCGGGCTCCCGCGCCATCTCACGCCGGGGAACGCCGCATGCGGCGCACCGGTGGCGTTTTCTCGGCCCATGCGAACCGAAGATTGCCGGATAAATTGTCCGTGAATTCGCAAACCGCGGGCCCGGAGTGTCGTCTAACATCGGCGGTAGGGTAGATTTACCCTGCGGAAAGGCCGCTGCCATGCAAGGACGAAGTCTGCTTGATCTCTTCGCGGCGCTGCTGGCCGCCGGTTGCGGGTTCTTGGGCATCCATGCGTTCGCCGCCGAGCCATTTACCATCACCGCCACCAACGTCACCATGCCCGCCTCCGGCAATGGTTCCAGCCAATTCTCGGTCACCAACATTCCCATCACCGGCACCGTGAACATCGCTACCAGCTACGCCGGCACGGACACCGGAGCCAAAATGCCCATCTGCGCCGATACCCCGCCGGTGCTTTATTCGGTCAAGGCCGGCGGCACGCTCACCGGAACCATCGCCTGCTATCCCTACGGCGCGGCCATCCCCGCCAGCCTGCACGGCGAGCCGCATCGTTCGGGTCATCTGCCGGCAGCCGGGCTCGCTCTGGCCGGCGCGTTGCTCGTCGGATTCGGCTTCCGGCGCGGGGCCTCCCGCGGGCTGGCGCTTACACTGCTTGCCGCAGCCACCCTCGCCTGTCTCGAGGCCATTTCCGCCTGCGGTGGCAATTCCAACGCCATGACCCCCGGCGCCTACCAGTTCACCATCTCGGCCGACAACGAAGGCACCGTCACCCCCCTCGGGCAGCTCGCAACCACCACCATCACGGTCACCGTGCGCTGATCTCCATCTGAGCAAGCGCCTGGGAGCCGCGCTTCGAACGCCAGCTGATTGGCTGATTTGAGATCCTTGAGGAGGGCAGTCTCTCCCAGAAACCCCGAAGGCAAGCCCGGCACACTGGCCGGGCCTACTGCACAGTCGCTGTCAGGATTACAGCGTTTTCGATTCTGCTCTTTGCAAAAATCTGGAATTCGAGTGGCTTCTTCTTCAAGAAGAAGCCACCTTCCGCGATCTGAAGATGGCAGCATGTGAATCGAAAACGCTCTAATGCACGACGACGGCGATATTGGCGACGGCCGGCGCCGCTCCGGAGACCGGGGTTGCGGTGATGGTGTAGCCCCAGTTGCCATGAGTCATGGCCAGGCCTCCGTGGCCAATGCAGCCGGTGACTCCGGCCAGACTGCCCAATCCGACGATAGCGAGCAAGGGCAGGACCGGCCAGCCCAGCCGCTTTCCGCGGATCCGGAAGCAGAAGATACCGGCGGCGGCTAGTGCGCTGGCAATCGGCAAAGTCGGACCCGGCTGGCGAGGCAATCCGCGCTGCGACACCGTGGCAGGGATATTGTTGGGTGGATAGAACGTCATGATCCCGCTGGCTGAGCCGTTGGCGGTCAACTGGAAGTTCTGGGTTGTGAAGGTGCAGTCGGGCAGTATCAGGTCGGGCACGATGTTAGAGTCGAGGCCTTTGCAGATGACTCCTACCTGGCCGGTGAAGCCATTGACCGAGGTCACAGTGAAATGGCTGACGGCGGTGCCCATGTCGGAGATGCTGACGTTGGTGGCGGTGATCTTAATACCTGGAGTGGTGGATGCACGGCTTTCTGCGCTAGCCAGACAGAGGCAGAAAGCCGCAGAGAGCTCAAAAAACAGCAACAGCCGGAGTGGCTTCACGATAACTCGCTTTCGTTTGTATGGATGGATGGATTAAAGACCCGTGTTTCTGCTTTCAGTTAGACCTGTTCGACATCTTTCCGTGAGCAAGTTCTATAACACGGGCGAGCCCATAACTGTGAGTCATCCCGGGCAGCTTGTGGATCGAAGGACGCGGGGACGCAGTGACAGCGAGGGCCTGTTCGTGGTGCCCACGTCCCGTCCTCGTCGTGTATGTTGGCTTGAGAGCCAGACTTCCCATTTTCCCGGAGCGCCCGCACCGTATGCCCACCTTTGCCGCCATCGATATTGGTTCCAATTCCTGCAGACTGAAGATTGCCAAAGTGGTCGCCCACCGGCTCAAGACCCTGGCCGAGGACCGCGAAGTAACCCGCCTGGGGGCCAGCGTTTTCGACTGCGGACTGGTGTCGCCCGAAGCCATGGCGGCCACCATTCAGGCCCTCAAGCGGTTTCAGCGGGCGGTGCAGTTGCATGCCGTGGACCAGATTCGCGTGGTGGCCACTTCGGCCATGCGCGATGCCCGCAACGGCCCGGCCTTCCAGGCCTGGGTCAAGGCCGAGACCGGCTGGAATCTGGAGATTATCTCCGGCCTCGAAGAGGGCCGGCTCATCCACCTCGGCGTTACCGGCAACGAGCCGGGAGCAGCCGGACGCGTCCTGCTCGTGGACCTGGGCGGCGGAAGCTGCGAAATCACGCTTTCCGACCGCAAACGCATCCGCGAAACCGTCAGCCTGCCCCTGGGCGCGGTCCGCCTGACCGGGGAGTTCCTGCCGGGGGACCCAGCGCCGGAAGAAGGGCTGGCCCGCATGAGGCAGTTGATCGCTCGCGAACTGCGCAAGGCCCACCGCAAAATCCAGCCGGAGAATGTTACCCTGGCCATCGGCACCTCGGGCACCGCCGCGGCGCTATCGGACGCTGTGGCCGCATGGAGCAGCGCAGTCAAAGCCAGCGGCAAAACGGCTGGCAAGCCCGGCGGAAAATCCCAGAAGCGCTCGGCCGCCAAGGCCCCCGGCAAGCCGCTGCAGGCGTTCACCCTCAGCCCGGCCCCTGCCTCACCGGCAATTGCCTCCACCAGGCAAGTGCGCAAACTGGCCGTCCGGCTCGCCCAGATGACGGTCGCCGAGCGCAGCGCCGTCCAGGGCATCGGGCCGCGCCGCGCCGAGATTATCGTCCCTGGAGCCATGGTCTTTGCGGAACTCCTGGAGACCTTTGGCCTCACCGGCTTTCGCTACTCGCCCCTCGGCCTGCGCGACGGCATCCTCGCCCAGATGCTCGCCGCCCAGGACGCCCGCGCCACGGTCCACCAGGAGTTCGAGCTTCAGCGCTGGGAGAGCGTGCTGGCCACCGCGCGCCGCTACGGCGTCGATCCGCGCCAGGCCGAGCCGGTCCGCGCCCACGCCGTCCAGCTCTTCCACGACCTCAAACCGCTCCACCAGTTGCCGCCGCAGTACGAGAGCTGGCTGGCCGCCGCCGCCCTCTTGCGCGACACCGGCAAATTCATCAACCACCAGGGCCACCACCGGCACACCCAGTACATCGTTTCCAGTTCGGAGATTTACGGCTACACGCCTCTCCAGCGAACCCTGGTTTCCGCCATCGCCCGCTACCTGGGCAAGAGCCGCCCGCAGCCCGGCGACCGCGCCCTGCGCAACATCCCCGCTGAGGAGCACCCCCACGTCCACCGCGCCGTAGTGCTGCTGCGCCTGGCCGTGGCGCTCAACCAGGACCGCGCCAGCGACGTGCTGCGCGTGGCGGCCAAGGTCTATCCCAAACGGGTTTACCTGGAACTCCAGCAGGGGCGAACCGGGGCCGAACTCGAGCTGTGGTCGCTGCGCAAGGAAGCCGATTACTTCCGCGAGGTCTTCGGGCGCGAACTCTTCTGCACGCTGGCGTAGATCGAGCGCGCCATGCGCGGGTCAATCAGCCACTGCAACAGCGGCGGATGGCGGTCCAGATCGATGCGCGCCACCGAGCCCTTGCGCATGCGAATCGCGGCGCCGCCGTTGCCCGTCACCAGGCGTCCCAGAAACTGGAACAAATTGGGGTTGTGCCCCACGGCCAGCATCCCCTCGTACTCCGCATAATGGGCCAGCATCTGCTGGAAATCGGAGAAATCCGCATCCAGCCCCAGCGCCGGGCTAATCTCCACCTTGGCCTCGTAGCCCAGCTCCGTGCCCACAAACTGCGCCGTCTGCAAGGCCCGCTTCAACGGGCTCGACACCACCACGTCCACCTGCGCCTTCAGCGCGCTCAGCACCCGCGCCATCAGGATGCACTGCTCCTTTCCCTCTTTGATGAGGGCTCGCTTGGCATCCAGCGCGGGGGTCCCGCGAGGCACTCCGGCATTGGCGTGGCGCATGAGGTACAAGATCATCGGGATGGGTCAGGCGGGGTTCGGATGCGCTCGGCCAGCTCCTTGAGGAATGATGTTAACACGTTTGTAACATTCCAAATGTGAATTAAAGCCCGGCTCCGGACGATCCGGATACTCAATCGGAACGGTTTGCGCGCCAAACTTCGCTGATCAGCAGGCCCCACAGCCAGCTTCGGCGCATTTCAAGGGTGAAACCGCACGCTCCCAGGGCCCCGGCGTGGTCCGGCAAGCGGCGGACTTTGAGCCCCGTCAGCCAGCCGAAGGCGCAGTATAGTCCCCAAACCACGGGACGGGCTACCAGCAGGCCAAACCAGCCCTCCGGCACGGCGAACTCCGACACCACCCAGCGCGCCGAGGGCGCAAGAGCCGGCCGCAAGGCCGCCGCCAGCGAGTGCGCCTCGGCGGTCGTCAGGCAGTCCAGAAAGAAGTGCGTAACCACCAGGTCGTAAGGCGGATTCTGGCCCCTCCCAGCTTCGGACTGTGCCGTTTCTGGTTGCCACAGCCGGGCGTCGGCCACCTCGGCGTGGACTCGTCCGGCGTGCGGACCGGCGCGCCGCAGCAGAGCCCGCAGCATCGCCGGGCTGGCGTCGATTGCGTCGATCTGCACCACGGCATTGGCTTCCAGCAGCCGCGCGGTGAAGCGCCCATCGCCGTCGCCCAGAACCAGCGCCCGCCGGCAGGCCGCAAGATCGTCCAGAAAGGCGCACCGGCACCGCCCAAGCCAGGGACCAAAGCTGGCCCGCTCCATCAAACCATAGATCCCGGCCAGGCGGTCGAAATTCGGCGCGCCTGAAGGCCGATCCGCAAGCGGCTCAAGGCACGGCCAGACGCCCGGCTCAAGGCACGGCTCAACGCACGGCTCAACGCCCGGTTCAACGCACAGGTCAGGACGCGAGCCAATGCCCCATTCGCCACCGCCCGAGCGGTCCGGTTTGGGTGCCGGGCTCATCTCCACAGCAAGGCCAGGGGCGTCAGCAGCACCAGGTCCGCCGCGGCCCGCAGGGCCAGCGCCGTCAATCGGCTGCGCAACCGGTCCAGCAGCGCCAGCAGCAGGGAACTGGCTGCCCCGGCGGCCAGCAGGGCGGCGGGGCGGGGTGCGGCGGAGAAAAGCGCCCAGGCCCCCAGCAGTCCGCCAACAGCCAGCAGGCTCGCGGCGGGAAACGGGCGACCCCAAGAGACCAGCCCGCCTCCGATCCCCGCCGCCGGAGCGATTCCTCTCTCCGCCCCTTGACAGCCGTCGCCCTCCCAGCGCTCGATGGCGTGGCAGTTGAGCCACGCCAGGACCGCAAAATAGGCCGCCGCGGCCCAAAGCGGCCAATGAGGCCCGCCCGGCGCGGCAGCCGCGCGGCTCAACGTCGGCAGCACGCAGCCGGCGGTGAACAGCAGCCCAACCAGCAGTTCTTTTGATAGCATCGCCGGCAGCAGGCGCGACCAGCCGCCAGCACACAGCCGTGTCAGCCGCCAGCGCACCCTGCGGCTCGAGTGGACGCAGGAAAAGTACGCCGCCGCGGCAGCCCCCAGCACCGAATTCCGCTCCCGGGCCACGGCCGGCATCAGCAGCAGGACAATCCAGGCCGCGGCGCATGAAGCCGCCACGGCCAAAACGCCGAAAACTCGCCGGTGGCGATGATGAAAGAAGTGGCGCTCCCGTAGCCTGTGGGTCTCGCCGCTGCGGATGGCGGCCCGAGCGTCCAGCAGACGGTCGCCGATGTAGACTGCCCAGGCCGTCAGCGCCAGCAGCGCCGGAACCCACGCCGGCAATGCCACCCCTGCCGCCCAGGCAAAGCCCAGCGACCAGGCCACGGCCACGGTGGGCGCGTCTAGGCTGGCCAGATGCCACCAGGCCAGCGGGCCCGGCGCGTCCACGGCCATCGGCGCGGCCCACGCCCCAACCAGCGTCCTCGGATTGGCCAGTGGAAGCCGCACAGTGCTCCATTGCCCCGTCCTCAATCGCACCTCCCAATTCTGGAAGCGGGCCATTGCCCGTCGCGACTGGCCGGGGGGCTGTTTTGCCTGGGGTGTCGGCCCCGGCTCCTTCAGTCCATGCTCTCCTTGACGAGCTTCTGGATCTTCGCGTTGACCTCTGCGGGCTTCACAAAAAAAGGAGTGCTCAGGCACTGCAGCGTGAGCTGCTGGGCCGCGGGCGAATAGTCCCAGGAAACCTCGACCCCGAACTTCGAGGCGCTGCCGATGTTGCCCTTCAGGGCAATGCCTGCGGCCCGTGCCTTGGCGCTCAGCCTGCTGAACTGCTCGGCGGTGATGCCGCTGAAGACCAGTGGCGGACTCTGTTCCATGATGATTTCCTTTTGTCTTTCGATCGAGTGGCGGGCATACGGTAACCCATACGAGTTAGAATGCGTCTGACTACCATAGAAGCAACGCAACACTCGAATGTTATCAACAAGCAGGGAGCCTTTGCGCAAACCTGCCTGTACGAATGCCCTGTTGCGCAAGTTTTCTCGTGCATCGTCTCGGTACCACGGGCCGGTTGAACCCAACCATCGGAGAAAAGGTTGCCGAGCTCTGAAATTTGGGTCCCCCTCCCAGCGCGTTCTTTCGTGAAGGTGTCCCTATGAGTTCGTGGAAAGACCGCTTCAGCAAGATCAGTCAACGCTACGTGCTTGGGGTGTTGGCGAGCCTCTGCTTGCTCCTCGTGGTGGTTGTCCTGGCCGCGGGCAGCCGCCAAGCCGATCGGGATGTCGAGAGCCAGGCCCAGGCCTCCCCGCCGGATGCTGAAACCATTCTCCCGGCAACCACCTGGTTAGAGCCCGGCACAGGACGCATGTGGGCCAAAACCGACAACGGCTCCGATATTGCCCAACCGGAGGCTGCGGAATACTGCCGCAACCTCGCCCTGGCTGGCTTTCGGGACTGGCGTTTGCCGGCCATCGGCGAACTCGACGCCCTCTTCGACGGGGGCACAACCGATGGCAGGGTTTTCATCAAGGGCGATATCCACCTCACCTCTCCATCCGTGTGGAGCTCGACTCGATCCCCGGAGCATGGCCAGGGTACGGCATGGTCGCTCAATTTTGCCCAGGACCTCTACCAGGGCTCGGATCAGCACTTCGGCCCCATCGAGACCCGGCAGGGCCTGCGCGCGCTGTGTGTGCGCGCAGGCAAAGAATAAGCCCGGCATCCTGAGCCTGACTGCATCCCCGCTCAGCCGGCGGCGTGGGTCTTCCTGGCCGATCCCTTGGGCTGCGGCTTCCCGGCGCTGGCTTTGCCGGCGCTGGCCTTGGGAATCGCCTCCAGATCCACCTTGCCCTCGGCCAGTTGCATGAGAAAGTCCTGGCTGGCGAAGGCTTCCGCGTCCTTCAGCAGCTTGCTGGCGCGCAGGTAGCTGCCGTCGGACTGTTGCAGCCGGGCCTTGACCGTGTCGGCCAGGTACGCCGGCAGGATTTCCTCGTGAATGCGGGCCAGGGCCGCGGGGTCCCGCACCGGAAAGACCACCTCGCAGCGCTCGAACAGGTTGCGCGGCATCCAGTCGGCCGATCCCAGGTAAATCTCCGTGTCGCCCCCGTTGGCGAAGTGGAAGATGCGCGAATGTTCCAGGAAGCGCCCGACAATCGACCGTACCCGAATCCTCTCCGACAGGCCCTTGACGCCGGGCCGCAGGATGGACAGCCCGCGGATGATCAGGTCGATCTCCACCCCGGCTTGCGAGGCCTGGTATAGGGCCTCGATGACCGACGGCTCGAGCAGCGCGTTCATCTTGGCCACGATGTGCGCCGGCCGCCCCGCCTGGGCGTGCTCCTGTTCCCGGCGAATCAGCCCCAGAAAGCTCTCGGCCATGGTCAGCGGAGCCACCAACAGGGGCCGGTAGTCGTCGATTTCCGCGTGGGCCGTCAGGTAGTTGAAAACCATGTGTACCCGCTCGGTAATCTGCGCGTCGCTGGTCAGCAGGCTCAGGTCGGTATAGAAGCGGGCGGTCACCGGGTTGTAGTTGCCGGTGCCCAGGTGGCAGTAGCGGCGCGTCACGCCGTCTTCGTCCCGCCGCACCAGCATGGCCAGCTTGCAGTGCGTCTTCAGCCCCACCACGCCGTGGAAGACCTGCACCCCGGCGTCCTCCATCGAGCGCGCCCAGCGGATGTTCGAAGCCTCGTCGAAGCGCGCCATCAGCTCCACCACCAGCGTGGCCTCCTTGGTCGCCGCGGCCTCAATCATGGCCGAGAACACCGGCGAGTCGTGGCTGGTGCGGTAGAGCGTCTGCTTCATCGACACCACCGCGTCGTCCTCCGCGCCCTGCTGGATGAAATCCACCACCGGGTCGTAGGAGTCGTAGGGGTGGTGCAGCAGAACGTCGTGCTGACGCAACTCGTCGAAGATGTTGGCCGACTTGCGGCTCAGTTTCAGCGTCTTGGGCGTAAAGGGCGGAAACTTCAACTCCGGCCGCTGCACATCCCCATAGAAAAACATCAGCCGGGAGAGGTTCACCAGCCCGTCGTCGCGGAAAACCTGGTCCTCGTCGAGTTCGAAGTTCACCCTCAGCCGCTCGATGATCTCCGGATCGGCGCCGGTCTCGATCTCCAGCCGCACCGCGTCGCCCTTGCGCCGGTTGTGAAGCTCCACGCGAATGGTTTCCAGCAGCGACCGCGCTTCTTCCTCCTCGAAGTAGAGGTTGGAGTTGCGGGTCACCCGGAAGGCGGCCCGCGCCAGAACCTCGTAGCCCCGGTACATGCCCCCCAGATTCTGCGCGATCAGGTCCTGCAGCAGAAGATAATCGTACGAGCCTTCGCCCGAAGGCAGCCGCACAAACCGCGGTAGCGCGCGCGGCACCGTCACCACCCCCAGCACCTGCGGGCCGGAACTGCGCCGCTTGCGCCGCAGCAGCAGGGCCAGGCAAAGAGCCTTGTTCAGTACCCGCGGAAAGGGGTGCGCCGGGTCGATGGCGATGGGCGTCAGCAGCGGATCCACCTCGCGCTGAAAATACCCCTGCGCAAACCCGCGCGCCTCTTCGTCCATCTCCTCCCAGTCCAGCAGCCGCACCCCCGTCTTGCGCAGTTCGGGCAGCAGTTGCTCGTTCCAGCAGCGGTACTGGGCGTCCACAAAGCTGTGAATTTCCGCCGTCAGAATGGCCAGCGACTCGTCCGGACGCAGCCCGTCATAGCCCTGCTCGCGGTAGCCGTCCTCAATCCGCTGCATCAGCCCGGCCTGCCGGATTTCAACGTATTCGTCAAGATTCGAGCCGGTAATCGCCAGGAACTTGACCCGCTCCAGCAGCGGGTTGCCCCCGTCCTCGGCCTCTTCCAGTACACGCCGGTTGAACTGCATCCAGGAGTGGTCCCGGCCGTTAAACAGCTTTTGTTTCTGCGTCGTTCTGGCCATCGAGTCCATTTCAGTGCGCCGTGTTGGCAAGTCTACAGCGTTTTCTCGGGTTTCTGCACCTGGGAAACAAGCATCGTAAACAATACCCCATCCGGAAAGACTTGCACCCAGGGCTGGAACGGATTGTGAAGAGAAGGCAAAAAGCCGGTGAATTCAACTTTGTTTGACGCCCCGGCCCGCTGGGTTGAGGATAAGAATTGAGCCTGCTTGCTTCACCCCCCGAAAGGAGCCGTCTCCATGTCCCAGGACCCGATTCCGCTGCACGATAGCCTCATTCCGCCCCAGCCCATTCCCGCCGGCGCCCACGACTTCTCCCAGCGTGTGCATGGCCTCATGGACGGCCGCGCCAAGGACGAAGCCACCGTCTCCAAGGCGCTCGAAGGCCTCGATGAGATGTTTGAAGTCATCGCCGCCGGACTGTACAGCCTGGCCTCCATGCTGGTCGGCGAAGGCGAAGACAGCGTGCGCCTGGTGGAGATCTCCGTGGCCAATGCCGAGGTTTCCTCCTGCCATGCCCCCCAGGTGGGGCGCAGGAATAGCCGTACCGCCCTCGCCACCGCCGCCCTCGACCTGCTCGCCCGGCGCGATCCCGCCAGCCTGGCCGCGCCCCAAGGGCTCGAACCCGCCCATACCTGCATCGAGGACGACGATCTGACCTCGGCCGGCATTTCCACCGAGGAACTGGAAAACATGATCGGCGGCCCCGACCGCGACCGGGTGCGCAGTTGGCTGGCCAGCCTGCCCACCCCCCTGCGCACCGTCTTCGTCCTGCGCGCCGTGGCCGGATTCAAGGCCGCGGAGATTGCCGACCTCTTCCAACAGCACGGCGGCCCGCACGCTGCCGGATGGACCGTCGACACGGTCCGCGAGACCTTCCGCCAAGGCCTCTGTTCGCTCGCCTCCCAGGTCATTCACGCCTCCGCGGGACGCTAGCGAAAACAGCAAACAGAGGACACCGATCAACCTGCGCCCCATGCCTCGATCCTGAGCACCCCAACTCGCGGCAGGGTGCCTCGCTTTTGGGCACCTGGGAAACCAAGAACCCCAACCAGCCACTCTTTCACCGCCCCAGCCCTCGGGTGCCCCAGCCCACCTCCCAGCCCAACCACCGGCTCCTGCCTGTGCGCAAGACCGTCGCCCAGGCTCGACGGTTCGCTACACTACATTTACGAACCCTGCCGCCCACGGTGCGCATCCATTAGAGGCGAACATTTTCCGGCGCAAGCTCTATTGCTGAAAGTCGAACACCACTGAATGTCCTCAAAATCCTCAAGGAACAGCTCGACCCCGCTCCTCGCCTGTACCCTGCGGCTGGGCTTGGCCGCTTTGGTCGCCGGCCTGGCCGCGGGCCCCATGGCCGCGCAAACTCCGGCCTCTTTCCAGGGCAGCGTGCCCGTGGGAGAGGTCGCGGCCCATCCCCTCGCGCTTTCGCTCGACGACGCCATCGAGAGAGGGTTGAAGAATAACCTGGGCCTCATTCTGAGCGGTACCCAGACGGCCGCGGCGCGGGGCCAGAGACTCGGCCAGTTGCAAGCGCTCCTGCCCTCGGTCGACGCCAGCGTCAAGGAAGCCGTGATGCAGTCCGACCTGCCCGCCGAAGGGCTGCGCATTCCGGGCTTTCCCAAGATCATCGGGCCTTTCGGCTTTACCGACCTGCGCGCTTCCCTCAGTTGGTCTCTGATCGACGTGGCTTCGCTGCGCAACTACCTCGCCGCCCGCCACAACTTTGACGCCGCCCAACTCACCGCCCAGGATGCCCGGGAGTTGGTGGTGCTTACCGTGGGCAACGCCTACCTGCTGGCCCTGGCCGATGAAACCCGCATCTCCAGCGTCGAAGCCCAGGTGGCCACCGCCAAGGTCTCCCTTGACCAGGCCTCCGCCAACCACCAGGCCGGCACGGCCCCCCTGCTCGACGAGCTGCGGGCGCGCGTCGATTCCCAATCCCTCGACCAGCAGTTGATCGTCTCCCGCAACGCTCTTGAAAAAGACAAGCTGGCGCTGGCCCGCGCCATCGGACTGCCCCTCGCCCAGAGCTTTACCCTGGCTGACAAGGCGCCCTACGCGGCCTTCGACCAGGTGGACGTGGAAGCCGCCATTCGCCAGGCCCACGCCAACCGCAAGGACCTGGCCGCCATGCTGGAGCAGGCCAAAGCTGCTCAGCAGCAGCGCAAGGCGGCCACCGCCGACCGGCTGCCCACCCTCAAGTTCCAAGGCGACTACGGCGACATCGGCGTCAATGTCAACAGTTCGCACGGCACAGGCGACGCCACTGGCACCCTCAGCGTCCCCGTCTTCAAGGAGTTTGCGCTGCGCGGCGAGGCCCAGCAGGCCCAGGCTAAACTGGACACCGCGCAAGCCCAGTTGAGCGACAAGAATGCGCAGGTGGACGCCGACGTTCGCGACGCCCTGCTCGATATCGCCTCGGCGCAGAAGCAGGTCGAGGTGGCTCGCTCCTCGGTCGAGCTGGCCAACGAGGCCCTCAGCGAGGCCCAGCAGCGCTATGCCAACGGCGTCAGCGACAACCTGTCCGTCAGCCAGGCCCAACAGTCCGTGGCCCAGGCCAACGATCAATACGTCACCAGCCTCTACCGGCACAACGTCGCCAAGCTCAGCCTGGCCCGTGCCCTGGGCGCTGGCGAGAACTACAAGAACTATCTGGGAGGAAAGTAAACGTGGCGGATTCAACACCAACACCAGCCCCATCGGAGCCGGTCGCAGAGACTGAGATCGCGCAGCCGCAGTCCCGCCGCAGAGGCATCGTCATCGTCGTGGTCGTCATTCTCGCCGTGGCCGCGGCGGCGCTCTATTGGCGCTCCACCTTCAGCGAGGATACCGACGATGCGCAGGTCAACGGCCACCTGATCCAGGTCAGCTCCCGCATCTCCGGACAAGTGCTCAAGGTCGATGTCGATGAGAACCAGGTGGTCAAGGCCGGCGACACCATCGCCGAACTGGACCCCGCCGACTACCAGGTCGCGGTTGAAAACGCCCAGGCGGCCCTGGCCAGCGCGCAGGCCAACGCCGCCGCGGCCAACGTCAATGTGCCCATCACCAGCGTCAATACCGGCAGCAACCTGCGCTCCGCGGGCGCCGATGTCAGCGGCACCCAGGCTGGCGTGGAACAGGCCGAGCAGCAGTTGCAATCCGCCCATGCCCGCGTGACCCAGGCCGCGGCCAACAACACCAAGGCCCAGGCCGATCTCGAACGCTACAAGCCGCTGGTCGAAAAAGACGTCATCAGCAAGCAGCAGTTTGACGCCGCCGTAGCCTCTGCCGACGCCGCCAAAGCCGCCCTTGCCGACGCCAACGCCAGTGCCCGCGCCGCCGCCGACGGAGTCAAGGTGGCCAGGCAGCGCGAAGCCTCGGCACAGGCCGGCTTGAAGTACGCCGAGACCGGCCCCCAACAGGTCGCCGCGCAAAGCGCGCGCGCCAAGCAGGCCCTAGCCCAGGTGGCCCAGGCCCAGGCCCAGCTCGACCAGGCCAAGCTCAACCTCGGCTATACCAGAATCGTCGCTCCCACCGCCGGCATCATCACCCGCAAGAGCGTCGAAATCAATCAGAACCTGGCTCCGGGCCAGAACCTGCTCACCCTGGTCTCCCTCGAAGGCCTGTGGGTTACCGCCAACTTCAAGGAGACCCAGCTCAAGCACATGTCCGCCCGCCAGGAGGTCGAAATCGAAGTCGACGCCACCGGCAAGACCTACCACGGCAAGGTGACCCAGATTGGCGGCGCAACCGGCTCCGTGCTCAGCCTCTTCCCGCCCGAGAACGCCACCGGAAACTACGTCAAGGTCGTTCAGCGGGTTCCGGTGCGGGTCGATTTCACCAACCTGGCCGGCGAAGACCCAAACCACGAACTCCGCCCCGGCCTCTCCGTCGAGCCCAAGGTGCGGGTCAAGTAAGAGCGCCCCCGCAACTGCACGGATCACGCTATACACGGCATTGAAAAGCCGGGTGCCCCATCCTTGCGACGTCTTTGTTTTTATCGCAAGGGTGGGAAACCACGAACCCCACTTTACCGCGAAAACGGACCGGCCCCTACTGCGCCTGCTTCAATTGATCGCAGGCCGCCGCGGACAGCCCGCTGCAGGCCTTGGTCAGCAGTTGATCGGCCTTCGCGGGGTCGCTTTTCACGCCCATGCCATAGAGGTAAAGGTTGCGCAGGTGCATGCAGCCCAGCCGGCCCACGCTGCCCCCGTCGCAGGCCTTGGCATAGAACAGCCGCGCCTGCCCAAAATCCTGCGAGATCCCCTCGCCCTCCTGGTACATCCGCCCCAGGTTGTCGCAACCCAGCAACGCTCCGCTGTTGCAGGCCCTCAGGTAGAGCGCCGCCGCCTTCTGATAATCCTGCGCGACTCCCTCGTGATTCTGAAACATCAGCCCCAGAAAATTGCACCCGTACCCGCTTCCTCCGCTGCACGACTCTTGCAGCATCGGCCGCGCCTCCGCATAGCGCCCGGCCTTGAAAAGCGCAAATCCCTGGGTCTTGGCAAAGGCCTGCAGCCCGGTGTCGGGCTGGTTCGCCGCCGGAGGATTGGCCGCAGGAGCCGCAACAGAATTCGCGACCGGCGCCACTGGTTGCGCCGAAGTTGTTTTGGACGCCTCGGTTTTAGACTCCGCCGTGGGACTGGACTTCACCCCCGCCGCGGAACCGGGTCTGGCCGCCGCTGCCCCTGGGTTCCCGGCCGCTGTCGCCGCCCCTTGCGAACTGCTGCCCGGTGGGCCGGCCGACTGCGCGCCCGCCGCCTGCTGCGCACCCGCCTGCGCCTGCCCCGCCGCCTGCGTCTGCGCCCCCGAGAGCGTTGCGCTCCTTGACCGCTGGTAGACCAACCAGCCGCCCGCCGCCGCTAGAACCACCACCACGGCCGCCAATCCCAGCCAAAGCCCCAGGCGCGAGCCCGGTTTGGGGCCCGGCGCCTGTGCCACAGGCTGCGCGGGCGGCTGTGCCGTCCAGGGCTGCTGCATGGGAACCGTCGGCGGCGTCCAGACTGGCTGCACCGGGGCCGGCTGCTTGGTCTTTGCCGGCGGCGCCGTCTTGGCTGCCGCTGGCGGCGCAATCCTCGGCCCCGCGACCGTCGGCGCGTGAATCAACCGCACCGCATCGAGCATCGAGATCAGTTCGCCCACATCCCTAGGACGCTGATTCCGGTCCTTGGCCAGCAGCCGCAGCACCACCTCGTCCAGCCCCTGCCAATGCGCCAGCTCCGGCCTCAGGCTGCTCGGCGGCGGTGGAGCGGCATTCAAATGCTGCTGCGCCCAGCCCTGGTAGTTCTCCGCGTCAAAGGCCTTTTGCCCGGTCAGCATCTCAAACAAGACTCCGCCCAGCGCGTAGAGGTCCGTGCGCCCGTCCAGATCCGCCGCCCGCGCCCCCAGCCACTGCTCCGGCGCGGCATAAAACGGGGTCAGAAGCGAGGTCCCGGTCTGCGTATAGCTGCTGCTCTCCTTGGTCGCCACAATCCCAAAGTCGGCTATCTTCGGAATCCACGCGTTGCCCACGTGCGCCATGAGAATGTTTTCCGGCTTGATGTCCCGATGCACCATGCCCAGCGCGTGCGCCGCCCCCAGCCCCTCGGCAATGCCCCGCGTGATGGCCAGCGCCGGCTGCACCGGAAATGGCTGCGGCGAGTTGCGGAAATAACTCCGCAAATCGGGCCCGTCGACAAATTCCATCGAGAAAAAAAGCGTCCCATCCTCGGCCGGCTCCAGGTTGCCCGCGTCCACCACGTTCTTGTGCCGCACCTGGCGCAGCGTCCTCACCTCGCGCAGAAAGCGGCTGGTGAACGCTTCGTCCTTGCTCAGCTCAGTGGACAGGAACTTCAGCGCCTGCGGCTCGTCCATCAGCGTATGCTGCGCCAGGTACACCGTCCCCATCCCGCCCTGCCCCAGCTTGCGCACAATCCGGTAGGTGTTGCGCACCATCATGCCCGGCCGAAGGTCCCTGATCTCGCTCAGCAGCCCGCCATGCTTGGGGCAGGTGCTGTACTCGTCGGAATAGCCGTTCGTGCATTGCGGGCAGATTTTCATCGGTTTCGCGAGACCCCGACTGAGACCGTTCAGGTTACCAGCATTGTGCCAGTCCCCGCCACGGAGCGCAACGGCCATCTCTGTCCCTCCGCATTTGCCAGCCGCCTTCTCCATGCGCTAGCCCCGCCGCGGCCGCTCCGCCCCTCATCCCGCGCCGCAAGCCCGAACATGCATTTAGACTGGTTGCTGCACAGTCATGAAAGACTCGATCTACGTCTCGAAGGAGAACTACCTCAAGGCCATTCTCGAGGCCGAGGCCGAGGGGCGCGAAGTCATTCCCGCAACCCTCGCCCACTGGCTCGAAGTTTCAGCCCCCGCCGTCACCATGGCCCTCAAGCGCCTCAAGCGCGACGGCTACGTCCTGGTCGGCCCCGACGGCATTGTCCGCCTCACCCCCTCGGGCAGCGAGACCGCCTATCGCACCGCCCTCCGCCACCACCTCATCGAGCGCATGTTGAGCGAGATTTTCGGCATGGAGTGGTACCAGATTCACGAAGAGGCCGAGCGCCTCGAACACGCCGTTTCCCCGGCCTTTGAAACCAAGCTCCGCGAAAAACTGGGTCAGGGCGGGGCCTGTCCGCACGGCAATTTCGTCCTCCCCGAGAGCCCGGCCGAGCGCAAGCGGCGCGGCGAAACTCCGCTCTCTGAAGCCGCCGACGGCCGCCGCTACACCGTCATCAGCCTCCACGAACGCGACCCAAAACTCCTGCTCTTCCTCCATCGCGCCGGCATCGGCCCCGGAAAGAGCCTCCTCGTCGTCGCTCAGAACTACGATCAAACCGTTTCTATTCAAATGGATATGAACGATGAAGAACAGACTGCGAGCCACCAGGGGCCCGGAAGAATCCTCGGCCGCCCCGCCGCCGAAGCGGTCTGGCTCAAACCCGAATCCCCGTAATAATTCACCATAATGAAATTAATTAACCACGATTAACAAGTTGTGGCATACTGGGTTTGAAGCACGTCGCGGTTTTTCCCCGAACCCATGGCTACTGAACTCGTCCCCCAGGCCGCCCTCGTCGAGCCCTCCTTGCCGGAGGTGCATTCCAGCGTCCGGGTTTCCCGCTCGCCCTTCTACTGGAGGCGCCTGCTGGGCTTCCTCGGACCCGGCTTCCTCATTTCGGTCGGCTACATGGACCCCGGCAACTGGGCCACCGACATCGCCGGCGGCTCCCGCTTCGGCTACACCCTCCTATTCGTCATCATGGCCTCCAACCTCATGGCCATCCTGTTGCAGAGCCTGTCGCTCAAGCTGGGCGTGGCCACCGAGCGCGATCTCGCCCAGATGTGCCACGAGCACTACGGTCCCAGGGTCAGCTTTGTGCTCTGGCTGGGCGCTGAAGTGGCCATCGCCGCCTGCGACCTGGCCGAGGTCATCGGCTCGGCCATTGCCCTCGAGCTCCTCTTCCACATCCCCCTCTTCTACGGCGTGCTCATCACCGGACTCGACGTGCTGCTCATTCTCCTCCTGCAGCGCTGGGGATTCCGCTACGTCGAGGCGCTGGTCATTGCCCTCATCGGCACCATCGTCGCCATGTTCGGCGTCCAGATGTTCTTCTCCCGCCCCGACTACTGGCCGGCGCTCCACGACCTCTTCGTTCCCTCCCGCTCCATCGTCGCCAACCCCGACATGCTCTACATCGCCATCGGCATGTTGGGCGCCACCGTCATGCCCCACAACCTCTATCTGCACTCCTCGATCGTCCAGAGCCGCCGCTACAAGCGCACCCCCGAAGGCAAGCGCGAGGCCATTCAAATGGCCAACCTCGATTCCGCCCTGGCCCTCACCCTGGCCCTGTTCGTCAATGCCGCCATCCTCATCGTCGCCGCGGCCGTCTTCTATCGCACCGGCCATTTCGAAGTCGCCGCCATCCAGGACGCCTACAAGCTCCTCAGCCCCCTGGTCGGCGCCGCCGGCGCCAGCACCCTGTTTGCCATCGCCCTCCTGGCCAGCGGTCAGAACTCCTCCATCACCGGAACCCTGGCCGGCCAGGTGGTCATGGAAGGATTCATCCATCTCAAGCTCTCCCCCTGGCTGCGCCGCCTCATCACCCGTTCCCTGGCCATCATCCCCACCATCATCGTGGTCGCCATCACCGGCGAAGAAGGCACTGAAAAGCTCCTCATCCTCAGCCAGGTCATTCTCTCCCTCCAGTTGAGCTTCGCCGTCATTCCCCTGGTGCTCTTCACCGGCAGCCGCAAAAAAATGGGCGAGTTTGTCAACGCCCCCTGGCTCCAGGTGCTCTCCTGGTTCGTTGCCGCCCTCATCGCCGGCCTCAACGGCTGGTTCCTGCTGCTGATGTTCCGGTGAAGCAAGGGACAAGGGAATGCGGAACTGAGCCATTGTCAGAGCGGTACCGGAGTGACTACGCTTGGTCGGCGGGCGCTCGAAGCGGCACATTCTTGGGGAGTGGGCCACTCAGGGTCATGCCTCCAGGTTCGGCCAGTTTGATTTCGCAATGGGAGCAAGAGGCCGGGAAGGGGCAGCATTTCCGGGAATGTGCCAAAGTCATTGGGAACGCTGAGTTTTGGAGGGCTTGGGGGCGCAGCAGACCCGATTGCGGCCGAGGCTCTTGGCGCGGTACAGTTCCCGATCTGCTTGAGCGATCAATGCGGTTGCATCGTGCAGATCGGCTGGGAGAGCCGAAGACACGCCGCAACTCAAAGTAAGGGGTAGGGGCGCTCCGGAGGTGGGGGCGGTGAGTAGGACTTTGCGCGCTCTCTCGCAGAGCCGTTGAGCTGTTTCATAGGCGTCGTCCCGATCTGTTTCGGGAAGGATGATCACGAACTCGTCGCCTCCGAAGCGGGCGACGGCGTCTTCTCTGCCGCGTATGCTGGAGCGGAGAACGTCAGCAACGGCAGTCAGAACCTGATCTCCGAACAGGTGACCGAAGCTGTCGTTCATGCCCTTGAAGTGGTCGATGTCGATCATGATGATGGATACCGGAGCCGCATCCAGGCGCGCCGCATCCCACACCATGCGCAGGTAATCGTCGAAGTGGCGCCTGTTGTACAAGCCGGTCAGTCCGTCGTGCTTCGAGATATCCGCCAGATCCCGACTGAGGAGAGCGTACTTGCGGCTGCGTTGATCCTCTTTGAGGAAGAGCAGAAATTGCCTGCGTTCGAGGCCTTCCGTCCGGTAATTTGCAATGATCGACAGCAGGACAAACGTGCCGGCAAGAAGCATGGCCGACACTTTTTCTCCACTATTCAGGCACCTGTCTCCGTAAAGGAATACAGCGTCTTCGCAAAACAGAATCATGTTGATTGCCGCTACATAGGGCAAGCTCACCCGCAGGATCAGAGTGCCGAAGCTCATCACCACAAGCAGCCCTCCCTGCGCCATCGCGGACATGGTGCTGGTGTGACCAACCCCGATCGACAGCATGCATCCCCCGGCGAGCGCAGTCAGCACGAGGCACACCGAGTCGCGCACATATGCCGGCCGCCAGCGATAAGCCAATCCCATCGCGGCCAAGGCGGTCGGGGTAAAGACGAAGAGCCGAAGAACGATGCAATGCCAAATGTCGGCTGGATTCAGCAGGTAGTCGCTGATGAGAAAAGAATCGTAGAGCACGCACGCAACCGCCGAGGCGATGATGTTCTCACGCAGCCGGACTTTACCTTGCTGGGCTTCGAATCCCCTTTCCAGCTCCGGGTGGAAGCGAAGCAAGAACCGGTGTCTCGATTTTGGATCGAGATACTCGTCCAGCTGGCTGTGGCTCGTTTCGGTCATTGCAATAAAGCCTCATCGCGCATTATCGGCATCGGCGAGACATCCTGTCAGGTCGCCGATGCGAATCCCGGAGCAGAACGCGGCGTGGATAATTCCCAACCCTCTGCACCTCATGCACTACCATACATGCCATGCACGTTCTTTCCGCAGCCGAGATGCAGGCTTGCGACCGCTTGACCACGGAGCGGTTTAAGGTTCCATCTCTCGATCTCATGCGGGCGGCCTCCGCCGCCGTCGCGGCCTTCGCGCGGCAGCAGTTTCCGCACGCGCGGCGAGTCACGGTCATTTGCGGCCGCGGCAACAACGGCGGCGATGGCATGATGGCCGCCCGGCAACTGGCCTCCGCCGGCCTCGAGGTCACCACACTGCTCTTGGGCGCGCGCGACGGCCTCAGCGGCGACGCGGCCGAGGCCTGGCGAGAGCTGACCAGCCCTGCTCACGGCATGGTCCACGTCATCGAGGCCCCCGAGGACCTGGCCCAGCACAACGACTCGCTCCAGGCCGATCTGATTCTCGATGCCGTGGTCGGCACCGGATTCAAGCCTCCGCTGAAAGGGCTGGCCCTCGCGGCGCTCGAGTGGCTCCTGCCCACCAAGGCTCCTGTCCTGGCCGTCGATCTGCCCTCCGGCTGGCCGGCCGACGAGACCGCCGCCACGATCACCGGAAAAGTCTTTCCCGCCGATGCGGTCATCACTTTTACCGCGCCCAAGCCGGCGCATGTATTTGGGGCGCTCACCCGGCGCTGGTCGCAGCCCATCGTCGTGGCGCCCATCGGCTCCCCGCCGGAGGCCATGGTGTCGGCCCTCCAACTCGACTGGGCCGGCTCGTCGATGGCCCTCGTCCAGGCTCCCCGTACCGGTGCCGCCAACAAGGGCAACTTCGGCCACGTCCTGGTCGTCGGCGGAACCATGGGCGCCGCCGGCGGCAAGTCCGGCGCGCCCGCCATGGCGTCTCTGGCCGCGCTGCGCGCCGGAGCCGGCCTGGTCACCGCCGCCGTTCCCGCTCCGGCGCTGGCGCAGGTCTCCGCCATTGCCCCCGAACTGATGACCTGGCCCCTCGCCGCAACCCCCGCCGGCGCCATCGCGGCGGAAAACCTTGCCCCGGAGTTTCTTTCCGCGCTCACGGCCGGCAAAACCGTCCTCGCCATCGGCCCCGGACTGGGCCAGAGCCCGGAAACCGTCAAATTCACCACCGGAATGCTCTCGGGAACAAAAATTCCCGCGGTCATCGACGCCGACGCCTTGAATATCCTGGCCGCCAAGCCCGTGCTGCTGGCCAAGCTCGCCAAAGGCCGCACCCTGGTCCTCACCCCCCATCCCGGCGAAATGGCCCGGCTCATGGGCATCACCGTTCCCGAGGTCCAGGCCAACCGCCTTGAGGTGGCGCGCGGCTTCGCCCAGCGCACCGGCGTCATCCTGGTCCTGAAAGGCGCGCGCACCCTCATCGCCCACCCCGACGGCCGCGTCGCCGTCAACACCACCGGCAATCCCGGCATGGCCAAGGGAGGCAGCGGCGACCTGCTCACCGGACTGGTCGCGGGCCTCCTGGCCCAGCATCCCACCTCGGCCGCGCGCGCCGTCGAAGCGGCGGTTTACCTGCATGGGCTGGCCGCCGACCTGGCCGTGCGCGCACTCGACGAGCACACCTTGCTGGCCACCGACAGCCTTCCTCACCTTTCGCAGGCTTTTCACTTTCGCGCAAGTGGTCCAAGCAGGTATCTTTGGTTACAGGGGCTGCCGGCGGAGTTTTCCTAGCGGTTCTCCAATTTGCGTTCCCTGGTCCCGTCCGCGGAGTCGCGTTTCCTTCAGGAGACTCACTCGGCAGCGGCGGCTCCAGGACAGCGGAATTGGGGAGTCGTTGTCACCGGCCGCGGCCTCCCGCGAGGCAGCCGCATGATCCATGTCGCCCCACCAGCCGAAGGCCGGATTCACGAATTCACCACCAAGAGCGGCGCGGACACGGTGGAGGTGGGCCGCCTGCTCGCCCGCCTGCTGGTCCCCCCGCAACTGCTCATTCTGCGCGGCGACCTGGGCACCGGCAAAACCACCCTGGTCAAGGGCATCGCCCAGGCCCTGGACGCCGCCGAGCCCGACGAGGTCACCAGCCCCACCTTCACCCTGCTCCACGAGTACGACGGCGCCCAGGACGGCCGTCCAGTCAAGCTCTTTCACCTGGATGTCTATCGCCTCGAAGGCGAGCGCCAACTGGAAACCCTGGGCCTGGACGAACTGCTCACCCCGGACGCCCTGGTGTTGGTCGAGTGGGGCGAAAAATTCAAGAGCATCAAGAAGAAGTCCACCGGCGAAATCGCCATCGCCTCCGAAGGCGGCGACGCCCGCAAGATCACTGTGACGCTGAAGGAATAGGCAGGCTTCGCGCCGAAATCGAGTGCCGAAATCGGGTACTGAAATCGGATACTGAAATCGGGTACTGAAATCGGATACTGAAATCGGATACTGAAATCGGGTGCCCCACCTTCGGCGCGTTTTTTGCGCCTAAGATGGGATATTTACAAGGACAGTTCTTTATCGTTTTTTGATAGACGGGGTTGTGAAGACGATAGACGGGGTTGTGAAGATGATAGACGGGGTTGTGAAGAGCTGTAAAAGGCCAATGAAATCAAGGTCTACACCATTCCGGAAAATGCCCTGGAACAAACCGTCAACAGGCTCCACAACAGCAATGGATGTTCCCCCCTCAGCCGCCCCCAACCTCTGGCGAGAGTGGAGCACCCATATTTGTCGATGGCAGAAATCCGCCCGGCACGACCTGTTCTCGCCCAGCCCCTGCCCACAGTCTACTGATCACTGTCCCCTGACCCCTAACCCCTAACCCCTGACCCCTGCCTCTAGAACCCCATAATGTTATAGCCGCAATCCACGTACATGATCTCGCCCGTCATGGCGCTTGATAAATCGCTGGCCAAAAACAGCGCCGCGCCGCCGACTTCCAACTGATCCACGTTGCGGTGCAGCGGAGCGCGCTCGGCGTGGGACTTGAGCATGTCGCTGAGGTCGCCGACACCGCGCGCCGCCAGGGTCTTGATGGGGCCAGCCGAGATGGCGTTGACGCGAATGTTGCGCGAACCGAGGTTCCAGGCCAGGTAGCGCACCGCCGATTCCAGCCCGGCCTTGGCCACCGCCATCACGTTGTAGTGGGGAACCACCTTTTCGGCGGCGTAGAAGCTCAGGGTCATGATGCTGCCGCCGTCGGTCATCAACGGAGCAGCGCCGCGCGTCACCGCGATCAGCGAGTACACGCTCACGTCCAGAGCCACGCGAAACCCCTCGCGGCTGGTATTGAGGAACTCTCCGCGCAGGTCCGCCGCGGGCGCAAAGGCGACGGCGTGGACCACCGTGTCCAGCTTGCCGTACTTCTCCTTGAGCGTGGCAAACAGAGTTTCAATCTGCTCGTCGCTGGAAACATCGCACTGGAACCCGCTGGCCCCGGGCAACTCGTCGATCAGCGCCTGCGCCTCAAGCTTCATGCGCTCGTTCTGGTAACAAATGGCCAGGGTTGCGCCGGCCTCATGCAGTTTTTGGGCGATTCCCCAGGCGATGGAACGTTTGTTGGCCAGCCCGAAGACTACGGCCGTCTTTCCCGCCAAATTGATCATGCTTGCTTTCTTCCTCCAGGGTCCATGCTCAGGGAAGTCTCGGACCTGCCGTCTCTTAGAATATCAGCCGCCAAGGTCCACAAGCTCCACCTTTCCCACCGGCCGCGAGAGAAAGCGCGAGCCCAGCCGCTCGAACTTCTCCACCGAGTCCGTGGCAAAGCAGTGCAGCAGCAATTCCGGCGGCGTCGGCGGACCGGCCAAGGGCGCCACCCGGCCGTTGAACAGGCGCACTGCGGTTTCGGCCGCCGCCAGCGCCGAGTCGATCACCCGCATCCCGGCCGGTACGCCGCGCTCAAAAAGCGGCCGCAGCAGCGGGTAGTGGGTGCAGCCCAGAACCAGCGTGTCCGGGTTCATGCCCAGCGCGGCGGCCTCGGCCAGCAACTCCGCAAGGTAGATCCCGATCACCTCCACCGTCACCGGATGCTCGGTCCAGCCCTCCTCAACCAGCGGCACCAGCAGCGGGCAGGCTTTTTCCAGAGCCCGCAATCCCTGCGCGCGGCACGCGGCGGCGTAGGCGTGGCTCTCCACCGTGGCGGCGGTGGCGATCACCAGCACGTCCCCGGTTTTTGAGGCCGCGCGGGCTGCCAATGCGCCGGGCTCGATCACCCCCAGCACCGGCACCGGCACCGCGGCCTCAATGGCGTCCAGCGCCAGTGCGCTCGCCGTGTTGCAGGCGATCACCAGGAATTCAGCCCCCTGCTCCCGCACCAGGAACTGCGCGCTCTCGGCCGCGTAGCGGGCAATGGTGCGCCGCGACTTCGACCCGTAAGGCAGCCGCGCCGTGTCGCCCAGGAAGGCGAACCGCGCCCTCGGCAGCCGCTCCATCAGAGCCCGCAGCACCGTCAGTCCGCCGAAGCCAGAATCGAAAACACCGATGGTAGGGGTCATGTCTCTCAGATCGCGGGTCGGGTGTATCGGAAAAAATCTGCCAAACTTCTAGATAACCAGCATAGTTCGATGAAGACGCTTCTCGAGTATGGATTGCTCGTTCCGTGTTTCAACAGAATCGCATTGAGTTGGTCGTGGACGAAGCGATAGATCTCTAATATATCCGGGACAGACGGCATCCTGTCCCTGGGGAAGGCATTGCGTAGTTCGCTGAGAACTCCCTCCGGCGTGCCGTTGTGGATGTAGACGTCGGTTCCATTCAGATCGCTGGCCGATCTCTGGATTCGATAGGGCTCCGACTCCCAGACAATGCAGTCGTGGAGGGTGGGATTTAGTTTTTGCCACGCGATTGTCATGCCCAATTCCAGGGGCATATTGAAACGCGGCACGGCCGTGGGCGCGACGCTCACTTCAACCCTGGAGAGATCGTGGATGGAATAGCGGCAGCTCTCAATGAGTTCGAAGATTCTGTCCAGCCTGCGCCCGCTACCGGGAATTTCAGAGGCAAGGTGAGGATCCAAATCAAGCTGGCATAGCCCAACAATATAAGCAATGTAGAGGCTGCGAAACTCTTCGTCGTATGGGATGTTCAGCAGAACGCTTTTTGGGTCAGGCAGCGGAGGCACGCTTGCGCCTCTTTTCCAGTTTGATCGAAGTCACAGTCTGCTCTTCCCGAGCGGGATGCATGGCCTTGAACTGGTCCACAAGTGCCTGTAACTCTCTCTCTCTCTCTTTGGAGATGGGATAAAGCTTTGCCCACTCTTCAGGAGTGGCCCAAGGCGTCGTGATGTGAATCGGCTTCGGCATGGCTACTAATTTACCATACCGCGAATTCGACGGAATGGGAACCGTTCTGCCGCGTAGCGCCAATTCCAGCCGTGCCGGTTATGGCTGGGTTCCTTCACTGGGCGCCGCATCCCCCGCCAGGTACGTCCGGGTCAGGTCGGCGTGCCCGGCCAGGGTCGGACGCGGCTGCCCGTCCACCAGAAACCGCACCTGCGTCACGCGGGGAAGATTGGCGTGCAGCGTGCCGCAAATCGACAGCACGGTCAGCGTTTCGGTCTCAATCCCCGAGGGGTGGCTGGCGGCGAAGCCGGCGGTCAAATCCACCACCGCCAGTTGCGGCCCCTGCTGCGGATCCCCCGCCGGGGCAGGGGAGTGGGCGCCGGCTCCCAGCTCCGGCGCCGGCAGCAGAAACACCTGGGTCACCGAGCTTCCCCCGCCCGGCACGGGATGCGTCGCGTCCGCTGCGGCATACAGGTCCAGCAGCTTGCCCAGCACCGCGCGCCCCCGCGATCCAGGGTCGGCGGGCAGCGGCAGGGAGTGCACCTGGGCCGTGAGCGAACTGTCCTCGTCGTTGGCCACCAGCAGCGTCGCCTGTTCGGCCGGCGCCACTTCCGGCGCGCTGGTCGGCGCCGAGTCCTGGCCCGCGATCAGCCGCTGGTGGGCTCGCTCCCGCAACTGCCACAGCGCCACGCCCATCGCCAGCGAGGCCAGCAGCAGAATGGCGAACAGAAAACGCTGGTAGCGCGGAATCACGGCTGATGCGCCTCCGTGCGCCATTCCAGCAGCGCCGCAGCCAGCGCCCCGGCCACCCTGGCCTGGTAGTCCGGGTCGTCCAGATCGGCGCTGGTCTTGTGCCCCGCGTCCCGTTCCGGCGCGATCTCCACCGCCACCGCCGGGCAGGCCATGCTGTCCAGGCCCGGCAGCGAGGTCCGGCCCAGCGAAACGTTCATCCCGGCGTGCAGCAGGTCCGAGTTCAGCACCCCGGCCAGCGCCAGCGACCGCGTCACCCAGGCCGCCTGCGCCGTCTTCCAGGCCGGCCAGCGCGCGGGTTCAACCGGGGCCAGCGACGAGGCGAAAAGGTGAATGCCTGAGCCGCTCTCCGATGCGTGCAGAATGAGACAGGCCTGGGCCGAGGCGTGGTTGGCAATCTCCGCCCGCCGGTTCGCCTCCACCCCGGCGTCGGAATCCCGCGTCGTCACCACCTGGATGCCCCGCGCCGCCAGAAGCGACCGCAGACGCACGCTCAGCGCCAGGGTGAACGTCTTTTCAAGCTGCCCGCCCGCCAGCCGCCCGCCCGTGTCGTCGCCGCCATGAGCCCCGTCCAGAACCACCACAAACCGCGCCTGCGGGCCTGCCGGAGCCTGTTGCGCGCCGGCCAGTTGCCCGGCTGCCGCCAGGGCCGCGAGTGCAAAAACGAAAGCTGTGGAAAGAGTCTCATTCGCCCGCCTCGCCTTCAAGGAGCAGGCCTTCCGGCATAGGCGCCAAGTTGTTTCGCGGACTCTTGCGACGGGGTCGAAGCCCCAGCCTGTCAATCCGGACCGGCCAGTCCCTAAAGCAGCCACTCTCTACGCTCCTGGATTGCGTCGTGCATCGCATCGGGAGCGAGGTCCAGCTCACCGGGCCACGCCACCGCGCCGCAATCAAGCCTCACCTGTGCAAACAGAAACGGATCGGCAAGCGCGGCGAACACCCCAGCCTTCGTCGAATGCACCAGACCGGACAGATCGACCATCCCGGTGACCCCATCGGCAAATGCAACCCGCAGCCGGAACCCTGCAAGGGCCTCGACTGCGATCACACGCCAAGGCGACCGGGGTCTGGCCTCCTCGGCTACGGCAGTGGAAGAATCTTCGCTGGCGTTTGATTCTGTACGCATAGTTCCCAATCCTCCATCAGCTCGCTACAGTGTTGCTGTGCCCACTCCAGCACCAGCGCCATTGCGCGGAGAGGCAAATCTCCTCGGATGACCTCGAACGTCCGAATGTCGATCAATGCCTCGAATTCAGCATAAAGGGCGTGAAAATGAGGCGGAACATGGTCTCCGAACTACACCTGAATCAGGATTCCATAAAACCTGCTGATCGTCGGCATTGATCCCCTCGGTTTCACGGCCTGTGAGTCAAAATCAGTCTCCGATCACCGCCACCCCTAGTCCAGCGCGTAGACCGTCAATCCGCTCAGCAGCTTGGGAAAAAAATCGGTCGACTTCTGCGGCATCACCTCGCCCGCAAACGCCACTTCCCGAAGCTGCTCCATCGATACCGGGTTGGTCAGGAAGGTCACGTCGGACTCCCCGCGCCGAACCTGCTCCACCGCCTCGCCCGCGTCCCGCAGATAGCGCAGATTGGTCTGCTCCCGCACCTTTTCCGCGTCCAGTCCCAGCAGCCGGTCCAGCACAATCGAGTGCAAATGGCTCAAATCAAGCTGCCGCTGGCGCTCCGGCAGCCCCGCCAGCGCCGCGCCAATCGGTCCCGGCTTCGAGTTCAGCAGCCATGCCCCCCCGCGGGTCACCGCCACAAATGCCGTGCCCGTCTGGGCGCTCAGCGTCGCCATATAGTCCGACGCGTCGGCCGCGGGCAGCTTCTTGACCGTGAAAAATTCCTCCGCCGCGCGCCCAAAAGCCCCCGCATCGAAGCCCTCCAGGCTGTGCACCACCCGGTGCGTGGGCAGCACCACGATCCCGTCCGAGTCCATGTTCACGAAGGTCATCATCACCGCCGCCTCCGGAAAAGCCGGCTGCGGCAGCTCGGTCGCGCTGTACTCCGTCTTGATCGCCTTGGCAGGCGCGGCCGGCGCATGTTCCCTCGAGTAGTTCAGCGCCGTCTCGTAGCGGTGATGCCCGTCGGCGATAATCAGCTTCTTGTCCGCCATCGCCGTCGTCAGCAGCCGGATCGCCGCCGGGTCCGTCACCCGCCACAGCCGGTGCAGCACCCCGTACTCGTCGCTCACCTCGGCTTCCGCCGGGCCGTTCCCGTCGTACAAAATCTTCTCCACGCTGCCCGCCGGGTCCGAATACAGCATGAAAATCTGCCCAAAATGCGCGTGCGTCGCCTTCAGCAGGTTCAGCCGGTCGCTCTTGGGTTTTGACAGCGTCTGCTCATGGCGAAAAACCACCTGCTCCGCGTAGTCGTGCAGCTTGCCCAAGGCGATAAACCCACGCCGCTCCTTCACCGTCTCGGTGCCCGGAACCTTGAACCGCTGCGCGTAGGCGAAGATCGCCGGGTCCTTCTCCTGCACCAGAACGCCCTGCTCCCGCCACGCCCTGAAGTCCCGCGCCGCCCGCGTATACACGCTTTCCCCGCGCTCGGCGTCAAACAGCTCAGGCAGGCCCAGAATGATGCGCACCAGGTTGTACGGGCTGCGCTGGTAATAGGCCTGCTGCATGGCCGGTGAAATCTTGTCGTACGGCTGGGTGACAACATCCTCCAGCCGGACTTGCGAGGGATTGTAACGCCATGCGCGGAATGGATAGATGCGTGCCATGCGGAAGTCTTGCTCCAAAAAACGGTCGATTTGCGCTCCACGGCCCATCCTGCTCACTCCCGGTACCGTTGCGCGCTTAGCGTCGATTGTATCCCAGCCGCCGTTGCCGGCCCCTTCATTCCTCTGCCGGCGCAAGGGGTTCGATGCCGTCCCATCGGTTCGGCAGGCACACTGCTATCCGTGCTAACATCGCCATCAAACTTGGGTGCTGCGGCATGAGAAAATTCCCACTCGACGGCAAGGCTCCAGCGGAATCCGGCAACCTCCGGCGGCTCGGTGCCCGCTGGCCGCTCTGTGCCTTGTCCCTACTCTTCTTGCTGCCGCCTGCCCCGGCCCAGGACAATCCGCTCGACAAGATCCATACCCCGCCCCCGGCAAGCGCGACGCCGGCCGTCGGCGAGCCCGCCGGAGCCGAGGCCCCCGCCGCCTCCGGCCCCGACGCCCTCAAAATCCATCCCGGCGCCCGCATCCGCATGAACGTCGACATGGTCCTGGTCCCCGTCACCGTCACCGATCCCATGAACCGCCTGGTCACCGGCCTCGAACAGGAAGACTTTCAAGTCTACGAAAACAGCGGACAGCAGAAGATTTCCACCTTCGCCAGCGAAGACGCCCCCGTCTCCATCGGCATCGTCTTCGACCTCTCCGGCTCCATGAGCTCCAAGCTCATCCGCGCCCGCGAGTCCATCCTCCAGTTCATCAAGACCGCCAACCCCCAGGACGAGTTCTTCGTCATCGGCTTCAACGACCGCCCCGAGCTGATCGAAGACTTCACCAGCTCCGTCGAAGACATCCAGGCCCGCCTGGCCACCGTGCGCAGCGGCCACCGCACCGCCCTGCTCGACGCCATCTACTACGGCGTGGTCAAAATGCGCGAAGCCCGCCACGAACGCAAGGCCCTGCTCATCGTCTCCGACGGCGGCGACAACCGTTCCCGCTACACCGAAGGCGAACTCCGCGCCCAGGTGCGGGAAGCCGACGTCGAACTCTATTCGATCGGCATCTTCGACCCCTACGCGCCCACTCCCGAGGAGCGCACCGGACCCCAACTGCTCGACGAACTCAGCGAGGAAACCGGCGGAAGGCTCTTCCGCGTCGACGACATCTCCGAGATGGGAGACATCGCCGAAAAGATTTCTACCGAGCTGCGCAACCAATATGTCATCGGTTACCGCCCCAAGGACCTCACCCGCGATGGTAAGTGGCGTAAAGTGAAGGTGAAGATCAATCCTCCAGCGGGACTGCCGCCACTCACAGTCCATGCTCGCACCGGCTACTATGCGCCTTTGCAATAACGCGGCTTTCGCGATCCTACTTCTTGCCGGAGCGGCTCTTTCGCTGGCGGCGCAATCATCGCCCACCCAACCTGCCGCTCCTGCGGCCCAGCCCGCTCGCCCCACCGCGAGCCAAGCCCCTTCGCTCACCGTCGATCGCGACCCCGTCCGCTCCCCTGACCCCGAGCCCCCCGGGGCCGCCGTTGCGCCCCTGCGCCGCGAGGGCGAGGGTTACGTCCTCCATACCGACGTCGAAGAAGTGGTCCTCAACTGCACCGTGCTCGAAGGCAACCGCCTCGTCCCGGACCTCAAAAAGGACAACTTCGAGGTCTTCGAGGACGGCGTCAAGCAGTCGCTCATCAGCTTCCAGCACACCGACCTGCCCGTCTCCATTGCCCTGGTGGTCGACAATTCCGGCTCCATGGCCCGCAAGCGCCCCTCCGTCAACAAAAGCGCCCTCGACCTGATCGCCGCCTCCAATCCCCAGGACGAGGCCTTTGTCGTCAATTTCTCCGACGAGGCCTTCATCGACCAGGAATTCACCTCCGACGTCAACAAGCTGCGCGAGGGCATGGGACACATCGAGTCCCGAGGCGGCACCGCGCTCTACGACGCCGTCGTCGCCTCGGCCGACGAGCTGGTCGCCGACGCCAAACGCCCCAAACAGGTGCTGGTGCTCATCACCGACGGAGAAGACAACGCCTCGACGCAGGATCTGGAGCAGACCATCCGCCGCGTCCAGGCCCTCTCCGGGCCCGTCATCTACTCCATCGGCCTGCTCTTCGGCGACGAGATGACACACTCCGAGGTGCGCCACGCCCGCCGCGCCCTCGAAATGCTCTCCTCCGAAACCGGCGGCATGGCCTTCTTTCCCAAAAACATCGAACAGATCGACCAGATCGCCGCCGAAGTGGCCCGCGACATCCGCAACCAGTACACCCTCGGCTACCACTCCACCAAGCCCACCACCGAGCCCGGCTTCCGCCGCGTCCAGGTCAATGCCGCCGACAAGGCGCACGGCAAGCTCACCGTCCGCACCCGCACCGGCTACTACCCCGTGGTGCGCGTCGCCAAGCCCGCCTCCCCGGCCAAAAGACCCGGTTAGTCTAGCCAAAACAGCCAATCGGTTCGCCAAAACTGCCAATGAGCTTCCCCAAACCGCCAATAAGGTCTCCCCAAAGCGCGAAAAAGTCCCCCAAAAGTGCCAGTAAGTTGAAAGACACATCGATTTGTCTTACCGAAAATGTGGGTGCCCCCGGTCTCGATTTTCAGACCGGGGCACCCACGAACCCCAACCCGCCCCTCTTTCCCCGCCACAACCTCCCCGGGTGTCCCAGGTGCGGGTGCCCCCGGTCTCGATTTTGAGACCGGGGAGACCACGAACCCCAACCCGCCCCTCTTTCACTCCCACAGCCGTCGGGACCTGGGAGACCACGAACCCCCTCCCGGCGGCTCCAGGGCTTGCAGATAATTACCCTCCGCCGGAGCACACTGGAAGACAGAGGAGATTGGGTCAAAGCCCCAGCTCGGCCGGAAAATTCAGCCCAAAAGGCGTCGACCCCCACCCCCCTACCCAAAAACACCCCCTTTTCGGGGTGCCTCCGGGGTCAGTGGTGGTCTATAATATATTTAGAATGAACATGTTGCACGATGCAACCGGGGAGCAGCCTGTTATCTTTATGGTAAACAGAACTCCCCGAAAATGCGGCCTTTTTGCCCTCAAAATCCGTCCTTCTGCCCCATTTTCAGCCCAAATGCAGCCTTGAAGAGTCCCGCGCCCTGTCCCGTCGACCGGCCTCGCCGGCCCGCCGCCAACCGAAGACAAAAATATTTGCGGCGCAAAAAAATCGGCGGCAAGAGGATCGCCTCCTGCCGCCACCGGTCTGAAATGCAACCGCATTTGCTCTCTGCCTGAAACTCCTTGAATCTTCGCTACAGCGCATTGCCCGGCGCGGGAACATCCACTCCATCCGGTCCCGGCGCGTCCTCCGACTGGCCCTGCGGCGCGGCCCCCGGCGCGGCGTTCGGTGCCGCCGGTTCGGACGGAGGCGCAGGGCGACGGACTTGGCCGCCCGGCCCCTGCCGATTCGCTCCCTGCCCGTCCCGTCCCGTCCTGTCCCGCTCCCAGCCGCCGCGCTGCTCGTGCTCGGCGCGATCAGCCTCCAACTGCTTCCACTGCTCCGGCGTCAGCTTGGCCCGAATCGCCAGCAGAAAGCGCGCATTTGCCTTTTCCAGCTCAGCCCGCGCCTGCGCCACCTTGTCGATGCCGGCCAGAATCGCGGCCTCATTCGGCTGATCCTCGCGCATCAGCGGTTCCAGTCCCAGTTCCGCCTTCTCCAGCGTGCCGCGCAGGTCCACCAGCTTCTCCCGGTGCGCCAGCAGCGTCTCGTCCATCGACTTCCGCTGCGCCTCGGTCAGCTTCAGCCGCTCCACCAGCTTGGGGTTGTTCCACCACCGCCCGTGGTCGCCCTGCGGCCCGAACGCCCGCTCCATGGGAGGCCGATGCTCCCCGAATCCCGGTCCGGGCCCCAATCCGCCGCCCGGCCCCTGCGCCAGCGCCGTTCCCGCCATCACCACCGCCGCAATCGCCAACCCCACTGTCATGTAGACCTTCATAGTGCTCTCCCCTCTCCCGATTTACCGGGAGTGTGCTGCTGTTTTTGGATTTCGCATTTACCGGGTTTCGTCCTCGGCCATCAGTTGAGCCAGCGGCTCCATGGCGCTTGGAACCTCACGCGATACCTCGCTGTCCACTTTGGCCAGCAAATCCTCTTCTTCTTCCCGAGCCAGTTGAGCCCTCTGCGCGGCCGCCTGCCGTTCGTGTTCCGCCGTTGCCTGCGCAGCGGCAATCTTCATCTCCCTCTGGCGGTGTTCGTAAACCCCTCCGGCGGAGACGCCGCCGGCCACCAGCGCGCAACCCAGCGCCCACCCCGCCGCCTGCCGCCACACCCGCTTGCGCGCCACCCCCATCACCCGCGGTCCGCTATAAGCCGCTGCGCTCCAGGCGTGCAGGCTCACACGAAAGTCCCCAAGCGCCTGAGCCAGTTCCGCATCCTGCTCTGGATCCTGTTCCCGGCTCTGCTCCTGGTTCAACTGTCCTCCCCGCTCTGCCTGTCCGTCGGCCCGGTTCGTCAATTTTGCTTTGAACCTCATCGTCTTCCCCCTAGTTCCGCGCGCACTCTTCCCAGTGCCCGCGAAAGGTGCGCTTTCACCGTGCCTTCACTCAGTCCGGTCTGGCGCGCAATCTCGCTTAACTCCTGCTCTTCCACATACCGCAGCAGGAATACCGTCCGCTGCCGCTCGCTCAGCCCCTCGACCGCCTTCCACACCTGCCCCACCCGCTCCTTGGCCAGCATCTGCTGCTCGGCCGAACTCTCCCCGCTGGGCAGCCACTCGCTGGCCTCGTTCAGATCCACGGAATTCGTCCGGGTCTGACGCCAGAACTGCATCCGCCGGTTGCGCCAGTAGTCCTTTTGCAGGTTGATGGCAATGCGCATCAGCCAGGTCATGGCGCTCGACTCTCCCCGAAAGCTCGCCCAGTTCCGATGCGCCTTCAGGAAGCACTCTTGGGTCAGCGTTTCAGCTAACTCAATGTCCCGCGTCGAAGAAAGCAGAAACCGGAATATCTGCGGACGGTGCTTCGTGACGACAGCCGAAAACTCTTCCGCGGCAATCTCCTGTGCCGTAGCCATGGTCACCGTGTCCAATGCTGTGCAGGCTGCCATCACACAGGTAGACGCCCGCATCGGGTGCAAGTTTACAACCCATGCGCCGATTCCGATGAATCCCGCCTGCGGGCTCCGTTCAAGGCGCCAGCCGGCATCCTGCTCGCGTTTCGGGCTCCTGACGCTAGGTCGAAGATTCCAGTGGACCGCGGTGATAGACTATTTGCGGTAAACGCTTTCCACGCGTCCCGGCCAATCGCCCCGTAAAGGACCTCTCCCATGCTCCTTGCTTCCCTCCGCGAACAAGTCCTCCACGCCAACCGCGAGATCTCCCGCCGCGGACTGGCTCCGCACACCTTCGGCAACGTCAGCGGCATCGACCGTTCCGGCGCGCAGCCGCTGGTGGTCATCAAGCCCAGCGGCGTCGATTACGCCACCCTCACAGCCACCGACCTGGTCGTCACGGACCTCGACGGCAAGATCGTCGAAGGCACGCTGAACCCATCCAGCGACCTCGACACCCACACCCTCCTCTACCGCGAGTTCCCCCAGATCGGCGGCGTGGTCCACACCCATTCGGAATTCGCCACCTCCTGGGCCCAGGCTGGCCGCCCCATTCCCTGTCTCGGCACCACCCACGCCGACTACTTTCACGGCCCCGTTCCGGTCACCGAACCTCTAACCGCCGAAGAAGTCGCCGAAGCCTACGTGCGCCACACCGGAGCGGTCATCGTCCGCCGCTTTCGCCGGGAAAACCTTGACCCCCTCGCCGTTCCGGGGGTTCTCGTCGCCGGCCACGCGCCCTTTGCCTGGGGCCAGTCCGCCATGGCCGCTGTCGAGAATGCCGACGTGCTCGAATACATCGCCCGACTGGCCTTCCGCAGCGTACTGTTGGGGGCTTCCAAGGCCGGGATTCCAGCTTACGTTGCCGAACATCACTACCTGCGCAAACATGGCCCAAAGGCCACCTACGGCCAGCGCTGACCGGGCCTGATTCACAACGGGATCGCCGGAAAACAACGGTCAAGCTGCATTGCCATTGCTTAAAGTGCGCGGAAGGCCCCGCTTTTCGTCTATTACTGTTTCCAGTAGGTCAATCCCTTTTGATGTAGACCACATCCTGTTTCCTGCATTTTCCACAACCCAGTCCCAGAATCCGGTTGACATTTCACGGAACGGGACGTCTCTATCTCGCGTATTCTCAGTTGATTGACAATTTACTTTCAGGCATTTCGCGCGGTTCTTCCACTTGGCAACCTACGTGCTAGAGAAATGAAGTGGTGATAGGAAGCTCCCCGCATGGAGACAAATCTACTTAACCGCTTGCAGGCGATGCTGCTGGCCTTGGCCACGGTTGGGCTAGTGCTGTTGGCGGTGTGGAATTTCCACCAGGAGAGCCATTTCCAGCAACCCGACGACGGGGTCTGGTGGAGCGAGGCCGCCGATGGCGGCGGGCTGGTGGCCGACAAGGTGCTGCCCAACAGCCCTGGGCGCCGCGCCGGCATCCAGCCGCACGACCGTCTCACCGAAGCCCGCGTAGCCCCGGACAGTCCCGCCCCGCGCAGCGACGACCAGACCCAGGACCTGCTGAACGAAACCGGGGTCACCGCCACCGCCCCCGGCGCCAAGTCGCACCCGGCCCTCCACGGCAAGGACCAGTTCCTCAAGGTCAACCCCGCCCCCATCGTGCATGTGGCCGACCTGGAGCGAGTTCTCTACGGCGCCGGCATCTACGGCAAGGCCAACTACCAGATCACCCGTGACGGCATTCCGCTGGACACGCCGGTGGTGGTCATCCCCGAGCCGGCCGATCGCGGCATGGCGTTGGGGTTGCGTATCATCGGCCTCATCTACCTGGCCATCGGCATCTACGTGCTGTTCCGCCGCTGGACGGCTCCCCGCGCCACGCATTTCTATCTCTTCTGCCTGGTCTCCTTCGCGCTCTATGCGCTCAAGTACACGGGCCAGTTGGATGCGCTCGACAAGACCGTCTTCTGGGCCAATGTGTTGGCCGAGTCCTTGCAGCCGGCGCTGTTTTTGCATTTTGCCCTCAGTTTCCCCGAGGAGCGGCTCAAGAACATCCGCCGCCGCTGGCTGCTGCCACTGGTCTACGCTCCGGGCGTCGGACTGCTGGGGCTGTGGCTGTTGGCCATCACCCAGTGGCAGGCAACTTTCCTGCTCAAGCACCGCCTGGACCAGGTCGGCACGGCCTATCTTGCCATCTACTACGTCCTGTCCGCGATCCTCTTCCTGCGCAGCTACAGCCGGGCCGACACCCCCCTGCAGCGCCAGCAGTTGAAGTGGCTCACGCGCGGCACCCTGCTGGCCGTGGTGCCGTTTACCCTGCTCTACGCCCTTCCCTTCCTGTTCGACCTCTACATGCCCAGCCTGCTCACCAAGCTGGCCGGCCTGTTTATCGTTTTTCTGCCCCTCACCTTCAGTTGGGCCATCGTGCGCTACCGCTTGATGGACACCGACCTGATCTTCAAACGCGGCGTGGCCTACACGCTGGCCACGGCGCTGCTGCTGGGTGCCTACTTCGGCATCATCGCGCTGTTCGCCCTGGTGGTCCACAACGGCATGCCGCAGGAGGTGCGCGAGTGGGGCCTGGTGCTCACGATTCTCATCGTGGCCGCCATCTTCGAGCCCCTCAAGCGCAAAATCCAGGGCTGGGTGGACCGCGCCTTTGACCGGCATCGCTACGACTACCGCAAGGCCCTGGTTGAATTCGGCCGCGGTCTGAGTTCGGAAACCGATCTCCAGGCCCTGCTGGAATCCATCGTCGAGCAGTTGCCGCGCACGCTGCTGGTGGCCCGCGTGGCGATTTTCCTGGCCCAGGACTCCGGCCGCCTGCGCCTGGCCGCGGCCCATGGGCTGCCGTTCGATGCGGTCGAATCGCACAACCTGCCCGGCGCGCTGGCCCTGGGCTTCCTCAACTTCGACCAGGCGCGGGACCACTCTCACATCTTCCTCGAAAACGCACAGCAAGCCCTCCACTTGCCGGAAGACGAGCAGAGTACCGCGGCGCTGCTGGACCTGAACTACTATCTTCCCTGCCGCGTCCCAGGCAGGCAGATCGAAGATCGGGAGAACGGGCGCACCATCGCCGTCATCGGCCTGGGACGAACCATCGGCGGCGACTTCCTGTCCAGCGAAGACGTCGAACTGCTCGAATCCCTGGCCAGCTACATCGGCATCGCCCTCCAGAACGCCAGCCTCTACAAGCGCCTGGAAACCAAGATCGGCGAGTTCGAGCGGCTCAAGGAGTTCAACGAGAACATCGTCGAATCCATCAACGTCGGCATCCTGGCCCTCGATCTGGACGACCGCGTCGAAAGCTGGAATGCCCAGATGGAGGCCATGTACGCGCTCAGCCGCGGCGAGGCCCTCGGCCAGGCGCTTCGCGCCGTTTTCCCCGCGGAATTCGCCGAGGCTCTGGACAGCTTCCGCAACGAGCCCGGCGTGCATCACCTCTACAAGTTCCGCCTCACTACCCGGGCCGGCGAACTGCGCACGCTCAACATCGCCATCGCTCCGCTCCTGTCGCGAGATTTTGTCTCCGTGGGCCGCATCGTCCTGATGGACGACATTACCGAGCGGGTTACGCTCGAAGCCCAACTGGCCCAGACCGACAAGCTCAGCTCCATCGGCCTCTTGGCCGCCGGCGTGGCCCATGAGATCAACACTCCGCTGGCCGTCATCTCTTCGTACGCCCAGATGCTCTCCAAGCAGCTCAAGGGCGATACACGGCTGGGCCCGGTCCTCGACAAGATCACCCAGCAGAGCTTCCGCGCCGCCGAGATCGCCAACGGCCTGTTGAATTTCTCCCGCACCTCAACCACCGAATTCCGCGAAACCAACCTCAACCAGGTCATCCGCGACACGCTTTCGCTGCTCGAACACCAGTTCAAGACCGCGCAGGTGCACGTCGATCTCGAACTGGCCGAGGGACTGCCCCCCATCAATGGCAACCCCGGCAAGCTACAGCAGGTCTTCCTCAATCTCCTCCTCAACGCCAAGGAAGCCATGCCCTCCGGAGGACATCTGCGCGTGGCGACGCTGGTCAACGGGCACGTGGAGGCCCTGGTGGCAGATTCCGGCTCGGGCATCGCTCCGGAACACCTCAAGCGCATCTACGATCCCTTCTTCACCACCAAGACCATGCCCAAGCCAGGCGACCGCCGCGGAACCGGGTTGGGCCTCTCGGTCTCCTACGGCATCATCCAGGAGCACGCCGGAAAGATCCATGTCGAAAGCGAGATCGGCGCCGGTACAACCTTCCATCTCGAGTTTCCCCTGTTGAGGAATTCCGTTCATGCCTGAGGTCGATCTGCCCTTGAATCTGCCCGCGTCCGTCACTGCCGTCTCCGGGAACTTGAACAACGCCGCCACGGCCGCCAGCATCCTGGTGATCGACGACGAAGCCGCTATTCGCGAGTCGCTCGAGGTATTGCTCACCCTGGAGGGGTATACGGTCAGAATGGCCGTCGACGGCGAGGAGGGGCTGCGCGTTCTGGATCTTGAGAACTTCGACCTGGTGCTGCTGGACCTGGCCTTGCCCGGCCAGAGCGGCCTGGAACTGCTGCCCCTGATCAAGGAGCGCCAGCCCGAGCTGCCGGTCATCATGATCACTGCCTACGGCACCGTTGACAATGTGGTGGATGCCATCCGGGCCGGCGCGGAAAACTTCGTCCAGAAGCCCTGGGACAACGAGAAGCTGCTGGCCGACATCCGCTCCGCCGTCGCTCGACACAAGGCCGAAGAAGAGAACCTGCAGCTCAAGCGCACCCTCAAGCAGCGCTACAACTTCTCCAACATCGTGGGCAAGAGCGAAATCATGCTGCGCGTCTTCGACCTGGTCGCACAAGTGGCTCCCAGCCGCTCCACGGTGCTCATTCAGGGCGAGAGCGGAACCGGCAAGGAACTGATCGCCAAGGCCATCCACGCCAACTCCCCGCGCCGCGATAAACCCTTCGTCCCCATCAACACCGGGGCCATGCCCAGCGAACTGCTCGAATCCACGCTCTTCGGCCACGTCAAGGGCGCCTTCACCTCCGCCATCGCCTCCAAAAAAGGACTCTTCGAGGTCGCCAACGGAGGCACCCTGTTCATGGACGAAATCGCCACCATGGGCATGGACACCCAGGCCAAGATTCTGCGCGTCCTCCAGGACCGCCGCTTCATGCACCTGGGCGGCATTCAGGAGATCCAGGTGGACGTGCGCATCATCGCCGCCACCAACATCGACCTGCGCCAGGCGGTGCGCGACGGCCGCTTCCGCGAAGACCTCTTCTACCGCCTCAACGTGATCAGCGTCGATCTGCCTCCGCTGCGCTCCCGCCGCGAAGACATTCCCCTGCTGGTCAACCACTTCCTCGAGTTCTACGCCAACGAGAACGGCCTCTCGCCGCGCAAGCTCTCCGCCGACGCCCTGCGCGCCCTGGTCGATTACGAGTGGCCGGGCAATGTGCGCGAGCTCGAAAACTCCATCGAGCGCGGCGTGGTGCTCTCCTCGAGCCCCATCATCGGCTCCGATCTCCTCCCCGGCCACATCACCGGCCGCACCTTCCAGGACGCCCTGCTCGAACACAACCCCAATGCCTCCCTCTTCGACATTCTCGAAGACATCGAGCGCCGCATCATCATCGAGAAGCTGGAGCGCTGCAACTGGAACCAGACCGACGCCGCCGAACAGTTCCACATCCCTCTGTCTACCCTCAACCAGAAAATCAAGCGCCTCAATATCGAGATTCGCAAAAAGGGCAGAGAGTAGGCATCGGGCCAGCTTGCGGCCGGAATCGGCCCCGCCAGTCCAGCCCGAGAATCTCGCTCCCCCAGAGCATGTCCTTCCCGCGGCCGCACGCGAGTCTGCCTCGCCGCATGTGCTTGCGGAAAGCCACTCTCCACAGGCGCACACCCGTCGGATCGATGCCAGCCGCGCCCCGCGCCAGCCAGAAAAGAGCCTTGAAAATGCCCTCGACAGACTTCAGCGGAGCGCAGTGCCGGGGCGGGAACGGTGCGCGTCTGTAGCGAAGCGGGACAGCCGTGTGCCGCGCTTCGCGACACCGGGTGAATCGCTTCTGGACACAGATTGCACGGAAGCTGGACAGCCCTGCAGCGGACCGCGACAACCTGTTTCGCGACGCTGCAAAAATTTGTGACTAAAGTTATTTTCGACCCGACCGATGAATGGGGTGGATGCGGAAATGCCCTTCCGGAATCTGCGGAGGGCCGGGCGGATGGAGACAAGCACCGTCGGGCAAGGGCGCGATTGAAGGCATCCACAAAGGAGTAACCTTCCATGGCCCTCGGTGTTTTGAACAACCTTTCAGCGGTCTACGCAGAGAACAACCTGAACAACACCAACAACAGCCTGCAGACCGTTCTGCAGCAGTTGTCTTCGGGTTCGAAGATCAACTCCGGAGCGGATGATGCCGCCGGCCTCTCGCTGATCAACGGCCTTGAGGCCAACTCCACGGCTCTGTCGCAGTCGGAGACCAACGCCACGGAAGGCGTGGGGCTGCTGGATGTGGCCGATGGCGCCCTCTCCCAAGTCACCAGCCTGCTGGACCGGGCTGTGACCCTGGCCACCGAAGCTTCGAACGGCACCCTCAACTCCACCCAGGAGTCCGCGGCCAACCAGGAGTACACCTCCATCCTGGCCGAAATCAACAACATCGGAAAGACCACCACCTATAACCAGGAGCAGGTGTTTACCGGCACCACGGTGGCCATCTACACCGGCGACTCCTCCACCGAAGGTTCGTCCATCGACGATCTCAACATTCGCACCCTCTCTGAGTCCAGCGTCGGCGACACCGGCGGCACCATGGCCTACAGCGACGGCGTGAACAACGTGTTCATTAACCTGTCGACCGCCACCGACAATGCCCAGGCCACCGACACTCTGGGTAACGGCGCCGCCGGCACCACCGTGAACGTCAATTACCTGGTCAAGGGCGCCAACGGAGCCAGCGTGACGGCCACGGCGGCAATTAGCGTGGGCGGCGCAAGCAGCTATCCCAACACCGTGAACGGACTCATCGACGCCATCAACAACTCCGGCCTGGGCCTGACTGCCAGCTTCACCACGGCGGCGCAGGCGGGGGGCGTGGGCACCGAGACCGGCATCGAGATTGCCGGCGCGGTGGGGGCTGGCGTGGACCCCTCGACTTCCAGCACCAGCGGCACAGTGGCCGCGGGCGGAATTGCCTCCTCCGATTTGCTCACCGTGGGCAAGACTCTCGTGGTCCAGTTGGGAAGCGCGGCGGCCCAGACCATCACCGTTGGGGCGGGCACCGACTCGCTCACGACCCTGGCCGCGTACATCAATGCCGGTACGGGTTCCACCAGCGGCGTCGCCGGCGGCTATGGAGTCACAGCCACCGTAATCGACAACGGCGACGGAACACAGAGCCTGTCGCTGACCGACTACGCTACCGGCGATGGAGCGTTGGCAGTCACTTCCAACCTCACCGACGCCACCACTCCCACGGCCAGCATGGGCTACACGGCCGGAAACGCCTATAGCGTCGGTGTCAGCAACGGCGCGAACGTGGTCTACGACAACTCCGCCGGCCAGACCGCCGCGGCCTCGGCCAGCTATATCACCGACACCAACGGAAGCGGCGGAACCGCGACGATCAGCTACTCGGATGGCGCCGGCGAGGCTCTCAATGCCACTGACCTGCTCACCCAGGCAGACGCCAAGGCGGCCCTGAACGATCTGAACCTTGCCATCAGCGATGTGGCGGCGCAGGACGGTTACATCGGCGCGCAAATCAACACCCTGGACTCGGTGAGCCAGGTGATGACCACGCAGCAGGAGAACGTGGTTTCAGCGCAGAACGCGGTGCAGGCCACCGACTATGCCTCGGCCACTTCGAATATGTCAAAGTACGAGATTCTGAGCCAGACCGGCATCGCTGCCTTGGCCCAAGCCAACAGCGTGCAGCAGGAAGTCACCAAGCTTTTGCAGTAAACGCAAACCTGTACTAACTTCAAGACAACCCAGGGACGGGCGGCGGCAAAGGTCAACTTTGCCGCCCATTTTTTTGCGCTGCTACACGTGCTGAACAGCCTGGGCCAGGTGGCTCAGCGAGGCTTTGGCGTCGCCGTAGAGCATGGTGGTGCAGGGCTTGTAGAAAAGCGGGTTTTCTAGACCCGAGAAGCCGCGCCCCTGGCCGCGTTTCAGCACGATCACGCTTTTCGCGCGGTCCACTTCCAAGATGGGCATGCCGGCGATCAGCGACTTGGGATTGTCCCTGGCGTCGGGGTTCACTACGTCGTTGGCGCCAATCACCACGGCCACATCAGTCGAGGGAAACTCGGGGTTGATCTGCTCCATCTCGTACAACGAGGAATAGGGCACGTTGGCCTCGGCCAAAAGCACGTTCATGTGGCCCGGCATGCGCCCTGCCACCGGGTGGATGGCGTACTTGACGGTGACGCCGCGGGCTTCCAGCAGCTCGCCCAGCTCGCGCACCGCGTGCTGCGCCTGCGCCGTGGCCAGCCCGTAGCCAGGCACGAAGACCACGCGGTTGGCGAAGGCCAGTTGCATGGCCGCGTCGTCGATCGAGATTTCGCGCATCACCCCGCCCACGTTCGCGCTGGCCTCGGCGACGACCGCGCCAAAGCCGCCGAACAGCACGTTGGTGATGGAGCGGTTCATGGCCTTGCACATCAGCACCGACAAAATGAAGCCCGAGAAGCCGTCCAGCGTGCCGGCGATGATCAGCACGTTGTTGCCCAGCACAAAGCCGGTGGCGGCGGCGGCCAGCCCGGCGTAGGAGTTCAACAGCGACATCACCACCGGCATGTCCGCCGAGCCGATGGGAATCACCAGCATGATGCCGAAGACGAAGGCCAGGCCCAGCATGGAGTAGAAGGCCGCGACGGTCTCGGGGTGAATCCAGAAGAAGGCGAAGCTGGAGACCATGGACAAGCCGATCAGCAGGTTCAGGGCGTTCTGGCCGCGGAACTGCACGGGCTTGCCGGCGATGACGCCCTGCAGCTTGCCCGCCGCGATCAGCGAGCCAGTGGTGGTCAGGGCGCCCAGCATGACTTCAAATCCCAGCGCGCCGCGGGTGACCGTGCCCAGCTCCGAGCCCTTCACCACAAACTCGCCAATGCCCACCAGGGCCGCGGCCAGGGCGCCGAAGGCGTGCGAAAGCGCGGTCCGCTGCGGCATGGCGGTCATGGGGACGCTGATGGCCATCCATGCGCCGATGATCGAGCCCAGCGACAATCCGGCGATGATCCACACCCAGGAGATGATCTCCGTGCCCACCAGCGTGCCGACGATGGCGGCGAACATCCCGGCCTCGGCCAGAAACATGCCCCGGCGCGCCGTCTCGGGGTGGGACATGCCCTTCAGCGAGAGAACAAACAGGATGGATGCGACCAGGTAGGTGGCTTCCATGAAGTAAGTCGCGAAATGATATTCGACCGTCATTTCGCCACCGCCGTGGGAGCCGCCCCGGTCTTGCGCTTGCCGAACATCTTCAACATGCGGTCGGTGATGCCGAATCCGCCCACCACGTTGATGGTGGCCGTGGTGACGGCGACAAAGCCCAGGATGTGCGCGGGCAGTGGATAGCCCTTGGCCCCGGCCAGCACCAGCGAGCCGATCAGCGAGATGCCGGAGATGGCGTTGGTGGCCGACATCAGCGGCGTGTGCAGCAGGGGCGGCACGCGGCTGATCACCTGGTAGCCCAGGAATGCGGCCAGCGCAAAGACGTAAACCGAAGCAATGAGAACGGCGGGGTTCATGTATTCTTCCCAGAAATCGAGTGAGCGGAGTGAACGCGAGTTAGCAGGGGTGGCAGAGTGAACGCGAGTTATCGGAGTTATCGGAGTTAGCCAAGGCGCTCCATCCTTTCCGCGTCTTCTGCGGAAAGGATGGAGCGCAGGAAGTTAGCTGCTTGCCACCGGCTCCAGCAGCTTGGCCACACGCGGATTCACGGGGCTCCCCTGGTGGGCCACGCAGGCGCCGGCCAGAACCTCGTCGGCCAGATCGACGGCCAGTTCGCCCTTTTTCACGATCAGGCCCAGGAAGTTGAGAATATTGCGCGCGTAAAGCTGGCTGGCGTGCACCGGGACTTGGGCGGGCAGATTCAGCGGCGCGAGCAGGGTCACACCGCCCAGCTTCTGTTCGACGCCGGGCTGGGTCAGCTCGCAGTTGCCGCCGGCCGGAGCAGCCAGGTCCACCACCACCGAGCCGGAGCGCATGGCCTCGATGGCATCGCGCCGAATCAGCCGCGGCGCGGGCCGTCCGGGCACCTGCGCTGTCGTCACGATCACGTCGGAGTGCGCGGCGGTGCGGGTAATCAGGTCGCGGCCGCGGTCCAGGGCTTCCTCGCTGAGTTCGGCCGCGTAGCCGCCCCCGCCCTCGGTGGCGATGCCGCCCAGATCCACGTCGAGAAATTTTGCGCCCAGCGAGCGAACCTGTTCGCCGGCCGCGGCGCGCACGTCGTAGGCCTCGACCACCGCGCCCAGGCGGCGGGCCGTGGCGATGGCCTGCAATCCGGCCACTCCCGCGCCAATCACAAACACGCGCGCCGGCGGAATGGTTCCCGCGGCGGTCATCAGCATGGGAAACAGGCGCGGCAGCCGGCCGGCGGCATCGATCACCGCCTTGTAGCCCGCCACGGTGGCCATTGAAGAAAGCGCGTCCATCGATTGTGCGCGGCTGATGCGCGGCACCAGTTCCATGCTGAACAGGGTCACCGGCCGGGCGATGGCCGTGGCCAGTGCGGCCGGGGCGTCGAGCGGCCTCAGGAAGCCGATGACCACGGCGCCGGGTTTCAAGCGCGCCTGGTCGGCGGCGTCGGGCGCGTTGACCAGCGGAATGAGGTCTGCGTTCGCCAGAATGCTCCCGCGGTCCGCGCTCACAGTTGCGCCAGCTTCCGTGTAGGCCGCGTCCGATGCGCCGGCAGCCACTCCCGCGCCCGCTTCAACCGTGATCGCGATCCCCTGCGCCACCAGCGACTTCAAGCTCTCCGGCAGGAGCGCGACCCGCGTCTCGCCTGGAGCAGTTTCCTTCAAAATGCCTAAGAGCAATGTGCCTCCACAAATGGTAGGGCGGAAATGGATATTAGGACGATTATCACCCCGGACACGGGCGAGCCCACAGCCATCCTGAATGATTATTAAGGAATTGGGAAGCGGTGCGGTGTGATTCTTGTCACCACGGGCCACCGGTCAACTCTGCGCTCTCTTTTCCGCCGGGCCCCGCTTTGGAGTCGCGGCGAGCCTCATCCGTTACCATGCTTGCGAAGGAGCGACGGCGATGAACGCGAGATGGAAGACCGTTCGCAGGCTTTTTTGCCCGATTCTTGGCGGGCTGCTGCTGAGCGCGGCGGCGGCGGCCTGGGCCCAGACCCCGAAACCCGCGCCAGCCTATCCCGCCCGCCTGCCCTACAGCTTTGGGAATTTTGTCTGGTGGAGCGACGACGAACTGCGTAGCTTGCTGAAGAAGCGGATTCCCGGCCTGGGCGATGAGATTGCGACGACGACGGCAGCCGAGGGCCGGGTGCGCGACGCTCTCAAGGCGCTGCTGAAGGAGAAGGGGATTACGGCCGAGGTGCAGAGCCAGGAGCCGTCGTACTCGTCGTTTGGTGGGTTGCGCGACCCGGAAGCGTCTCCGCCCTCGATTGAATTCAGCATTCTTGACCCGCAGATTCTGCTGGACAAAGTTGTGCTGCAGATGGTGCCTGAAGAACTTGTTCCGGAGGTGCAATCGGAAGGCCCGTGGGCAGAGGGGAGGCCTTATAGCGCATTAGGAGACTGGTCTATACGATCCCGCATCAAGCGGGTGCTCCACGCAAGGGGCTACCTCGACGCCCAGGTTCAAATCAGCCGCCAGCCGCCACGTAAAGATGGTGATCGGTATCAGGTGGTTCTTGAGGTTGCCGTCAATGCCGGGCCGGTCTTTCACATCTCCTCGATTGCGGCCGACGGCGGACCGCTGTTCGAAGGCAGGAACCTGTCGCAATACTTCACGGTGAAACCGGGCGATGCTGCCGGGCCGCCTGTTTTCGGTGGTCTCGGCGCGGAACTGGCGGCGTTCTATCGGCACTCCGGGTACGCGGACGTCGATGTGGAAGTCCAGCCCACACTGGATCGCGAACATGCCCTGGTCGCCTACCGCCTGGATGTGATTCCGGGGCCGGTCTACCACTTGCGGTCGGTCGCCATCAAGAATCTCGATGCCCCACAGGAGAACAGGGTGAGAGAGCTGCTGGGGATGAAGCCGGGGGACGTCTTTCTGGATGAAGCCGTCAACGGCCTCTATCGCAAGATTGCCGATGATCCTCTGTTGAAGGGCTACAGATTCAGCTTCGGGCCCAAAAGGGACAAAACCGCCAACGCCATCGACCTTTCGCTTGATTTCTTCAAGAATGGCAACGAGAGCAAAGTGACGATCAAGTAGATCGAGACATCCAGCCTCAGAGGGTGGTGCTCATGCGTTCGCGGGAGCAGTTCTCGGCGGCCTTCCACCCTTGGCGCCGTTGGCCTTGGCTGCCTGCCGCTTGGCCTCTGTCCTGGCCCTGCCGCCCATCTTGCCCAACTGCGCCATCCACCTTCGGTTTCCATATACGCCCTCGATCAGGGCGGGAACGTACAAGTCGACATCGAGGTCCGGGAAGCTGATGCCGGTTCCTCGGCCGAGCAATTCGTAATTTTGAATCTGCTCGTGCGTCGCACGGCCTAGACCCTGCACGTCCTCGATGGGAAGCGCCAGCCTGCGCCCGTTGCTGAGCCGCACGATCAGCAGGCTGAGCCCCGGGATGTGCTCGACTGACTGCGCAACCGGGTCGCCGTCGTGGACCTTCGCCCGTTCGAGCGCCGCTTCAATTTCGGCGTCGGAGGTAACGACTTCATGCTCAGCCATGGTGCCTCTCCCAGAGAACCGCCAGTTCATCGAAATGCCCGGCGGCAACCGCCAATACGTGCCGAATATCCGACTTGCTTCCGTTGCCGGGCCTGATGGCGTCGGTCCGGTTCGCGAGTGAAACCTTGCCGTCTGCGCGAAGATCCACGATGACCTCTATATCGGCGTAGAAACCATGCACGTGCCGAGGCTCGTGGTCCATGGTGTATGCCGCAAACCGTACGCCGTCGAACCGGATCGAACCCATCCGTTCCTATTCTAACCCAAGCCCGTTGGGTTTTATGTGTGAAGCAGATTAAGACTGCTCATCTCCTGCCCTTGCAGCAAAAATGGTGCTGAAGGGGCAGGAGACGGAGCGGCCGTTCGCTCTATTTCGGCAGCGGTGCGGAGCCGGTGACGGTGAAGCCGGCTTCGGACTTGGCTTCCGTTTCCTGGGGTTGCGCGCCGGCCAGGGTCAGCGTGTATTTGCCTGCGAGAATGGCCCGGTTGCCCTTCTCGTCCACGCTCGAAAGCGACCGGGGATCGATCGTCAAAGTCACTTCCTTGCTCGCCCCGGCGGCGATGTTCACGCGCTCAAATCCCACCAGCGAGTGAATCGGCCCACCCGTCTGCGGGGTTTTAAGGTAGGCCTCCACCACCTCGTCGCCGCCGGCGGCGCTGGTGTTCGTCACGGTGACGGTCGCGGTGATCGGATCGCCGGCCTTGAGCGACTCGGCGGAGAGCTTGACCGGCCCGTATTTGAATCTGGAATAGCTGAGCCCGTACCCAAAGCCCCACAGCGGCTTGCCGGTGTAATAGCGGTAAGTCCGGCCTTTCAGCCCGTAATCGGTAAAGGCCGGTAGCCCGTCCAGCGAGGCGTAGAAGGTGATGGGCAGCCGTCCGGCGGGGTTGTTGACGCCGGCCAGCGTGCGGGCGATGGTCGAGCCGCCTTCGACCCCGGGATACCAGGCCTCGAGGATGGCGTTGGCGTGCTGGTTGGCCCAGTTCAGCGCCACGGCCGAGCCGCTTTGCAGCACTACGACGAGCGGCTTGCCGGTCGCCGCCACCGCTTCCAGCAGCTTCTGTTGCGGCGCGGGCAGGTCCAGGCTCGTCCGGTCGCCGCCGTCGAAGCCGTCGATCTTGATGCGCATCTCCTCGCCTTCCAACTGCGGCGACAGGCCCACAAAGGCCACCACCACGTCGGCCTCTTTGGCGCGGGCCACGGCTTCGTCGAGCTGGGCCTGGGCCGGCGCTTCCCACTTCAGGGTGACGCCGCCGCCGGACGGGTCGCCGCTGTGGGAGTATTCAAAGCGGAAATCGTGAGCCTTGGTGTCCGCGAAGTCCACCGCGATGGAGGGAGTCTTGGGGAAATCCATCACCGGCGGCGCCGTGGGCGAGGCGCCCGGGGCGGCCTTGAAGCTGCCCATTACAGAGAGGTCGTGCCCCTCGCGCAGGCTGCCCTCGCCGACCACCTTGCCGTCCAGGACAAAGCGATAGCTCTCCGCTGGAGAGTAGGGGAAGCTGTCCCCCGGCTCGACCGAGAAAACATAATGGCCGGGGGCCGGAGCGGTGATGCTCCCGGTCCAGCGCACGGAGTAGTTGTGGGTGGCCAGTTGATTGACCGGCAGGGCATTCTCCCAGTCGGCCTGGACCTCGGGCTGGGTCAACGTGGCCACTGGCCGGCCGGTCCAGTCCCCGGTGGCGAAGAATTCGGTCTTCAGGCCCTGGCTGAGGCCGAAGGCGGTGCGCGGAACCGGAACGCCTACACCGGCGGCCAGCGTGGAACCCTGCGCATACAGGATGGGGGTGCTCTTGAACTGCTGCAGCATGCCGTCCAGCGGCGTCACCGGGCGCACCGGCGTCCCCACGTAGTTGCCCAGAATCGAGGGCAGCAGGTCGGCGGTCGGCCCCACCACGGCAATGTGCCCCGGCACGACGTTCATCGGCAGGATGCCCGTGTTCTTGAGCAGAACAATGCTCTCCTGGGCAGCCTTGCGCGAGACTTCGCGGTCCTGGTTCTGCAGATCGGCGGAGATGTGGATGTTGTCCAGCGGGCTGGAGCCCTGGGGGTCGAAGAGTCCGAGCTGGAAGCGCGCCGTGTAAAGCCGCTCGGCGGCCTGGGTCACCAGATCCTCCGACACCAGCCCCTGATGCACGGCGTCGGCCAGGGTGTTGAAGCCGGGAGTCCAGATGCTGCACGACAAATCGGTGCCGGCTTCGAGCGCAAGCGCTGCCGAGTGGGTGATGTCGGCGGTCTTCTTGTGGCCTTGATTCACGTCCACAATGGCGCCGCAGTCCGACACCACGAAGCCCTTGAAGCCCCAGGCGTCCCGCAGGTGCTCCTTCAGCAGCATCTTGTTGGTGCAGGCGGGAAACTCGTCGATCGAGTTGTAGGCGCACATGACCGACTGCACCTGGCCCTCGGTGACCGTCGCGCGAAAGGCCGGCAGATAGGTTTCTTCCAGGTCGCGAGCGCTGGGGTCCACGTTGAAACCATGGCGCAACTGCTCAGGGCCGCTGTGTACGGCGAAGTGCTTGCTGGTGGCCACGGCGCGCAGGTGGTTCAGGTCCGCCCCCTGCACCCCGCCCACGAAGGCCACGCCCAGCCGCGAGGTCAGGAATGGGTCCTCGCCGTAGGTCTCCTGGCCGCGGCCCCACCGGGGATCGCGGAAGATGTTGATGTTCGGCGACCAGAAGGTCAGACCAAAAAAGATGCGGTGGTTGCCCTCCCGCTGGGCCTGGTTATACTTGGCCCGGGCCTCGGCGGAGATGGCGTTGCCCATCCCGTGGACGATGTTCGGGTCCCAGGTGGCGGCCATGCCGATGGCCTGCGGAAAGACGGTCGCGTACCCGGCTCGGGCCACGCCGTGCAGGGCTTCGTTCCAGGTCTGGTAGTCGGGAATCCCCAACCGCGGAATGGCCGTGGCCCAGTCTTCGAGCTGGGCGGCCTTCTCATCGAGAGTCATTTTCCCTACCAGGGCGTGGGCCCGCTCGGCCGCGGGAAGCTTGGGGTCCAGCCAGGGCTCCTGCGGCGCCTGCGCGCGGGCGGCAGCGGATACGGCAAAGACGAGGGCGGCAAGAAAAAGCCTGCGGCGAAGCGGCATGAAGAGAGTCCTCCCAGGGTCTGCTCTCGTCCCGGCGCTTTTACCCTCCTACGGCCAGCGGCCAACGCAGGCCGGCAGGGCAATTGCCGGGCCGGAAATCGAAAAAGAGCAACCGCAGAGAACTCTACTAGCCCAGGGGCGCCGTTGGCTAGATTTATCGCTTTACTAGAGGTTCTTCTGTTGACGGCCAGGCCGCAACCGGCTCAATGCTCCCATTGCAGGCAGTGTGCCGCTTCCTCTTCCATGCGGGTCAGCAGGCCCCGCATCTGCTTGAACTCCGGCCGTCCCTCAAGCGGCTTCAAGCGCGGGTCGGCGAGCATCTGGAAGAACCACGGGCAGCGCGCTTCCTCGGCCGCCCGCAACTCGGCCAGGGCGCATTCGGCGTCTCCCAGGGCAAGGCAAACGGCGGGGTTGAACGACCGCAGAACAAAACGCTCCCGGCTGAGCCATTGCAGCCGGTCGAGAATGCCGCGAGCCTCGTCCCTGCGGCCGGCGCAGGCCAGCGAATACGCATGCACCGCGGTCGCCAGATCGAAATACGGCGAGCGCTGCGCCAGCCCCTGGGCCAGCGCGACGGCCCGCGCCGACTCTCCGTTGAAGGCCAGAATCATCGCCCCGTACAGGCTGGTTCCTTCGTGGTCGGGAAACTGGGCGATATTGCGCCGCACCTGCTCCAGACTCTCCGCGGCTTGCCCGCTCAAATGCAGCGCCCAGGCCAGCCGGTTGTGCAGCCAGCCGGAAAAAGGGTCCGTTTCAATGGCCGCACGCAACAGCCCGATGGCCTCGTCAAAACGGTGCCGGCTCAGGGCCAGCATCACCCGCATCCGCGTGATCCATTGATCGTGGGGCAGGTGCGCGGACAGAGAGAAGGCCCGCAGCGCCTCGCCCAGGTTGTGGCCCACATGGAAGTTGATCCAGCCCAGTGCGGGAAGAATCGCCACCGCATGATGGCCAATATCCATCACCGAATCAGCGGTCCCGCGCACCATCTCCGCGGCTACCGTGGGAGACATGAATCCATAGAAAGTCTGGGTCACGCACAGGTGCGCCAGGTCCACCTTGGCCGGGATCAGCCAGGGATCCAGTTCCGTGGCCCGCAGCAGGTATTGCAGGCCGTCCTGCATGCGGTGGCGCTGCAGCGTCTGCCACTCATGGTGGCCGCGCAGAAAGATTTCGAAGGCCTCCTTCCGCCGCGACGCCCCTTCGCTCGGGCCCTCGTTGGCGGCCGCTGCCGAGATGGACAGACCTGTGCCCTTCCACTGCGGCGATGGAGACTCTTCGCTGCAAACCCCGAATTTTGTCGTGGTAGACGATCGCCTCCTGCCGGCTGCAGTGGCTTTCCCCTCCCCCGGCGAAGACCTGTCGCCGTGGACCGCCGCACTCCGCACCGCTGGCAATGACCTGCCGCCGGGGGCGCCCGTGCCCAGGCGAAAAGCCAGCCGCTCTGCCAATACGTCTTCCAATCCCGTGATGCTGCTCTGCGCCGCCAGCAAATCTTCGACCCAGATCTGGACGCCGTCCTCCACCCGGATCATCTCCGCCCGCAAGCGGAAGTGCGAGGCATGGACGCACAGGGTCCCGGTCAGAACCAGGTCGCTCTTGAGCGCCTGCCCAACTTGCAGGGCCGTGAGACCCTTGCCAACCAGGGCGAAAATTGAATCCCGCGCCAGCACCGAAAGCACCGGATGTTGCTCGTTCGAGAGCCGGGCCATGGTCTCCTCGGCGATGGCTGCCCCCAGATGCTCGGGGACCGTGTACCCGGTGGCGAAGGGCAGGATGGCCAGCCGAGGCGGAGTCCCAGCTGCGGGCGAGCCCTGGCGCAGCACCTCAGCCGAAAATCGGTAGCCGCGCTTGTAGACCGTCTGGATGCAGGCCTCAGGCTCAAGCCGGGCGCGCAAGGAGGAGAGGCATTTCGGAACGCTGTCGGCGGTCACGTGCACACCGCCCCAGAGAACATGCTTCAGTTGCAGCGGCGAGACAATTTGGCCGCCGTTTTCAATCAGCAGTCGCAGCGCCGCAAGCTCTTTGGGTGGCAGGTGAACCAGCTTCCCGCCGCGCCACAGCGTGCCATCACCCTCGAGGCGAAAGCTGCCAAAGGTAACTGCGGGCTCCTCGGTCCGGCGGCCGGCAATTGCGGCAGGGGGCTCCGGGAGCGGCAAATCGGGCAAGGCCGACGAAAGCCTGTTCATTCGAACCAACGCATTTCCGCGGTTTCCCTGCAACCTGTCGGCCTGCGCTAGCCCCCTCTGCTCATGCAAAAGGCTATCGCCTGCTCTGGTCGCCGGGATCCACTTCAGGGACAACAGGGGAAAGCCGGGCCGGGGCCCGGCGAAAGTCGCTGCTTTTTTGGTCTGGTATTCTTTGTGTCCTCTAGATTATCTGTTCCAGCCGTTCTTGGGGAAGCGACTCATCCACACATTCACAGTTTTGAAGTAACCATCAAAATATTACTAAGAGTTCATGCCGCGTGGATCTTCGGGCACCACTGCGGTCGCGCGAATGGATACCTGCGTCATGATTCGACGTGAAAGTTCTTGTGCGCTCCTCGAATGCTGCCGCCGACTCTCCCAGGCCGGGCCGAAGTGACCCGGCCGGGAAGCAGCGCGCCAAGCTTTCACCTCATCGGTTTTCGCGCTGTCAGTTCTCGTCAGCATCAGTGACGAGTCAGGGTGACGCCCAGGCCGGTGGTCAGTATCACGTCGTTATTCAGCGTTCCGGCCGGCGGAAACGAGGTGTACTGGTCGCTGAAGGCGGTTTGCCAGCTCAGCACCTTTGCCAGTTTGGTGCTGAAGCTGGTATTGAACACAAACTGGTACTGGCCGGCATCCTGGAGGTCGGGATAGAAGTAGGCCTGCTCGGTGAACAGGCTCGCCGCGCCCAGCTTGCGGGTGAACTGCTCACCCAGGTCGATGGCGGCAAAGCTGTTGGTGGGGCTGGGCGAATAGGACTCGTGGGTCCAGACCAGGCCGCCCATCACATCGAACGTCTGGCGCGGAGTTTTGCTCGCATGCCAGCCGAAGCCCCCGCCGATGATCGAGCGCAGGTCCAGGTTCTGCAGCGCGTTCGAGATGAAGTCGCCGCTGCCAAACACGAACAGCTTCGGTTTCAGGTTATGGTCGTAGCGCAGGCCGCCGCTGGTCGTGTTCGCCGTCGTCAGATCGGCGTGGCCGTCGTGGCTATAAAGGGTGTTGAAGTAGAGCAGAGTCTTGTCGGTGCGGGTTGCCCGGGCCAGCGTCAGGCCGGCGCCGAAGGTTGCCGTGTCGGAGTTGCCGCGGGCCAGGGCCAGGTTCACGTTGGCTGCGCCGGACCAGGCGTGGCCCCAGTTCGGGTGCAGCGAGGCCTCGTAGGCCCTCTGGTCGGCCGTGGTGCGCAAGGCCGTCACGGCGGTTGGGTTCAGGGTCACCGCGCCCGTCGAGGCGGCCACCATCAGCCCCGCTGAGGAGCGCTCGATCGAGGTCACGCTCAGGGTCCTCTGCGCGGCGGTGAGCACCAGGGGCTGCGCCAGGGCCAGGCTCGCCACCTGGTCCCAGGCAATTGCGATCGCGTCCGCGTAAGCGGTCTTGAAGGTGAGCTTGCCGCCCTCCAGCTTCACTGCGGTCCCACTCAGCCGGTCGCCATTCTTCAGCACCACGGTATCGGCGCGGAGTGCGGGGGGCGCAAGCAGTGCGATGAGTGTGCAGCCGAACAGAACAAGGGTGAGATGCAAACGGAAACTACGGGTCATGGGGGTGATCCTCTCCACGCTATGATGCAAGCCGTCGGAATCGGTTGGGCCGCAAGAGGAATCCGTGCGCCTCTCCGTCTTTTCTCGGCGGTATTCCAGAGGTTAAAGCACAAAATCGGGAAATGGTTCACAAAAACTTCAGAGTTTGGTCACCCATCGGAAGTCCGCGAGGTGCAAAGCTGGAGTGGTTCCACAATGGCTCTATACCGGAACCACCGCTCTCAAGTGGCTCTTTCCTTAAGGAAAAGCCATCTTCAACAACTCCACAAATGCCGCCTGAATTGTGGAACCGCTCTAGCGTGAAGACCGCTGCAAGGGCCCTTTCGCGCCAAACCTCATCTCGACGGCATCGATCGGGCCCGCCGGGATCGGACCATCCAGGGAGAAATCGTCATGGCAAAAACTGTTTCCTATGCGCAGTGGTCGCTTGAAACCTACTGCATCGGCATGAAGCTGCGCGCGCTGCGCACCCAGAAGCGGCTGACGCTTTCCCGGCTGGCCGCCGAAACCGGGCTCTCCACCGCGCTGCTCTCCAAACTGGAGACGGATCGCATGGTTCCCACCCTGCCCACGCTGGCCACCATCAGCCGGGCCTACGGCGTAGGCATGAGCTATTTCTTTTCCGAGCCGGCCCGGCACACCCTTTCCATCACCCGCAAAGCCCACCTGCAAAGCAACACTCACGGGCTGGAATCGGTGAAGACCACCCCCCTGAGCGCGGTGTCCAAGGGATCTCGCCTGATGGCGCAAATGATCGAACTGCCGGTCGGCGGGGCCTCCGTCATGTCCGATGCCGGCCACGAGACCAATGGCCTGGTGTACGTGCTCGAAGGCAAGCTGCAATTGGATGCGGGCGGAATGCACGAGCTGCTCGAGGCCGGCGATTGCGCCTGCATGGAGAGCGAGATGGCGCTGGCCTGGAGCGCGGCCGGCAAGCACCGCTGCCGGATTTTGGCCGTGACCCCGATTGGCCCGCCGGCCGAGTAGCGGGCCAGCCAGGCTCTAACTTGCGCCCCGTCCGAGCAACTGGAACGAGTCAAGAAAGCGGGCGGTGTCGGGATACGGCTTGCCCAGCGGAGTCACCACCATGGTCTGGTAGAGCACGGTGCCCGCCAGATAGATGCGGGCGGAGAGGTGGGCTACGTCGCTCTCCGCCTCGAACGCCACGCCGGGGTTCACGCCGAGGGCGATCTTCCGCTCGCTGAGCAGGTGCGAGGAGAAGTTGGCCACGGCTCCGTTCTTGGCCCCCTCCAGCAGGCCGGCCGGATCGGACTTCGCGCCCTGCGCCCCGTAGTCGCAAACCCCGATGAACAGCGCTACGGGCAGAACCTGCGCCACATAGGTATGCAACTGGAAAGCGCCCACCTCGGTGGGAACTTCTTCGATCTTGGCTTCCGGCAGCGAGGGATAGGAGGCGCGAAAGCCATCCGCGGGATAGTTGTAGGTCTTCCACTCCTGTTGCTGCGCACTCGGCGCCTGTCCGCCCGGCGCTGATGCGTCCTCAGGCTTTGCCGTCTGTCCCGCGGGTTTCGCCGGGCCTGGCGCGACGGCCGGAGTTTGGGCCCCGAGCCAGGCCGCCATGCAAAGCACCGCCCAGGCAAAGGCAAAACGGCAGAGAATCCCTCTGTCCTTCCCGTCGGTCATGGCGAACCTCCTGGCGCGCGTGGACAACGTCACCGAGATCTGTGCCGCAATCTCCCCCGGAACGCCCAATGGGCAAACGGGTTGAACCCGCAGCCCGTGGTTTCGGCCGCTTTTCCACAAGCCTTCCGAGCCAGCGATTATATCCCTTCGCTTTTTTTGTGCGCTGCTCCTCTTGAGACAATGGATGCTTCCCTGGCGGTGTCCGCCAGGTTCCTGCCCCTTCCGCTCGCCCGCTTCTCGCAGCCCCCCATCCTCCATTCTGCCCGTGACCGAACTCACTCCCGGCAGGCGACGACAGGCGCTATATATAATTTGTGAGAAGTCACTCCCGCGAACTTGGGGGAGCAGCTCACAAGTGAGGTCAGCCATGCAGCAGGCAGCGGTTCCTGCGTCCGAGCAGGTCAGGGAAGTGGTTCAGGCGGTGGTCGAGGTTCTGCGCGAGCCGAAACTGGTGGAATCGCCTCTGGTGGCGACCAACTCCTTCGAGGCTCAAACCCTGCGCGCGGAGATCATCCACGTGGGCCGCAAGCTCTGGGAGCGGCAGTACGTGGACGGCAATGGCGGCAACATCAGCGTCCGGCTCGGCTCGCGTTATGTCCTCTGCACCCCCACCTTGCTCAGCAAGGGCGACCTCCAGCCGGCCGACATCTGCCTCTCTGACCTGGACGGAAACATCCTGGCCGGCGACCGCTCGCGCACCAGCGAACTGCTGCTCCACCTCGAGATTTACAAGGCCAACCCCCGGGCTCGCGCCGTCGTCCATTGCCATCCGCCCTACGCCACGGCTTTTGCCATCACCGGCACGGTCCCGCCCAACGGGCTGATTCCCGAGTATGAGGTCTTCATCGGCCCGGCCGCCGTGGCCCCCTATGAGACCCCCGGCACCCAGGCCTTTGCCGAGACGGTGCTGCCCTTTGTCCAGGACCACAACACCATCCTGCTCACCAACCATGGAGTGGTCTGCTGGTCTGACACCGTCACCCACGCCGAGTACCTGGCCGAGATCCTCGACACCTATTGCAAGACCTACCTGATCGCCAAGCAGATCGGCGAACCGCTCAACTTCATTCCCGAAAACAAGATCCAGGACATTCTGGCGCTGAAGCGGCGCATGGGCCTTCCCGATGCCCGCCTGGCACATTTCATCGAGCCGGCCAGCCCGGCCGTGGAGAAAAACACCGAACTGGACCGCTTGGTGGAACAGGTTGTCGCCCGGCTGGAAGCGCGCGACTGAGGGCCGCACAAAAGCCTGTCGAGGGGCGGCGGCCAAAGATCCTCAGTGCGAAATTGGAGAATATGTAAGCTGCTTATTCTCTGAGGTTTGTGCGCCAGAGCCCTTGCATGATCGAAATATCTTGCGTGCGGCACATGCAGGGAGAGCGGCTTTCGAATTACGAGTGGAATTTTGGAAAGTTCTTGATTTGAAACGGTTGCAGGCAATTTTGCACCATTCTGATAGACTTTGTCGTGATTGTGTTGGATACTTGGATCGTCAAATGAACTTTGGAATCATAGGGTTCCAGAGTCCTCCCGCTTGAGTAGGAAACTTTTTGCGCCAAACCCCATCTAAAGAATGGGTGCTGTCAGCCGATAAGCTGAGGAAACCACGGAAAAGAAAGTAAAAACAGATTTTCTCTGTGCACAGCCCTCCTTCGCTTCCGGTGCAGCGCGGGTTCTTGATCTCTGGGGCGTGATGGACGATTACAACATCAGCCAGACCACTACCGAAGCGGATGAGAAGGCTATCGCTGCTGATTGGCTTGTGGTGGGGCAAGCAATTTCCGATGCCATGGAGCAACACGAATCAGAATCTAAGGTCGCTTGATAGATCGTGAACAGAAAGAGCCGCAATAGAGACCAGCAAAATCCTCCTCCTCCCCACGCCGCAATCGCTACGCTCACTCGTCAGTCGGTCTCGTTTTCTGGTCCTTCGCCTCACCCTGCGCTTCTCGCCAAATATAACGAGGTGATCCCGAATGGGGCGGAGCGCATCATGGCGATGGCTGAAAGGCAAAGCGATCACAGGGAGTCGTTGGAGGCTCAGGCTGTTGCCGGAAACTTGGCAAGCCAGGCCAGAGGGTCTCATTACGTGTTTATTATCTGCATCATCGCACTCGTCGGCGGATTTGCGCTTATCTTGACTGGGAAAAGTGCGGACGGTTTAGTTGCGATCATTTCTAGTCTTGCGGCGCTCGCAGGCGTTTTCATCTTCGGCAAACTCCAGCAGAAGAGAGAGCGCGTCGAGAAATCGGATGCTCTTGCACAACGAAAGCGAAATTAAATCCCCAACAACACAAGCGTAGGCTGGGAACGGGCGAGGGAAAAGCGAAACCGTGGTACACTGGGTTTGCGCTCAGTGATTTGGCCGTGAGCGGCGATTTGCCCCAACAACGCATCTTCGCCTGGCACGGATGTTCCGAAGCCCATCGAGCGGTACCACTTGAGTCTCCCACCCGGTGACTCTGCCTTGGACCCCCCAAAAAACGGTCCAGCGCCAAGCCCCTTTGCATCCTCGAATTGGATCGGGAATTGGATCGGCGAACGACAACCGGGAAGCACAATCGAATGTGTCGATTGCATGGGGAGCGTGGAGCCCGTCGGCAGTGTGCCGCCCGGGCAATGAAGCAGCGTGTGGCAGCTCCGGGCCTCTTGCATTCTCCCCTTGAATGCCGCCGGCCAGTCTTTTGAACGACTTTCGGTTCTCCCTTACGCATATTGAGAAGCAGGCCCGCGCCTGAGCAGCTTTCCTGCGCGCGCCTCATGTCCGGTTCCGATTGCAGGCCCCAGGGGAAACCCATGGGCTCCGGAGCCCAACAGGAATGTACCCAATTTTGACGACTCAGTTTTCGCAGTTCTCTCTTTCGCCCGCCCTCATGGCGCGGCTCGATGCCAACAAGTTTGAAATCCCCACCCCGGTGCAGGTCGGCTGCATCCCCCCCGCACTGGAAGGCCGCGACGTGCTCGCCACCGCCCAGACCGGGACCGGCAAGACCCTCGGCTACCTCATTCCCATCGTCGAGATGATGCTCAAGAACGAAACGCGCGGCGCGCAGGCGCTCATCTGCCTGCCGACCCGCGAACTGGCCATGCAGGTCGAAAAGGCCTTCATCGCCATCCGCGCCAACTCCTCGCAGACCGTGGCCCTGGTCGTCGGCGGACTCGCCGAACGGTCGCAGCTTGAAGCCATACGGCGCGGCGCGCGGCTCATCGTGGCCACCCCCGGCCGCCTCGAGGATTTCCTCAAGCGCAAGATGGTCCGCCTGGAAGGCGTCAAGATCCTGGTCCTCGACGAAGTCGATCGCATGCTCGATATGGGCTTCCAGCCCGCCATCGCCCGCATCGCGACCACTCTGCCCGCCCAGCGCCAAACCCTCTGCTACTCCGCAACGCTCGAAGGAGCGGTCAAGGAAGTGGCCCGCAAGTATCTGAACAACCCTGTCCGCATCGAGATCGGCTCGGTCCTCAAGCCGGCCGAAAATGTCGAGTTGCGCACCTTTGAAGTGGAACCGGACAAGAAGCAGGAACTGCTCGAGCACCTGCTGGGCGCCGAAACCGGCAGCTTCCTGGTCTTCGTCCGCACCAAGCACGGCGCCGACCGCGTGGCGCGCCGCCTCACCCGCTCCGGCTGGTCGGCCACTCAGATTCATGGCGACCGCTCGCAGGCCCAGCGAAACCAGGCCCTGCGCAGCTTCTCCGAGGGCCGCCACCGCGTTCTGGTGGCCACCGACGTCGCCGCCCGCGGCATCGACGTGGCCAACGTGGCGCACGTCATCAACTTCGACATGCCCAAGATGGCCGAAGACTTTGTCCACCGCGTCGGCCGCACCGGCCGCGCCTCGGCCCACGGCGTTGCCTCCACCTTCGCCGGCCCTTCCGAGCGCGGAGACCTGCGCAAGATCGAGCGCACCCTCTCGATCTCCATGAAGCGCTTCCGGGTCCGCTCGGCAGGCGATGTCAAGGCAGCTTAAGTCCGGCTTCCAGCTTTTCCATGAGCTTGAAGCGGGTTTCAATAAAAAAGGCGACGGCCCCCAGGGCCGCCGCCTTCTTTATTTCTGAGTTGATCTGGGGGGGAGGGTTTTTCCTACCAGGCCGAACCCGTGTCGTGCGCAACGAACGTCTCCGGCCCAAGATATTCCGGATAGGAGATCAGGTTGCCATTGTTGTCGAGCATGTCAATGGGATATGCGGTCGCGATGTCATAGAACGCATACGACTCGGTGTAGGCGTAAGAATCCCAGAACGGATCCATGATGTAGTTGGTCAGGTTGGTCAGGCTGCCGCCCACGCTGGGCCGCTCCACCACCCACTCCGCGGAGTTTCCAACCAGCGGATATCCGGGGTACGCGGTGAACCCGACTTCTACGGCGGTGTTGGTGCTGTAATTCACCAGGTACGCATAGCCCTGGGTGGAAGAGGTGTGCCAGACTTCCACGAACAGGTCATCGCCCGGCGCGATGGGCAGATTGCCGATGCGGACTTCACCGTAGGGATACCACTCATACCACGGCGAGTAGTACGACGTCCGGTATCCGCCCGAGCAATAGGCATCGAACTCGATGCCCGCCTGCAGCACGTCGCTCGAACCCCAGCCGTCTATGCCGTTCCACGCGGAACCCCAGTCCCACCCGCCGGTGCAAGCGCCAAACGCCTGCTGCGCGACCGGAACGACGAAATCGTTCACAACGTAATAGAACGACGAGGAGCCGTAGCTGGAAGCGCCGCTGAAGTCCGCATAGCCGCTCCAGTTATTGGAATAGGAGACGTTGCTCACCTTCTCCGAAGGGGATGTCAAGGCGGATGCATTGCTCACCTCAACATTTCCCTTCGGTTCGGCAGCCAGCTTCACCGGGCCATGGAAGACATTGGTCTGTTCCAGGGCGGGAATCACGCGGGTCTTGGAGGCCTTCATGGCCTTCGCCCAGCTCGCGTAAGCCTTGGGCTCGGTGTTCTGGTTGGGCCGCGGAGGAAAGCCGTTATAGGCCAGATCCTCGTCCGAGGCCGTCAGCGGATCGAAGTCCGCCGCGGGCGCCAGGATGGTGGTGGCCCCGGGCAGGTTGGTCGAGCGCTCGTTGGGTTTCAGGTGTTGCGCCATGCCGGCCACGGGCGCGGCCAGCGCGAGGATCAGAGCAAGTGTGGTGGGGAGGTTTCTCATTGAAGTGGTTATCCTTGTCGGGGGAAGTTCTCTGACGGGGATCAGAGTCTAACTGCCTGAATAGTGCGTTGGCGCCGCGCATCGTTACAGGCGGCGCGGATATTGTGAAGTCAGGCTCGTCCCCCCCTGAGTTCCGCGAGGAGCTCCGCGAGGCCCCGCGCAGGCGCGAGCGGAGACTGCCGCCGCCGCAGAGTGCCGCTTGAGTCGCGACGATCCGGCGTCATCCCGGGGGCCCGGCGCGAATGCCAATCCCCGTCATGAAGGCAATAAAAACAAACGGTTACATGACTTCCTCCCGCGCTGTGCTCTCAACGGTGCAAACCGGCGTCGGCCAGGCGCCCTCTTTTGCTGCCCAACTGTCCGGCGCGACTGGCTTTTCGTTGACTCTGGGCCCTGATTCGGGTATTCTGGAATCCTTGCGCGGTGTTGCGCCTGGGGTCTGTGTGTGTGCCGGGGCCCCCCACTGACAGGTCTTGGTCGATGGGGTGATGGCGGCTCACCCGTACCCGGCTGGTCGATGACCCAGGTGGTTTTCCTGGTGGGTCGGCCGGAACAGGCTGTCGGCTGCTGGATGCGCGTTCGGATGCCAGGTTTTCCGATCGGCCATTCAGCCCAGCCAAAGCTCTTTCAAAGGGCCAGCCCAAGCAATCCTCACCCGAACAGATTTGTTTGGCAGTGGGTGGAACGAATCCCTTGCGCGGTTTTGCGCTGGGGAAAAGCGCTTTGCGCTGTGGTTTTATGTTGGAATTGGCTGCGCGGCAGGCCGGGGAGACCCGAACACAACGGCCGGGCAGGGGTTGAGAGGGCAGGAGAGCGATGGGTACCTTTGTTCCGAGCGGCAAAAATATTGTCCGCAAATGGTTTGTAGTGGATGCCAGCGGCCAGACGCTGGGGCGGTTGGCTACCAAGGCTGCGGATGTTCTGAGCGGCAAGCTGAATCCCCAGTACGTGCCCTACATCGACGTGGGCGACCATGTCATCGTGATCAACGCGGAGAAGGTCCGCCTCACTGGCCTCAAGGCGCAGAGCAAGCTCTATCGCCGCTACACCGGCTTCCCCGGCGGGCTGCGCGAGGAGTCGTTCACCCGCCTGTTGAACCGCAAGCCGGAGATGATTCTGGAGCAGGCCATCAAGGGCATGCTGCCCAAGAGCAAGATGGGCCGTCAGATGGCTACCAAGCTCAAGGTCTATCGTGGCGACAAGCACCCCCACGAGGCGCAACTGCCGGTGGCCCTGGAAATCGCGTAATGCAGCCGCTAGCTGCTAGCTTTCAGCCGCTAGCTTGATTTTCGAGATGCGCAAGTTTTAAGGCTTTTAGCTAGAAGCTAGAAGCTAGAGGCTAGGAGCTAAAAAAACATGGCAGATCTGGTTCAGTATTACGGGACAGGGCGGCGCAAGTCGGCGATCGCGCGCGTCTTTCTGCGTCCCGGCACGGGCGAGTGGAAGGTCAACGGCAAGAAGTTCGAAGAGTACTTTGTGACCGAGCAGCAGCGCGCGGCCGCCAAGCACACCTTGAAGGTGGCCGAACTGGCCTCCAGCTTCGACGTGGTCACCACCGTGAAGAGCGGCGGCGTGTCGGCCCAGGCCGATGCCGTCAAGCTGGGCATTGCGCGCGCCCTGGTCCAGTTCAACCCCGAACTGCGCAAGACGCTCAAGGCCGAAGGCCTGATGACCCGCGACTCGCGCATGAAGGAACGCAAGAAGTACGGACAGAAGGGCGCCCGCGCCAGGTTCCAGTTCAGCAAGCGCTAGTTCTCAGTTGTCAGTTGTCAGCTCTCAGCCGTCAGTGCCGGGCAGTTCGGGCCACTGACAACTGATCGCTGACAACTGACAACTCGCTTCACAAACTCCCCGCGTCAGCGGGATCAATCCGGACCAGGCAAAGCCAGCCCGGATGCACTCTCAAAAAGGAGGCCAATGGCCACGATCACTATGAAGGAGCTGCTCGAAGCAGGTGTTCACTTCGGGCATCAGACCAAGCGCTGGAACCCCAAGATGAAGGAATACATCTTCGGCGAGCGCAACGGGATCTACATCATCGACCTGCAGAAGACGCTCAAGCTGTTCAAGGACGCGTCCAAGTTTGTCACTGAGCTGTGCGCGAGCGGCAAGACGATTCTGTTCGTCGGCACCAAGCGGCAGGCGCAGGACGCCGTGGCTGAAGAGGCCACCCGGGCGGGCATGCCGTACATCAACCAGCGCTGGCTGGGCGGACTGCTGACCAACTGGGTTACGGTGCAGAAGTCGGTGAAGCGCCTTCAGGAACTGGATGAAATGGCCACGGACGGCCGGTACGAGTTGCTGACCAAGAAGGAAGTCATTCGCCTGGAGCGGGAGCGCAAGCACCTGCAGGCCAACCTGGCCGGCATCAAGGCCATGAAGCGCCTGCCCGATGCCTTGTTCATCGTCGACTCCAACAACGAGGCGATCGCCGTCAAGGAAGCCCGCAAGCTGGGCATTCCCGTGGTGGCAGTGGTCGATACCAACTGCGACCCGACGGTGGTGGACTACGTCATCCCCGGCAACGACGACGCGCTGCGCGCCATCCGCCTGTTCACCTCGAAGATCGCCGACTCGGCGGCCGAGGGTGTGAACCTGGTGGGCGACAAGGCCTTCGCCGAAGAGCAGCCGATCCCGGTCGCGGTTGAAGCCGCACCCCTGCCCGTCGAAGTCGCCCCGGTCGAGGAAGTGGACCTGGAAGCGGCCTTGGGCGGCGGCATTCGCAAGGCGCCCGCGGCAGTTGCCGCGCTGGAAGAGGCCGAAGTGGCCGAGGGCGGCGTTTAATCTTTCCCGCGCACCGCGGTGCGCTGAATGAGACGAGCGTGGCCGCGGGAGTTGGGCGCCACGCTTTTCTTTTGCCGGAAATTCCCCGGCCTGAACCCTGCGAGATTGTAGAGAGAGGACGACAGTGAGCGATAAGATTGATGCCAAGCTCGTGAAAGAGCTTCGGGAGAAGTCCGGAGCGCCGATGGGCGATTGCCTGAAGGCGTTGCAGGAGACCAAGGGCGACATCGAGGGAGCTTTTGTGGTTCTGCGCAAGCGGGGCATGGCCTCGGCGCAGAAAAAGGCCGCCCGCACCACCAACGAAGGCGCCGTGGGAACCTACATCCACGCCGGCGGCAAGATCGGCGTGTTGATCGAGATCAACTGCGAAAGCGACTTTGTGGCCCGCACGACAGACTTCCAGGAGCTTCTCAAGGACGTGGCCATGCACATTGCCGCCACCGATCCGCGCTACGTCAAGCCCGAGGACGTCACCCCCGAGGACCTGGAGCGCGAGAAGGAGATTTTCCGCGCGCAGGCCGCCGCCACCGGCAAGCCCGCCCCGGTGATCGAGAAGATCGTGGACGGCAAGATGGCCAAGTTCTACGAGGAAGTCTGCCTTCTGGAGCAGCCCTTCATCAAGGACCAGGCCGTCACCATCAAGGAACTGATCGCCACCAAGGTCGGCAAGCTGGGCGAGAACATTACTGTGCGTCGCTTCGCGCGCTTCAAGGTGGGCGCCGCCGACTGGACCGTGGCCACCACCAAGCCCGTCGAACCGGCTGCCGAGTAATTCGCGCCAGCGCTCCCAAAACAAATCAGGCCCAGGGCGCAAACCTGGGCCTTTTTGCGCTGATGCGCCGGCGGCCTGGCCCGCCGCGGTCCCTGAATAAAACCTCAGAACGTCAATCTGAGCGCCACCGCCGGCTTGGCCTGCTTGGGGCCGGTGGAGATGCCGCCGCTCATCGAACTGCCTCCGAAGCCGCTGCCCCCCGCGCCGGCCATCGATCTTCCTCCGAAGCCGGTGCTGGCCGAAAACACGAACATTCCGTCCCCGAAGCTGGAGCTGATAAAAGTGGCCGCGGTCGAACCCTGGCTGAGTCCGCCGCCTGCGGACAACCCCTTGGGATTGAAGGTCTCCCGGTACGACAGCCGCAGGCTGCCCAAGGTGGTGTTCAATCGCAGGCCCGGGCCGGGGTGCCCCTGGGGAGCAAAGCCCGCCAGGCTGCCGGGCGCGAGCGGGCGCGCGCCAAGGTTCAGCGCGCCCCTCCCGCCCCCGGGCGTCTGAAAGAGGGAAGCAAGCTCACCCCCGTCCTCCTCCCCAAATCGATGGGCGCCGCGGCGAAGGTACGCGCCGCGGAGATTGAAGCTCATTCTGGCGGTCCCCGTGAGGGGGCCGGAGTGCGAGTCCGGCTCAAATGCTTCCACCAGCGCGCGCATCGCCGGGGTGACGCTCAAGCTGGCGTCTGCAAAAGTGGCGCTGGCCTGGCCGGAGCCGAGGGGCGCCGGGACGACCGAGGGGGATGCTCCGAACGCGGCGCCGGAACTCTCCGCGGCGGCTGGCCCGCCGGCCCCTGGTGGGTCCTGCGCCCGCAGCAGCCCCACGGTCGCGAAGACCAGCAGAATCAACGTCCCCGTCAAGCCAGGAGAAGGCAGCATTGGGCGGAAATGGAGTGCGCGGCTCATCGGGATTGACACCCTAATGAGCATACGCGGACCAGGCGCCGGTTGTCTGTGGGTTCGGGCCGCGGCCCAGTGAAACGCGCCCCCGAATCGTATGCGATACTCAAAAAGGCATGTATAAAAGGATCGTTCTCAAGCTTTCGGGTGAGGTGTTGGCGGGTCCGCGCGGCTTCGGCCTCGACGCCGACAAGATCGCCGAGATTACCGGCGAGATCGTGGAAGTTCACGCGCTGGGCGTGGAGATTGGCGTGGTGGTGGGGGGTGGCAACATCTTCCGCGGCGTCGCCGAGCAGGCCAAGGAAATGGACCGGGTGAGCGCCGACAACATGGGCATGCTCTCCACCGTCATCAACGCCATCGCCATGCAGGACGCCATTGAGAAGCGCGGCGTGCAGTGCCGGGTGATGAGCGCGGTGTTCATGAACCAGGTGGCCGAGCCCTACATCCGCCGCCGCGCCGAGCGGCACCTCGAAAAGGGCCGCATCGTCATCTTCGCCGCCGGTATCGGCAATCCCTTCTTCTCTTCCGACACCGCCGCCAGCCTCCGCGCCATGGAAATCAAGGCCGACGTGCTGCTCAAGGCCACCAAGGTGGAGGGCGTCTACAACGCCGACCCGGTGATCTACAAGGATGCGGTCAAGTACGACGAGATTACCTACATGGAAATCCTCCGCCTGGGCCTGAAGGTCATGGACCTCACCGCGGTCAGCCTGTGCAAGGACAACAACATGCCCATGATTGTCTTCAACATGAACCAGCCGGGCAACATCCGGCGGGTGGTCCTGGGCGAGAAGGTCGGCTCGCTGGTCACGGCCTAAGAACAGGGGGCAGGGATCAGTGGATTTCGGTCGCTCTGAACTGGGCTGTTGTAGCGGCCGGCGGGCTGGAGGCGTCTAACGGCTCGTGGAAATACGCAAGCCAGCACGATTGAATGCATTGACAGGCCTGCGCTGTTTCGCGGCCATCAACATCGTCCTCTTTCATTTTTCCAACCCCGATTGGTTTGGCTGGCTGGCCCCGGTGGTCAACGCCGGGTACGCCTCGGTCAGCTTCTTCATCCTGCTCTCGGGGTTTGTGCTGGCCTACAACTACGCCGGCCGGGCGCGGGCCGGGGAACTGGACAAGCGGCGCTTCTGGGAGGCGCGCTTCACCCGGCTCTATCCCATCTATTTCCTCAGCCTGGTGCTGGCCTGGCAGATGGTGCCGAAGGAGTACCACGCCCACACCCACGGCATGTTCTGGACCGGCATGGCGCTCACCCCGCTGCTGCTGCAGGGCTGGATTCCGCAGATCGCCACCTTCCTCAACACCCCGGCCTGGACCATGTCGGCCGAGTCCTTCTATTACGTTCTCTTCCCCTGGCTGGCGAGCTGGAAGCGCCCCGGGCGGGTGGCGCCGCACCTGAGCCGCATGGCCGTGGTGTGGATGCTGGGCATGGTTCCGGGGCTGCTCTACATCGTCTTCAACCCCGACGGCATCCCCCACCCCGACCGCTGGAGCTGGGGACCGTGGCTGCAGGTGCTCAAGTACACCCCGCTGCCCCATCTGACCAGCTTCGTCTTCGGCGTCATGCTGGCCAACCTGGACGAGATGATCGGCCGCACCAGCCGCCTGCGCCTCATTCTCGGCCTGTTCGGCTTCGCGGCCACCTTCGGGCTGCTCACGCTGGGCCCGCGCGTGCCCTACGCCATCATCCACGACGGGTTGCTGATGCCGCTGTTCGGCTGCATCGTCCTGGGCCTGGCCGGCAACAACCCGCTGGCCTCGGTGCTGGGCTGGCGTCCGCTGGTCTTCGTGGGCGAGTCCAGCTACTGCCTCTACCTGCTGCACTTCAACCTCTGGGGCCTGATTCACGACTCCCATGTGCTCGACTGGACGGGCCTGATCCGCTTTGACCCCTGGATCAGCTACTTGATCCTGATTGGGCTGGCGCTCGGGGCGCTGCACCTGGTCGAGAAGCCCGCGCAGCGGCAACTGCGCAAGTGGCTGGATGTGTGGAGCAGTTGAGGGCTCCCGCCGCTCCGTTGCCTGTCCGCCCCGAGCCCTCCCAGCCCCGAGCCCTCCCAGCCCCGAGCCCTCCCAGCCCCGAGCCCTCCCAGCCTCGAGCGCTCCCAGACCCAAGCCCTTCCGGAATCGACTTGCCCGTTGCGGTTCCGCGTCCGGAATTTTTTTCGCTCCTCCGGCAATGACCCATCTTCAGCCCAAACCCGGCATCGAACCGATGCTGCGAAAACGCCCGCTTTTGGCACAAGAGTCCGGATTTCAGCCCCAAAATCGGCCCCTTTTCGGGTGTTTGTGTTTACCAGTCAGAAAACAGGGCGGCCTTTCACCATCTCCGGTAACATGTTAATTACAGGTAACTTATCGTCAACACCCGGCCGGGTGCGCCCCGAAAAAAAGGCCATTTTCGGGGAGGGGGGGTGGGGGTAGG
>Ga0302320_10000631_pt1 | contig 84225 bp, 64 predicted proteins | sample Bog_T0_3_FD_202130 | JGI IMG/M metagenome (GOLD analysis project Ga0302320, IMG submission 202130) | Peat permafrost microbial communities from Stordalen Mire near Abisko, Sweden - Bog_T0_3 | ecosystem: Environmental > Terrestrial > Soil > Wetlands > Peat | place: Sweden: Abisko, Stordalen Mire...
GGGTGTGGGCGACCGGGACCCCATTCTCGCCCATGAACATCACGGTCTGGCCGAGCTTCAGGGCCGCGAGGGCCGGCCGCTCGGTCACGATCACCGCGTGGTCGTGGTAAAGGGGAAGCATCGAGTCACCGCTGCCGATCGCGTAGTCGGCGCCCGGATGGGCCTTCACGTACGCCCGGGCGTTTTCGATCGCCTGGTAGGGGGTCACCACTTCCGGAGCCGGCGAGTTCGCGGCGATGGCCGCCGTCGGCAGCGGCAGCGAGGCCGCCCCGCCCGTCGTCGCGCAGCCGGAGCCGAGGAGCACGCTCGCGACCACGCCGGCCAGGGCGGCCGCGCGGAGGAGAAGTTTTGTGCTCGTGGTATTCATGCCCTGGATTTGCGAGCAGCAGTAAACCACTCCGGGTGAAATCCGGGAATAGGGGCCATCTCTCGGTCGCGCCCGGATGATTCCTCATTTGCGGCCTGTTTTTCCCCAGCGGCGGCCGGGATCGGCCGGGAAAGCGGCCCCGCGCTGGGGGAACTCCCCCAGGCGCCCCGGCGGAAAAACCTGGATTTCCGACTGGCCATAATCGGGAGGGATGATTGCGCCCCAAAACCCGCCGCCCGCTCCCGCCCCAAGCCCCAACCGCCTCCGCGCCACCGCCGCCGGTGACCGGCCGCAGGAGCGGCTGGAAAGCCATGGCCCGTCGGCCCTGAGCGATGGCGAACTGCTCGCGCTGCTCCTGCGCAGCGGCACCCGCGGGCAGGATGTCCTCACCCTGGCGGGGCGGCTCCTCGCCGAGGCCGGCTCGCTCGCCGCGCTCCTCAACTGGCGCGAGAGCGATTTCCGGCGCCTGCGGGGAATCGGGCGGGTGAAGGCGGTGCAGCTGGTCGCTGCCCTGGAGCTCGCCCGCCGGGTCATCGGCCGGCCAGCCGCCGAGGCTCCCCTCCTGACCCGCGCGGAGCTCGTGGTCGCCTATCTCGAGCCGGTGGCCGCGAGCCTGGAGGTGGAGAAATTCTGGGCGCTCTGCCTCAACCGGAAGAACCGGCTGCTGAAGCGCGTCGAGGTGACCTCGGGAACGGCGACCGCCGCGCTCGCCCATCCGCGCGAAGTCTTCCGCGCGGCGATCCGGGAGGCGGCCAGCGCGCTCGTGTGCGTCCACAACCATCCCTCCGGCGATCCGGCGCCGAGCGCCGCGGACGTGCAGATCACCCACCTTTTGCGGGAGGCCGCCAAGACGGTCGAGATCACGCTGCTCGACCACATCATTCTCGGCCGCGTCGGGGCCGACCCGCTCGGCCGCGGCTATTACAGTTTCCGGGAGTCGGGGATGATGTGAAGCCGCTCAGCCGCCGAGCCTGGAATCGAAGGCGAAGGGCTCGGTGCGCCCGATCGTGAGTCGGGCAAAATCCGCATGCTCCGGATTGTGCAGATAGTTGAATTCCCCGGGATCGCGATCGGTGTCATTTTCCAATCCAGCGCGACGACACTTTCCGGATCCTCGAGGTGAACAAGAATCTCCATCGCCGACAGGCAGCTCATTGCGCGGTCCGTAGCAAATAGGCGCTGGCCCGGTCGACCAGGATCATCGGCACCACCAGACGCCAGCCGTCCGCGCTCTGCTGAAACTGGGAATCGGTGTTGTGCACGATCGTGTCGTCCTCGTGCTGCCATTGGGTATGCAAGACCACGTCGTTGGCATCGATCTGATCTTCGCCCAGAATCTGCATGCCTCCGACTGGATGCGGGCTGCCAGCTAGGACGAAGGCCATGAGCTTTTCCGGGGTGCCGTAGCTATCGCGGAAATCCTGCGGCAACTGCGCCAGCAGTGCCTCCAGCTTCGCCCGCGCCTCCGGCCCGAACGTAATCGCTCTGGCCGTCAGGTCGACGTCGCCGCTGTGCGCAGCCCACAATTGGGTCTGAAATGCCGCGCGCGCCGTCGCTCTCCCAGCGTCTTTGAGCGAGGTGATCGGGATTAACCCGGCCGCCAGCGGCACAGTGGGCCCGTGACGCGGCGCGCCCGCGCCCGCGCTCGCGCTGGCAACCGCCGGACGGCGAACGGGGTTGGGCGCATTGGCCGCAACCGTCCGGCGCAGCTGATCGTTCTCCTCGTGCAAGCGGACGATTTCCTTGGCCTGATCGTTCACTTGGGCGCTGACCGCCCGCAATTGCACGCTGGCGTGATGCTGCACCACGAAGGTGGCCGCCCCGCCCAAGACGAGGGCGCAGAAAATTCCGAATTTGAATTTGGTCGCAGTCATAAATTGGACAAGGGCCGCATCGTTCGCGCCGGCGACGCCGCTGACCATAATCGGGCTCGGCCGGAAAAACGCACAGCCAAAATGCGGTACGTCCTGGTGCCGGTTTTCGTTTGAATCAGCCTCCAAGACCGTGTCTGCTTCGGGCATTCGGCTCCCCTCGCTCCGCGGTCGATCTCACTCTATGTGTCTTGTCCAGCGGGCGGTCCATTTTTACTTGCGGGCGGCCGGCCGGGGCCGGTATCAATGTTCTTTCGCGCGATAAGTGGATTCAGGAGTCAGTTTGTTCTCTGGTTCCTTGTGGGCAGCGAGTTAGGCCGACATAGCTCAGTTGGTAGAGCAGGTCATTCGTAATGATCAGGTCATCGGTTCGAGTCCGATTGTCGGCTCCAGTCTGGTTTTTAACGCCAAGCGCAGTTCGCGGTCTCCCCTAACGCAGGTGCTGCAGCAGGAATGCGAACGAAAGCGCATTCGTGTAGGCCTGCTCCTGGTGATTGGCCCCGGAGGAATGCCCTCCTTCGGTGTTCTCGTAAAAAAGCACGTCGTGGTGCTGCGCCTCCAGCTCCGCGGCAAACTTGCGCGCGTGCCCCGGATGAACCCGGTCGTCCCGGGTTGACGTGGTGATCAGCACCGGAGGGTATTGCACCTCGGCCCGGGCATTCTGGTACGGGGAATAGCGGGAAATATAGGCCCACTCGGCCGGCACGTCCGGATCGCCGTATTCGCCGATCCAGCTCGCCCCGGCGAGGAGGTGGCTGTACCGGCGCATGTCGAGCAGCGGCGAATCGCACACGACCGCCCCGAAAAGGTCGGGCCGCTCCGTGAGCATCACGCCCATGAGCAGGCCGCCGTTGCTGCCGCCCATGATGCCGAGGTGCCGGGGAGAAGTGACCTTGCGCTGGATCAGATCCTGGGCGACCGCGATGAAGTCGTCGTAGGCGCGCTGGCGATGCTCCTTCACCGCGGCCTGGTGCCAGGCGGGGCCGAACTCCCCGCCGCCCCGGATGTTGGCGAGCACGTAAGTGCCGCCGCGGTTGAGCCAGCCCGCGCCGATGCCGGCGCTGTAAGCGGGGGTCATGGAAATCTCAAAGCCTCCGTACCCGTAGAGCAGCGCCGGGGTCGAGCCGTCGGCCGGCAGGTCCTTGCGCCCCACCTGGAAATAGGGAACCAGCGTGCCGTCCTTCGAAACGGCCTCGTGCTGGGAAACCTCCAGGCCCGCGGTCGGAAAGAACGAGGGCAGCTGCTTTAGCAGGATCCGGCCGGCTTCGCCGACCGTGCCGAAATACAAGCTCGAGGGCGTCAGAAAATCGGTGACATCCAGGAAGTAGTCGTCGGACTCGGGTTCGACCCCCTCGGCCGAGATCGTCCCGAATTCCGGCGCCGCCAGCGGCACCCGCAGCCAGGTGCCATCCGGCTGCGGCGTGTGAATGTAGAGCCGGTTGCGGACTTTATCCAGCTCGTTTACAATCAGATGGTTGCGGGTCCCGTTGTATTCCGCGAGCGCCAGCCGCGCTCCGGGCTGGAAGAGCACGGCAAAGTCGCGGCCGCCGGCGAGGAACTTCTCCCAGGGGATCGCGAGCAGCGCGCCCGACGGATAGGTCCGGCCGCCGACCGCCCAGTCGGTGCGCAGCTTCACGATGCACTGGTCGCGGAACGTGTCGGTTTCCGCGTCGGCCGGCACGTCGAGCCGCACGAGCCGGGCTCCGTCGACCAGAAACTTCTCCGAGGTGAAGGTCGTGATCTCCCGTTCGACAAATTCCCGGTGGAATCCCACCTCGTTCGAAACGACCGGCGTCGCATCGAGGTCGCTCTTCGGGCACTCGAAGACGGTCGCCGCCTGCACGAGCGGGGTGCCCCGGGTCCACCGCTTGATGATGCGCGGGTACCCCGAATCGGTCAGCGTGTTCTCCCCGAAATCGGTCGCGACGTAGATGCTGTCGCGGTCCTGCCAGGCCACCGAACTCTTCGCCTCGGGCAGGGCGAAACCGTCCGGGACAAAGGCCTTGGTCGTCAGGTCGAACTCGCGGGTGACGACCGCGTCGGCCCCGCCGCGGGAGAAGGACACGAGGGCCCGGGTGTAGTCCGGGTAGCGGACCTGCGCGTCCTTCCAGATCCAGTTCTGCTTTTCCTCGGCCGCGACCGCATCCAGGTCGAGCACCGTCTCCCACGCCGGATCGCTCTTGCGGTATTCCGCCGGTGAGGTGCGCCGCCAGAGGCCCCGGACATGCTGAGCGTCGCGCCAGAAATTGTAATAGTAGGGGCCGTATTTCGTGACGTAGGGAATGCGCGCGTCCGAGTCGTAGATCGCGAGCAGCCGGTCGTAAATCGGCTTGAAGTCGGGGGAGGCCTCCAGGGTGCGCTGGGTGATCGCGTCCTGATCGTGCACCCAGCCGAGGGCCCGGGCGCCGGTGACATCTTCCAGCCAGAGGTACGGATCGGCGGCTTCCTGGGCGAGAGCCACGCGGACTGCCAGGAGTCCGAGCAGAAGGGCGACGGAGCGTTTCATCTCGGTACTTTCGCTGCGAAAGCCGGTCGGGACAAGGGTGATTCAAAGATCGGGAGCTCGGGCGGGCCTGCGCTGTTTTCCCCGGCCGGATCGCTTGACCGCGATGAAAGCCGCCGGCATCTATCGGGGCATGACCTGCGAGATGGCCCCCTTCGTGCGCAGGCTCCCGGCCGGGCGCCTTGCCCTTGGATTTCGCAGCGGGCCGCTAGTGGCCATGCTCGTTTTCGCAGCCATCCTCTTCGGCTCCGCGCCGGCGCGCCTGCGCGGAGCCGGCGACAACCACCGCATGATCCTGATCACCGATCTGGAGGGCGAGCAGGACGATTCGCAGATGATCATCCGCTTGCTCATGTATGCGAATGAGATGGATATCGAAGGCCTGATCGCCGTCAGCATCAGCGATCCGGGCTATCCGGCGCGGGATCCCTCGGAGCCTCACCGGATCGGCGTGCATCCGGAGGACCTGGTCAAGGCGATCAACGCCTATGCCGTGGTCCGTCCCAATCTTCTCAAGAACGCACCCGGTTGGCCCACCGCCAGTTTTCTCATGGGCAAGGTCGGGGCCGGCCCCTACGGGTACGGCATGGCCTCGGTGGGAGACGGGCAGAGCACCCCCGGAACCCGGCTGATCGAACGGGCGGTGGAGAATCCCGACCCGCGTCCGATCTACGTCTGCGTCACCGGCGGGGCCAATCCCCTGGCCCAGGCGTTATGGGACTATCGGAAGACCCATACGCCCGAGCAGGTGAAGGCCCTCGGCGCCAAGCTGCGGGTGTATGACGACTACGGCCAGGACGACGCCGGCGCCTGGATCTGCCATAATTTTCCGGACATCCCCTGGATTCGGAGCCTCGACCAGGCCTTCGGACTGATGGGACCGGGGCCGCCGCACATCCCGCCGGGCTGGTCGCAGACGGATCGAGAGCCCTATGTCTGGCAGCCCTACCCTCCGACCGATGAGGGCCAGCACCTTTGGATGCACGAACACGTCCAACGCAATCACGGGCCGCTGGGAGCGCTCTATCCGGACCGGGTCGAGCGCAATGGGCGGTACCGTTATCTGGAGGGCGGAAACACGAGCACTTGGATCGGCCTGGTCAACAAGGGCCTTTATGACCCCGAGCACGTCACCTGGGGCGGCTGGGGCGGCCGCTTTCAGGGGAAGAAAATCCAGATTCCGGCCGGCCAGGGACGGGTGCGCTATGGAGCGGGAGAAAAGCCCTATGAACCTTTCGCGATGTACCCGGATGCCACCGATAAGTGGACGAATCCGGAGACCGGCAAGACCTACGACGACGTCTGGACGCCGATCCGCCGCTGGCGGCGGGCCTACGAGGACGACTTCCAGGCCCGCATGGACTGGTGCGTCAAGGATTTCAAGGATGCCAACCACAATCCGGTCGCCGCGTTCAACGGCGATCTGAGCCGGACCATCGTCACCCTGGCCGCGGCACCGGGCGAGCAACTGACGCTCGATGCCTCGGCTTCAAGGGATCCGGATAACGATGCCCTGGCCTTCCGCTGGTATCCCTATCCCGAGGCCGGCACATACGGCGGGGTGGTCGCCATCGGACATCCCGACGAAAGTGTCGCCCAGGTTGCGATTCCGGCAAACGCGTCCGGGACGCAGATCCACCTTGTCCTCGAAGTCCGAGACCAGAATCCGGTGGAATCGCTTTTCGCGTACCGCCGGATCGTCGTGAACGTGAAATGACGCGCTTCTCGGGCGGGATTGGCTTTGATTTAAGACACTGTAAAGTAATTAGTTATATAATTCATTGGCGGAGAGCCCGGATTCCGTGGGGTCCGAGGGGCAGCCGATCCACGCAGAAAGCGTCAGAAGCACGGACCACTTCGCGGCGGTCCGGGGCTAATTACCTGAATTTTAGGGAAATCTGGCATGAACTTGGGACCGATTGTGCCGATTCCCAAATCCACACCTCATGGTCACGCTCACGTATTCCGAAATGGAAATCAGCCGGGTGGCTGAGAAACTGCCGACCGCCCCGCGACTTCTTGTCCAACTGGGCCAGCTGATGCACAATCCCAATGTGGATTCGCAGGAGGTCGAAGCGTTGCTTCGCCAGGATCCTCCGCTCGTCGCGCAGATCATCCGGATGGCCAACAGCGCCGTCTACGCCTCGGCCGAGCCGGTCGGATCGCTGGAGCAGGCGGTCGCCCTGGTCGGCTTCGCCGAGGTCCACCGCCTGGTCGGCGCCATCGCCGCGACCCAGCTGGCCGAGCAGCGGATGGCCCTTTATCCGATCGATGGCGCGAAGCTGCGCCTCAATTCCCTCTTCGTGGCGGTCCTGATGGAGGAGCTGGCCAGATGGTCCGGCGAACTGCCGCATAACTGCTACACGGTCGGCCTGCTGCGCCCGATCGGCATCATGGCGATGGAGCGCCTGACGCCGCCGGGCTCGGCCATCCCGCCTTTCCTGGCGAGCGGGGAGACCGTGCTCGATGTCTGGGAGCAAAAGTACTGGGGGCTCTCGAATGTCGAACTGGCCGAGCGGATCCTGCTGCGCTGGCGCCTGCCGAGCGAGACCGTCACCGCGATCCGCCACCACTACCATCCCGCCGGGCGCCACAATCCGATCATCCACCTTCTCACTTTGGCCGCCTCCGCGGCCGCCGACCGCTTTTCGAGCATTCCGGGCGAGGAATCCTACTGGAAGCTCACTTCCGAGAACTTTGCCCGGGCGGGACTCGGCACCGACGTCTTCCTGCTCGCCTGCCGCAAGGCCCAGCGCAAGTTCGACCAGCTGAAGGGCGCCGTCGGCTAGGGGGCGATCAGGGTTCGGCCGGCGAGCCCGGTTGCGATCCCAGGCGAGCCAGGGCCGCGACCACGGTCGCATTGCCCGGATCGAGCTTTAACGCCTCCTTGCAAGCCGTCCCGGCGGCGGCCCGGTTGCCGCCTTTTTCGAAAATCTGGCCCAGCCGCAGGAAAGCGCGCAGGCCGCGGCCAGGGTCGCGCCGGGCGATCTCCCTGGCTTGGTCCAAGGCTGCACCCGAGCTGCCCCAGGGCCAGGGGGCGCGGGCGTAAAACTCCATCAGGCTGGAGCGCGCGTTCAAATGGCCCGGGTTGAGCTCGATCGCCCGCTTCAGGGTATCGCGGCCGCGGAGCGCGTAGTGGAGCGAACGCTTCTGGCCGGCGAGCAGCAGGCAAGCTTCCCCATAGTCGGCTACATAGGCCGCGTTGCCCGGCTCGAGGCCGGCGGCCCGCTCCAGCCAGGAGGCCGCCTGGTCCAGGCTTTGGCCGGAGCCCGGCTGCCGAAAACTCAGCCCCAGATAATAGCAGGCGGCCGCGTTATGGGGCTCCGCCGCGACGATCTTTTCCAGCGCGGCCTCGGCCGCGGAATAGTATTTGGCTTGGTACAGGCCGATGGCCGACTCCGTCGCCGTCTGCGCCCGCGCAACCGACAAACCGCAGGCGAAGGCTGCGACCAGGCGCAATCTCATCTCCCCTCAAAGCCCGAAAACGGCGCGCAGATCAATTCCGAAAGCCGCACCCGTTGCCGCCGTCCCGCCCATCGCCGCTGCGGTCGCCGTCCTGGTCGCCCGTGCAGCCGCAGGAGCTCCAGCAAGCGCTGCGGATTTCCGGGGTCGCCCCGGAGGTGTCGGCTCCAAGGTACTGCGAGCCGCCCGTGCCGCGGGCGCCCGCGATCAGGAACGACTTGAAGTTCTCGGGCGTGCCGGCCGGATCGGAATTGACGATCGCGCTCAGATTGCCGGCATCGACCGGCTTCACCGTGATCGCCGCCAGGTTGCCGGTGAACTGGGTGTAGACCGCGGCGCCCCATTTCCAGCTGGCGCAGAGCGCGCTGCTGTTGCTGCGGAAGGATCCCGTCCACGTGACCGAGTTCAAGCCCGCCGGGAAGCCGGCCGGAACCACATAGGGCAGCCCGGAAAGGAACACATTGCCGGTATAGCCGGCCGGGACCACCGTCACCCAGCTCTGCGTGCTCGCGTTGTACACCGTGCTGGCCGTGGTCGCGTTCGGATCGAACTGGATCACCGCCGCCGGGACGGCGAGCGTCACGGGCCGGCCGAAGACCGAGAAGGTGATCGTCGCATTGTCGACCACCAGGGTCGCCGCCTGGCCGCTCAGGCCCCGGACATTGACGACGCTGGTAAACCAGATGGTGTTGCCGGCGGCGATCGGGGTGCTGCCAAAGTTGGCGAGCACCGCGGAGGCGGCGGGCAGGGAGTCGCCCTGGGTGTAGAGGTCTTCGGTGCCCAGCAGCTGCAGGGCCCCGCCGGCGCCCGGATGGTAAACCTCAACGCTGTAGTGATGGGCGCCCCCGGCGGTGGGAAAGTAGAGCAGGTACTCGCTCGAGCCGATCGAATAGAACGGCGGATTGGGCCCGTTCGCCCCGTAAGTGTAGATCAGCGGCGTCGTGGAGCCGCCGCCGGCAAGGACCTCGTAGATCGCGATCAGGGTGCTCGTGTCCTTGACGAAGGTCTGGTTGTTGCCGCCATTGCCCCAGCCGCCCGAGGCGGAGCCGCCGGCCGTGTACAGGGCGAAGGCCAGGGGCACCACCGAGCCGCCGGTCACCGTCGCCTGCAGCGCATTCGCGGCGCCGCCGCCGGAGCCCCCGCAAGAGCCGCCCCCGTAATTGCCCCCGAAATTGTTGCCCAAGCAGCCGCCGGCATTCCCGCAGTTCTGGAGCCAGACCAGCGTCTCGGCCGGCGCGGCCGGGGCCGCGTTGACCGTGAAGGTGATCGCCGTCGCCGTGACCACGATCCCGGAGCTGTTAGTCGCGCTCGCGCTGAGCGTGTAGACGCCCGGGGCGAGGCTCGCGGTGCCGGCGCCGGTGATGGTCCCGGTGCCGGCGCCGGTGAAGACCGGCGCGAAGCCGCTGACCGCCGCGCCGTTCAAGGTCAGCGTCGCGCTCGCCGCGCTCGCCGGGAACGTGGTCCCGGCCGGCGTGGTGCCCGTGATCGTGTAGGGCACCGCGGCCGCGGTGCCGCCGGCCGCGATCGTGAAGACTTGCCCGGCGGTCGGCGCCGTGATGGCCAGAGTCGGCGGCCCGACCACCGTGAAGGTGACCGGCAGAGTGCTGGCGCTGCCGCCGGTGTTATTGGTGGCCGTGCCGCTCAGGACGTAGGTCCCGGCCGGCAGGTTCACCGTGCCGGTAGCGGTGATGCCGGTGGCCGCCCCGGCGGCGCTGACCAGGTTGAAGACCGGAGCAAAGCCGGCGACCGCCGCCCCGCCGCTCGTCTTGAGCGCCAGGGTCGCCGCCGCCGTCGAAGCGAAGACCGAGCCCGCCGGCGTATTGGCGGCCAGCGCGTAGGGCACCGTCGCCGCCGTGTTGCCGGGGGTGATTGCAAAGACCTGGCCGCTGACCGGCTCGGTGAGGGTCGCGGTCGGGGCCAGCAGCGGGGTGACCGCGGCCAGGATGTTGGCGTTCACGGTCGCGCCCAGGCCGCCGATCCCGTCGGTGACCGAGCCGGCGCCGGCCGGCCAGCCCGAGCTGTGGATCGACCAGGAGTAGTTGCCGGCCAGGGTGCCGGCCGGGACGGTCAGCGTGACCAGCACGCTCACCGACTGGTTGGGGCCGGTGAAGGCGACCGTGGAGGAGCTGAGGGTCAGATAGCCCTGGGCGGTCGCGTCGCCCGCATCGGTCGGCGTGCCGGTGGAGGCCACCACCAGATTCGCCGTGCCCCCGGAAACGAGGGTGCTCGGGCTGGTGATGACCAGCTGGTAGCTCTCCGTGAGCGGCGTCGTGGTCGAGAGCGTGCCCTCGAAGGAAAACACGGGCGGGGTGTAGAGCGCCGTCGGGGTGACCACGTTGCCGATGCCGTAGCCGCAGTTCACCAGCAGAAGGGCGCCGGCCGCGGCGGCCAACCAGGAAGCGAGAGTTTTTTTCATCAGGATTGGAGCCCGGGCGCCGGGGCCGCGGCGGCCGCCGGCGTTGGATCGCTGGCGGCGCCGGCGGCGCAATCGGCGCGAGCGATCTCCAGCACGCGCGCACCGGCCGCGCGAGTCAACGGCGGCCCCGCCGGTACTACTACGTAGGCCGAGACTCCAGGCCGCCGAAACGGATGTACGTAGTAGTACCTCGCGGCGGTATTTGACCGGGCCGCGCCCGCGGCTTCACACTGGCGGCGTTCGCTCCTGCTCCGTCCCTCTTCGACTCCGTTTTCCTTCCGCGTGAAATCGCCCTACTCCAGATGCGCCGCCGGCCTGGCGCTCGGCCTGCTCGCCGCCGCCGCGGCCGCGGGGCAGACCACCTGGACGGGCAGCTCGAACACCAACTGGAGCACGGGCGGCAACTGGAGCTCCGGGGCGCCCGGCAGCAGCACCACCGCGACCTTCTCCAGCGCCACCGCCCGTTCGCCCGTGGTCGGCGCGAACACGACGGTCGGCGAGTTGCTCTTTTCCGGCGCGGCCAACCAGACGATCTCCGGCACGGGCACGCTGACGATCAATGGCAACGTCGGCGGCGCCAGCACCAACCTGGCGATCGACAATCTGACCTCCGCCTTCACCGCCACTTTCTCGGGGCCGCTGGCCCTCGGCACGAACAGCTCGGGCACGGAGATCTTCCAGGCCGGCGTCGCCTCGACGCCGGGGAGCACCGCCGGGCTGCTCCTCAACGGATCCTTGAATCTCGGCACCGTCACGACCCTGCAGCTGGCGGCGGAAAACGCGGGCAACACGATCACGCTGGCCGGCGCCATCAACGGCAGCCATGGCACCGCCCTCACGACGACCGGCTCCGGGCTCGTCGTCCTCGGCGCCGCCAACACCCTGACCGGCACGACCACGGTCAGCGCCGGCACCCTCGAGCTGGAAAACGCCTCCGCCCTGGGCGGCGCCACGGGCGGCGCCGTGAACGTGGCCGGCGGAGCCTCGCTTTCCCTCTCGGGCGGGATCAACGTCACCGGGCAGACGGGGCTCCTGACCCTGAACAGCAATGGCAGCGCGACCGCCGCCACCCTGACCAACGCGGGCGGCAACAACAGCTGGCAGGGCAATCTCGCCCTGGGGGGCAATGCCACCATTTCCAGCGGCCCGGGCGTGCTCTACGTCGGCGCCGGCTACATCGGCCTGGGCAACGCGGGAAATTACAAGAACACGATCAGCCTCGGCGCGCACACCCTGACCCTGACCGCCAACGGCACGCCGAGCGGGGCGCCGAGCTACCAGGGCGTGCCCGGCAACACCTACGACAATTCCGACTTGATGGTCAATTCGGCGATCAGCGGGACCGGCGGCCTGAACGTCAACGGCAGCGGCACGGTGACCCTCGGCAACCAATACAACAGCACCTACTCCGGCGCGACCGCGATCACAATCCACGGCACGGCGATCATCGACGCGCCCAGCGGCGTGGCCGGCCTGGCCGGGACCCAGATCACGGTGGGAACGGCGGGCGGAGTCGACGCCGCTCCGCTCACGGTGCTGCAGATTGGGGACCTGGCGACCCCGCCCGGCTCGAGCTATGTGCTCGGCACCTACAACGCCACCAACAACACTTCGAACGAGAACCTGACCGTCTATGGCAACGGGGTCTTCAGCCTGAACGGCAGCTCCCAGGGCCTCACTTCGCTCACGCTGGACGGGGGCACCGTTTCGGGCCAGACCAACGCCCAGTCGTACAGCCCGCAGCTGACGATCGGCAGCGGCGGCGTCACGACCCTGGGCAACACGGCCCAGACCTCGGTGCTCCAGAACGGCATCGTCGCGATGGTCGGCAACAGCTTCACCTACAATGTCGCCAACGGCCAGGTCACCACCGGCGCCACCCCGGGCGTCGACCTGCAGGTGACCGACAAGATCGTCAACGGCTACGGCTACACCGGCACCGGCAGCGGCAGCGGCTTCACCGCCGGCGGCCAGGGGATCGGCCTGGTGAAGACCGGCGCCGGCACGATGGTGATCGCCTCGAATAACTCGACCGGCTACCAGGGCGTCACCCAGATCAACCAGGGCGTCCTCAACATCCAGAACAGCAACGCCCTCGGCCAGACCGGACCCTCCTATGGCAGCCTCACCAACAGCGTGCAGGTGACCGCCACCGGGGCCCAGTTGCAGCTGCAGGGCGGCATCACCCTCGCCACCGACAAGACCGTCGTGCTCAATGGCACCGGCATCAGCGCGGACGGGGCCCTGCGCAATGTCTACGTTGCGGGCGGTCCGGCGGGCGCCAATACCAACACCGTCAACGGCCAGATCGTCCTGGGCTCGAACAGCCAGATCAACGCCGACCACGGGACCACCCTGAACCTCGTCAATCCCGGCGGCCCGGGGGTCCTGACGGTCGTCGGCAGCGGGAGCGGCGGCCAGGCCCTGACGTTCGGCGGCGGCGGCACCACCGTGGTCAACGGCTCGATCGGGGGCACCACCGCGAAGGTCGGAACCGTGACGGTCAACGCGACCGACGGCACCAATCTGGGCACCGTGATCCTCGCCGGCACCAACAACTACACCGGCGCGACGACGGTGAGCCATGGCTCGCTCGAGGCCGCCAGCAGCGGCGCTTTGGCCACCGCCACGACGGTCGCCTCCGGCGCCTCGCTGCTCCTCGCCACCGACTACAATACGAGCGCGAACATCACCACCAGCTCCAGCGCGGCAATCACGGTCAGCGGCACCGGCACCGGCGCCACGGCCGGCTCGGCCGCGATCGAGAACCTCAGCGGCAGCAACACGATCGACGGAACGGTCACGCTCGCGGCGGCCGCCTCGATCAAGGCGGACGCAGGCACGACCCTCACCGTCGCCGGCGCGATCGGGGGGGCCAACCAGAATCTCACCCTCGGCGGCGCGGGCAACACCATCATCACCGGCGCCATCGGCACCGGCACGGGCACCCTCACCAAGGTCGACGGCGGCACGGCGACGCTCAGCTACGCGGGCACCAACGGCTACACCGGCCTCACCACCGTGAGCGGCGGCACGCTGGCCCTCGGCGGGAGCAACGAGCTGGCGGCGACCAATCTGCTGACCGTCGCCACCGGCGCCACCTTCAACCTCAACGGCTACAGCCAGACGCTCTTCACCGGCGTCAATCTGAGCACGGCCGGAGCGGGCAACACCAACTTCGCGCTCGGCACCGGCGCCTCCACGATCAATTTCGGCACCTCGCAGGACGCCTCCACCCTCACGCTGAGCGGCAGCGGCACGGTCGACTTTGCGGGCTCGCTGACCGGCGTCGGCACGCTCGTGATCGACTCGGGCGTGAACCTCAAGCTCACGACGGGCCAGACGACCATCGACGACGCCAACCTCAATATCGTCCTGGCCGGCGGCACCCTGAGCGTGAACGGCACCAACGACGTCCTCGGCAGCCTCACCTTCCAGGGCGGCACCTCGACCCTCAATTTCACCGGCGGCGCCTCGGCGCTCGACTTCACCGGCACCGTGTCGGCGGGCGCGCCCTCGGCCACCCTGCAGGTCACCGGCTGGACGAACACGGTGGACTACTTCTATTCGGGCACCGAGCCCGGCCAGGGCCAGGGGACGGCCCCGCTCAACCAGATCGTCTTCGACTCGCCGACCTACACCGGCGCGAACACGACCTGGGAGGACTATGTCAGCGGCCCGGATTCAGCCAACCAGATCACCCCGGTGCCCGAACCGGCCTCCTACGGCGCGATCATGATCGGATTTGTCGTCGGGCTGGCCGGATTGGTCAGCCGGCGCCGGCGGTCCGAGAAGTCGAACAAGGCGAAGTCGACCTCCGCCGGAAGCTCCGGCAGCGCCGGCAAGTAGCGTTCGGCCGGCATCGCCGCCGATTCGCCCAGCAGCCAGGCGCCGACCTCGTCGAGGACGGCCAGGCGCGAACCCGTCAGGCGCCGGAGCGTCTGTGCCAGGTTCTTGGTCCGGGCGGCGTCGCCGTTCGCTCCGGCCGCGCAAAACAGGGAGGCGACGGCCCGCACCCCGTCGGCGTCGGCCGGGAGCGGGTGCCGGTCCACGGCGGCGCAGACTTCGGCCAGCACCGCGGCGTCCGGATGGCGGATCAGGTGCGCGCCGAGCATTTCCACCAGGGGCGCGCTGACGCCGCCGGCGAGGAGCTCGCGCACCTGCCCGGCCAGGATCACCCGCCAGCCCAGGCTGGCGGACACTTCCAGGGAAAGCGTGGCGCGGTCGCGCGGGGCGAGGAGCCGGCCGGCGTGGTCCAGCTGCCAAAGCGCATCGTCCGTCCAGCCGGCGTGGATCTGCTGGTCGATCACATAATACTCCAGAAACGGCGCCTCCGCGGCCGCCGCCGCCCGCGCCAGCCGGGCGCGCGCGCCAGCCGGGTCGGCGGCGCGCAGCTCCAATTCCAGCCGGCAGACCTGGGCCGCGAAGGCCGGCTGGGGCGGCGGCGCCGCCAGCGCCCGCTGCAGGGCCGACGGATCGCCGGTGCGGCGGCTGGCGACCAGCAGCGCGTTCAGCCACGGGCCCGCCTCGGCGGGCTCCGCGGCCAGTTCCTCCTGGGCGAGCGTTCCGATCGTGGCGAAGTCTCCGTGCTGCAGGAGGGCCTGAAACCAGGCCTGGGCCGTCGGGGCCCGCAACTGCGGATGGTCGGCCATCAGTTGCCGGTAGAGCCGGTTGAGGATTTCAGTCCCGCCCGGCTGCCAGAGCTGGGCGAGGATCCGCCCGGCGGCGTAATTGCGCGGATCCAGGTCATAGCTCTGGGACAGGGCCATGCTGGCCCCGACCGCGTTGTTTTCCCGCAGGTCCCGCTCGGCCAGGGCAAAGAAATACCGGGCCCGGGCTTCCCGGATCTGGGGCCAGCCGCCCGGCCAGGCCACCGAGCGATAGCGCACGGGGTAGCCGACCGACCGCAGGAAGACGAAGACCGCCAGCGTGGCAGCGATCCAGACGGCCAGAGCCCCGCCGCCGCCCCAGGCGGCCGCCCGGCCCCAAAACGGCCGCACCTGCGCCGCGTCGACCGAGCACTTCCAGGCCCCGTCCGGCTGCTGGCACAGCAGCGGGCAGACCCGCCGGAACCTCTGGGGCCGGTGCCATGAGGCGACCGGATCGCAGGCCGTCTGGTTCGCCCGGCCCGAATCGCTCGGATTCTGGCAGGGGCAGGGCAGCACGCCCGGCCGCCAGCGAAACAGGGCCTTGCGCGTGTTCAGGGCGACCAGGGCCCAGGCGCCCCGGCCCAGATCGCTGAACCACCCCTGGACTGCCTCCAGGCGGGACCGCCAGCCGGTCCAGCGCTCGCCGTCCAGGCTGCGATCGTCACCCGGGGGGACCGGCGGAGGGGAAACTGGAGTCGGCATGGGTCGGGACCGCCGGAGCCCCAGCGGGGCTCGGGCCGGCGTCCGCGCGTCGCGGCGGCGACCTCGGAGATTGGTGGAGGCTGGAGTCGAACCAGCGAACTGCGAGGCAGAATTGATTTACAGTCAACGTCCTTTGGCCACTTGGATACTCCACCGAATAGGAAGGGTGACGAAACCAGCCGAATCGGTTCTTTTCAAGCCGCAAATCGGCCTTCGGCCCGGCGGCGGCCCGCCGGAGGCGGGCTTACCTCTTGAGTCGGGGAAGCCGGACCGCTTTTCTCCCCTTGGCCCATGAATTCCGACCTGCGCGAATACTACAGCCGCCTGCTGGCCAACGGCTATGTCGCCCATCTGCTGATGATCGCGGGGTTCATCCTCGCGTTCCTCCTGGTCGCCCGGCTGATGAGCGAGAAGCGCGCCCCGGCGAACACGTTCGCCTGGCTCCTGGCGATCCTGTTCATTCCCTACCTCGGCGTGCCGCTGTTCCTGCTCTTCGGCGGCCGCAAGCTGCGCCGGCTGGCGGGGCTGAAGTCCCCCCTCCTGCCGACCCTGCCGAAGGCGCTGCAGGGCCCCACGGCGCATGCCGGCGGCCCGGTCGCCCACACGGTGGTGGCCGCCGGGGGCTGCGCGCCCGTGTCGGGCAACCGCCTGAGGCTCCTGCCGAGCGGCGAGGAGGAGTTTGCCGAGCTGGAGCGCCACATCCGCGAGGCCAAGCACTCGATCCACATCACGACCTTCATCCTCGGCCGCGACGAGGTCGGCCGCCGGATCGTCCACCTGCTCGCCGCGCGCGCCCGGGCCGGCGTCAAGGTGCGGCTCTTGCTCGACGCGCTGGGCTGCCTGACCACCCGCGCCTCCTTCGTCAACCCCCTGCGCGAGGCCGGCGGGGAGATCGGCCGCTTCATGCCGGTCCTGCCCGTCACTTCGCGCAGCTCGGCCAACCTGCGCAACCACCGCAAGCTCGCGATTTTCGACCACCGGAGCGCGATCATCGGCGGGCGCAACCTGGCCCGCGAGTACATGGGCCCGACCGCGTACCGCAAGCGGTGGCGGGATCTGGGCACCTTGATCGAGGGGCCGGCCGTCGCGCTGCTCCACGAGATCTTCCTGGCCGACTGGTGCTTCGCCACCCGCGCCTCGCTCGCCGACCTGCACGCGGAGATTCCCACCGGCACGGCCGAAAACCGCGGCGCGGCGGAGCTCCAGGTGGTCGCCAGCGGCCCGGACGTGCGGGGCGATCCCCTCTACGAGGGGATCATCGCGATGATCCAGGAGGCCGAGCAGAGCATCTGCATCGTGACGCCGTACTTCATCCCGGACGACGTGCTCCTGCGCTCCCTGATGGTCAAGGCCCGGGCGGGCCGCGAGGTGACGCTGATCGTGCCCGCCCATTCCAACCATCCGGTGACCGACTTCGCCCGGCGCTTCTACACGCGGGAACTGCGGCGGGCGGGCGGCAAGGTGCTCCTCTACTCCGCAGGCATGATGCACTGCAAGGCGATCATCGTGGACGGCCGCATCGGCCTGCTCGGCTCGGCGAACTTCGACCTGCGCAGCCTGTTCGTCAATTTCGAGGTCGGCGTCGTGGTCCACTCCGCCCCGGAAGTGCGGCTGATGCGGGAATGGGCCGAGGAGCTGCTCCAGCACTGCGTGCCCGCGCCGGACCGCTCGGACGAGCGCCGGGTTCTCGTCGGGCTGGTCGAGGAGCTGAGCCGGCTGCTCGCGCCGCTCCTGTAGGTCCGGCGGCGCGCCCTCTAGGCCGCGCCGTTCATCAGCATGTACTCGACCGCATCCCGCAGCGCCTCCCAGCTGGCGTCGATGATGTTGTCGCTGACGCCCACCGTGACCCAGATGGAATGGCCGTCGCCGCTTTCGACCAGCACGCGGGTGCGGGCGCTCGCCCCCTGGTTGCTCTCGAGAATGCGCACCTTGTAGTCCCGCAGGCTCATGCCGCGGATCTGCGGGTAGGTCTTTTCCAGCGCCAGGCGCAGCGCCTGGTCCAAGGCGCCGATCGGGCCGTTGGACTCGGCCACCTGATGCCGGGTTTCGCCGCCGACCCGGATCTTCACGGTGGCCTCCGCCCAAAGCTCGCTGCCGTGCCGCTCGATGATGACCCGGTAGCTCTCCACCTCGAAGAACGCCGGCCGGCGGCCGAGCCACTTGGCGACCAGGAGCTTGAAGGAGGCGCTGGCCGCCTCGTACTCGTAGCCGCGGTGTTCCCGCTCCTTCAATTCGTCGATCAGGCCCTTCATCTCCGGGCGCTTCTCGTCGAGCTCGAGCCCCAGTTCGCGGGCCTTAACCGCGAGGCTGGTGCGCCCGGCCATGTCCGAGACGAGCACCCGCGTGCGGTTGCCGACCAGCGCGGGATCGATGTGCTCGTAGCTGCGCGCGACCTTCTGCGCGGCGTTGGCGTGCTGGCCGCCCTTGTGGGCGAAGGCCGACTGGCCGACGAACGGGGCCTTCGGGTCGGGCCGCAGATTCGCCAGTTCGTCGAGGAAGAGCGAAAGGTCGCGCAGCTCCGCCAGGTGCGGCGCGCAGTAGGCGGTGCGCCCCATCTTGAGCAGCAGATTGGGCAGGATGCTGACCAGGTTGGCGTTCCCCACCCGCTCGCCGTAGCCGTTGATCGTGCCCTGGACCAGCGAGGCTCCCGCCTCGAGGGCCGCCAGGCTCACGGCCACGCCCACGCCGCTGTCGTTGTGGCAGTGGACCCCGATCTTGTCGGCGCCGAAGCGGGCGACCATCGCCGCCGTGATCCGGGCGACCTCCGGCACAAGCTTGCCGCCGTTGGTTTCGCACAGCGAGAGGTTGGCGGCCCCGCCGCGCGCGGCCGCCTCCAGCGTACGCACCGCGTACTCGGGATTGTCCAGGTAGCCGTCGAAAAAGTGCTCGGCGTCGTAGATCACCTCCCGGCCCTGGGCGACCAGGTGCCGGACGGAATCCTCGATCATGGCGAGGTTTTCCTCCGCGGTGGTGCGCAGGATCTCCGTCACATGCAAGAGCCAGGTCTTGCCGACGATCGTGAGGACCTCCATCTCGCTCTCCAGGAGCATGCGCAGCTGGGCGTCGTCGCCGGCCTTGACCCCCGCGCGCCGGGTCGCCCCGAAGGCGGCGAGCCGGGCGTGGCGCAGTTTCAGCTTCCGGGCCTCGGCGAAGAAGGCGATATCCCGCGGGTTCGAGCCCGGAAATCCACCCTCGATGTAGTCGACGCCGAACTGGTCCAGGCGTCCGACGATCAAGAGCTTGTCGGCGACCGAAAAGCTGATCCCCTCCCCCTGCGTTCCGTCCCGGAGGGTCGTGTCGTAGATCTTGACGGCGGCAGCGCTCATGGTCCCCAAACCGGGCGCGGCGGCTACTTCGCCGCGGCCGCGGCCCGGATCAGCTCGACAAAGCTGCGCGGCTCGAGGCTGGCGCCGCCGATCAGGCCGCCATCGATGTCGTTCTGGGCCAGCAATTCGGCGGCGTTGGAGGGCTTCATGGAGCCGCCGTAGAGGATGCGCACCTTCTGGGCGATCGGCTCGCCGAAGAGCTTGCCGAGGAGCCCGCGGATGAATCCATGCACCTCCTGGGCCTGCTCGGAGGTCGCCACCTTGCCGGTGCCGATGGCCCAGATCGGCTCGTAGGCCACGATCAGCGTCGGGGCCTGGTCCTTGCCCACGCCCTCGAGGCAGCGCTCCAGCTGGCCCTGGACGATCTTCAGGGTCGTGCCGGCCTCGCGCTCGGCCAGGGTTTCGCCGACGCAGAGGATCGGCCGCAGCTGGTTCTTCAGGGCGGCCAGGATCTTGAGATTGACGAACGCGTCGGTCTCGCCGAAGAGCTGGCGGCGCTCGCTGTGCCCGAGGATCACATGGGTGACGAAGAGCGCGCGCAGCATCGGCGCGGAGACTTCGCCGGTGAAGGCCCCGCTCGCCTCGGGATGGAGATTCTGGGCCCCCAGCTTGAGCTGGGAGCCGTCCAGCGCCTTGGCGGCGCTCTCCAGGGCGGTGAACGGCGGGCACACCACGACGTCGACGTCGTTCTGCTTGCCCGCGGCGGCCACCACCTCGGTCACCAGGCTGACGGCGTCGGCGGCCGTCTTGTTCATCTTCCAGTTGCCGGCAATCAGTTTCTTGGGATGCATGGGCGCGGGCTCAGCTTTCCAGAAACGCCACTCCGGGCAACACTTTCCCTTCCAAATATTCGAGGCTGGCGCCGCCGCCCGTCGAACAGTGGGTGACGCGGTCGGCGACCTTGAACTTCTTGGCGGCCGTGGCGGTGTCGCCGCCGCCCACCACCGTGATCGCCCCGCGGGCCGTCGCCTCGGCGATGGCCGCGGCCATCGCGCGCGTCGCCCCGGCAAAGCGCTCGAACTCGAACACCCCGGGGGGCCCGTTCCAGATGATGGTCTTCGCGCCCAGGATCGCCTCGCGGTAGAGGGCGATCGATTTGGGGCCGGCGTCCAGGCCCTGCCAGCCGTCGGGGATGCCGCTCTCGTCGTCGGCCGCCTGCACCGCGGCGTCGGCGGCGAACTTGTCCGCGCAGACATAGTCGACGGGGAAGACCAGCTTCACCCCGCGCGCCTTGGCGTCCGCCACCAATTCGCCGACGATTTTCGCGCCCTCGGGATCGAACAGGCTGGCCCCGATCTTGCGCCCCTCCACCACCTGCTTGAAGGTGTAGGCCATGCCGCCGCCGATGATGATGCTGTCGGCCCGGCCCAGGAGATTCTTGATCAGCGGGATCTTGTCCGCGATCTTCGCCCCGCCCAGGATCGCCAGGAGCGGCCGGCTCGGCTGCTCCAGCACGGTGTTGAAGGCCTTGAGCTCCGCCTCCATCAGGAAGCCCGCTGCCTTCTCGCCGAGCGCCACGCCCACCATCGACGAATGCGGCCGGTGGGCGGTGCCGAACGCATCGTTCACGAACACATCGCCCAGCCGCGAGAGGCTCGCGCGGAACGCGGCCACCGCGGCCGGATCGGCCTTCTGCGCGGTGCCGTCCTCCCGCTTGACCTTGCCCTCCTCCTCGAGGTGGAAGCGCAGGTTCTCCAGCAGCACGACCTCGCCCGGCTGCAAGCGCGCGCAGGCCGCCTCGACTTCCGGGCCGGCGCAGTCGGTCAGGAAGCGGACGGGCCGGCCCAGCAGCTTCTCCAGCTCCGCGGCCACCGGCCGCAGGGAATACTTGGCCGCCGGCTTGCCGTCCGGGCGCCCCAGATGGCTCATCAGGACGACGGCGGCGCCCTGCGCCAGCGCGTAATTGATCGTCGGCAAAGCGGCGGCGATCCGCTGGTTGTTGGTGATCGCGCCGGTGGTCTTGTCCTGCGGCACGTTGAAGTCGACCCGCATCAGCACGCGGCGGCCGGCGAGGTTGAGATCGCGGATGGTTTTGAATTTTGGCATGGTCGGAAGAATCGGCAGGCGGACCGGCCGCGGCGCGCCCCGCGGGGCGTCCGCCCCGGGCGGGTGCCCGGGCGGCCGCCCGCCGGCCAGCTGCAGCCTGGAGGAACGGGAAGGACGGAGCCGGGGCGCGTCAGCGCGCCGCGGCGATCTTCTTCAGCAGGTCGATGCAGCGATTGCTGTAGCCCCACTCGTTGTCATACCAGGACACCAGCTTGAAGAAGCGCGGATTGAGCTCCATGCCCGAACCGGCGTCGAAGATCGAGGAGCGCTGGTCGTGGATGAAGTCCGAGGAGACGACCTCGTCGTCCGTCCAGGCGAGGATGCCCTTCAAGTAGGTCTCGCTCGCCCGTTTCATCGCGTCGCTGATTTCCTGGTAGGAGGTCGGCTTGACCGTCTTCACGGTGAGGTCGACGACCGAGACGGTCGGGGTCGGCACCCGGAAGGACATGCCGGTCAGCTTGCCCTTCACCTCCGGGCAGACGAGCCCGACCGCCCGCGCGGCGCCGGTCGAGGCGGGGATAATGTTGATCGCCGCGCTGCGGCCGCCCTTCCAGTCCTTCTTCGAGGGGCCGTCCACCGTCTTTTGCGTGGCGGTGTACGAGTGGATGGTCGTCATCAGGCCTTCCTCGATGCCGAAGCCCTCCTTCAGCAGCACGTGGACCAGCGGCGCCAGGCAGTTGGTCGTGCACGAGGCGTTCGAAATGATATGGTGCTTGGCCGGATCGTACTTCGAGTCGTTGACGCCGACGACCACGGTGATGTCCTCACCCTTGGCCGGGGCGGAGATGATCACCTTCTTGGCGCCCGCGGCGAGATGGCCCTTGGCCTTCTCCCCGTCGGTGAACAGGCCCGTCGATTCGATCACCAGCTCGACGCCGAGCGCGGCCCAGGGCAGCTCCGCGGGGCTCTTCGCGCTGACCACCTTGATGTCGTGGCCGTTGACCACCAGCACGTCGTCGTCGGTCTTGTCCGGCGACGATTTCTTGGAGCCGACCGTCCCATTGAATTTTCCCTGGGTCGAATCGTACTTCAGCAGATAGGCGAGATTGTCGGCCGGCACGATATCGCCGACGGCGACGACTTCGAACGTCGAGCCGAGGAGGCCCTGCTCGACGAGCGCCCGAAAGACCAGCCGGCCGATGCGGCCGAAACCGTTGATTGCAACTTTGACAGCCATGGTAGTTTGCGTTGGTACTGCAGTTTATTTTCTGGAGGAATCCGCGCGGACGCGGGGAAAAGATAATCCATAGGCAATCGCTGCCCGTGGCAAGTCCCGAAGAGACCGCTCAGCCGGCGCTAAGCCACAGGCGGCAGCCCAGGCCCGGCAGTCCCAGCGCCCCGTCGGCCGGCACGCCCCCCGGGAGAGCGCGCGGATAGAACCGGTCGTGGTCGGCGAGCAGCGTCCAGGGGCCGGGGGCCGCCACCGCCGCGCCGACGGGGATGGTTACGTCCTGGGCCAGCGGGTTGACCGCGAAGAGCAGCCGATCGGGCCCGACCGACTGGTCGGCGTTGACCAGCATCGCCAGCGGCTCGGCGGCGGCGCCGTGGAAGAATTCGAAAAAGCCCTCGGAGGGCCGGGAATAGTGGCAGAGCAGCCGCCCGTAGGGCCCGCGCCGGAACTCGATCCATTCGGCGAAATAGGCGTGGGTGCTCCGGTAGCGCTCGAGCCGCCCGTAATCCAGGGCGTTCAGGTCGCCCCGCTGGTAGGTGTTGGTGACCCCGCGCTTGGAGCGCAGGAAGTCCTGGCCGGCGCTCAGCATCGGAATGCCGACCGACATGAAGAGCAGGGCCGCCATCAGGCGCGTGCGCCGGCGGTCGTCCTCCGTGGGCGCGAAGCCGTCGCCGCCCGGGCGCTCCGTGATCAGGTCGATCCAGGTCCGATCGTCGTGCGATTCGGTGTAGTTGACCGTCTGCGCGGGCCATTTGGCGAAGTACCAGGGGGAGCCGCGCAGAAAATACTCCAGGCGCTCGCCCGGGCCGCGGCCGAGCACGTAGGCGCGGACAAAATCCCGGTAGCCGTCGTTCCAGGAGGCCCAGCCGGTGTCGCGCAGGGCGCCCGCGATATGGCCGCGGAAGCTCCAGGGCTCGGCGATCAGGATCACGTCCGGGTGCACCCGCTTGAGGGCCGCCTCCACCTCGCTCAGGACCTCCACCCCGAGCAGTTCCGCCAGGTCGAAGCGGAAGCCGTCCACTCCGTAGGCCTCGATCAGGTGGGTGCAGCTGTCGATGATCAGGCGCCTGGCCATCGCCGCGCTCGCGCGCAGGTCGTTGCCGCAGCCGCTCCAGTTGGTCAGCCGGCCCTCCGCGTCCTGCTCGAAATAATAGAGCCGGTCGATCAGCCGCAGGTGCGGCGGCTCGCCCACGTGGTTGTAGACGACATCGAGCAGCACGGCCATCCCCCGGCGGTGGAAGGCGCGCACCACCTCCTGCAATTCCCGCACGCCCGACGCCGCGGCCGGCGCGAGCGCGTAGCTGCTCTCCGGGGCGAAGTAGTTGTCCGTCATATAGCCCCAGTGGTATTCCTGGCGCGTGGCGTTATCGAACTCCTGCACCGGCTGCAGCTCCACGCAGTTGATCCCCAGCTGGTGGAGGTAGAAGTCCGGGCTGTCGATCCACTTGGCCAGCGCGCTGAAGCCCAGGCGCTCCTCGGGGGTGGCGACGATCGGCGCCTGGGCGACCAGATCGCGCACATGGGCTTCGGCGATGATCAATTCGTGCCAGGGCGGAGCCCGGAAATCGCGGTCGCCGCCGCCGATCCACGCGCGGTCGAGCACGATGCCCGGTCCGCCACGGTCCAGGGTCGCCAGGGCGTAGGGGTCGAGCACCGCCGCGCCCGGATCGAAGCGGCCGGGGCCTTCGCGCACGCCGTCGAGGGTGTACCAATAGAACGCCCCGTGCAGATTGCGCTCGATGGCCGCCTCCCAGACCCCGGCCACGCCGTCCTCGTCGGCGCGGCGCGCCAGCGCGGCGGTCGTTTCCGCGCCGCCGTCCACCTGCAGATGCAGCGTCACGGCCCGGGCCCGGGGCGCGAACAGGCGGAAGACCGTGCGGTGCTCCTCGGTGAGGGCGCCCAGCGGCAGGTCGGTGCCCAGCTCGAAAAAGAAGTCGCCGGGCCCGAGCCGCACCGGGGCCTCGCCCTCGAGCGCCACCGACCAGGGTTCGGCGAGGTCGAAGGGCCGCTCGACCGTGAAGCGCCAGAGGTGGGCGCCCGTCCGCTGGGGATCGACGATCCGATTGGTGTTGCCGCGCTCGTCGCGCACGACGTTGGGCGCCGCGTTCGGCAGGCTGAGCCAGATGTTCTCGCCAGTGACGAACTTGAACCGCGCCGGCCGCGGATTGAGGAAGCCCTCGGCCGGTCCGGTCCACTGCAGGACCGTCTCGCCGTCCAAGTCCGCCTCCTCGAGCTCCCACGGGGCGCGGCCGACCGCCTCCTGCCAGCCGTTGAAGTCGCCCGCCAGGTAGACCCGCTCGCGCGCCGCTTCGCCCGGGCCGGTGCGCGGCAGCGGCAGGACAAAGGTCAGGGCCCCGGGGCCCGGCGAGAAGTAGCCGTCGACCCGGCCCGCGATCCGGCCGGGGGCCACCCGCACGGAGGTCAGGGCCGGCGCGCGGTCGCCGAGGCGCAGCCGCGGGCCCTCGCCCGCGGGCCAGTTGCGCTCGAACTCGGCAATGCCCGACGAGAGGGAGTCCATCCAGGCGCGCACGAGACGAGGAAGCGATTGAGCCATGGCTAAGGACGGCTATGACCGGAATCGGGCCGCTTTTCGACCCTGAATTCATCGCACCGTCACACGCTGCGGCCCGGCAGAAGATTTTTGCCGAAACGATGAATTGCGTTCACGGTCGGGGCCCGGATGCCTGCCCGAGAAAAAATCCTGGTCGCCCTTTCGGGCGGCGTCGACAGCGCGGTCGCCGCCCTGCTCCTGCGGCAGGCGGGCCACGAGGTGGCGGGCGCCTACATGAAGAACTGGATTAACGAGGACCGGGTGGTCGGCCATTGCCCCTGGGAGCAGGACATCGCGGACGCCCGGCGCGCGGCCGAGCAGATCGGGATCGAGTTCCGGGTGGTCAACCTGATGGAGGAGTACCGCGCCCGGGTCGTCGACTACCTCCTGGACGGCTACGCCCGGGGCTTGACCCCCAATCCGGACGTCCTGTGCAACCGCGAAATCAAATTCGGCGTTTTCAGGGCGTGGGCCCGGGAGCACGGCTATGCCGCCCTGGCCACGGGGCATTACGCCCGGCGCCGCGAGCGGCCGGACGGGACCTTCGCCCTGGACGAGGGGGCGGACCGCAACAAGGACCAGTCCTATTTTCTGGCCCTGCTGGGCCCGGAGCAGATCCGCGACGCCCGCTTTCCGATCGGACACCTGGCGAAGCCGGAGGTGCGCCGCCTGGCCCGCGAGGCCGGCCTGGTCAACGCCGCCAAGAAGGACAGCCAGGGCATCTGCTTTATCGGCGAGGTGAAGATGGCCGATTTCCTGCGCGCCTACGTGCCCGAACGCCCGGGGCCGATCGTCCGGGCCTCCGACGGGCGCGAAGTGGGCGCGCACCGCGGCCTGCATTTCTACACCCTTGGGCAGCGCAAGGGCATCGGCGTGCCCTCGAACACCGACCATGAGCGCTACGTCGTGGTCGGCAAGCGGGCCGGCGACAACGCGCTGCTCGTCGCCTTCGACCACCCCGATTCGCCCGGCCTCTACCAGGAGGAGGTGCGGGTGCACGCGCTCAGCTGGACCGGCGCCCCCGTGACGGCGGCCGGCCCGCTCGAAGGGCGGGTGCGCTACCGCGATCCCCGGGTGCCGCTCCACTTCGAGCCCGCGGAAGGCGGGGCGGCCCGGATCCGCTTCGTCCGCCCGCAGCGCGCGCTCGCCAGCGGCCAGATCCTCGCCCTCTACGCGGGGGAAACATTGCTCGGCGGCGGGATTTATCTCTGATTGGCGCCGATGCTCCGCTTGCTCAAACTCAGCCTCGGGCGCCTGGCCGAACGCGAGTCGCTGCGGCCCGACCTCGGCCGGGCCTGGCGCTGCACGTTCGCCTTCATGGTGCCGCTCCTGCTGGCGGTGGCGGGCCGCCTGCCGGTCGAGATGATCTTCGCGGCGGTCGCTGCGCAGAGCATCTCGCTGGTCGACGTGCGGGGCGGCTACACCCTGCGCCTGAACCTGCTGCTGGCGATGACCGCGGTCCTGGCGGCGGCCGCCGGCCTTGGGGCCCTGACCACCCACCCCCTCTGGCTCGCCCTGGCGGCCACGGTGCTCGTGGCCGCCGGCACAGGCTTGTGGCGCCACCTGAGCAGCGAGTACGGGCCCTCGCTGGCCACCTCCTCCAGCCTGCTCTTCTTCATCGCCCTGGCCTTGCCGGGCGGCACCCGCGAGGCGGCCCGGCACCTGATGGCCGCGATGCTCGGCGGCGTCTGGGGGGTCGCCCTCCAGGTGGCGCTCTGGCCAATCCGTCCGCAGCATCCCCTGCGGGTCGCGGTGGCGGAGGGCTGGATCGGCGCCGCCGATCTCTTCGCCGCGATCCTGCGGCCGCAGGGTCCGGCCGACCTGCAGCGCCACGAGGCGATCCGCGCCGCCGAGGCGAACCTGCAGCTGACGCTCGACAAGACGCAGGCGGCGCTGGGCGCGGCGGCGACCGGCCGGCCGCGCCCCCTGGTCGCCCGGCTGGAGCGGCTGAACCAGACCGCCTCCCGCCTCGCCACCCGCACGGTTGCCTTCAACTCGGCGGCCGAAGCGCTGGCCGGCGAGCCGGGATTTGCCGCCCTCGCGCCGTCGTTCCAGCCGCTGCTGGCCGCCCTCGCCAACACCGCGCGGACCGTCGCCCTCGCCGTCGTTTCCCGGCAGCCGGCCCACCTGGCGACGGTGGACGTGCGCCTCCAGCGGCTGCACCATCTGCTGGGCGCCCTGCAGGCGCGCCTGGTCGCCCAGACCGACGGCTCCCAGCCGTGGGCCCAGCTGGTTTCGATCCTGCGCCAGCTGGAGGAGTACCTCCCGGCGGTGGGTGCGGCGCTGCGCGCGACCATCGAGCGGGCGGACGAGCGGGCCGCCTTCTCGCTGGAGCTGTTCGACCTCCAGACCCTCACCCTGCGGCCGCTGGCCGCCGCGCTCAACCTGCGCTGGCGGATCGAGCGCGCGCTGGCGCTCTATACGGCGCGGGTCGCCGTGCTGACCCTGTTCGGCGTGTGGGTGTTCAAGACCCACCACCTCCCCCACGGCTACTGGCTGCCGTTCACCATGGTCGTGGTGCTGCAGCCCGACTACGGCTCCACCCGCCAGCGCGCCGCCCAGCGCCTGCTCGGCACGCTGGTCGGCAGCGTGCTCGCCAGCGGGCTGCTCTGGCTGAGCCTGCCCTTCGCGGTCCTCATGCTGGCCACGGCCGCGATGAGCTTCCTGTTCGGGTATTTCATCAAGCGCAACTACGGGCTGGCGGTGATCTTCATCACCCTGTTTGTCGTCCTCCTGACCGAGGCCAGCACGCCCTTCACCCTCGCCCTGTCGGCCGAGCGCCTCGGCGCCACCGTGGCCGGAGGCGCCCTGGCGCTGCTGGCGGCGCTCATCTTCTGGCCGGTCTGGGAACGGGAGCACTTCCGCCCGATCCTGGCCCACGCCGTGCGGGCGAACCGGGATTACCTGCGGGTGGTGCTCGAGCGCGTGCGCCGCGGGGGCGCCTACGATCCGGAGGTGAGCCACGCCAAGCGCCGCGCCGAGTCGGCCAACAGCGCGGTGTTCTCGTCGCTCCAGCGGATGGGCGGCGACCCGAAAAACCGGCAGGACCGGCTGGAAGCGGCGGCGGCCCTGGCCAACGGCAACCAGCGCCTGACGCGGGCCTTGAACCTGATGGCGCTCGAACTGGGCGCGGCCGGCCCCCTGGAAGCCCCGGCGCTCGGGGAGTTTGCCGCCCTGGCGGATGCCGCCCTGGCGGCCCTGGCCGCCGGCCTTGAGGCCGACAGCGCCGAGCCGGCGGCGCTCGCGCAGGCCCGGGCGGCGCTCGACCGGCTCAGGCTCCCGCAGCTCGAGGACGGCGCGGCCGAGCCGCGCCAGACCTGGGCGTTCGCGCAGCTCGCGCGCGCGGGCACGGAGCTGAGCGCCATGCTGCTCGCGGCCGAGGAGCGCCCGCCGGAGGCGGGCTAGCGCCCGGCGCCGCGGCGCCAACGCCCCCTTGGCAAAGCCGCGCGCTTCTGTATCGTGGGCGGGATGTTCGTCGACGAATGTGTAATCAAGGCAGCGGCCGGAGACGGCGGCCGGGGGTGCATCGCCTTCCGCCGCGAGAAATATGAGCCCTGGGGGGGGCCCAACGGCGGCGACGGCGGCCGCGGGGGGGACGTCATCCTGGTCGGCGACGACGACACCAACAATCTCATCGCCTACAAGTACAAGCCCCATTGGAAGGCCGAGCGGGGCGAGCACGGCCTGGGCAAGGACTGCACCGGCCGCGAGGGCGAGCCGGTGGTGCTCAAGCTGCCGCTCGGCACCGTGGTGACCGACGAGGCGACCGGCCAGGTGGTTGCCGAGATGACCGCGGACGGCCAGCGCGTGGTCCTGTGCAAGGGCGGCAACGGCGGCTGGGGCAACACCCATTTCAAGACGGCGACCAATCGCGCCCCGAAGCGGGCCAACCCCGGGCTGCCCGGAGAGCAGGGCGTGTACCGGCTGGTCCTCAAGAGCATCGCCGACGTGGGCCTGGTGGGCTTTCCGAATGCCGGCAAATCCTCCCTCACCAACGCGATCACGAAGGCCCGCCCCAAGACCGCGGCCTATCCGTTCACCACGCTCCACCCGCAGATCGGGGTGATCGACTACCCGGACGACCCCAAGGGGCACCGCCGGCTGCTGCTGGCGGACATTCCCGGGCTGATCGAAGGGGCGAGCGAGAACCGCGGCCTGGGCCATCGCTTCCTGCGCCACATCGAGCGCTGCGCCCTGCTCCTGCTCATCGTCGACATGGCCGGCGCGGACAATCGGGATCCGCGGGAGGACTACCGGCACCTCCTGCACGAACTGGAGCTCTACGACCCGAAGCTGCTCGACAAGCCCCGTCTGGTGGCCGCGAACAAGATGGATCTGGAAGGGGCCGCCGCCAGCCTGGCGAAGTTCAAGCGGCGCCACCGCGTGGACGCCATTGAGATCTCCTGCCTCACCGGGGCGGGCCTGGAGCGCCTGAAAACAGAGCTGCTCAAACGCGTGCGCGCGTTCCGGGCCAAGGAAGCGAAACTCGCCCTGGCCGCCGCCGGCGGCCCATGAGCGCGTACTGGCCGGAGTTCCTGAAGCTCGCCCTGGCGCACCTGCTGGCGGTCGTCAGCCCCGGCCCGGATTTTGCGATCGTCCTGCGCCAGAGCCTCGTCCACGGGCACCGGACGGCCGTCTGGACCGCCTTCGGGATCGGCTCGGCGATCTGCCTGCACGTGGGCTATTCCCTCTTTGGACTCGGCCTGGTGCTGAAGAGCTCCCCGGCCGCCTTCACCGCGGTCAAGTGTGCCGGCGCGGCCTATCTCGCCTGGCTTGGCGTGCGCAGCCTGCGCGCGCAGCCGCGTCCGGCGCCGGCACCGGGCGCCGAGCCCGGCCGACGGGCGGGCGGCGACGGCCCGGCCGCGAACGCCTCCTGGTCGATGGGATTTTTCACCAACGCGCTCAATCCCAAGGCCACGCTCTTTTTCGTCGCGATTTTCGCGACCCTGGTCAGCCCGCGCACCCCCCTGCCGATCCGCCTGGGCTACGGCGCCTGGGTCTGCCTGGTCACGACGGCGTGGTTTTGCGCCGTCGCCTACCTCTTCACCCGGGAGCGGACCCGGCGCGCCTTCCTGCGGCACGGCCACTGGATCGACCGGGCGATGGGCGCGCTTTTCCTGGTATATGCGGCCGGGCTTGCCTTCTCGGCGCTGCCCGGCCGGCCCGGATGAGCCGGCTATAGGACGATCTTGATGCCCTTGCGCAGGTAGGTCGGCACGTCGAGGTCGTGGCCGTCGAACAGATTGCGGTCGGTCTTCTCGAAGTGGCCGCGGCTTTCCAGCTCGCCGAAGCCAAACTCCTCCTGCTCGGCCTTGGCCGCGGCCGCTTTTGCCTCCGCCTCGGCGGCCGTCTCGGCCGGCGCCGCGGACTTGGCCGTCGCCGGCGGTTCGGGCCGCTGGCCCGGCGCCAGACCCGCCGGCGCGCCTCCCGGGACCGGGGCGGGAGCCTTCGTCCGCGCCGGCGGCCGCCGCAGCACCGCCCCGCGGCCGCCCAGGTCGCTCGTCCCCAGCACGCAGATTTCCACCCGGTGCTGGAGCGCCTCGTCGATCACCGCGCCCATGATGATCAGGGAATCGCGGCCGAACTGCTCGGCGACCGCGCCCATGATCTCATTGACCTTCGGGAGGGTGAGGTCGGTGCCGCCGATGATGTTCACGAGCAGCCGGTCGGCCTTGCGGGAGAACTCGGGGGTATGGAGCAGCGGGCACAGCTTCAGATTCTCGATCGCCACCGTCACCGCGTTCTCGCCCTGGCCCTCGCTCAGGCCGAACAGCGTCTTGCCGCCGCGCTGCTGGAACGCCTGGCGCAGGGTCGCAAAATCCAGGTTGATCAGGCCGGTCTTGAAGAGCATCGACCAGATCGACTTGACCCCGCGGCCCACCCATTCGTCGGCCCGCGCGAACGAGTCGAGGACGGTCTCGTTGTCGGCGGCCTCCTGGAGGAGGACGTCGTTGGGCAGTGGGATCACCGCGTCGCAGCCCTGCCGGAGCGCGCGCAGCGCCTCCTCGGCCTGCTTCAGCCGGCGGCCGCCCTCGAAGCTGAAGGGCAGCGAGACAAAAGCGATCACCAGCGCGCCTTCCTCCGCGGCGATTTCCGCCACGATCGGCGCCGCGCCGCCGCCGGTGCCCCCGCCCATGCCGGCCAGCAGGAAGATCAGGTCGCAGCCCTTGACCACGGCCGCGATCTTCTCCCGGTCCGATTCGGCGGCCTCGCGGCCGAGCTCGGGATCGCCCCCGGCCCCGAGGCCGCGGGTCACGCTCATGCCGATCAGCACCTTGTCCTGCACCGGCGAACTGGCCAGCGCCTGGTAGTCGGTGTTGATCACCGCCAGCTGCAGCCGGTCGAGGTTCTCCATCTTCAGGCGGTCGACGGCATTGGAGCCGGCGCCGCCGACGCCGATCAGCTTGATCGCCACATTGCGGTCGGCCAGCATCTGATGCTCGAGCGGGAGTTCGTTGAGATTCATGGGCGGGCGGTTAGGAGGAGGCGAACAGCCGGGTGACGTTCCGCAGGAAGCCCCCGCGCCGGCGCGGGGTGGCTCCCTCGACGTGGGCGCTGATCCCGTAGTAAAGCAGGCCGAGCGCGGTGTGGTAGCCAGGTTCGCGCAGGTTCTCCGCCACCCATCCGGGCGCTTCCCCCAGGTGCACCGGCAGGTCGAAGACCTTGGCGGCGCATTCGGCGAGGGCCGGCAGCTTGGCCGTGCCCCCGGTGAGGACGACGCCGGAGGCGCAGGTTTCCGGGGAGAAGCTGTGGCCGAGCTTCTTGCGCACGACCTCGAGCAATTCCCAGCTGCGCGCGGCCGTGATCTGCTCGATCGCCAGGCGCGGGAACTGCCGGTCTCCGATCGCGTAGTTGCCATCGAGCCAGACCTTGTCGGCCTTGTCCCGGGCCTTCACCAGGGCGCGGCCGAACCGCAGTTTCAGCTTTTCGGCCTGGCCCACGGTCAGGCGCAGCCCGATGCTGAGGTCGTTGGTCAGATGGGTGCCCCCGATCGGCACGACGCCCGTGGTGTGCGGCACGCCGTCGCGGTAGAGGACGAAATCGGTCGTCCCGGCGCCGATGTCGATCGCCAGCACGCCGTTTTGGCGCTCCTCCGGGGTCGTGACCATATGGCCCGACGCCAGGCTGGAGAGCACCAGTTCGCGCACCTCGAGATTGCAGCCGCGGATCACGTGGATGGTGTCCGCCAGGCGCTGCTCCTGGCCATGGACCGTCCAGTAGCCGACCTCGAGGCGCTGGCCGACCAGGTTTTCGGGGCTGCCCGGCACCAGGCGGCCGTCCACCCGGAACGGGCGCCGGATATGATGGACGACCATCCTCCCGGCGGGCAGCTCCTTGGCCTTTGCCAGGTCGCACACCATCCGGATGTCATTGCGGTCGATCATGTTGTCGGCGGCCTTCACGTTGACCGCCGCCTCGTTGTAAAAGCCCTCGAGATGGGCGCCCGACTGGGCGAGGAAGACGCAGTCGATCCGCTCGCCGGCGTCGCGCTCGGCCTGCTCCAAGGCGCTGTGGGCGCAGTCGCTCGCCGCTTTGTAGTCGGCGATCGACCCTTTGATGACCCCGTGCGACGGGCACTCGCCGCGGCCGATGATGGCCAGTTCGCGTCCGGTGTATTCGCCGACCAGGACGGTGACTTTGGCGGTGCCGATGTCGACCGCGCCGATGAAGGTATGATTAGAGCTCACGGGATAGATGGAAGGAAAAGGCCGGCGCCAGCGGCGGGGCGGCCGGCGCGGTCCGGGCCCCGGGGGCGGCTGCGGCCGGCGCCGCCGCCGCGGTCACGGGCACCTGGGCGCCCAGCGCCAGGTCGATCGAGCGCACCGCCACCGGCGGATCGCGCCGGGCGGCGAGGTCCAGCAAGTAGTCGAGCCGCGCCAGCTGGGCGAAGAAGTTGTCGTGCGCCCCGAAAGTCACCCGCAATCCGGCCTCGGTCCGGATCTCGATCTCACCGTCGGACTCCAGCCGCGCGAGCGAGACAACCCGCCAGGTCTGATAGAGGGGAGCCGCCTCCAGCTTGGCCTGCGCCAGCAATTCGGCCACGCTCGCCATTCCGGCCAGCGGCGCGAAGCCCGCACCCTGGCGGCTCAGCTTCACCCCGTCCAGCCAGGGCAGGGTCTTCACCATTTCCGGATCGTAGCACGAACCCGCAAAGACCACCCCGTCGGTCGCAACCAGGTAGGTTTGCGGCGCGGCCGTCCCCTTCTGCACCAGGACGCGGGCAACCGGCGAGCGCTCGGCCATGTGCACCGCCAGTTCCCGGGGAAAATTCCGCACGATCGCGGCCGTCGCGACCTGGCCGCTGGCGAGCACCAGAGCCTGCAGCCGCGCCGGGTCGATGTCCATCAAGGTGGCGTTCCGCGGCAGTCCGAGGGTGCGCACGAGCCAGGCCTTGTCCAGGACGCCGTTGGTCACGGCGACCACGTGGTCGCCGATCGGCAGGGCGGCGCCCTCCCCGCTTTTGGAATCCCGCTCGAGCGCCGCGCGCACTTCCCAGGCGCCCCAGACCGCCGCGCCGATCGTGACCAGCCCGCAGAGCAGCCGCAGGCCGCGGACGGTGAAGCGCCGCCGCCCTTCGGCCGAAAGGGCGCGGGGCTTCACCTGCTGGGGAATGTCTCTCCAGCTGCGGGATTGCGGCAAGGGCACCATGGTTTTGTTCACGGACGGGCGGCGGCCGCCGCCGGAATACGCGCAATCGCAGGCCTCACCATCTCTCGGACCAAGGCGATGAAATCCAACCCCGCGCCGCGCGCGCTCATCGGCAGCAGACTCGTCTCTTTCATGCCAGGCAGCGTGTTGATTTCGAGAAAAAAAGGCTGCTCGTCCGCCGAAAGCATGAAGTCCGCGCGCGCGTAGTCGCGGCAGCCGCACGCGGCGAACGCGGCTTCGGCGGCGCCGCGCACCGCGGCGGCGACGCCGTCCGCGAGCGGGGCGGGCAGGAGGTACTCCGAGCGGCCCTTGGTGTACTTGCTCGCGTAGTCATAGACCCCGCCCAAGGGCCGGATCTCGACGATCGCCATAGCCCGGCCGCCGAGGATCCCGACCGAGAGCTCGCGCCCGCGGATCCGCCGCTCGGCGAGCCAGACGCCGGTGCGCAGGCCGGCGAGCGCGGCGGCCAGTTCCGCCTGGCCCGACACCAGGGCCAGCCCGACGCTGCTGCCCTCGGCGTTGGGCTTGAGCACGAGTTCCTCGCCAAGCCGTCCGGCCAAATCCGCCGCCGCGGGCGGGCTGTCCCCGCGGAAGAGCGCTCCCTCCGGGCTCCGGACGCCGCGGGCGGCGACCGCCGCCTTGGTGCGCGCCTTGTCGATCGCCAGGGCGCTGGCGGCCGCGCCGCTGCCGGCGTAGGCGACCCCCGCCGCCTCGAGCAGGCGCTGCATGCCGCCGTCCTCGCCAAAGGTCCCGTGCAGGGTCGAAAAGACGACATGCCGCTTCGGGTCCAGGCCGGCCGGGAGCTCGTCGCGGTCGACCCGGAAGAGCCGGGTCGGGAAGGACCGGCTGAGGGCGGCCGCGCACGCCTGCCCGGAGCCGAGCGAGACCTCGCGCTCCGCGGAGGTCCCGCCGGCCAGCACCGCGACGACCGGCCCGCTCACAGGACCTCCTTCCAGGCCCGCCCGTACAGCAGGACTTCGGGTTCCAGCTCGACCCCGCGCGCGCTCTGCACCCGCGCGCGCACCCGCCGGATCAGCTCCAGGACCTCCGCGCTCGTGGCGTGCCCGCGATTGATGATGAAGTTCGCATGGACCGGGGAGACTTCCGCGTCCCCGACCCGCTCGCCCTTGAGGCCGCTCTCCTCGATCAGGCGCCCGGCCGACTGCCCCTCCGGGTTCTTGAAGATGCAGCCGGCGCTCGGTTCGCGCGGCTGCGTCTCATGGCGGCGGCGGCGGTAAGTCTCGATCTGAGCGCGGATCGACTCGGCGGCCTTCTGGCCGGGCGGACGCAGCAGGGCCCCCAGGGCCAGCCCCTCCTGCAGTTCGTCGCAGCGGCGGTAGCCGACGTGCAGGGCCCCCTTCGGCAGGGTGCGGATCTCCCCGTCACGGCCCATCAGCTGCACTTCCTCGACGACATCGAACATCCATCCGCCCATGGCCCCGGCGTTCATCCGCAGGGCCCCGCCGATGCTGCCGGGAATCCCCTCCAGGTATTCGAAGCCGGCCAAGCCGGCCCCGGCCGCCAGCCCGCAGAGATTCTTCAGCCGGAGTCCGGCCCCCACCCAGATGCGCCCGTCCGGCCTGGACTCGAACGCGGACCAGGCCGCGTGGTTCAAGGCGAGCACCAGCCCGTCCACGCCCTCGTCGGGCACGATGAGGTTGGAGCCCCGGCCGAGCACCCACAGGGGTGTCCCGGCCGCGGCGGCTCCCCGGACCAGGGCGGACAGGTCGGCCGCGCTCGCCGGCTCCGCGTACATCCGCGCCGCGCCGCCCACCCGCAGCGTGGTCTTCAGGGCCAGCGGCTCCTCCCGCCGCACCTTCGTGCCCGGCCCGACCCGGCCGCGCAGGTCGGCGGCCAGCTCGTCCCAGCGGCGGTTCGCGCCGGCGCGCCGCCGGCGCTCCTCGAGCCACGCGCGCGCCTGCCGGTCGATGTCGCCGGCCCCGACGAACGCCACCCAGTCGCCCCGGCGCGCCTCGCGGGCCAGGGAGGCAAATAGCTCCGGGCCGCCGCCCGGCAGATAGCTCACGTCGACGCCGCCGTGGATCTTGCGCAGTTCGGCGTAGATGTCCGCGGAGGTCCCGCCGGCAAGCGGCGCCTCGCCCGCGCCGTAAACATCCAGAAGATACACCCAGTCCGCCAGGGCCAGCGAGGCGGCGAACTCGGCCGTGAACTGGGCGGTGCGGCTGTAGCGGTGGGGCTGGAAGACCACGAGCAGGCGCCCGCCCTCCCCCGCCCGGCGCCGGAGGCTGCCCAGCAAGGCCCGGATCTCGGTGGGATGGTGGGCGTAGTCCTCGAGCACGGTGATCCCGTCCTCGGCCGCGAGCACGGCCTGGCGGCGCCGCACGCCCGGGTAATCGGCGAGCGCCCGGGGAGGCGGGACAACGTCCATCAGCACCGCCGCCGCGAGCGCGGCGGTCGCGTTCGCGACGTTGAAGTCGCCGCGCGCCCGCACCGTCGCCGCCGCGAACGGAAAGCGGCCGGACAGGCGCAGGTCCGTGCGCTCGGCCGATTCCCCGGCGGCCGCGCCGGCAAAATCCCCCGACCGGCCGAACGTAAGGAGGGGAGCCGGGGAGCCGCCGGGAGCCGCCCGCAGGCCTTCGGCCACGCGCAGCGACCGGGCGCAGGCGTCGCTGAGCAGCACGGCCCGGCGGGTGCGCGCAAACAGCGCGCCGAACGCCGCCTCGAATTCCGCCGGCCGGCGGTACAGGTCGGGGTGGTCCCAGTCGAGATTGACCGCGACGGTGATCTCCGGGGCAAACCCCGCGATCGTCCCGTCGCTCTCGTCGATTTCCGCGACGACCCATTCGTTGGCGCCGGCCCGGGCCGGACTCTGGCCGTCGCTGAACAAGCCGCCGAGCACGTAGCCGGCCGGAAAATTCGCCGCCCGCAGGGCGGTGATCAGCATCGCCGTGGTCGTGGTCTTGCCGTGCGCCCCGCAGACGGCGACCAGCCGGCGGCCGGCCACGGCCTGGGCCAGCAGCTCCCCGCGCCGCAGGAGCGGCAGGCCCCGCGCCCGCGCCGCGGCGAACGCCGGATGGTCCGGCCCGACCGCCGACGAATAGACGACCAGCTCGCAGGCGGCGGGCAGGCCGCCCACGGCGACCCCCGCGCGCGCCAGCTGCGCGGCGGCTTCCTCGCCCAAAGCGTCGTCCTCCCCGCTCACCTCAAGGCCCAGCTCCGCCAGAAAGATCGCCAGCGGCGCCATGCCCATGCCCCCCACCCCGAGGCCATGGATGCGGCGCACCGCGCGTCCCCCGAGCAATGGCGGCGGGGCGGCTCTCATGCCGGGACAAACGCGGGCCCCGGCTTCCCCCCGGGCCCGGCGGCCAGCTCCTCCAGGTCCCGCAGCATCAGTTCCAGCGAGCTCGCCCGGTCCATCCGTCGCAAATTGCTGCGGAAGGTCCGCAGGAGCCAGTCGTTGAACGCCAGCTCCAGCACCTCGGCCAGCAGGCCGCCCATCGCGAGCTGCTCCATCACCAGGCCGCCGCCCTGCCGCTCGAAAAAAGCGGCGTTGCGCCGCTGGTGGTCGTCGGCCGCATGCGGATACGGGACGAGGATCGCGGGCGTCTCGCAGTGGATCAGCTCGGCCAGGGTGCCCGCGCCGGCCCGCGAAAGGACGAGGTCGGCGGCCGACAGCAGCTCGGCCATCCGGTCGCAGAACGGCACAAACACGGCCCGCACCTCGGCCCCGGTCTTGCTCCGCAGCTGGAGGATCTCGGCCTCGCCCTTGTCCAGCCCCGTGAGGCAGTACACCTGGATGCCCGCGCTCGCCAGGGCCCCGAGATTGACGCGCGTCCAGTGGTTGAGCACGGCCGCGCCCTGGCTGCCGCCGAGGACGGCGAGCACCTTCTGGTTCGGATCCAGGCCGAGGGCGGCCCGGGACTCCCCGCGCGGCAGGCGAGCGATCTCCCGGCGCACCGGCAAGCCGAGGTTGCGCGTGGCCGCGGCCCGGACGGAACCCAGGCGCACGCCGAGCGGCAGGTAGACCCGGGTGGCGAAGCCTCCGAGGGTGCGGATCGCCAGGCCCGGCACCCGGTTGGATTCGTGGAGCGCCACCGGCACCCGGCCGAGGCGGCCGGCCAGGATCACGGCCGCGGAGGTGAAGCCGCCGAAGCCCACGATCACATCGGGCCGGCGCAGCGCCAGCAGCCGCAGGCAGAACAGCACGGCCTGGGCCTGCGTGACGGCGCAGCGGGCCAGCTTCCACGGCGACCACGAGAAGGGCGTGCCCGGCATCCGCATGAACTTCAGCTGCGGGTATTTTTCGATCAGGCGGGCGTCGACCTTCTTGCGGCTGATGAGCAGCGTGACCTCGTGCCCGCGGGCGGTCAGCCCTTCCGCGAGCGAGATGCCGGGCGAGAGATGCCCGCCGGTGCCGCCGCACGAAATCAGATACCGGCTCATGCCATGACCTCCCGCAGCGACCCGCCCCGCTGCGGCAGGGCCGCCCGGCCCCAGGTCCGCTGGGTGTTGAGCAAAATGCCCATCAGGATGCCCATCAGGAGCAGGTTCGAGATGCCGGCGCTGATGAAGGGAAGCGACATCCCCTTGGGGGGAATCAGCCCGGTGACCGAGGCGAGGTTGATGAGCGCCTGGAAGCTGATCAGGAACACGCAGCCGGCCGCGACCAGGAACTGGAAGAGGTTGGGCGCGCGCCGCAGGTGGACGATGCCGGCGACGAACATCGCGCCGAACACCCCGACCACGGCCAGCGTGTACTTGAGCCCGCCCTCCTCTCCGAGCACCGCGAAGATGAAGTCGTTTTGCGCCTCCGGCAGGAAATAATCCTGCTGGCGGCCCTGGCCGAAGCCGACGCCGTCGATCCCGCCCGCGGCGAAGGCGGTCTCGGACTGGTAGAGCTGGTAGGTCCCGCTTTGCTTGTTGCCCTCGACGTCGAGGAAGGCCGTGAAACGCCGCCGGTGCACCGGGTCGCGCATGACCGCCACCGCGAAGACCAGTCCGGCCAGCGCCACCGTCGGCAGGAGATACCGCCACTTGGCGCCCGCCAGGACCAAAACCACCATCCCCACGCCCAGGGTCAGCGCGGCCGCGCCGTAGTCGGGCTCCTTCATGATCGGGCCGACAAAGGCCAGGATGAGCGCGAGCGGATAGAGGAAGCCGAGCTTGAAGTTCCCCAGGCGGGTTTGCTGGAGCGCCAGGTAGTGGGCGAGGCAGAACACCATCCCGATCTTGGCGAACTCCGAAACCTGGAGGCGGACCGAGCCGTGGCCGAGCCAGCGCCGGCCCCCGCCTGCGCTGATGCCGATGTGCCGGTTCAGCACGAGCAGCAGCAGCAGCACGAGCCCGCCAGCCAGGCCCCAGGCGTAGCGGCGCAGGTAGTCCAGGTCGACCCGGCTGGCCAGCAGGCACAGCACGACCGCCCCGCACACCCCGATCACCTGCTTGCTCATGTAATAGTAAGGCCCCTCCTTCAGTTCGCCGCTGGCGCTATACAGGATCGTGAGCCCCAGGATGGTCAGGCCCACCGCGCAGACGACGATGACCGTGACGGGATTCGCCAGGAGCCGCACGCTGGGGGCTGTCGGAGGCCGGTCGCGGTCCATGGGGGCGTGCGGGATCAGTTCGCGGGCGCCGGGGTGGCGGCGGGGGCGGCGTCCGCGGAGCCGGAGATCTTGATGAGGGGCACATCCCCGCCCGCCGCCGGCGGCGCCCCCGCGTCCAGGTCCTGACCGGCCGGCGGGGGCGCCGGGCTGGCCGGCGCGGCCGCAGCCGGGGCCCCGGCCCCTCCGGACTTGGGCGTGCGCTTGGTCCCCGCCGTGCCGGCGCCGCGGATCTTGAGGGTCTGGCCGGGCCGGATCTTCGCCGGATCCGAGATATTGTTGGCGGTGGCCAGATCCGCGACGCGCACCCGGAACTTGCGGGCGATCGAGCCCAGCGTGTCATTGGCCCTCACGGTATAGGTGATCTCCGTCGACGCCTTCGCCGCGCCGGAAGGCGGCTGGGCGTTCGCGCCGGCGGCCGGGGCCGCGGGGGCGGCGGCCAGCGGGCCCGGGCCGGCCGGCGAGCTTGGCGCGGGGGCGGCCGGCGCCTTCGCTGGAATGATCAGCTTCTGGCCGAGCTTGAGCGCGGAGCCGGACTTCAGATTGTTCGCCGCCGCCAGCTCGGACACCTTCAAGTGGTTTTTCTTCGCGATCGTCCAGAGGCTGTCCCCATGGGCGACCGTGTAGGTTGTCGCCGGCACGACGTCGGGCGCCGGCTGGGTCTCGAGGGCGGAAGCCGCCGGCGTGTTGGGCCGGGTCGGACTGTAGAACGCGCCGCCGGCCGGGGGCGCCTCCGGGGCCGGCGCGGCCGAGATGGTCGGCACATCGCCGGCCGGGGCGGCGGCGGGCATCGCCACGGTGGGGGCCGGGTCCGGCTTGGGCGCCGCCGCGGCGGTGGCCGCGGCCGGTTTGCTGGTCGAACTGCAGGCGGGCACGCCCACGAGCAGGAGGCCCACGAGGAGGTGGAGGCCGACCACAATGCCGATAATCTTCAGAAGTTTCATGGGGGAATGTTGGTTTGGATCGCTGCGATTTTAAAACTATTTATTGTTCCAGCCGGGGAATGAACCTCTGGGACGCGGGTTAGGAGACTACCGCCGCCGGCGCGTCCAGGGATTCGCGCACCAGGCGCTCGAATTGGTCGCCCCGGTCCTCGTAGTTGCGGAACTGGTCGAAGCTGGAAAACGCCGGGCTCAGCAGGATTTGGTCGCCGGGGCGGGCCACCGCGGCGGCGCCGCGGACCGCGGCGGCCAGGCTGTCGCTGACGACGTGGTCGACGCCGGCCACCGCCAGGGCCGCGGCGAGGGCGTGCCGGGTCTCGCCGATCAGCCAGGCGCGGCGCACCCGGGGAGCGATGCGCCCGGCGAAGCCGGCCAGGTCCCCGCCCTTGCTCTTGCCGCCGGCGATCAGCAGGACCGGCGCCGGGAAGCGCGCCAGCGCCGCCTCGACGGCATGAAAGTTGGTCGCCTTCGAATCATTCCAATAGGTGACCCCGCCCCGCGCGGCCACCCGGGCCAGCCGGTGGCGGCCCAGCCGGAAGCTCGCCGCCGCGGCCGCGAGCGCCGCGGGTGCATATCCTTGTTCGCGCCACCAGGCCGCTCCCAGGAGGTAGTTTTCCCGCTGCGGATAGTCGGCGAAAACGGTGCCCGCCAGCGCCGGATCCGGGGCCTGGCCCTCGGTGTCCACCCATTGGCAGCGCCCGGGGACCGCGGCGGCGGACTGGACGGCGTAGCGGCGCACGGAGGAGCCGGCGAAGACCCGCTCCGAACGGGCGGCCAGGGAGGCCTTGGCCGCGAAATAGGCCGGCAGCGAGCGGTGGCGCTCCAGATGGTCCTCCGCGAAATTGGTCCAGAGCGCGGCCTCCGCCCGAAAATGCCGCAGGGACTCGGCCTGAAACGAGCTGACTTCGCAGACCGCGACCCACGAGGGGTCGCCCCCGCCCGCTTCGGCCGCCAGGGCGCTGAAGGCGCGGCCGATGTTGCCGGTGGCGCTGGCGCGCACCCCCTGGCGCCCCAGCGCATGGGTCAGGAACTCGGTCAGGGTCGTCTTGCCGTTGGTCCCGGTGATCGCCAGAATGCGGCCCCGCCAGGCGAGCGCGGCCAGGTCGAGCTCGGGCAGGCACTCGGCGCCGGCCGCCCGAGCGCGCGCCAGCCAGGGGTGATCCGGCGCGAATCCAGGAGAATAGATGACCAGCCGGTGGCGCGCGGCCGCCGCGGCCGTGAATTCCGCCCCCCGGGCGTCGTAGAGCGCGCTGGCCGCCCCGAACGCTCCGAGCAGCGCGCGCGCGCCCTCGCCGCTCACGCCCGCGCCGAGGATGGCGGCGGGGGCGGCGAGCAGGGGGGCGAGCGCGGCGGGCGGGACGAGCGGCATGGTCAGCGCAGCTTGAGGGTGCTGAGGCCGGCGAGGGCGAAGATGACGGAGATGATCCAAAAGCGCAGGACGACCTTGGTCTCGGGCCAGCCCAGGCGCTGGAAGTGGTGATGGACGGGGGCCATGAGGAAGAACCGCCGGCCCTCCCCGTAACGGCGCCGGCTGAACTTGAAGTAGCCGACCTGGATGATCACCGAGACGGCCTCGGCGACGAAGACGCCCCCGACGATCACCAGCGTCAGGGGCTGCTGGATCATGAAGGCCATCAGGCCGATCAGGCCGCCGAGCGCCAGCGAGCCGGTGTCGCCCATGAACACCTCGGCCGGGTAGGAATTGTACCAGAGAAAGGCCAGCCCCGCGCCGACCAGCGAACCGCACACCACGGTCAGCTCCTCGGCCTGCGGCACGTGGGGGATCAGGAGGTAGGCGGCGATCTTCGCGTTGCTCGACGCGTAGGCCATGATCCCGAAGACCAGCGCGACCGTGATCGTGCAGCCGATCGCCAGGCCGTCGAGGCCGTCGGTCAGGTTGATCGCGTTGGAGAAGCCGACCAGCCAGAAATAGATCAGCACGAACAGCGCCCAGATCGGCAGGCTGGCGATCACCGGATGCTTGATGAAGGGCACCCATAATTCGCCGATCTTGGCCGCGCTCACCGGATGCAGCTTGAGCATCGCGACCGCCGCGACGGTGGTGAGGGTCTGCCAGAGGATCTTTTCGCCCGAGGAGATGCCGCCCCGGTGCTTGCGCACGACCTTGAGGTAGTCGTCGCGAAACCCCACCGCCGTGAGGGCGGTGTAGACGAAAAGCGCGACGAAAACCCAGATGTTCGGCTCGGCCCACAGGAAGGCGCTCACGAACACGGACAGATAGATCAGCAGGCCGCCCATGGTGGGGGTGTTCTTCTTATCGAACCGCCGGGCCAGTTCGCCCGTGCGGTCATCGTCGTAGTGCTGGCCGAACTTCAGCTGCCGCAGCCGGCGGATCAGGCGCGGGGCGATCAGGAAGCCGATCAGCGCCGCGGTCCCCGCCGCCAGGATGGTCCGCACGGTGATGGCGTGGAAGACCCGCAGCGGGCCCCAATAATTCTGAAACTCGGACAGGTAGCTGAGCATGTCAGTGGGCCCCCTGCAGCGCCCCCGCGCCCGGGGCGAGAGTTTCCAGCCGGTAGCGCCGGCTGCCCTTGACGAAGACCGGCCCGGCGAAGCTCTCGACGAGGGAGGAGACCTCGGCGGCGCCGGCGGCGACCACCAGCTGGTCGGCGCGGGCGCCGGCCACGCGGGCGCCGGCCTGGATTTCCCCGGCCTGCTCGCCGATCAGGATCGCCAGATCCGCGGGCCCCAGCCGCAGGCTTTCTCCCAGCTCCCGGTGGTAGCGGCCGGAACCCTCTCCCAGCTCCTCCATGCAGCCCAGGACGAAAAGGCGGCCCGGCCCCGGCGGCGCGAGGTCGGCAAAGGCCCCGAGGGCATCGGCCATCGAAGCGGGGTTGGCGTTGTAGCAGTCGAGGTACACCAGCCGGCCGCCGTCGCGCCGGACCTGCCCGCGCAGCGGCGCGGGCGCCCAGCGGGCGAGCCGGGCGCGGATCTGGTCCGGGGAGATTCCCAGGCGGCGCGCCGCGCTCACGGCCAGGGCCGCGTTGCCGGCCATTCCGGCGCTGACCCGCCGCAGCGCGTAGGGCCCCGACCCGTCGCCGGCAAGTGTGAACCGGGTGGTCTCGCCTTGCTGCTGGACCGCGGCCGCCACGATCTGCGTCGGTCCGCTCAGGGCGCGAAACGCGGCAAAGTTCGCGCAGGACGGCGGAAACAGGGCGCAGCCGCCCGGCCGCACCCGCGCCGCGAGCACCGCCTTTTCCCGCGCCACGCCTTCCACGCCGCCAAGCGCCGCCAAATGCGCAGGCCCGACCAGGGTGACCAGCGCCAGATCCGGCTCGATCATGTCGGCAAGCGGCGCCATTTCGCCCGGCGCGCTGATCCCTGCCTCGATGACCGCAAAGCGATGCACGGACCGCTCCAGGCGCAGCAGGGTCAGGGGCACGCCCAGGTGATTGTTGAGGTTGCCCTCGGTCGCCAGGACCGGGGAGGCGGCCGCGCCGGACTCGGCGCCGAGCAGCAGCGCCAGCAGTTCCTTGGTCGAAGTCTTGCCGGCGCTGCCGGTGATCCCGACCACCGGGCCGGCGAAGGCCCGGCGGTGGGCGCGGGCGATCGCCTGCAGGGCGGACAGGGGGTCGGCGACGACCAATTGGGGCAGGTCCACGCCGGCGCGGGGGGCCGAGACCAGGGCGGCCGGGGCGCCGGCCGCCGCCGCAGCGGCCAGGAAATCGTGCCCGTCGCGCCGCTCGGTCCGCACCGCGACGAAGACCTGGCCCGGGCGCAGGGTCCGCGAGTCCGCGGTGAAGCCGGTGAGCGGCGAGCGCGGCGGGGAAGTCCAGCGGCCGCCGGCCGCTCCGGTCAGAAAATGCGGCTCGAATTCGGGCATCGGTGGTCGCGCGCGCCCTACCCGCGCACCTCCCGCAGCTGTTTGATCCCGATCAGTTCCCGCACGACCTGTCGATCGTCGAAGGGGATCACGGTGTCGGCGAATTCCTGGTAGCTCTCGTGGCCCTTGCCGGCCACCAGCAGGCAGTCTCCCGGCCGGGCGCCGTCGAGGGCGAGGCTCAGCGCCCGGCGGCGGTCCTCGATCCAGGCGATCTTCTCCGGCGCCTGCACGCCGCCCCGCATGTCGCCGAAGATCCGCGCCAGGTCCTCGCTGCGCGGGTTGTCGGCAGTGGCGAAGGCGAAATCGGCGAACTCCTGGACCGCGCGCACCATGAGGGGCCGCTTGGTCCGGTCGCGGTTGCCGCCGCAGCCGAAGACCACGAGCAGCCGGCCCGGCGTGATCGGCCGGAGCATGCCCAAGGCGTTGCGCAGCGCGTCGTCGGTGTGGGCGTAGTCGACAAAGACGTTGAACGGCTGGCCCTCGTCGATGCGCTCCATCCGGCCCGGCACGCCCGGGAAGGCGCGCAGGCGGGCGAGCAGCGCCGCCGGGTCGCGGCCCAGGGCCCAGGCGGTGGCCACGGCCGCGAGCACGTTGCTCACATTGTAGCGGCCGACCAGCGGGGATTCGGCGGCGAGCTCCCCGGCCCCCTCCGGCCAGTGCAGGCGGAAGGTGGTGCGGTCCGGATGCAGCCCGAGGGCGCTTGCCCGCACCAGGGCCCGCGGATCCTCGCCGTAGGTCACGACCCGGACCGCGGGGGCCTCGCGGCCGAGGCGCCGGATCAGGTTCTCCCCGTAGGGATCGTCGAGGTTGATGACCGCGATGGGCGGCGGCGGTCCGGAACCGCCGGTGAACAGGCGAGCCTTGACCGCGAAGTAGTCGTCGAGCGTGCCGTGGTAGTCGAGGTGGTCGCGGGTGAGGTTGGTGAAGACGGCGGCCCCGAACTGCAGGCCGAGGATACGCTGCTGGTCGATCCCGTGGGAGCTGACCTCCATCACCGCCTGCCGGCAGCCCGCGTCGCGCATCTGCGCCATCATTCCGTAGAGATCCAGGGATTCGGGCGTGGTCCGGTACGATGGCACGGTCCGCGCCCCGAGGTCGTAGTTGATCGTGCCGATCAGGCCGACCTTCTGCTCGCCGTTCAGGAAATGCTTGAGCAGGTGGGTGACGGTCGTCTTGCCGTTGGTCCCCGTGACGCCGATCACCGTCAGGTCGCGGTCCGGGAAGCGGTAATACCGCTGGGCGATCCGCGCCAGCGCCGCGCGCGGGTCGGCCACCTGCACGAACGCGATCTTGGCCGGCGGAAAGGCCGGCAGGTGGGCCCCGACCACCGCGGCCGCCCCCCGGCTCACCGCCTCGTCGATGAACTGCGCCCCGTCGGTCCGGCGCCCTCCCAGGGCGAAGAAGACATTGCCCGGCACGACGCGGCGGCTGTCCAGGGCCAGGCCCGTGATCGGGCAGTCCAGGTTTCCCTTGCTAGCGATCAGATCGCCGGGCAGGAGGCAGTCGGAAAGTTTAATGGCGGTTTGGAACATGCGTTGGCAGGCCGAGATCTCGCGGCGGGAGCGGCGCACCGTGGTCCGCTGGAGGGCGTGGATGAGCGCGAAATTCTGGGTCAGGTAGCCGATCACCTGCGGCCTCCTTCCAAGGCCAGCGACTGAACAGCAACGTTCTGCACTCCGGTCCGAATGTCCAGGTACGGAATGAGTTTGAGCGCGAGGTCCTTGAAGTAGGGAGCGGCGACCAGGGCGCCGACCGCGCCCCCCGGGGGGGTGTGCGCGTCCGGGTCGTCGACCACCACCGCGATCTCGACCTGCGGATTGCTCGCCGGAAAGAAGCCGACGAAGGACAGGACGTGGTGGGAGGTCGAGTAGGTGCGCACCACCTTGCCCGAGGCCAGGGTCGCCGGCACGACCTTCTGGGCGGTGCCGGTCTTCCCGGCCACCTCGTAGCCCGGGATCTCGGCCAGCTTCGCCGTGCCCTCGGAGCTCGCCACCCCCTCCAGCAGCCGCGCCATGGTCCGGGCGGTGGCCGCGGAGATGACCCGCCGCACCACCACCGGACCGTAGGCGTAAACCGGGTTGCCCGCCGCGTCGTTGATCCGGCTGATGATCTGCGGCCGCAGCAGCAGGCCCCCGCTGGCGATCACTCCCATCGCCTGCTGCATCTGGATCAAGGTCGCCGAAACGGCCCCCTGGCCCATCGGCAGGCGGGTGATCGTCAGGCCGTCCCACTTGTCGAGGGGCACCAGAGTGCCGGCAATCTCGCCGCCGATCGGAAAGCCGGTCCGCTGGCCAAACCCGAAGGAGCGAGCATAGTCGTAGAAGCGCTGGTCGCCCATGCGCATGGCCAATTGGGCGGCCCCCCGATTGGAGGACTTGGCGATGATCTGCGCGACGCTCAGGTACCCAAAATGGTCCCCGACGTTCTCGCGTGGCAGGCCCCGGACCTTGCCCTGGTATTCGATCTTCTCCAGGCTGCAGTCAAACCGCGTCTCGGCCGTCACCAGGCCCTGGTCCAGGGCGGCGGACGCCGCGACAATCTTGAACACCGATCCGGGCTCGTACTGGGAGTCCACCGCCGTGTTGCGCATCCAAGCCTGCTCGTCCTTGGCCAGCTTGTTGTAGCTGTTGAGGTCAAAGGTCGGGTAGTTGCCCAGGGCGAGGATGAAGCCCGTCCGCGGATCGCTGACGATGATCGAGGCCTTGAGCGGCTGATACCGCTTCGCGATCGCCTCGAGCTCCTGCTCGACCAGGGTCTGGATGGCGGCGTCGACCGAGAGGACGACATTGTAGCCGTCGGACCGCGGCACCTCCCGGGAGCGGAACTGCGCGAGTTCCTTGCGGTGGCCGTCCTTTTCGGATTCGACCCACCCGTCCTCCCCGCGCAGGTAGATGTTCAGGTAGGACTCGAGGCCGCAGACGGGATTTTGCTCCTTGTCGACGTAGCCGACCAGGTGCGCCGCGAGCTCATGGTGGGGATAGGCGCGCCGGTACACCCGCGTTCCGTAGACACCCTCGATCCCCAGCCGGGTCACTTCCGCGTAATCCGACTCGCTGATCTCGTCGCACAGCTTCACCCACTCGACGGGCCGGCTTTCGGCGGCCGCCGCTCCCGGGCGGGCGCCCGCGGCGCCGCCGGCCGGGCGGGTCTTGGTGGTCAAAAGCCGCGTCAGTTCGGCGAGCGGCATGCCGGCCAGCTCCGCCAGCCGGGGCCACTTGGGCGCGTCGGCCGGCCGCAGCGCGGAAGGATCGGCCTGCAGCACGATCATCGACCGGCTGGTGGCCAGGATGCTCCCCTTCCGGTCGAAGATGTTGCCGCGGATCGCCGGCTCGTCGATCACTTCGTGGCGCACCTGCTCGATGTGGCTCAGGAGCTCCTTGCGATCCAGGACGTGCAGCCAGACCAGCCGCGCGCCCAGGCCGCCGAAGGCCAGCAGCATGCCGCCGGCCAGCACGAAGATCCGACTGTTGGAGGCGAAGCCCCGGGACATGAGGATCAGGGCCGGACCACCCCGCGGAGCGAAACCGGCGCCGGCGAACCGCCCACGCCCAAATCAGTGAACAGCTCGCGGTTGTGCTTCCGGGCCATCCAGGCGACCGGGTCCTCATCCACATCGTGCTTGTTGTCCTGCGAGGGCGGCACGAGCCCCAGCTTCCAGCGGGTGTTGCGCTCCAGCAGGACGCTCACGTCCTGCTCCTCGGCGATCTCGGTGGTGAGCTGCTCGGATTTGCGTTCGCAGTCCTGGATGCTGGCCTCGATCTCCTTGTTCGCCTTGGCGACCAGGGCGATCTCATGCTGCATCCAGACCGTGCCGACGCCGATCGTACCGCCAAAGCCGATCGCGACCAGGGTGTAAATCAGCAGGTGGTTGGCGAAGGCGGAACGGGCGGAGGTATTCATGGGGTGGGCGGAGTCAGAGTTTGCGCAAGGCCCGCAGTTTCGCGGACCGGCTGCGGGGGTTGGCGGCAAGTTCGAAGGGGCCCGGCTGCACCGGTCGGCCGGTAAGGGGTTCGGCCAGGCGCGTGCGCAGGTCCTGGGGCGTCGCGTCGTCCGCGCTCTCCGCCTGGCCGCACCAGCGCCGAAAGGCCCGTTTGACCGGGCGATCCTCCAGCGAGTGAAAGCTGATCACCGCGAGGACGCCGCCGGGCTTGAGGCGGGCGAAGGCCGCGGGCAGGGCGCGCTCCAGGGCGCCGAGCTCGTCGTTGACCGCGATGCGGATCCCCTGAAAAGCGCGCGTCGCCGGGTGGATTTTGGAGGCCCGGCGCACCGCCGCCGGGATCGCCCCGGCGACCAGGTCGGCGAGGGACTGGGTGCGCGCAAGCGCCCCGGTTCCCCGCGCGGCCAGGATCGCCCGGACGACGCGGCTCCACTGGCGCTCTTCGCCGAAATCGCGGATGGCGCGCGCCAGCATCTCGGCCGTGGCGGTTTCCAGCCACTGGCTGGCCGGAACCCCCGTGCGCGGGTCCATCCGCATGTCGGCCGGCGCATCGGCCCGGAACGAGAAGCCCCGGTCGGTCTGGTCGAATTGGAAGGAGGAAACGCCCAGGTCGAACAGGATGCCCTCGAACGCCGACGCCGGCAGCTCGTCCAGCCGGCCAAAGTCGCGGTCGAAGAACCGGAAGCGCTCGGGGTACTCCGCGCCGAGCTCCTCCGCTCTCGCCGCGGCCGCCGGATCGCGGTCCAGCGCGGTCAGCCGCACCCCGGGCGCGGCGGCCAGGATCGCCCGGGCATGCCCGCCGCCGCCGAAGGTCGCGTCGAGATAGGAGCCGCCGGCCCGGGGCGCCAGGAATTCCAGCGCCTCGCGCAAGAGGACGGGCTGGTGGCCGGACGTCATGATCGGGCCGGAAACCTCAAGCAGGGCCGCGGGCATGGGGAGCCTTCGGAGTGCGGACCGGCCGCTTGGCCGGGACGGCGCGAAGCGTCAGCGCCTCCCGCAGCCGGCGATTGACCGAAGTGGTGAAGGCCAGGCCCTGCTCGGCGTCGATCCAGGCGGCCGGTTGGATCGCCTGGGACGCGCGCGCGGCGGTGCGGATCGGGGGCGCCTTTTTGGGCGCGGTCTTGGCGGCTCGGCGCATGATTCAGATCCCGAGCCGGCGCATGATGTCGCCAAAGTTGTCCCCCGCCGTGCGGTGCTCCACTTTCTCCCAGCGCGCGGGGGCGTACAGGTTGAACTTGGTCAGCGACCCCACCAAGACCGCGTCTTTGGCGATGCCGGCCTGCTTCAGGAGTTCGGCGCTGAGGCCCACCCTGCCCTGCTTGTCGAACGAGAAGGATTGGGTCTGGGAAAAGAAGCGCGCCGCGAAATCCTGCGCGGGGCCGTCGCTCAAAGCCATTTGGGCGATCTTCGCTTGCAGCTTCTCGACTTCCGCCGGCGGCAGCACCGCCACATATCCGTCCGGATGGGGGGTTGCCAGAAACACGTCCGCTTCCCCATGCGCACCCCGCCAGGCTGACGGAATCGTCAGACGTCCCTTATCATCAAGGGTATGCCGGAAAAGACCGGTGTAAAAGGCTTTGCCTGGTTGGGCCATGAAATGAGGAGTTCCCCCACAACGACCCATTTCAACCCATTTTCACCCACAACGGTCAAGCTAAGAACCACTAAAATAGGTTAAAACTTACTCACCGCTTCTTCACAAAATCGGTCTGGACACGGCAAGGCTAGCGGTCGTTTCCAGGACACAGGCCGCTTGGGGACAAAATGACCCAAATCTACTCTAGAGCCGCTTTGCCACTCCGAGCTAAAGCAAGAATCGGATTCGGTTCGCCCGTAGGCAGTCGGCCGCAGGGAACAGGCCGCCGAAAATGGGCACGACCGGTTGCCGACGCCGCTGGCATTCATCGCCAAGCCGACCAAACGGGCCCGACCGGGAAAACGACGCCGGCCTCGAACGCTCCTGCCGGGCCAGCACCGCTAGGATATCCTGCGGCTTTCGCTTGCCCGCTCCCAGCGCGCGAGGAAAGCCCGGACTTCGGGAAAGGTGCGGAAGCACAGGGTGAGGGCCGCCCGCAGGTCCGCCTGTTCGGCGGCCGGACCCGGCCCGGCGGCTGGCGCCGCGGCATGGGGCGGGCCGGCCTGGGGACACCCGATGCCGGCCCGCCCGTCGCGCCGCAGCGCGCCCGCCGCCGCCACGACGGCGGGTGTTTGTCGATCGGCAAATTCAAGCTCGGCGGGCATGGCAGGAACTGGCTCCCACCCCTAGCCGGTGACCGGCGGCCGCTCCGGGGCGCCGGCCGGCGGGCCGCCGTTGCCCCAACCGGGCAGCGCGCGCACCTTGGCCGCCAGAAAACGCTGGGCCTCGCCGAGCGTCCCCAGCGCCTGCAGTTCGTCGGTCGCAATGGAAAGCTGCAGCACCTCCTCGAGCAACAGCACGATCTCCAGCCAGGTCAGCGAGTCGATCGCCAGGTCTTCGGCCAGCCGCAGCCGGTCGGCCGGCTCCTTGAGTTTGCCGCGCTGCTCCGGCGCGACGAACCGCTCGATCACCCCGACGACGATCACGGGCAGGCGCCGCACGTCGCCGGTGCGCCGAAACTGATAGGCGGCGTAATAGGTGCAGGGCGAGCAGCGCTTCAGCGCCGCGCGCAGTTGCGCGTCGGCCTCCGGGCTCAGCTCCCGGTTCGCCGCGGAACCGGGGAGCGGGTTGGTTTCAAGATCGGTGCGGCCGGCGGGAATCATGGGCGGTGCATGCTGCTACCCCTGATGACAACACACGCCGCGAAAACCGCTAGCGGCGCGCGCGGCTAAAAGCTCGCCGTGAGCGACAACGAGTAGGTTCGGCCGCGCCAGTCGCCATACGGCTCCACGCCGGCGCCGGACGGCTCGAGGCCGTAATAGGGATAGCTCCAGCCAAAGATGTTGTTGACCCGCAGCTGCGCCTTCAGGCCGAAGTGTTCGCTCTTCCACGGCAGCCAGCGCGCGGCGTCCGCCTGCACATAGGAGTCGAACTGCCAGTACCGGCCGATTTGGTCGCTGCCCTGGAAGGGCCATTCGTCGGCGGGCAGGATGCGCGAATCGAAGTAATGCCCGTCCAGGCCGACGCCGTAGCGGCGGTTGGACCAGCTCGCGCCAAAGTTCGCGCGCAGCCGCAGCAGATCCGGCGCCGAGCCGTCGGGATCGCGCAGCTCGTCCGTCAGCGGGGAGTCGGGCAGGATCTGCCGGTCGTAGCTCAGGAAATACACCATCCGCGCGTACATTTCCAGGGTCCCGCCGGCGCACTGGTTCCAGTCATAGTCGAAGGTCGCGTTCAGGTTCTGCGAGCGCCGCAGGTCGATGTTGACCGCGCCCGTCTCGATGAAGGTCACCGGCCCGACGGCATGCGGGTCGCCCGGCGCCAGCGGCGCCCGGATGACCCGCCCGGGCAGGAGCGGCTCCAGATCGAGCACCTCCTGGGGGTTCAGGTAGGCCTCCTCGTCGTGCTTGATCGTATCCACAAAGTCGAGCGTCAGGCGCAGCCGGCGGACGCTGCCGCGCTCGAAAAGCAAGCCGACCGACTGCGTGACCGCCTCCTCCGCGTGCAGCACCGGGTTGAGCTGGTTGGCCGAGGCGATCGCGTAGGTTTGGTTCCGCACCGGATCGTCGATCGTGATCGGCGTCGCCGTGGTGTCGCCGGCCGGCAGGCCCGCGCCGGCGCTCTCCTGGCTTAGCGAGGGGGTCGGAAACCGGTTGGAGGTCGTCACGCTGCCGCGCAAGGAGACGCCCCCGGGGCCGTCGAGCTTCAGGGCCAGCGTCGGGGCGACGTTGGTTTCGCTCGATTCGGCTCCGGCGTCGTAGCGGACGGCCAGGTCGGCGTCGGCATGGTGCAGCCACCAGGGCAGCCGGGCCACGGGCAGGGCCGGCGCCTGCAGCTCGCCAAAGAGGCTGTACTCCTGCAGAATCCGGCCGGTGAACGTGTCCGGCGGGCCGACGGAGGCGCCGTCACCGTAGACCAGCGGCTCGGAGAGGTTGCCGAATTGGTCGCGGCGGTAATCGGCGCCGAGGTTCAGGGTGCCCGGACCGGTCGGCAGCGCGAGGGCCTGGTTGGTCGCGCGCGCCGCCAGATCCAGCGTGCGGTAGTCGCCCAGGGTCACAAAGTCTCCCCGGCCGCCCTCGTAAATCAGCACCTGGTCGTAGAATTGGGCCGGCGGGCCGAAGACCTGGGTGTCGCGCAGCGGATTGTAGATCCCCTGGTCGACCAGCTGCTGCCAGGCCACCGGATCGGCCCCGGCCACGGCGCGGTACTGCGCCAGGTCGGCCGAGTATTGGCCATCGAGCGTCACCTTCCACGAGTCCGGCAGCTTGCAGACCAGGCCGAGCACCGCGGAGGCGAACTGCAGCTGCGCCTGGTTGTAGCCGGCGCCCAGCTGCGGGGTGGTTTCGTTGAGGGAGACCGCGGCCTCCTGGCCGAAGGGGTTGAACGGCGAGGTGGCGCCCAGCGTGAGATTGCCCGTCACCACGGAATAGCCGGGGTTGATCACCGTCCGGGCGTAGGTGCCGTCCACGCCGACCTGGAGCCAGGGGGCGGCATCCCAGTCGGCCGAGGCGAAGAAGACCGACCGCCGCTCCCGCTCCCCATAGGCGTAGCCCAGGCTGTCGGTCGAGGTCGACAGGCCCCCATAGCTCGAATAAAAGGCCAGATCGCGCTCCCCCTGCCGGCCCGCGAAGGCGGCCAGGCCCCCGGTCCCGTCGGCCCCGGGGGCCACGGAGGTGACGGGCGAGGTGCCGGGCCCGAAAAGCGGCGGCAGGATTGCGCTCACCGGGTCGGCGAGGCTGGAAACATTCGGCGTGGCGCCGTCGACTCCCGCGCCCAAGGCCGGCGGCGGCCCGCGGTTGGCCTGGTGATAGCCGAGCTCCTGCTCCGTCGGCGGCAGCGAATCGGTGAAGCTGGCGTCGAGGCGCAGATGCACCTTGCCCTGGGCCAGGGACTGGAGGTTGAGCATCGACAAGGATGTCTGCGGAGCGTCGAAGCGGCGCAGGGCGTTGGTGTAGGTCGTGGTCACCTCCGTCGTGTTCTTTTCGGCGTCCGCGCGCAGGACGATGTTGATCACCCCGCCGATCGGGTTGCCGTTGTAGAGCGCCGAGGCGGACAGCGGCAGGACCTCGATGCGTTCCACCAGGCTCACCGGGATCAGGTCGACGTCCGGGGCGGCGGTCCAGGGCGCGACCCCGCCGGTCAGAATGTCGGGCAGGCGCCGGCCGTTCACGAGGATCACGGTCTCGTCGTTGCCATAGCCCCGCAGGTTGAGGTTCGAGCTCCCGGAAAACAGGCCGCTGGAATTGCCGGAGCCCAAGTCCTGGGTGTCCGCCTCGCTGTCGAGCAATTCGCGCTGGAGGAACTCGTCCAGGTTCACCGTGCCGCCGCGGATGATCTGGTCCCGCGTGTACACCTCGTACTCGAGCGCATCGTCCGGCGTGCGCGGCAGGTCGAGATTGCCGCCCGCGGTCCGGTTCGCGGACCCGGACTGGCCGGCGCCCGGGCGGCCGACCTGATCGGACTGGCCCTCGACCACCACCGCCTCGAGCCGGATCAGATCGTTGGCGGTCTGGAGCATTTGCGGCGGCAGCGTGGCCACGCGGCGGGCCTCCACCGTCGTCTCCGGCAGCTGCAGGGGATCGAAGCCTGCCCCCGTGGCGACCAGCCGGTACACGCCCGGCGCGAGCGCCGCAAAGCTGAAGTCGCCGTTGTCGTCGGTGCGCGCCGTCTGCCCGGTTTCGACAATCGCGACCCGGATGCCGCGCGCGCCGACCCGATCCGGCGCCAGCAGCCGGCCCGTGATCGCGCCGGCCGGCGTGACCACGAATTTTCCCGCCTCGGTGGCGCGCGCGGCAAAACCGGTGCCCCGCAGAAGCTGCGCCAGCGCCGCGGCTGGCTCCAGCCGGCCCTGCAGGGCGTTCGCCCGGGCGCCCGCGAGTTCATCGAAGGGGAAAAGCACGTCGGCGTTGGCCTGCCGGGAGAAGGCCAGCAGCGCGTCGGCCGCCGACTCGGCGGGGATCCGAAAATCCACCCCGGCCGCGCCGGCGCGGGGCGGCACCAGCAGGGCCGAGCAGAGGAAGAGCAGCCGGGTCCGGCCCGAGCGCCGGCCCCACCGGCCGGCCAGAATCCACCCAGCGGTTTGAATCAGAAAGTCAGCCGCCCGTCCCTGCGCGCACATGCGCTTTACGGTTTACCCCCCAGGCTCACCCGCACTGAGCCGTCGGGCTCGGTCTGCATCCGCAGTTGGACGCCGTGGCCGGAGCCGACGCCCTGCAGGAAACCCTCGAGATCATCGAGACTGTACCGGCCTCCGATGCTCAGTCCGGCGGCGCCCGAGTCCACCGAGATCGTAAGCCCGTGGTAACGGGCGAAAGGGGCGAGGGCATCCTGCAGCGCGGCGCCGTGGAAGACGATCCGACCCTGCCGCCAGGCCAGAGTGTCGGCCAGGTCATCGCCGGACAGGCTCTGCTTGGACACGCGGTCGCCCCGGGCGGAGAGGCGGTCGCCCGGGCCCAGCACCCAGGGGGCGGAGGGGCCGCTGCCCTCCGGATCCCCCGGGCGGACCAGGACCCGGCCGTCCACCACCGTGACGTCGAGGTCCGAGTCCGTGTCGGACTTCACATCAAAGGTCGTGCCGGTCACCCGCACCGAACCGGCCGGCGTGGCGACGGTGAAGGGACGGCTGGGGTCCTTGCTGACGTTGAAGAAGGCCTCCCCCTGCGCCAAGCGCACTCGCCGCTCCGTCCGCCCGAGCTCGACCTCCAGCCGGGTGCGGGCGTTCAGCTCGACCCGGGTGCCGTCGCCGAGGGTGAAGGATTGCCGCTGGCCCGCGGGGGCCGCGAAGGTGAGCGCGCGCGCGGAGGGCCGGCCCAGCCAGAGGCCGATCGCCAGACCGGCGGCCGCCGCCAGGGCGAGCGGCGCGATCCACCGGGGGCGGTGCGGCCGGCCGGATCGTTCGTCCGGAGTCTGGGCGGCGCCCTGCAGGGCCGGGATCTGCGCCTCCAACTCAGCCGAGAGCCGGCAGTAACTGGACAGCAAGGCGCGGTGCGCCGGGGCCTCGGCCAGCCAGGATTCGAGCGCGCGGCGGTCAGCCGCGGTCAACTCCGAGCCATCGAGCCGGGCCGCCCACAGCGCCGCCTGTTCGTCGGCGGCCGATTCGAAGGGATGCGCCGGGGAGTTCATGGCTGCGCCTCCTGGTCCGGGGCGGGAACGGCCGGCCCGGCCGCGGAGGCCGCCGGGGGGTTCAAGGCCGCGCGCAGCAGGCGCAGGGCGCGGGCATGCTGCTTTTCGACCGTGCTGACCGCGATGCCGAGGCGCGCGGCGATCTCACGATGGGAGAGCTGGTCGATCTTGCGCAGCAGCAAGACCGCCCGGCAGCCTTCGGGCAGCTGCGCGATGGCGGCCTCCAATTGCGCCAGCTCCTGGCGGGCCATCACCTGCTGGGCGACGCCGGGCCCAGCGGCGGCGGCCAGGTCGGTGTTCAGCGGCTCCCGCGAAAACGGTGAAATGCCGCGGCGCTTCAGCCGGTTGATCGCCAGGCGCCGGGCGGTGACATAGAGCAAAGCTTCCGGCCGCTCCGCGGCGGGCTTGCCGTCGGCCGGGTAGATTCGCAGGTAGGCATCGTGGGCCACGTCCTGAGCCTCGGCGCTGTTGCCCAGGAGCCGCGCGAGGTAGCGGCGCAGCGGCTGGACCGTCGCGCGATAAAGGGCGCCGAAATCCCTGCCGCTAGGAGGATCCTCAGGCATGGCATCGCAGGCCGCGCCGGCGGCCGTCCCGACCGGAGCGACAAAGCCGGGCTGCGGCAATGATGGGTTGAATTTCACGCGTCGCCATCATGACAACGGACCCTGCCAGATCCGCTAGCGCGGCGCGAAGAAAATCGCCAGGGAGCTGGCGCTCGGCAGCTCCGGCCGGGGCCGCGGGTCAGCCGGCGCGCCCGCCCGCTCGGGAATCCTGAAAGTCGTCCCTGGGCAGGTGCTTGAATAGCAGTGCAATTTACAAATTTTGGTGTTTAAACCGGTCGTGCGGAAACGAAACCCTCAAGTCAACGCCGTGGTCACGCCGATCGTCATGGAGCAGTTGTTGCGCCGGGCGGCGGCTTTGGGCGCGACAAAAAGTGAGTATGCTTCGCTGGTGATCCGTTTTTGGGTGGCGCAAGGCTGCCCTCCGGTAAACGAACGCGAGCAGCTCCTGCTCGCCTCGGCCGCGAGCCCGAGCCCCCCGGCGTCCGGTCCGGCGGCCATTGGCAAGTAGCTAGGTTTCATCGCGATCGCGATTCGATTCCCATCGGCTGCGACCCGCGGCCCGGGAGCGATGCCCGCGAGCTCGACGGCGTCGGCAACACCCGATTTGCACCCTTTAATCCTGGACGGCTGCTGGGCGTGAGGAACTTGTGAATAAGATGAGAACCGGCTGTTGATCTTCGTTCTCTGGGTCAGTCGGGCTAGCGAGTTAGGACCTGGCTCCCATTAAGCATGGAACGGTGTTTGGATGGCTTCGGTCCATAGCCCGTGCCTAGGGCACTCACCCCACCACCAACACCTATGAAATCCAAGCTGCTTTTCACCCTTTCGGGACTCCTTTCGTCCGTTGCGAGTGCGCAGGCGGATTTCGTCCATGCGGCGCCGCAGGCGGAAATGGATTTTCTGTCGGCCGTCCGGCAGGTTGAGTCCGGCGACCGGTACGACTGCCCGCCCGGGCGGGCCGGAGAACTGGGGGCCTACCAGTTCAGGCGCGAGGTCTGGTCCCGCTACACCGAGGCGTCCTTCGCGCAGGCGCAGACACCGGTCGCCGACGAGGTGGCGGCGCGGCATTACGCCTGGATCGCCGGCCAGCTCGAAGCCCGCGGCCTCGCGGTCAGTCCCTGGAACCTGGCGGTGGCCTGGAACAGCGGCCTCGGGACCCTGGCGAATCGCCGGATCCCGAGAGCCACCCGCGACTACGCGGACCGGGTCGCGAACCTGGTGCAGGACGCGGCGAATTTGCGCCGCTCGCTGACGCCCGCATTCCACATCGCGCTGGCGAGCGCCAACTGACGGCGCGCGGGCGGGAAACTCGGCCGGCCGGGCCGCGAGGCGCGCGATCGGTTTGCATTTCGGGGCGATCCGCCTATCTAGACGGAGCCCGTCTGCATGCCCACCTTCGCCCGACCCGCCGCCGCTCTCGCGACCCTCGCCCTGCTTGCCGGGTGCGCCAAGCCGCCCAGCGGCCCGCCCCCGGCCACGGAAGTGGAAGTAGCGCCGGTGACCCAGCGAGACGTGCCGGTGACCGGCGAATGGGTGGCGAGCCTGGCGGGCTTTGTCGACGCCCAGATCCGCGCCCAGGTGACCGGCACCCTGGTGCGCCAGGACTACAAGGAAGGTTCGGTGGTCCACGCCGGCGACCTCCTCTTTGAGATTGATCCCCGCCCCTTTCAGGCCCTGCTCGCCCAGGCCCAGGCGCAGCTGGGGCAGGCCCAGGCGCAGCAGGAGAAAACCCGGCTCGACGTGAAGCGCTTCCGCCCGCTGGCGGCCGAACAGGCGATCAGCCAGGAGGAGCTCGACGACGCCGTGCAGGCCGACCGCGCGGCGGCGGCGGCGGTCGCCGCGGCCGCGGCCGCCGTGCAGCAGGCGCAGCTCAACCTTGATTTCGCCCGCGTCGTCTCGCCGGTGACGGGGGTCGCCGGCTTCATCCAGGCGCAGATCGGCGACCTGGTCGGCCCCGGCACGGGCGTCCTCACCACCGTCTCGACCGTCGATCCGATCAAGGTGTATTTTCCGATCAGCGAGCAGGCCTACCTGGATTTCAGCCGCTCCGCCCCGGCCGGGGGCGGCATCCCGGCGGACCTGCCGCTTGCGCTGATCCTCTCGGACGGCCGGACCTATCGGTATCCAGGCAAATTATACGCGACCGACCGCCAGATCGACCCGGGCACCGGCGCGCTCCGCCTCGCCGCGCTCTTTCCGAACCCGGCCGGCCTCCTGCGCCCCGGCCAGTACGGCCGGGTGCGCGCCGTCGTGCGGGTCGAGAAAGGGGCGCTCTTGGTGCCCCAGCGCGCCCTGACCGAGCTGCAGGGCGGCTACCAGGTCGCGCTGGTCGACGCGCAGAACCAGGTGCATCTGCGGACCGTCACCCCGGGACCCCAAGTGGGCTCCAGCGCAGTGATCGAGAGCGGCCTGGAGCCCGGCGACCGCGTCGTGGCGGAGGGCCTCCAGAAAGTGCGGGACGGCCTGGTGGTCGTGCCGCGGCCCTTCGCGGGCGAGTAGGACCCGGCGAATCTACCTCCCCGCCTTGTCGCGCTTCTTCATCAACCGGCCGATTGTCGCGATCGTCATTTCGATCCTGACCGTGATCGTGGGCTTGGTCTCGCTGCTCGGCCTGCCGGTCGCCCAGTACCCGAAGATCGTGCCGCCGGAAGGCCGCATCACCACGACCTATGTGGGCGCGGACGCGCAGACCGTGGAGCAGTCGGTGGCGACCCCGATCGAGCAGCAGATGAGCGGGGTCGACAACCTGAACTACATGTATTCGATCAACGGGAGCGACGGCTCGCTGCGCCTGACGACCGATTTCGACGTCGCCACCGACCCGAACACCGACCTGATCCTCTCGCAGATGCGGGTGACCCAGGCCAATCCGCAGCTGCCGGCGGACGTCGCCCAGTACGGGGTGACGGTGCAGAAAGCGCTCTCGGCGCCGCTCCTGCTCTTTGCGCTGTATTCGCCCCGCGACACCTACGACAGCACCTTCCTCGCCAATTACGCCTACATCAACCTCAACGATGCGCTGACCCGCGTGCCGGGCATCGCCAGCGTCACCGTGTTCGGCGCGGGCCAGTATGCGCTGCGCTATTGGGTGAAGCCCGACCAGCTGGCCAAGCTCAACATCACGGTCGGCGAGGTGATCCAGGCGATCCAGGCGCAGAACACCGTCAATCCCACCGGCCAGATCGGCGCCGAGCCCGCGCCGGCGGGGCAGGAATTCACCTACTCGGTCCGGGCGCAGGGCCGCCTCACCTCCCCGGAGGAATTCGGCCGGATCGTGGTGCGCGAGAACCCCGACGGCTCGGCCGTGCATCTGCAGGACGTCGCCCGGGTCGAACTCGGCGCCCAGGTTTACAACGTGATGGGGCGGTTGAACGGCAAGCCCGCGGCGATCGTCGCCGTCTACCAGCTGCCGGGTTCCAACGCGCTCGACGCGGCGCAGGGTGCCAAGCAGGCGATGGCCCAGCTCAAAGCGCGCTTCCCGGCCGACCTCGACTACATCGTCGCGCTCGACACGACGCTCGCCGTCTCCGAGGGCGTGCGCGAGATCTCCTCGACCCTCTGGCAGGCGCTGCTCCTGGTCGTGCTCGTCGTCTTCCTTTTCCTCCAGGGCTGGCGGGCCACCCTGATCCCGCTCCTGGCCGTGCCGGTGTCGCTGATCGGCACCTTCGCCGTCTTCCCGCTGTTCGGTTTTTCCATCAACACGCTCTCGCTCTTCGGGCTGGTCCTGGCAATCGGCCTGGTCGTCGACGACGCCATCGTCGTCGTCGAGGCGGTCGAGCACCATATCGAGGAGGGCCTCTCGCCCCACGAAGCCACGCTCCGGGCGATGCACGAGGTCTCCGGGCCGGTGGTCGCCATCGCGATCATCCTGGCGGCCGTGTTCATTCCGACCGCCTTCATCCCCGGCATCACCGGCCGGCTCTACCAGCAGTTCGCCCTGACGATCGCGATCTCGGTGATCATCTCGGCCTTCAACGCCCTCTCGCTCAGCCCCGCCCTCTGCGCGATGCTGCTGCGGCCGCGGCGGCCGGCGACCGGCCCGCTGGGCCGGTTCTTCGCCTGGTTCAACCGGGGGTTTGCCCGGGCGACCGCCGGGTACGTGGGCACCTCGCGCGCCCTGATCCACAAGAGCTTCGTCGGCGTCGCGATCCTGGCCGCCTTCGCCGTCGGCGCGTTCCTCTGCGGCATTCACCTGCCGAGCGCCTTCCTCCCCGACGAGGATCAGGGCTACTGCTACGTGCAGCTGCAGCTGCCCAGCTCGGCGTCCCTGCAGCGCACGGCCGCCGCGGCCGCGCGGGTCGAGGCGATCCTCAAGGACACTCCCGGGGTCCAGAAATACACCTCGGTGATCGGCTTCAGCCTCCTGAGCACGGTCTACAGCACCTACAACAGCTTCTTCTTCGTCACCTTCAAGCCGTGGGCGGATCGGACCAAGCCCGAGGAGCGCTACGACGCGATCAAGGCGCATCTGAACGCGGCGCTGCGCCAGCTGCCGGAAGGCACCGCCTTCGCGTTCGCCCCGCCGGCCATCCCGGGGGTTGGCACCGCCGGCGGCGTCACGTTCGTCCTGGAGGACCGCTCGGGTCAGGGCACCGCCTTTCTCGCCGCCAACGTCAACAAGTTCATCGCCGCGGCGCGCAAGCGTCCGGAGCTGGCGAGCGTCACCACGACGCTCCTGCCCGCGGTCCCGCAGGTCTTCGTCGCGGTCGACCGCGACAAGGCGCTGAAGCAGGGCGTGAGCCTGCCCGATCTTTACCGGACCCTCCAGTGCTACATGGGCGGAATTTTCGTCAATTACTTCAACCGGTTCGGGCGCCAGTGGCAGGTTTATGTCGAGGCCGAAGGACAATACCGGGACCGGCCCGAGCGCCTGGCCGACTACTATGTGCGCAACCGCGACGGCGCGATGGTCCCGCTTTCAACCCTGACCCGCGCCGAGCATCGCCTCGGGCCGGAGTTCACGATGCGGTACAATCTCTTCGAGAGCGCCCAGCTCAATGTGACGGCGGCCGAGGGAATCAGTTCCGGCGAGGCGACCGCGGCCCTGGAGGACGTGTTCGCCCAGACCATGCCGAAGGAAATGGGCTTCGGCTACCTCGGGATGTCCTTCCAGGAGCAGAAGGCCCGGGAGGGCGTGCCGCCGGCGGCGATCTTCGGCCTGTCGCTCCTGTTCGTCTTCCTGATCCTGGCCGCCCTGTATGAAAGCTGGTCGCTGCCGTTCAGCGTGCTGCTCACCGTGCCCGTGGCGGTCTTCGGGGCCTATGGCGCGCTGCTGCTGCGCGGGCGGGAGTACGAGAACAATGTCTTCGCCCAGATCGGGCTGGTCATGCTGATCGGCCTGGCCGCCAAGAACGCCATCCTGATCGTGGAGTTCGCCCGCACCCGCTTCGAGCATGGGCAGGGGCTGGTCGAGGCGGCCCTCGAGGGGGCGAAGATCCGCCTGCGGCCGATCTTGATGACCTCCTTTGCGTTCATCCTCGGCTGCGTGCCGCTGGGGCTGGCGAGCGGCTCGGGTTCGGTCGCCCGCCGCGTCATGGGCACGGTCGTGATCGGCGGCATGCTGGCCGCGAGCGTCCTGGCGATCTTCCTGATCCCGGTGATGTTTTATCTGGTCGAGAAATATGGCGGCGCCGAAGGCCGGAGGGCGCGCAAACAGCGCCTGCCCGCCGCGGCCGCGCCGGGAGGGACCCACGCTCCATGAGGCGCCGGGCCGGCCTGATCTTGCTCGCCGCCGCCCTGGGGGGCTGCGCGGTGGGGCCCAACTACCGGCGGCCCGACGTCGCCGCCCCGGCGGCCTTCCGGGACCAGACCGCCGCGCAGCCGGGCGCGCTCGCCGACCTGCCGTGGTGGTCGCTCTTTGGAGATCCGGTGCTGGTCGAACTGGTCAAGACCAGCGTGGCCGAGGGCTACGATCTGCGCCTGGTCACCGCGCGGGTGGAACAGGCCCGGGCGATCGCCGCCGAGACCCATGGCCAGCTGTTTCCGAGCCTGGGCTACGCGGGCAATGCGGACCGCGGCCGGAACGCGCTGCTCGGCAACGCCTACACCAGCGGCGGCGGGGCGACCGCGAGCGGCTTCGACGGCTACCTGGGCGCGGCGTGGGAATTTGACCTGTGGGGCCGCGTGCGCCGCCTCGACGAGGCCGCCCGGGCCAATTTCCTGGCCACCGAGGAGGCGCGGCGCGGGGTGTGGCTGTCGCTCTTCAGCCAGGTCGCCGCCTCCTATTTCCAACTGCTCGAGTTGGACGAGGAGTTGGCGATCGCCCACCGGGCGGAGGGCACGTTCGGCGAAAGCCTGAAGCTGTTCAACGAGCGCCTGAGCGGCGGGGTGGCCTCCAAGCTGGAGACCGCCAGCGCCGCGGCGGCCCAGGCGACGAGCGCCGCGCAGATCCCCGCGCTGGAACGCCAGATCGCGGTCCAGGAGAACGAACTGAGCGTGCTGCTGGGCCGCAGCCCCGGCCCGATCCGCCGCGGGGCCGCGCTCGCCGCCCAGCCGGCCGCGCCCGAGATTCCGCCCGGCCTGCCCTCGGCCCTCCTCGAGCGCCGGCCCGACGTGCTGCAGGCCGAAGATGCGGCCCGGGCGGCCAACGCCGAGCTCGGCGTCACGATCGGCGGCTTTCTGCCGCGCATCGGGCTCAGCGCCATCCTCGGCTCGGTGAGCACCCGCCTGCAGGACCTCACCACTGGCAAGGCCGCGCTCTGGTCGGCCGGGGCGCAGGTCACCGGGCCGCTGTTCCAGGGCGGGGCCCTGCATGGGGAGTACCACCAGGCCCAGGAGGCCTGGGAAGAGGCCAAGCTGCGCTACCAGCAGACCGCCCTGAACGCGTTTGCGGACGTGGCCAACGCCCTGGTGACCCGCCAGAAGCTCGCGCAGGAGCGCGTCCTGCAGGAGCGCGCCGTGCAGGCCGACCAGGAGGCGGTCGCCGTCGCGGTGCAACGCTACAAGGCGGGCGAGGCCGCCTACTATGAGGTCCTGCAGACCCAGGAACTGCTCTTTCCGGCGGAGAACGCGCTGGCGGCCACCCGGCGCGACGAGCTGGTGGCCGCGGTCCAGCTCTACACCGCGCTCGGCGGCGGCTGGAATCCCCAGGACCCGTCGGCCCCGCTGCCGCCATGATCGCGCCCATCCTGGTCCAGCTCATTGGCGCGGAGGTCGCCATCGCCTGGAGCGATGGGCGGGAAACCTACTTTACCGGCGAGGAGCTCCGGGCGGCCTCGCCGAGCGCGGCCAACCTCGGCGAACGCGACATCCTGGGCAACCAGTACGGCGGCGACGGCCCGAAAAAGTTCTCCGGCGTGACCGTCCTCTCGTGGGCCAAGGTCGGCAACTATGCCCTGCGGTTTGATTTCAGCGACGGCCACAATACGGGGCTGTTCACTTACGACTACCTGCGCGCCCTGGCCGATCGGCGGCCCTGAGGGCGTCCGGGCGGCAGCCGGCCCCAAGGGATTGGCTTGCGCCCGGGTGGCGTCTTTGCGGGGATGACGGCCCATGACTCCCACGAGCTTTCCCGCCCGCACCACCTCCGCAGAAGTCGAACTGGGCGCCGTGCTGCAGCCGAAGTTCGGCCCCGACGGGCTGATTCCCTGCATCACGACCGACTACCGCACCAATGAGGTCCTGATGTTTGCGTTCATGAACGCGGAGGCCCTGGCCCTGACGATCAAGACCGGGCGGGCCACCTACTGGACCCGATCCCGCAACAAACTCTGGGTCAAGGGCGAGGAGTCGGGCAATGTCCAGAACGTGAAGGAGCTGCGGGTCGACTGCGACCAGGACGTCCTCCTGCTCAAGGTGGAGAACGTCGGGGGGGCGGCCTGCCACAACGGCTTTCCCTCCTGCTTCTACCGCCGGCTGGCCGCCGGCGCGGACCCGGCCGATCCGGCCACGCTCAAGCTTGAGACCACGGCCCAGCGCGTCTTCGACCCGGCGAGCGTCTACAAGAAGCCGCACTGACCGCGCGGCGGATCCCGCGCGGCCGAGGCCGGGCCTCAGGCCATGCCCTGCGGATCGTCGATGATCATGAACATGAGGTCGGCCGATGAGACCACTTCCTCGCCGACCACGCACTGCGCGGTCGCCGTGGCGAGCTTGCCGCCCCGCGACTTGGTCAATTTGGCCGTGATCACCAGCTGGTCGCCCGGCCGCACCGGCCGGCGGAACTTGACCTTGTCCGCGCTCATGAAGTAGGCGGTCTTGCTCGCCTGCCCGGAAATCCGGAGCATCAGGATTCCGGCCGCCTGCGCCATCGCCTCCAGCTGCAGCACTCCGGGCATGACCGGGTTGCCGGGGAAGTGGCCGTTGAAGTAGGGCTCGTTGATCGTGACGTTCTTCAAGGCGACGATCGTGTCCTCGCCGCGGAACTCCAGCACCCGGTCGACCATCACGAACGGGTAGCGATGGGGGATCGTCTCCAGCACGCGCCGGATATCGAGGCTGGTCTCATTGGCCAGCACGACCGGCAGGGCCGCCGGCGCGGGCTTGGCGCGGCCGCCGCCCTTCTTCTGCTCCTCCAGGCGCTCGGCCAGGAGCTTGGTCAGCTCGGCATTGATCGCGTGCCCGGGACGGGTGGCGACCAGGTGCGCCTTGAGGGGCCGGCCCAGCAGAAGCACGTCGCCGATGATGTCCAGGATCTTGTGGCGGACAAACTCGTCCTTGAAGCGCAGCGGCTCCTTCGAGATGATGCTGTCGCCCTTGATCACGACGGCGCAGTCCAGCGAGCCGCCGCGGATCTTGCCGAGCTTGAGCAGCTCCTCGATGTCCTCGTAGATCGTGAACGTGCGGGCGGCGGCGATCTGGGTCTGGTAGACCTCCGGGTCGATCACCAGCGAGAGGTGCTGGGTGTGGATGCCGCGGTCGTCCGCGGAAGTGCAGGAGATCTTCAGCTCGTCGCAAGGCAGCGCGATGATCGAGGAGCTGCCGCGCGCCACCGAGATCGGGGTGTCGAGCGCGAAGTAGTCCCGCTCGGCGTCCTGCTCGAGCGGCTCGCCCTTCAGGATCAGATTCACGAACTCCCGGGCCGATCCGTCCATGATCGGCGGCTCGGAGGCGTCCATCTCGACCAGGACGTTGTCGACCCCGCAGCCGTGCAGGGCGCTCAGCACGTGCTCCACGGTGTGGATCTTGGCGTGCCCGACCTGGATCGTGGTGGCCCGCACCAGGTCGGTCACGTGCGCGATCAGGGGCCGCACTTCCGGGGCGCCGTGCAGGTCGACCCGCCGGAAGACCACGCCGTGGCCCACCGGGGCGGGTTTCATCGTCAAGGTCACCGGATCGCCGGTGTGCAAAGCGCTGCCCTTGATGGAGACCTCGCGCGCGAGAGTGCGTTGTTTCATAGATGGATGGCCCCGGCAGTGTCGCCAGCTTGGGTCGTCCAGCGCAAGCGCGATTCCCCCGGGGCGGGGGCGCAGCGTCCTAATTTGACGCACCCTCTGTCGGGGTCGGCGGGAGAGGTCCTCAGGGCCGGCGGTACACGGCCACCAGCGTCCGCCGCAGCGACGGATGGAGCACGTTGGCCAGCCGATTGTAGAATCGATCCTTGGGGCTGCTGAAATGATACAACCCGCGCCGTTCGCGGCGCACGGGCGCAAGGCCGGTGGCGGCAAACGCGTCCGCGAGTTCGCGGGCGGTATATTCGCGGATATGCCCCATGCGCTGCCGGTCCGCGTTCAGGAGTTCGAAGGGATTGCGACCCCAGCAGAGTTTGATCCGGTTTTTCAGCCAGGCGGCATTGGGGGTGGTGACCAAGAGCAGGCCGCCGGGGGCGAGGCAACGCCCGAGATAGTCGAGGATCAGCGCCGGGGGGGTGTAGAGGTGCTCCAAAACCTCCATGCACACGATCAATTCATATCCGGGGGCCGGCGGCGCGCGGCCCGCCAGGGCGGCCAGATCGTTGAGATCGAACGGCAGGAAGGTGGATTCGCCGCCGGGCTGGTAGCGGTCGTCGGCCGCGAAGCCCAGGCAGTCGATGCGGGCGGTGGGACAGACTCGGCGCAAAATCAGCGTTTGAAAGCTCATGCCCACGTCGAGAATGCGCGGGAAGCCTCCGGGCGGCCGCAGGGTGGCCAGCGTTTGCAGAAAATAGCGGAATCTTGGTTCGTGGCTCCGCCAATAGCGGGTCGCTTCCGGCGAAAGCTGGCGGCTCAGCGCAGCCATTTCCGCGATCACGTCGGTAGCGCAGGCACTCATGGCGCGCGGCCCGTGATGGTTACGGTGAAACCTCGCAGGCTGAAGCCCACGGCGCGGGCGTCGCCCGGTGGCGGCGCGGGTGGAAGGTCGGATCGGAAAGTCAGCACGTTCACGCCGGGCGCCAGCACGACGTTCTCCCTCTGGACCGGCAGCAGCGGGGGGCCGATCTCACTGTCCCAAAGCCTCGCCGAGCCCGCGGTGAGGGTGAGACGGCGCCGGTCGATGCTCTTGACCCGGAAGTCCAGCCTGGCGGTCAGCGGAAAGGATTGCGGGTTGTACACTGAAAGGGAGGCGGAACCGCGGCTCCAGCGCCAGAAATCCAGCAAGGATCGTTCCGCCGGGTACCAGTCGGAGTCCGGGAAAGTGACGGTCACAATGGCGCCGGTCGCCTCGATCATGCGCAGATCGCGCGGGCCGGCAACCACCGCGCTGTCGCGGCCGGGACGCTTGAGCGCGTCCGGCGACGACCAGAGGGACAGGTTGCCCAGAATGAGGAGCGGCCACCAGCGGCGCGCGCGCGGCACCAGCAGGTTGAAGGCCACCGTCATCGGCAGCAGCACGCGGGAGGCCGCGCCGGGATAGCTCTCCCAAACCGCCTCGCCCAGCAGGACGGCGAGGAGCGAATACGCCGCTCCGACCCGCCACCAGGGATCGCGCCCGCGCGGCCGGAGGAGGAAGAAGCCCATTTGGGCGGTCAGGGCTAGCTGGATGAGAAAGCTCGAAAGATAATCGGGGTCTTGTCCCGGCTGGCGAAAGCCCTGGGCGATTTCGCGCCATTTGCCGACATATCCGGCGAGCGGCCACCCGAAATTGCGCACGCCAATCGCCCCGCCGGCGGTCCACCGGTGCAGGGCGAGGGTCCAAAGGATGATCGGGGCGCACACCAGCCCGACCCGGGCGGCGGCAGGGAGCAGCGCGGCCGGCTGTCCGGCGCGGTCCGGGCACGAGGGGAGCGGGAGCGACACGGCGGCCAAGACGTTCGTTTCCTTGCCCAGCCCGGCGGCGCCGAAGATCGCCGCCGCCCACCAGGGACGCGCGGTTTCCGCGGCGGCGATTCCGATCAGGATCAGGAGGAGGCTGGGCCCATCCAGCAAGGCGCGGCCCACGCTGGAACAGAGGCCCAACGAAAATACGACCGCGGCCCACCGCGCGACGTTGCCCCAGCAGTCGGGCGGCAGCCAGCGGAAGAGCAGGAGCGCGATCGCCAGCCACGCGACGAAGTTCTGGACGGCGAAAAGCTGCAGGACGCGCGCCGGGTCGCCGCCGCCGAGGAGATACGGGAGGATGCAGAAGAGAATGCGCCGGGCGCGATAGGCCAAGCCATCGACCGCGTTCGCCAAAACGGGATCGCGCAAGTGCGGGTGCATGGCAATCTGCGCATAGTATTGCCCATCGTAGCCGCGCGTCCCCTCAAATTCATAGTGGTTGAGCCGCCGCAATTCGGGGAGAAAGTCGCCGGAATTAAGGCTGCCGAAGGCGACCAAATAGCTAAAGCCCTGGCCAGGAATGTAGAAATCCCCAATCAGGCGCAGGAACAGCGCAATGAGGAGGGCGCAGATGCCCCACCGGAAATAGCCTGCCGTGGATCGATTGATCCGCCTGAGTTTGGCGGCGGCGCGTGGGGCCGCAACCCTTGTGTCGCCGGGGTAGGTTTCTAGTTTGGTTTTGCCCCAGCTCATTGATTATCAGGTTCCGGGGTAGCGAAGGCGCTTTGATGCTCCTTTTCCGGACCGCACTGATTTTGGCCTTTGTTCTGGATCCCGCCTCCTGGATTTCAAACTGATAGATTGCCCGGCGGAGCGCGAGCCTTGACAGGCGGCGACCCCGGAGGTTAATCGTTCACCCTTTCTCCTGAGAAAACCCTCCTCCCGCCCAACCCTCCCGCCATGCCCGCAGCCAACGATATCCGCAAAGGTCAGGTCATCAAATTCAACGGCGAGCCTCACCTGGTGATGGAGACCCAACATCGGACCCCCGGAAACCTGCGGGCTTTCGTGCAGGTCAAGATGCGCAACCTGCGCTACGGCAAGTCGCTGGACCAGCGCTTCGCCTCCACCGAGACCCTGGAGGTCCTCCCGACGGACCGCCGCACCCTGGAATTCAGCTACGCCGATCGCGACGCCTTCGCGTTCATCGATCCGACCACCTTCGACCAGATCGAGCTGAGCGCACAGACGCTCGGCGACGTGAAAAACTACCTGACGGCCGGCGGCAAGGTCGATGTCCTCTTCGTCGACGAAAAGGCGCTGACCGTCGAATTGCCCTCCGCCGTCAACCTCAAGATCGTCGAGTCGGCGGACGGGATCAAAGGCGACACCGCCAGCAACGTCCAGAAGCCCGCCAAGCTCGAAACCGGCCTGACGATCCAGGTGCCGCTCTTCATCAAGGAAGGCGATCTGATCCGCGTCAGCACCGCGGACGGCAGCTACCTCGGCCGCGCCTGATCGCGGCCTAGACCACTTTCGCCCAGAGGACTTTGAGGTAGCGGCTCTCCAGGCAGTTGGAGTACACCGGGTGATCCGGCCCCGCCGATGTCCGGGCGAAGAACTGCAGCCGCCGGTTCAGCCGGTGCGCGGCCTTGATGACGTGCTGCTCGAAATCCTCCAGGCTGAGGAGCCCCGAGCAGGAGCAGGTGACGAAGACTCCCCCCGGCTTCACCAGGCTGAGCGCGAGCTGGTTTAAGTCCTCGTACTTCTGCCGGCCCTCCCAGTTGCCGTGCTCGTCCCGGGTGAAGATGAACTTCGGCGGGTCGAGGACCACGAGGTCCCAGGCCTCGCCGTTCTGCTGCATCTGGCGGGCGTACGCGAAGGCGTCGGCGTGAACGAACTTGAGGCGCACCTGATTGAGATTGGCGTTGCGCTTGGCCTGCGCCAGGGCGGCCTCGTCCAGGTCCACGCTGGTCACTTCCCCGGCCCCGCCCAGGATCTTGGCGCAGAGCGAAAAGCCGCCGGTGTAGCAGCACAGGTCGAGCACCCGCGCGCCGGCGGCAAAGCGCGCGACCGCCTTGCGGTTCTCCCGCTGGTCGCAGAAAAACCCGGTCTTGTGCCCTTCCAGGAAGTCGACCTCGTAGCGGATCCCATGCTCGCGGATCTTCACCGCCCGCGGGGCGGCCGCATTGGCCTCGTTGAAGGTCGAGGGCTTGATCCCCTCGAGGCTGCCGAGGTCGTGGTCCACCTGGACGCGGGCGAACTTGGTCCCGGCCAGCTCGTGCAGGAGCGGCAGCCAGCGGGGCAGGCGCTGGGCGATGCCCAGGCTGTACAATTCGCACAGGAGAACCTCGCCATAGCGATCGACCGTCAGGCCGCTCAGGCTGTCGCCGTCGGAGTTGATCAGGCGGTAGGCCTCCGATTCGGCGTCGAGCTTGAACACCTCGCGCCGCAGCGCCACCGCGCGCCGGATCGCCCGCTCGAAATAATCCTCCGCCAGGGGCTCAGCGCCGTGCGCCACGACCCGCAGCGGGATCTTGGCCCGCGGGTTGAACAGGCCGGCGCCGAGGCGGCCGCCGTTCTTGTCATACACGGCGACCAGGTCCCCGGGCCGGGCATCCGGCGAAACCCCGCCGAGCAGCCGCGGAAAGATCGCCGGCTGGAAGGTGAAGTACTTGAGCTGCGCCCAGGGCTTCTCCCACCCGGAGCGGTCAATCGGAGCGGCGGGCGGTTTGCCCGCCAAGGGGGCTTCTGGCATCCCCCGGGGATGAACCGACCCGGGCCAAGAATCAAGGATAGCGCGCGGCGGCGTTTTTTTTGAATCCAACCGCCGCTGGATGGACACTCATCATTGAAACCATCATCCTATGCACTTCCCCCTCCTTGCCTTCGCCAGTGAGTCGTTGGACACCAACCAAATCGTAGTCTTCTGCTTTGTCGCCGTGATCGTCGCGATCGGCAGCTTCAGCCGCTGGCAGCGCCAAAAGCTCTGGCACGAGACCGCCCGCGTCGCCATCGAAAAAGGTCAGCCCATGCCGCCGGCCTTCACCCTCGGACGCTGGGGATGGATGGGGCGCGGCTGGGCGCTCTATCGCGGGGCGATCTGGATCGCCGTCGGCATCGGCATGCTCCTGGTCAAATCCACGGGGGCCCAGAAATGGGCGCCTCTGCCGATTTGCATCGGAGTGGCCCTGCTGGTCGTCGGGATCGTGTCGTACTTCTGGGGCAATCGCAACACTGGGGCGCCGACGCCCAATGACCAGCGGTGAGCGTTTCGGATTCCGACCTGATCGCCCGGGTCGTCGGCCGCGACGACCGCGCCGCGTTCGGCGAGCTGGTGCACCGCCACCAGTCCGCCGTGCGCCGTTTCCTGCGGCATCTCAATGGGGGCGATGCCGCCCAAGCCGACGATCTCGCCCAGGATACGTTTGTCCAGGCCTACCGCGGCCTTCCGCTTTACCGAGGCGAGGGCCAGTTTGCCACCTGGCTCTTCGGCATCGCACACAATCATTACCGCAACCAGCGCCGCCGCGACCGACGGGGCACGAACCTCACTGCAGCCAGCGAGTTTGAAACTGCGGCCCCGCCGACCCGCGCCGTCGAGCTCAGCCAGGATTTGCGCCAAGCACTGAACCAGTTAAGTCCCGATGAACAAACCGCCGTCCATCTGTTCTATCAGCAAGGTCTCACCCATCCCGAAATTGCCGCCATCGTCGGCTGGCCACTCGGGACCGTCAAAACTCATCTCGCCCGCGCCAAAGAACGCCTGCGCAGCCTCCTTCGAGCATGGAATCCTCAAATCTAACTCCGCAACCTGACGCCAACCTGGACGCCATCTTGCGCGCCGCCGGCGCGCCGCTGGCGGACGACGGTTTTTCCCAGCGGGTGCTGGCGGCCTTGCCCGCGCCGGCCCTGCCGCGCTGGATCACCTGGGGCGTCCCCATGACCGGAGCCCTGATCGGACTGGGCTGGGTGCTGAACCACGGGGCCTCGGTCGCCGACGGCACGAAGGCCCTGCAAACGTTGACGGCGGCCGCCACTGCGCCCGGCATCTTGATTCCGGGCGCCGTCATCCTGGCTGCGGTGGTGTGGCTCTCCAATGCGGACGATGCGATCCCGGACGGATCGGCCGCAGTCCCCCCCGCTCGCTAGGCCGATCGGTCAGGCGACCCGCTCGACGATCAGCGGCGGCGGGGTCGGGCGCTTCGGCGCCAGGCGGTAGGCGTTCTTGAAGTATTCCAGCGCCTGCTCGAGCTTCGCCTCGTCGTTGTAGTGGATCATCATCAGCGGCTCGCCCTGTTTCACCTGGGTGCCGACCTTGCGCACCTCCGAGACTCCGACCGAGTGGTCGATCTTGTCCGAGGGCTGCTCCTTGCCCGCGCCCAAGAGGTGCACGCCCCGGGCGATCATGGCTGCGTTAATCGTGTGGACATAGCCCCGCTTGGGGGCCGGCAGCTTGCGGATGTGCCGGGCCGCCGGAAATTTTTCGGGATGCTCGATGAATGAGATGTCCCCGCCCTGCGCCTTGACCAGCTCCTTGAACTTGGCCAGAGCCGAGCCGTCGGTCAGGTGCCGCTGCACGGTCTGCTTGGCCGAGAGGGTCGAACCCGCGACGCCGGCCAGGCGGACGATCTCCATGCCGAGCTTGAGGACGAGCTCCTTCATGTCCTCCGGCCCCCCGCCCTGCAGCAGCTGGATCGCCTCCTTGACTTCCAGGGAAGTGCCCACCGTGTCGCCCAGCGGCTGGTTCATGTCCGTCACCAGGGCCACGCAGCGACGCTTCATCGAGCGGCCGACCCGGGTCATGGAACGGGCCAGCTGCTTGGCCTGCTCCAGATCCTTGATGAACGAGCCATTGCCCCATTTGACGTCGATCACCAGGCCCTCGGCGCCCGCCGCCAGCTTGCGGGACAGCACGCTGCCGGTGATCAGGGGCAGGCTCGGGATCGTGCCGGTTTCCTTGCGCAATTCGTAAATCTTGGCGTCGGCGGGGGCGAGGTCCTCGTTCTGGGCGATGATGGCGCCCCCGATGCGGCCCAGCTGCTGGGCAAACTGCTCATTGGTTTCGTGGCCCTTGAATCCGGGAATGGAGGCGAGCTTCTCCAAAGTATTGATCACATAGTCGTGCTCGACCCCGCACATCATCGGCACCACCACCCCGGAGGCCATCGCGAAGGGGACCAGGACCAGGGCGGTCTTGTCGCCCACCCCGCCGGTGGAGTACTTGTCGATCTTGGGCTTGGCGATATGGGACAGGTCGATCACCTCCCCTGAAAGCATCATCTCCTCGGTCAGGTCGGCCGTTTCCTGCGCCGACATCCCGGAAAAGTAGATCGCCATCGCCAGGGCGGCCAGCTGGTGCTGCGGCATTTCCCCATCCAAGGTGCTATCAATGATGTAGCGAATCTCCTCCTGGGTGAACTCCCCGCCGTCTCGTTTCTTTTCGATCAGAAAATTGAAGGATGGCTTGATGAAACGGCGTGCCGGGATGCTGCGTTTGCTGGTCATGATGGGTTTTGGCAGAGGGTTCAGTTCCCTCCGGTAAAGTTTACGAGCAAACCCGCCTCTACGCCATTGTCGAGCCAAAACTGCACATCTCACCCCCCTCTCCGTTCTCCCAAATTGCCCACCGCGCGTGAATTCCGCGCTTGCCGGACCGGGATTGAAGTCCGAGATACCGTCAGCAATGGAGCTCTCTTTTAATGTCGCCGTCGACCTCGAGGCCGCCCTGCAGACGGCCGCCCGGGCCGCCGGCCTGGATCCCGCCCAGTTTGCGCCCGAGGTGCGGACGGCCGATCCGGCGCACGGCGATTTTCAGGCCAACGGCATCCTCGCCTATGCCAAGCAGCAGCGGACCAATCCGCGGGCGCTGGCCGAAAAGCTGGTCGCCGCCTTGGGCGATGACCTGCGCTCCCTTTGCGAGGTCGCCGTCGCCGGCCCCGGGTTCATCAATCTGAAGCTGAAGCCGGCCGCCCTCCTGGCGTGGCTGCGCGTCAACCGCTCCCACGAAGCGCTCGCCGCCGGGGCGGCCAAGGACCGCCCGGGGCAGACCTACGTCATCGACTATAGCTCGCCCAATACCGCCAAACAGATGCATGTTGGGCACTTACGCTCGCCGGTGATCGGCGAAGCCATCGCCCGGATCCTCGGTTTCACGGGCGCCCGGGTGATCCGGGACAACCATTTGGGAGATTGGGGCACGGGATTTGGCAAGCTGATCCTCGCCTACAAACGCTGGCTGGACCCGGTCGCCCTGGCCGCCGATCCGATCGAGGAACTGGAGCGCCTTTACAAGCTCGGCAATGCGGCCACGCCCGATGGCTCCCCGGAACTGGAGGAGGCGCGCCAGGAACTGGCGAAACTCCAGTTGCACGATCCCACCAACCTCGCCCTGTGGAAGCAATTCACCGAAATCAGCCTGGGCGCCTTCCAGCCGATCTACCAGCAGCTGGGAATCCGCTTTGACCATCACCTGGGCGAGAGCTTTTACAACGACAAGGTGGACCGCGTCTACCGGGAGCTGACCGCCGCCGGCATTGCCTCCGAGAGCGAAGGCGCGCTCGTCGTCTTCCACCCCGAGCATCCGCGTTTCAAGACCCAGCCGTTCATCATCCGCAAGTCCGACGGCGCCGCCAACTACGCCTCGACCGACCTGGCCACGATTCTCTACCGGGTCGAGCATTTCCATGCCCAGGCGATCGTCTACGTGGTCGACAAGCGCCAGGGCGACCATTTCGAGCAGCTGTTCTTGACCGCCCGCAAGTGGTTCGAGCAGGCCGGCCGGCCGCTGCCGCGGCTGGTGCACGTCGACTTCGGCACGGTGCTCGGCGAAAACGGCCGGCCGCTGAAGACCCGCACCGGCGACAACATCCGGCTGAAGGACCTGCTCGCCGAGGCCGCGGAGCGCGCCTTCACCCTGGTGACGGCGAAGAGCCCGGATTTTCCGGAAGCCGAGCGCCGGGAGATCGCCGTCGTGGTCGGCGTCGGCTCGGTGCAGTACGCCGATCTGGCGCAAAACCGGACCAGCGACTACGTGTTTTCTTGGGACAAGCTGATTTCGCTCGAAGGCAACACCGCCGCCTACCTGCTCTACGCGGTGGCGCGCATCCATTCCATCTTTCGCAAGCAGGGCCTGGCCCCGGGCGATGCCGCGGCGGAAGCGGGCGCCGGCGAGCTGGAGACCCCGGGGGAGATTGCGCTGGCGCGCAAGCTGCTTAAATTTGCCGACGCGGTCCGCCTGGCGGCCGACACCTACCGGCCCCATTTCCTCTGCCTCTACCTCTATGAGCTGGCGGGCGAATTCAGCACCTTCTACACGGCCGACAAGGTCCTGGTCGCCGATCCGGCCGTCCGCGGCCGCCGCCTGCTCCTGTGCGCGCGCACCGTCCTCATCCTGGAGACCGGCCTGCACCTGCTCGGCCTGCGCACGCTGACCCGCATGTAGGGCCGGCACGATGCCCGCGACTCCGCCCACCCCCGCTCGCGCGGGCCTGCTCTCGCCGCCGGCCGGCTGGCTTCGGTCGGCGGGCCGGGTGATCGCCACCACCTGGAACGTCTTCCATGAGACCAAGGCGGCGACGCGCGCGGCCGCCCTCAGCTTCAGCTCGCTGCTCGGCCTGGGCCCGCTGGTCGCGATCATCCTCATCGTCGCGGGCCTGGTCCTCGGCCAGCGGGATCCGCACCTGGCCGTCAACGCCCTGAACCGCGTGCTGCACTTCGTCGCCCCGCAGATCAACCAGTATGAGCAGTTGAGCGCCCCCGCCGGGGCGGGCGGCGCCGGGCCGGCCTTCAATCCGACCCTGGTCGAAATCATCAACGGCTTCAGCTCCGGGGTTTCCCGTGGCTCGGCCGGCACCTTCGGCGCCCTGACGCTGATCGCGATCGTGCTGCTCCTCTTCAAGTCCATCGAGGACGTCTTCAACGAAATCTGGGGCGTGCGCACGGGCCGCTCGCTGGTGACGCGCGTCGTCTTCTACTGGACCATCCTCACCCTGGGGGCGCTCCTCTTCTTCGCCGGGGTCGCCCTGCTCGGCGCCGGCGCGTTCGTCAACGTCTTCATGGAGCGCCTGCCCTTCGGGGCCCAGCTGGTCCGCCTGCTGCGCTGGAGCCTGCCCGTGGGGTCCTTCGCCCTGGTGGCCGGGGTCCTGACCTTGTTCTACCGGGTGATCCCCAACACCCGGGTCGACTGGCGCGCCGCGCTGGCGGGGGCGCTGCTGGTCGCCGCGCTGCTCATGCTGAATAATTTCCTGGCCTTCTTCTACCTGCGCCGGGTGATCCTGACCAAGAGCCTCTACGGTTCGCTCGGCGTCCTGCCGGTCCTGATGTTCGGCCTGTACGTGTTCTGGCTGTACGTGCTGATCGGGGGCCAGTTCAGCTACGCGGTCCAGAACGCCCATCTGCGCAACCATCAGGCCGCCTGGCGCCGGCTGAGCGAGGTCGCGCGCGAGCGGCTGCTGCTCGCGGTCTTTCTGGTGATCTGCCGGCGCTTCCAGCAATGCCGGCCGCCGACCTCCGCGAGCGAAGTCGGCGAGATCGTGCGGGCGCCGGCTCAGATCCTGAACGAATGCCTCAACCGGCTCTCCGACATGCGGCTGCTGACCGCCGTGCCGCCCGGCGAGGGCGCGCGGACGCCGGAGCTGCGCTACCAGCCCGCCCGGCCGCTCGGCCGCCTCAATCTGCTCGAATTCCGCCAGCTGGAGGGCCAGGCCGGGCCGCAGCCGATCCCCGGCGAGCTGAACGCCCTCGACCCGCTGCTGCCCCGCTACGAGGAGGCCCTCGCCCGCCTCGGCGAACAACCCTTCTTCCGCAAGTCCTTAGAGGAGCTGCTCGCCGAGAATCCGCTGTAGGCGCCTCCCGCCGCCGCGGCCACTTCGCCCTTGCCAGCAGCCGCCTCCGATTTAGCCTCGTTCCTTCCCGCCCATGATTTCCTGGATCCAGCGCACCTTCCAGCACCACTTCCGCATCATCTTCGGCGTCCTCCTGGCCGTGACCATCGTCTCGTTCATCGTGACGATCGGCGCCGGCTCGGGCATCGGCCGCCCCGACCGGACCATCTCGGACCGGGACTTTTTCGGGCACAACCTCGCCTCGCAGGCCGACATGAGCCAGCTGGAACGCGACGCCGTCCTCAGCATCGAGCTCCAGGGCCTGGGCAGCGGCATCGACGAGGAGCAGGTCAAGTCCTATGCCCTGACCCGCGCCGCCGCGCTGTCCGTGGCCGACCAGCTGCACCTGCCGCCCGCTTCGCCCTCCGAGGTGCAGAATTTCATCCGGACGCTCCGGGCCTTCGCCGGCCCGGACGGCCAGTTCGATGTGCAGCGCTACGACATCTTCCGCAATGACCCGAATTCCAACCCGGCCGAAGTGCTGCGCGTCCTGGGGGATGAGGTGCGGATCGAAAAGGTCCGCGCCCTGGTCGGCGGACCCGGCTACGTGCTGCCGGCCGACGTGGCGCGGCTGCTGGCCCAGGGCGACACCAAATGGACGATCGCGATCGCGACGGTCGACTATGCCAGCTTCCACCCGGCGATCTCCGTCACGCCCGCCGATCTGGCGAAATATTACCAGGAAAATCAATTCCGCTACCAGATCCCCGCGCGGATCGTCGCCACCACCGTGGAATTCCCGGCCAGCCGCTACCTCGCCGGCATCTCCCTGACCGACGCCGAGGTCCGCGCCTACTACGACGCCGATCCGTCGCGCTTCCCCGCCCCCGCTCCGGCGGCTCCGGCCAAGCCCGGCGCCCCCGCGCCCAAGCCCGACCCGGCGGCCGATTACGCCGCCGTGCGGCCGCAGGTCGAGGCGGCCCTCAAGCTGGACCGGGCAAAATCCCGCGCCGCCAAGGATGCCTCGGACCTGGCCTATGCCCTGTACCAGGCCAAATTGCCCGCGGGCTCCGCGGTCGACTCCTTCCTCGCCGCCCGTCAGCTCACGGCCAAGCCGCTCGCTCCGTTCGCCCGGGACACCGGCCCGGCCGAGCTCGGCACCTCCCCCGATCTGGTCGATGCCGTGGCCAAGCTGAGCGCGGACCACTATTACTCGGAGGCGGTGGGAACCCCCACGGGCGCGGCGGTGCTCCTCTGGCAGGCCGATCAGCCGCCGCGCCAGCCCATTCTGGCCGAAGTCAAGGACAAGGTTCAGGCCGACTATCTCGAGAATGCGAAGCGCACCCGCTTTGCGGAGCTGGGCCGCACGCTCCAGTCCCAGCTCGCGGCCCGGCTCAAGTCCCCGATGAAGTTTGACGCGGTCGTCGCCGCCGTCGCCGCCGCCAATCAGGTGAAGATCGAGGCCAAATCCATTCCCACCTTCACCCTGCGCGACCGCCCTAAGGACTTGGACGAGGCGGTGCTGGGGACGCTGGACCATTTGCAGGCGGGGCAGGTTTCCGACCTGACGATCGACGGGGACAAGGGGTACCTCGTGTACTCCGCGGCCAAGAAGACGCCCGACCTGAGTGCGGCCAATCCCCAGTACGCCCAGACGCGGGCCCAGCTCGCCGGATACATGGCGCAGGCGAGCGCCGGCGAATATCTCCAGCAGCTGGTCAGCCAGGAGCTCAAGCGGACGGATCCAGTGGCCGCCAAATAGGCGCCGCCGGGGCCGGGTAATTTGGCGGAGGGGCCGGCGCAACTTTGCGGCGGCCGGACCGTCTCCCGATAAACACGCAACTTTCGTCGGCAAGCCGTGTTCTAAACGGGTCAGCCAACTTCCCCAAGGATTTCCCATGCTCCGCCACCCCGCCTGTGCTATCCCCGCACTCCTGATCTTGGCCGCCGCGGCGGCCCTGCGCGCCGAGGACGCGCCGGCCGCCCCCCCCGCCCCGCCGGCTTCGGCCCTGCCCCAGACCATGCCGGCCGCGGACGCCCCGGCCGGCGACAGCCGGCCGGTGCTCACCCTCGGCCAATGCGTGGCCGACGCCCTGGCCAAGAATTTTTCGGTGCGCATCCAGAACTACTCGGTCGATCAGGCCCGGGCCGGAGTGATCATCGCGCAATCGACCTACGACCCGATCCTGGGCGTGAACTGGCAGCGCTCGGTCAACAAGAGCGCCGATTCCATCACGCAGCTGGTCCAAACCACCTCCGCCGCCAACTCCACCACGGGGGCCGCCGCCACCACCACGACCTCGGTGATCACCACCTACCCGCAATCCGACAACCAGGCGACGAGCGTCTCGGCGACCCAGAATCTCCTCACCGGCGGCCAGGTCGTCGCCAACTACAATCTCGGCCGCGACCAGAGCTTTCCGGCGAGCCAGTTTCTCGATCCGGTCTATCTCGGCACGGCCTCGCTGAGCGTCTCCCAGCCCCTCCTGGCCGGGGCGGGGACCAGCTACGCGCGCGCGCTGATCCAGATCGCCCAGTTGAACGGCAAGATCTCGGAGCTCAGCTTCAAGAGCACGGTGCTCTCCACCATTTTCAACGTCGAGACCGCCTACTTCAACGTCGTCTTCGCGCGCCAGCAGTACGAGGTCGACAAGGACGCCGTGAAGCTGGCCCAGCAGCTGCTCGACGAGAACACGGTGAAGCGCCGGACCGGCGTCATGACCGACCTCGACGTTGTCCAGGCCCAAGCCGGCCTCGCCAGCGCCCAGACGACCGTGATCAGCGGCAAGCAGGTCCTGGACAATGACGAGGACACGCTCCTGCAGGCGATGGGCGTCACCGACTTCCGGCTGCCGGTCGGCCCGATCGAAGTGCCGCCGGCGCCCTCCGGCGAAGTGTCGTTCGACCTCTCCTACAAATTGGCGCGGGACAACGGCCCCAGCCTCGCGGTCATCGAGGCGACCATCGAACAAAACCAGCTCACGGCCCTGCGGGCCAAGACCAACAACCGGCCGCAGCTCGGCGTGACCGGCGGGGCCGGCTACGACACCGCCCAGAACTCCTACTCCAATGCCGCGACCAAGGTGTGGAGCGGGCCGGGCTACAACTGGGAGGCGGGCCTGACGCTCAGCTTTCCGTGGGGCCTGCGCCAGAACAAGGCCCTCTACCGGCAGGCGATGGACAGCGTCGCGGCGGAGAAGGCCACCCTCGACCAGAGCGACCAGGCGCTGACGGTGCAGGTGCGCTCCGGCGTGCGCTCCGTGCTCGCGAACCGCCAGAGCGTCGCCTCCGCCACCCAGAATGTCGCGCTGAGCCAGAAGCAATACGACCTGCAGAAGGCGGAATTCGACAACGGCCTGGCCACCAGCTACGACGTCCTGCAAGCGCAAAACCAGCTGGAGAACGCCCGCGTGACCCTGATCCAGTCCGAGGTGAATCTGCGCATCGCCATCGCGGACCTGCATTTCCTCGAGGGCACCTCCCTCGACTTGTACCACGTCGACCTCAAGCCCTGATCAGGGCGCGAACAATTCGGCGGGAGCGCGCAGTTCGCCGGCCGGCCGCACCGGATGGGCCGGCAGCTGGGTCCGAAACCAGGTGCGCTGCTTCTTGACCAGCGCGCGGGTGCGCGCGGCGATCGCGGCGGCGAGGGCCGCGGGCGCGAGCGTCCCGTCCAGGCAGGCGAGGACCTCCCGGTAGCCGATCGCCGCCGCGGCGCTCGGATTGTCCCGCAGGCCGGCGGCCGCGAGCCGGCGCACCTCCTCGACCAGGCCGGCCGCCAGCATGTGCTCGACCCGGGCGGCGATCCGGCGCTCCAATTCCTCGGGCGGCCGCGCGATTTCAGCCAGCACCATGGTCCAGTCGGCAAAGGGCGAGGGCCGGCGGCCGAACTCGGCGGCCAGCTCGAGGAATGGCCGGCCGGCGGCCAGCGAGCGCTCCAGCGCCCGCACCACCCGGCGGGGGTTGGCCAGGTCGAGGCCGCCCAGGCCGGCCGGATTGAGCCGGCGCAGCTCCTCGATCACCGCCGGCAGGCCGCCGGCGCCCAGCCGCCCGGCCACCTCCGCCCGCACGGCCGGGGGCACTTCCACGTCGTCGGCCACCGCGGAAAAGAAAGCCTTGAGATAGAATCCGCTGCCCCCCACCACCAGGATCGGACGGCCCCGCTCCCCGATCCGGACGGCCGCCGCCCGCGCCAGGGCGACATACCGGGCGACATCCATCCGCTCGGCCACCGGAACGACGTCGATCAAATGGTGCGGCACGCGGAGCCGCTCGGCCGCGGTCGGCTTGGCGGTGCCGACGTCCATCCCGCGGTAGAAGAGCAGGGAATCACAGGAGATGATTTCGCCTTGGAAAGCCTCGGCCCAGCGCAGCGCCCACTCGGTCTTGCCGGCGGCCGTGCAGCCGGTCAGCACATGCAGGGTCGGCCGCGGCACGGGCTCAGAGAGCATCAAAGCAGACCGCCCGGTTGCGGCCGGCGTGTTTGGCGGCGTAGAGCGCCCGGTCGGCCGCGGCGACCAGGGCCGGCGCCGTGGCGGCATCCGCGGGGCAGGCGGCCACCCCTGCGCTCAGCGTCAGGGCCGCCGGCGCGCCGGGGACGCTGAACCCCTCGGCCGCCAGCGCGGCGCAAACGCGCTCCGCCACGATCCGGCCGCCGGCCCGGTCGGCCTGGACCGCGATCACGGCGAATTCCTCGCCCCCGAAGCGGGCGACCCAATCGACGGAGCGGACCTGCGCCTGCAGCCGCCGGGCCACCTCCTGCAGCACCACATCGCCCGCCGGGTGGCCGTGGCGGTCGTTGATCGCCTTGAAATGGTCGACATCGAACAGCGCCAGGGCGAGCGGCAGGCTGAAGCGCCGGGCCCGCTCGAGCTCCCGCTCGAGAATGCGGTCGAACTCGCGCCGGTTGCACAGGCCGGTCAATTCGTCGCGGGTGGCGAGGCGGTGGAGGGCCTCCAGCGTGTCCCCGAGCTTGACGGCGTACCGCAGCGAGCGCTCGAGCGCGGCCGGGGTGAGCTCCCCTTTCACCAGGTAGTCGAGGGCGCCCGCGTGCATCGCCTCGATGTCCACCGCCGGGGAGGATTCGGCGGTCAGGAAGACGATCGGCGTGCGGCAGCCCCGGTCGGCGGCCTCGCGAATCAGCTGCAGGCCGTCGCGCTCGCCCAGCTGGAAGTCGAGGAGGCAGGCCGCATAACCCCCGCCCACCAGTCTTTCCATCCCCGCCTCGTAGGTGGCCGCCCAGTCCAAGTCGTAGCGCTCCGTGCGAAAATTCCGGAACTGGGCCTGGGTCAGCCGGAATTGCCCCGGATCATCCTCGATCAGCAGGATCCGGCGGGTCATGGGGGGCGGCCGGCCGCGCCCGCCAGGCCCGCCTTGAGGTCGGCCGCCAGGGCCGCGAGCGCCGGGGCGATCCGTTCCGGCTGCGCACGGTGCTGGCGGATCAGGTCGACCAGGACGCTGCCGACGACCACCCCGTCCGCCTGGGCCGCGACCTCGGCGACATGGGCCCGGGTGGCGATGCCGAAGCCGACGGCGACCGGCAGGGCGGTGTGCCGCCGGATCCGCGCCACCGCGTCCCCGATCCCGCCGGCCACCTGGGCGCGCACTCCCGTGACCCCCTCGCGCGACACGTAGTAGATGAAGCCGCTCGCCACCGCCGCGATCTTGGGCAGGCGCTCCTCCGGCGTCGTCGGCGCCACCAGGCAGATCGTCTCCAGGCCCGCGGCGCGCGCCGCCCCCAAAAGCTCGCCGGCTTCCTCCGGGGGCAGATCCAGTGTCAGCATGCCATCCACCCCGGCGGCGCGGGCGGCGCCCACGTATGCTCCAACGCCGTTGGCGAACACCAGATTGTAATAGGTGTAGAAGACGATCGGGACCTCGCTGTGCTCGCGCAAGCGGCGCACCAGCTCGAAGACCCGCGCCGCCGTCATGCCGCTCTCCAGGGCGCGCTGCGCCGCCAGCTGGTTGGTGAGGCCGTCGGCCAGCGGATCGGAGAACGGCACCCCCAGCTCCAGGATGTCGACCCCCGCGCCGATCAGGGCCCGGCAGGCCGCCAGCGAGGTGTCGAAATCCGGATCGCCCGCGCAGAGGTAGGCAATGAAGGCGGCGCGCTTTTCAGCGCGCGCGCGGGCAAAAGCGAGGGCGAGGCGGGACATGCGGCTGAAAGCTTGGCGAAAAAAACGGGCGGGTGGACACAAAAATCGCCACCCGGGCCGGCGCGCCGCCGCCACTTCGGCCGAGGCGACCGGGCGCACCGGCACCGCGTTCCGCCTGACCAGGACGATGGTTGCCTAGGCGATGGTGAATTCCGCCAGCACCGGGCAGTGGTCCGACAGGAGGGTCCGCAGGACCCGGCACTGCACATCCCTGCATTGGCTCGGCAGGAAGACGAAGTCGAGGCGCCGGCGGGGCAGCGGCGAGGGGAACGTGCCGCCGACCTGCGGATAGAGGGTGTAATCGCCGCTATCGGACAGGTGGCTGAGGAGCGCCGCCGTGGCGTCATCCCGGGTGTGGGAATTGTTGAAGTCCCCGCAGATGATCGGAGGCAGGGACCAGTGCCCGGAGCCGAGGCGCCGCTTGGCCTGCAGCCAGCCGATCAACAGGTCGAGCTGGCGCATGCGCTGGATTCGGGAGGCCGCGTGGAAATGCAGGTTGACGAAGGGGATCCGGCGGCCGCCGACGCTGAGCTCCGCAAAGAGAAACCCCTTCTCGCCGAGGCGCCGCTGGCCGAAGACCACCGTCTCGGTCGCCAGCAGTTCATGCCGGCTGAGCAGCGCGTTCCCGTAGCATAGGTTCAGCAGGCCGGCGCGCCGGTTGTTGATTCCGAAGACCGAATGGGGAAACCGGGCATGGACGCGCAGGTAGTCCAGCTGGTCGAAGTTGCCCGACCAGCGGGAGCGCTCGTCGATCTCCTGCATCGCGACGACATCGGGTTTCAGCCGGCCGAGCAGCGTCGCGATCCCGCGCAGGTTCACGCGGATCTTGCGCGGGGAGGTCAGGCCCTGGATCGGCGTCAGGCCCCGGCCGTGGGCGATATTGAACGTGACCAGGCGCAAGCGGAGCATAGGGCGCAGCTACGGTTCCTCCATTCCGGGCGCAAGGCAAGTTCAAGCCTGGCCGGACCGCCGTCCGGACCTCTGGCCGGCGCTACCCCAAGGTCGATCCGCCGAGCGCCGGATCCCGTGCTGGCGGGCGCCGGGCCTTCGCCCGCGCCTAGGCGAGCGGCCGGACCACCGATTGCTTGCGGAAGTAATCCTCGAGCGTGTCGGGCCCGAGCACGCCCCCGCCGCAGCCGCTGAGATTGCAACCGCCATACGGCACGCCGTGCGCGAACACGTTGTGGGCGTTGATCCACGTGTTGCCGGCGACCAGCTTCTCGGCCACGCGGGTCGCGCGCCCCAAGTCGGCGCTCCAAACGCTGTTGGCGAGGCCGTAGCTGCTGCGGTTCACCAGTTCCACCGCTTCGTCTTCGGTGCGGAAGGACATCACATAGGCGACCGGGCCGAAGATTTCCTCCCGGGCGCACACATTGTCCGGCGAGCCGCCCAGGAGGGCCGGCTTCACGTAAAACCCGTTGCGGTGCCCGGCAACCTCCGCGACTCCCCCCGCCAGGATCGCCTCGGCCCCGCCTTTGACTCCCTTGTCCAGGTAACCAAGCACCCGCTGGCGCTGCTTTTCGCTGACAACCGGTCCGATTTGGGTGGCCGGCTCGCCGCCGTAGCCGATCGCCATCCCCTTCATCGCGGACGCCGCCTTTTCGATAAACCGGTCCCGGATCTTATCCTGCACGAGCCAACGGGTCGCGGTGCAGCAAACCTGCCCGGCGTTCAAGGTGACCGCGGCGGCCAGCGCCTCGGCGGCCGCGTCCACGGAGGTGTCGTCGAAGAGCACGGCCGCGCCCTTGCCTCCCAGTTCAAGCTTCATCGGGACCAAGTTGCGGCCGCAGGCTTCGCCCACCGCCCGCCCCACCTCGGGCGAGCCGGTGAAGGACATCCGGTTGATCCCCGGATGTTGCGCCAGGGCCGCTCCGGCGCTCTCGCCCAGTCCGGTCACGACATTGACCACCCCGGCGGGGATGCCCGCAGCCTCGACCAGGTGACAAAAGTAAAGCGTCGACAGCGGCGTATCCTCCGCCGGCTTGATCACCACCGTATTGCCGGCGGCCAGGGCCGGAGCGATGCCCCAGCCGACCAGCAGAAACGGGAAATTCCACGGGAAAATGAAGCCGCAAACGCCATAGGGCAGCCGGACCGACCAAGCCTCCTTCGCGGCCACCGCAATGGGCTCCCGCCGGCGGGTATGCACAGAAAGATCCGCATAATACCGGAAGGTCTGGGCGCAGTGGGGAATGTCGAAAGCCAGCGCCTGGGCGCGGGGCTTGCCCACATCCAGGGACTCGATCTGAGCGAGGACGGCGGCCTGCCGCTCTATCAGGTCCGCCAGCCGGTGGAGCAAGACCGCCCGGTCGTTGGCCGGCAGCGCGGCCCAGCCGCTGTCCTGGAAGGCCGTCCGGGCGGCCCCGACCGCCCGGTC
>Ga0302320_10000632_pt1 | contig 84105 bp, 67 predicted proteins | sample Bog_T0_3_FD_202130 | JGI IMG/M metagenome (GOLD analysis project Ga0302320, IMG submission 202130) | Peat permafrost microbial communities from Stordalen Mire near Abisko, Sweden - Bog_T0_3 | ecosystem: Environmental > Terrestrial > Soil > Wetlands > Peat | place: Sweden: Abisko, Stordalen Mire...
ACTTGGAGGCGAGGGTCGGAATCGAACCGTCGGCTGTAACCCGGCAATTCGCTAAAGTAATTCCGGAAAAACGTGATCCAGTCCATTCTGATGTGAGTTTTGACTGGAAACCATTTGCGATATCCCGCTTAAAAGTGACATGCCTAAGCCCAGGTATATGCGTTTGCAGTTCACCCAGAGGTAAAACGGTTTTACTTTTGAGCGATCAGGAACGCATCGGATCGAGTTTTGGACGATCTCAGGTTTTGGGTGGCATCAAGATCAAAGCTCAATGGTGCAAATAACACGATTAACATTAATCGTTTCAAGTGTTTGCAAGAAGCTGGGTAACATTTTCTCATTTCGGTTATTTATTTTTCATTTCGCCTAACTTTTTTGTTCAACATTGGTGAACAAAATATTTGGACGCTGACAACGCGAGCGTATGTTGAAGGATGGCGGAAAATAATCGCGGCAGCGCTACCGCGAAAATTTAGCAAACCTTAATTGCATTTAGCAGACTTTAATTGCATTTAGCAGACTTGAATTGCATTTAGCAGACTTGAATTGTCATGGACAACAACGCAGCAACCGCGCGACTGTTTATTCCACCGTGACACTTTTGGCGAGGTTGCGGGGTTTATCGACGTCGCAGCCGCGAGCCAAAGCGATGTGGTAGGCGAATAATTGCAACGGCACCGTGGCGAGCAGAGGATAAATGGATTCCAGCGCGGGCGGCAGGTAAATCACGTCGTCGGCCACTTTTTTGATAGCCTTGTCACCTTCGGTGGCCAGGGCGATGATCGGACCTTTGCGGGCGCGGATCATGGCGAGGTTCGCCATGGTTTTGTCGTACATGGAATCCTGGGGTACGAGAAACACGGTGGGAGTCTCCGGATCGATCAGGGCGATTGGGCCGTGTTTCATTTCCGCAGCCGAGTAACCTTCGGCATGGATGTAGGAAATCTCCTTCAGCTTGAGCGCTCCTTCGAGGGCGATCGGGAAGTTGTAACCGCGACCGAGGAAAAAGAAGTCCCTCGCCTGCGAGTATTTTTGGGCCAGCTTTTTAATCGCGTTGTTATGCGCCAGCAGTGCGCTGATCTGTTTGGGGACCCCCTCCAGCGCATGCAAAACCTCCAAGGCTCGCTTGGCCGGCAGATTGCGCATGCGACCCAAATGAACTCCCAGCATGGAGAGCACGGTCAAAGTGGAGACAAAGGCCTTGGTGGAGGCGACGCCGATTTCCGGCCCGGCGTGCATATAAATGCCGCCATCGGATTCGCGGGCAATCGTGCTGCCGACCACGTTGACAATGGCTAAGGCGCGGTGGCCGCGCCGCTTGGCCTCGCGCAAGGCCGCAAGCGTGTCCGCTGTCTCGCCGGATTGGGAGAGCACGAGCAGGACGGTGTTTTTTTCCAGCGGACAATTGCGGTAACAAAACTCATGCGCAAATTCGACCTCGACGGGCAACTGCGCGAATTCCTCGATCAAATATTCCCCGACGAGCGCCGCATGCCAGCTCGTGCCACTGGCGGCAATGACGAGGCGGTCGATGGAACGGAGTTCCGAGGCCGTCATGTTGAGTCCGCCGAATTTGGCGGTGGCGGCCTCAAAATCCAAGCGTCCGCGCAGGGCGTTCTGGACTGTTTGGGGTTGTTCGTAAATCTCCTTGAGCATGAAGTGCGCGTGCTTGCCGCGTTGCGCGTCCTCCTGCGAAAATTCCAGGTTGCTGATCTGCACGTTCGCCGTGTCGGTGCCGAGGTTGGTGACATCGAAGCGCTCGGGCGTGATCGTGGCCACGTCGTAATCGTTAAGGTAGACCACTTTCTTGGTGTGGGCGACAATGGCATTGGCGTCGCTGGTTACGAAATTTTCGCCTTCGCCGATGCCGATGATGAGCGGGGAACCGCGCCGCGCGCTGACCATCGTGCCCGGGATGTCGGTGCAGATCACGGCCACACCATAGGTGCCGATCACTTCGCGCAAGGCGTCGCATACGGCCTGGGTGAGCAATTCGGCGTCATCAAACTCAATCGCGGGGGCAGCTCCGCGGCGACCAGTGGTTTTTGAGCCGCGGGGGGTGCCGTTCTTGCCATTCAAACCGGTGCGTTTGGCGTAAGCATCACCGATCAAATGGGCGAGCACTTCCGTGTCGGTGTCTGAGGTGAACTGGTGACCAGCGCGGAGCAATCGCTGTTTCAGGAGGTCGTAATTCTCGATGACGCCGTTGTGAACGATGGCGATTTTGCCGGAGGCGTCGGTCTGGGGATGGGAATTTTTGTCGGAGGGCACGCCGTGGGTGGCCCAGCGTGTGTGGCCGATGCCGAGGTTTCCCGGGGCCGGTTCGGCCAGCAAAACCCGCGCGAGGCCTTCATCAATTTTGCCCTTTTTTTTGCGAACCAACAGTCCGGCGCCGGACTGAATGGCCACGCCTGCGCTGTCGTAACCGCGATATTCCAGCCGGCGCAAACCCTCCAGCAGGATGGGAGAGGCCGGTTTTTTTCCAACGTATCCGATAATGCCGCACATAATTAATAAACGAGTTCCTTCAAACTTGATCCTGATTTAAAATCCATTCTGCCGCCGCGGCCATGTCTTTCACGATGACGGCGTCGCCAGTTTGGGAGGAGGGGGCGCGATCCAATTCGGCCCCGTACCCGGTGCGCACCAGAATACTCTTTTTTACACCTGCATTCCAGCCGCATTCCAAATCTATCAATTTGTCGCCCACCATGAAGCTTTCTGCAAGATTCAGGCCAAATTCGTCCCGGGCGTCAAAAAGAAACTGGGGGGATGGCTTGCGGCCGCGGCTGGGCTGGTCGGGGGCCTCAGGCGCGAGGTAAATTTTTTGGAAGGTCACGCCGTCCCGTGAAAACTCCCGGCGCAAATGTTCGTTGACGTTTTCGGCATCGGCCAGCGTGAAATAGCCGCGCCCGATGCCGGATTGGTTGGTGACGATGATCAATTGGAAACCGGCACCGGCCAGTTTTTGGAGGGCGGGTGCCGTGCCCGGCAGGATTTCGACCTCCTCCATGCGGTGCAGATAATTTTTTTCCGCGATCAGCGTGCCATCGCGGTCGAGAAAAACAGCTCGTTGCATCGCGACCATTGTGGATTTAATGGCGCAAGATTGGAATTGAAATGTGGGGCGTTTATGGCCCACAATCCCGTGTTTGCATTATTAACCTGACAATCTACAAATTACATGAGCAACAAAGGAAGGCTGGGAATTTTGGTTGGCGGTGGTCCGGCGCCCGGATTGAACGGCGTCATCGCGGCGGCAACCATTGAAGGCATTAACCAGGGCTACGAGGTCATTGGTTTTCGCGATGGTTTCAAGCATATCGCCCAGGGCGACACCACGCAGATTAAACCGCTGTCCATTCGGGACGTCAAAGACATCCATATCAAGGGCGGTTCCATTCTCGGCACGGCGCGGACCAATCCGACGAAGTCCGAGCAGCAGATGCAAAATATTTTCTCCGTGTTCGAAAAGCTGGGCATCACCGCCCTGGTAACGATCGGCGGCGATGACACGGCGTTTTCCGCGAGCCACGTGGCCAAGCGCAGCGGCGGCAAAATCAAAGTGGCCCACGTTCCCAAGACCATTGACAACGATCTCCCGCTGCCTGGCACTGCGCCGACCTTCGGTTACGAGACCGCCCGGCATTACGGAGTCCAGATTGTCCGGAATCTGATCGAAGACGCGCGCACCACGTCCCGCTGGTATCTCATCATCAGCATGGGCCGCGCGGCCGGTCACCTCGCTTTGGGCATCGCCAAAGCCTCGGCCGCCACGTTATCCATTATCTCCGAGGAATTCCGCGGGCGCCCCGTGACGGTGGACGAAGTTTGCGACATTATCATCGGTTCCATCATCAAGCGTAAAGCAGAAGGTTCCCACTACGGTTTGGTGGTGCTCGCCGAAGGTTTGATTGAATCCCTCGGGGAAAAAGGCCTGATCGCCGCCCTGCCGGATGGCCAGCTCGAACGTTTTGGCAAAGTTGTGCGCGATGACCACGGCCATCTGCGCCTGGGCGAAATTGAGTTCGGCCGCCTGATGAAGGAATTGCTGTCCATCCGCCTGGAAAAGCTGGGCATCAAGCTCACCTTCATCGACAAGGACCTCGGCTACGAACTGCGCTGTGCCGACCCCATTCCTTTTGACGCTGAATATACCCGCGACCTTGGGTATGCCGCCGTGAAATTCCTGCGCTCGGCCGAATCCGAGAAATATGGGGCGATCATCAGTTTCGTGGATGGCAAGATGAACCCGCTGCCGTTTGATGACATGCTTGATCCCAAGACCGGCCGTATGCAAAACCGTCGTGTCAACGTGGACGGCGAGGCCTTTGAATGCGCTCAAGCGTACATGATCCGGCTCGAACATGAGGATTTCACCGATGCCCGCCAGCTTGCCAAGCTCGCCGCGGTCATCAACGTGACACCCGATGAGTTCCGGGCACGCTTTGGCTATCTGGTCGGAATCAAATAAATTCAAACAGTTCCGGCCGGCGGTGGAACCTGTTCCACCGCCGGCCGTTTTTTATGGTTGGTCAATTTTGCCATTCCGGTCGCACTTCCAGCGAAACCCGTTAAGTTATCACCCATGAAACCGCTGGCGCAGTGCCAACTTTATACATTTGTGGACACGGCTTATCTGCACGGCCGCGCGCCCGAACTGATTGCCCAACAGCTTTGTGATGGCGGCAGCGATTTGATCCAGCTCCGCGCCAAGAATTCGTCCCGCGAGGAGATTCTGCTCCTCGCGGAAAAAATTCTGGAAGTCACCCGGCGGGCAGGTATCGGGTTGGTGATCAATGATCATTTGGACGTCGCCCTGGAAATTGGCGCCGACGTTTGTCATTTGGGCCAGGAAGATTTCTTTGACGCCGGTTACACGCAGGTCTCCCAGCTCGCAACCAACCGTGCCCGGCTAAAAATAGGTTTGAGCACCCACGCGCCAGCCCAGGCTCAGCGCGCTTTGGAGGCCGGGGCGGATTACATTGCCATTGGCCCGGTTTACGCCACCGGCACCAAGCCCACGGCCAAACCCGTAACCTTGGAATATGTACGATGGGCGGCGACCCACTCAACCGTTCCCTGGTTCGCCATCGGCGGCATCAATTTGCAAACGATCGGGGACGTGGTAGACGCGGGTGCCCAAAGGGTGTGTGTCGTGTCGGCCATCCTGAATGCACCCGATGTGGTGGCCGCCTGCGCAGCAATCCGGCGCCGACTGCCGCTGCTAAAATAAAAAAACTGGCGCGGTGGTCGCGCCAGTTTGCGGAGTTTTAAAACCTTATCGCTTGGCCAGGGCAAGATCGATCTCTGCAACCGCAGCATTGAGTTGTTCAATGACCCGAGGCTGATCTTTGATCATCGCTGTTTTGATCAGATGCTGTAGTAAACGTTGCGCCTGACGCATTTTCTCATCGGACAAAGCCTGCTTCTCGTGATGCTTCAGGTCGCCGATGAGGTCCACGCCAAGAAATCCCCCGGCCTTTTCCACGTGATGCATGGCTTCGACGCGATGACCAGAGTAATCATGATCGCCCGTGGCCAGGATCTGATAGGCGTGCGTCAGCATTTTGGCTTCCGGCCGATCGCGAAAAGCCACAGCCTCATCCACGGTCTGGAATTGATTCAGGCCGACATTAACGGCATCCAAGGGCTGAACTGCAGGCGTGGTGACGGCGCGCAAATTGGCGCCACAAGACAAGGCGGTGACGATTACCGCGGCCTTCATTGAACTGTAAAAATAATTCGTTTTCATAATATTGTTTATTGTGTTTGGTTAAGAACTGACATCTATTGAGACGCATTAATACTGCCAAAGGTTGCAGCAAAGTTCACGTGCTTTCCCTCTGGTAATGCCTTGAAAATAAATGGATTGATGAAGGTGGGGTGTCTGCCTTTGGTTCGCAAAGACCTGTGTTGCTGATTGTTTCCCTTGTTAGGGCTATTGGACCAACATCTTTAAAAAGGCCGGTTCGTCCAAGATGGTCACCCCGAGTTGTTGCGCTTTTTCCAGTTTGGACCCGGCTTCCGCGCCGGCGAGAACGTAATCGGTTTTTTTGCTGACGCTGCCGCTGACTTTGCCGCCGGCGGTCTCGATTTTGGCCGTGGCATCCTCGCGCGATAGGGAAGGCAGTGCACCGGTCAGGACGAAGGTCTTGCCCGCAAAAACGCCCGGCACAGCAGTGGGAGTCTTTTTGAACGCCCCGTTTTCCGGGTTGATGCCGATCTCCTGGATGCGTTTGAGGAGGCGTTTCCCGTCTGCGGAAGCAAAGAAATCCAACACGCTCCGCGCTGCAACGGGGCCGACCTCGGCGAGTCTGGCTTTCAGTCCGCAGTCTGCCAGTCGCGATCCAATATCAGCGATTTCGGACTTGAGTCGGGCGTCAAGTTGCTCGCGGGCGGCTTTTTCCGCCTCATCTTTCGGCGGGTTTTTGCGTGAACGCGGGCTAATTTCCGCGCGTTTGCTTTCCTTCGCGCCCAAGTCGCGGATATCGCGCAGCACGGCTGAATCCGCCAGGGCGGCCAGGGATTCATGGGTGGCGGCAAGCTGTTTGGCGGTAGCTTCCCCGACATCTGCCATCGCCAAGGCGTGGAGCCAACGGTTTAAGGGCGCAGTCTTGGCCCGCTCGAGCGCCTCGAGAATTTTTATGGCGTTTTTTTCACCCAGCGTGCGGGGTTCCTCGTCCGTGCCCAGATTCAGTTTGCCGAGCGACTCCAATTTGAGGTTGAACAAGTCGAGGGGCTCGCGCACCAGGCCTCGTTCCACCAATTTTTCAGCGACTATGCCGCCGAGGGATTCAATGTCGAGCGCCTTGCGCTGAGCAAAATATTCGACCCGTCGCGTCAATTGCGCGGGGCACCCGGCGATATTCTCGCAGCGCCAGGCCACTTCTTCCTTCCCTCCGTCGGAAACTTTTTCCCTGGCAATCGGACCGCCGCAAGCGGGGCATTTGCCGCCGACATATTGGAAGAGATCAAATTCCTTTGCCCCCGGTGGCCGTTTGGTTTTTACCACCTCGAAAATTTCCGGGATCACCATGCCAGCCTTGCGGATGACCACGGTGTCGCCAATGCGGATATCTTTGCGGCGGATCTCGTCCTCGTTGTGCAACGTCGCGCGCGCGATGGTTGAACCCTGAACAAAGACCGGTTCGAGTTCGGCGACGGGCGTGAGCACGCCGGTGCGGCCCACTTGCACCGTGATGGTCTTCAAGACGGTTTCAGCGGGGGTGATCCACGGCACGGGCTTGTGTACGATGGCGTAACCCGGGGCCCGGCTGCGGCCCGGGATGCGCGGCCAATCGGCGAGCGTGTTGACCTTGAGCACAATGCCATCGATTTCATATGGCAACTGCCGGCGCAAGTCGCGATCCTCGTCGTAATGGGCCACGACCTTTTCCGCGTAAACTTTCAACACTTCTTCAATGCCATTGCAAACCCACCAGAGTTTTTGGGTGGGCAACCCGAATTGCGCCAGTTTTTCCAGCATTTCGGAATGGGTCTTGAAATTAATGCCCTCGATGGCGCCGACGGCATAAAACACAGCGCGCACCGCGCGCTGGTTGACCAGTTTTGGATCCAATTGTTTGAGCGCCCCGGCGGCGGCGTTGCGGGCGTTGGGAAACGATTTTTCTCCGGCGGCGGTCATCCGGGCGTTTAAGGCGTCGAAGTCCTTGATGGCAATATAGGCCTCGCCACGGATTTCCAGCAGCGCAGGGGGATTATTCGCAATTAACTCCAGAGGAATCGAGCGCAGGGTCCGGAGATTGCTCGTAATGTCATCACCTTCCGCGCCATCACCGCGGGTGGTCCCGAGCACCAGTTTGCCGTGGCGATAATGGACGCTGATCGAGACCCCGTCCACTTTCGGCTCGATGACGTATTGGATGTCATCTCGGCCCAGATGCTTGCGGATGGTGGCATCGAAGGCCCGGAGTTCCGCAAGGGTGTTTTCATCCTGGGCGCGGTTTCGCCGGTCGCGATCGGGTTCCTCCTCCTTGGTCGGTAGATCACTGGCCTCAACCTTGTCCAACGAAAGCATTGGCAACAGATGTTTGACCCGGGCAAATCTTTCACCCGGTGTGCCGCCGACGCGTTGCGTGGGTGATTCCGCGGTCACCAACTCTGGAGAATCCTTTTCCAACTTCTGGAGTTCTTTGAACAGGCCGTCGTACTCCCGGTCGGTGATTTCCGGCCGGCCCTCGACGTAATACGCGTGGTCGTGCCGCCGGATCTCGGCGACGAGTTGCTCGTGGCGTTTTTTGGCTTCAGAAGCAGTCACTTGAGGATTGTGCCGCGCCGGATGGCGGAAGGAAAAACTTTTTTGGATCGACATGGTTCTGCTAAATTCAAGCTGTGCAGGCAAATCTGACAAAAGCTTACGCTTTGGCCAATGCGCAGTTGTTACGGAGCGCCCCGTTACCCAAATCCTACACGGATTTCCTGGGCCGCAAATTATTTCTGTTTTTGCTGACGCTCCAGGGTTTGGGCGCTTTTGCACTCATTACCCTCGGAGTGATCCTGCGAAAATACGGGGTGGCGGCGAACGTTGTGCATCCCCGGATCCGGCAGGAGATTGCCCGATCAGGGGTTGCTTTGCTGCCAATGTTCCTCTTCGTCGCCCTGGCCCTGGGATTTCTGATTGTCGGCCAGACGGTTTCGGCGCTGGCAAAGGTGGGTGCGACCGAGTACCTTGGGTCGACCATGGTCATCGTGGTGGTGCGTGAATTGGGCCCTTTGCTGGCCGCGATGCTGGTGCTGGCGCGCGTTGGCACGGCCAACGTGATCGAACTGGGCACCGCGCGGGCGCTGGGCGAAATCGAGGCATTGGAGGCGCTAGGCATTGACCCCGTGCATTACCTGATCATGCCGCGGGTCATTGGCATGGCGCTGGGCATTTTTTCGCTGACGGTTTATTTGATCATTGGCGCCCTAGTCAGCGGCTATCTGTTCGCGTTTATGCAGGGCGCGCCGATGACGCCGGGAGACTACTTCACCCAAATTACCGAGGCCATGAACTGGCTTGATTTTGCTTTGCTGGCGCTCAAGGCATTGTCGTTCGGATTTTTCATCGCGATTGTGACCTGTTATCACGGGCTGGCCCAGCCGTTGCGGTTGGAGGATGTCTCCCGGGTCGCCGTCCGGGCGGTTTCCCAGGGCGTGATCGTATGTGTGATGATTGATGCATTCTTTATCCTCCTTTACGTTTTTTCCTGACATGAGCGAGAGTATCAAGCCAGCCATCATCGAGATGCGCGATGTCAATGTTGCCACCATGCGCGATGATTCAAGGACCGTGGTGGAATGCGTGAATTGGTCGGTAATGCCCGGCGAATTTTGGGTGGTCGGCGGACAGCAGCACGCCGGTAAAAGCGATTTACTCATGCTCGCGGCTGGATTGATGAGCCCGGCGACAGGAAGCAGCCGCGTTTTCGGGGTTGAAACCGAACTGCTTGGGGAGGATCAACTGGCCGAGCGACGGCGCATCGGTTTTGTATTTCAGGGAGGACGATTGTTCAACCGACTGACGGTGGCGGAAAATGTGGCATTACCCGTGCGCTACCAAAAAGACTTGCGCTCCACGGACGCGGCGAAGGTGGTGAACCATCTGCTGGAACTACTTGAACTAACCACCTTCGTGGATGTGACGCCGGGAAACATGCCCGGCAATTGGCGGTTGAGGGTTGCTTTGGCGCGGGCACTGATATTGAAGCCCGAACTGCTGCTGCTGGACAATCCCTTCAGCGGACTGGGTGCGCGGCATAGGCAGTGGCTGCTGCGCTTTCTTGACCAACTCTGGAGGGGGCATGCCTGGCTGGAGGGCCGACCCTTGACGATGGTTGTCACCACCGATGACTTGCGGCCATGGGAATCGCCGGCGCGAAAATTCGCCTTGCTGCACGAAAAAACTTTTGTCTGCCTCGGATCCTGGGGCGAGACCACAACGAACCACCACCCGGCCGTCCGCGAGTTGCTGGCGGATGCGGCGGATACCAACTATTGAGAAATTATGGCACTGCAAGATTTAACTCCGCAACTGCGCACCCGACTTAGCCGGGTGGAGCGCACGGTGGGCTGGTTTGTTTTCCTTGCCACCGCGCTCCTGCTCTTCGGCTTTGGCTATTACATTTACCACACCGCGGAGAACAAAGGCTGGTTTAAAATCAAAGTTCAATTCTTTACTTATGTCCAAAGCTCGGCCGGCTTGAGCGAGGGTGACAAGGTGTTCATGATGGGATTTCCGGTTGGTGAAATCACGCTGATCAAAGCCATGCCTCCGCGCAATCCGCACAACGTCAGAATCGAATTCAAAATCCTCGATCCGTATTTTCGCTATATCTGGTCGGGAGGTTCGATGGTGAAGGTAAATGCGGCGAGTTTTCTGGGCCGGCAACTGGAAGTGACCCGGGGTACCAATGGCTACGCCATTTGCGTCACCCAGCCGGTTACCGTTTTCAGCAACCTGGATGAGTTGGCGCAGAAAGTGGCGGCCCAGCCCGACCAATGGCAACTGGCCCAGGACGTTTTTGACCAGAATACCAATCTTGTTTTCCATGCGTACGACACTCTGACCAGCTCGAATCTGCAGATGATCAGCGAGCTCAAGCCGGAAACCATCACCGCTTATAACAATACCGAGCTGGACCATCATCATGTCGTCGCGTCGTGGCATCCACATTCACATCGTTATGAAAACTTCACACCCGGGGACGAAACCGCGTGGCTGCATGCCGCCGAATCCCCGGCCGTGTCCGACCAGTTACAGGCGATGGTGACCCAAGTCCAAACGGCTCTCCCAGGAATTCTTGCCCTCACCAACAAAGTTGCGGAGGTCTTGGCCAACGCGGCGATGGCCACCGCAAATCTTAATGTAACCATCGCTTCCGCGCAGCCGTTGCTGAACAATGTCGCGCAGATTACTTCGGAGTTGCGGGAACCGGGTGGTCCGATGGTGTGGGCGCTTGGCACCAACGGCAACCGGCAAGTTCAGACCGCGTTGACGAATGCCAATGCGCTGCTCGCTGACAGCGACAATAATCTCGACCAGCTCACCCGGCAGGTCGGCCTGACGTTGATTAATGTGGCCAACATCACCAGCAATTTGAACGCCCAGGTGCAAGCCAACTCAAACATCCTTTATGGGATTTCAAAAATGGTGACTGATTCGGATGATTTTGTGCAGGGGTTGAAGCGGCACTGGCTGTTGAGGTCCGCCTTTAAGAAGGAAAACAAGGCCACTGCAGCTGCGGCAGCGAACAAAAATAATTAAACGCTGAAACAAGAATGCGTTGACCCATCCGCCTTACCTCACCAGAAAGAAAACGAGACCCACGTAGCTGGAGAGCACGATGGCAATGAGGATCCGGTCCACCCGACCGAGGCGCGCGCCCGTGCGCTGGGCTGGCGGGGTCAGCGAAATGTAATTAATGCCCCGGTTTTCGTGGGCTACATATTCGATATTTGTCATAGCTGTAGCCGAAAGAAAGCATAGGCTGTGCCAATCGACTTTGAGAGAGCTAAGCCATAGTGGCTGAGGGGGAAATGTCCCAGGATTTGACAAAAACATGGAAAAGCAAAGGTTTTCCATGTTTTTGATCGGTTGTGCCCTCTAATTCTGCCCTAGAATGGTGCGCAGCCGGTTCAACATTTTCTGTGAAATCCGCTCGTAGGGTTGCAGGGGACGGCCGTGCATCTTAATTTCCTCAATTGTTTCCAAGGCCATGCTGAAATCGAAGTCATGGAAGGCGCGATCCCGTCTTATGCGGCGCACCCAGCGCTTCAAGTCCGTCACTTCTTCGATCTCGCCGGGATGACCCGGACGAAACGAGATTTTCCAGTCGTCGCGCCGCTCAAAGCCATCGCGCGAGTTTTTCTCCTCGAACCAGGGATCACACAGCAGGATGCAGACTGATTTGTTTGCCGCCGAGCCCAGTCGGTAAAAGACAATGCGTGCGGGCGTCTCGGAAAAATGGCCGTAGGCAATCTCCAGCGCATCCGGATCCGGCGGCGCAAATTTTGTCTGGAAACCGAAACTGAAGCTACCCGGAGTGGTCAGGGAAGGTTCAATGCACAGGTTTTCCGCGAATATCCATAACAGGTCGGCGGGCAGGCCGTGGTCCGTCAGATTCTGTTTCCAGGCCTCAATGGCCGCGTCTAATGCTGGTCGGGTGATACCTTGATTGCTCATGTCTGATCTTAATTCCCCATATTACTGCCGGTTTTTGCGAAACCAATCAACAAAAAGCGGAATTCCTTTTTCAGCCTTTACCTTGGGCTGGTAACCCAGCCTGGCCTGTGCCTTGGAAATATCGGCAAAAGTCAGGGGCACATCACCTGGTTGCAGCGGTTGCCGGTCAATGATCGCATGCTTGCCCAGGGAGGATTCGATCAGGGCGATCAGCTCGGCCAGTTTTACTGTCTGGGACTCGCCCAGGTTGAAAATCTCGTACCCGAATTCCTGCTTCGTGCACGCCAGGATGCCCGCCAGGATGTCGGTGATGTAGGTGTGATCGCGCGCCGTACTGCCGTCACCAAACACCGGGATCGGCTGGCAGGCCTCAATCATTCGCGTGAACTTGTGGATGGCCAGATCCGGCCGCTGCCGCGGGCCGTACACGGTGAAAAAACGCAGCATGGCGACATCCAGCTTGTAAAGATGATGATAAACATGGCCTAACGCCTCGCAAGCCAGTTTGCTGGCAGCATACGGAGAAACCGTGGAAAAGATCGGGTCGCTTTCCGCAAACGGCGATTTCGCATTCACCCCGTAAACCGAGGAAGAGGAGGCGATGATAATTTTTTTGACTCCATTCTGCCGCGCGGCCTCCAGGACATTGACCGTGCCCTCAACATTCACCCGTTGATACAGTGCCGGTTGCGCGATGCTGGGGCGCACGCCAGCCCGCGCCGCCAGATGGATGACCTGGTCAAATTTGACGGATGAAAACAGTTCGGCGAGTGCGGTGGTGTCCGTGAGGTCGCCGAAAATGAATTCGAAGGGCAGCGCCAGTGACTGGATCTCGCGCAGGTTGGCGCGTTTCAGGTGAGGATCGTAGAAATCGTTTAGATCGTCAAAGGCCCAGACGCTGTGACCGTTCCGTAAAAGCTGCTCGCAGACGTGCGAGCCAATAAAGCCCGCGCCGCCGGTGACGAGAAAATTCATGCCGGAAAGTTAATGATCAGTGTGCGCAGTGTCGAGCGCGGGAAGTCAGGCCACCGGGCGGGGAGTTTACTCAAAGACTCAATATCAGCCCAACTTTCCCAGCAGCCGGAGAAGTCCATCCAGAATTGTCAACGGATGCGGCGGGCAGCCCGGAATGAGCAAATCCACCGGGACCATGGAACTTGCGCCATTCAACACTTGTGGATTATCAACGAACGGTCCGCCGGCGATCGCGCACGCGCCGACGGCGATGACAATTTTCGGTGCCGGCACGGCATCATAAGTCTTTTTAAGTGCCAGTTCCATGTTGCGGCTCACTGCGCCGGTGATCAGCAACCCGTCGGCGTGGCGTGGTGAGGCAACGAATTGAATTCCAAATCTTCCCAAGTCCCAGCCAATCGTTCCAAGAACGTTCACGTCCGCTTCGCAGGCGTTGCAGCCGCCGGCGCTGACCTGCCGCAGTCGCAATGAGCGGCCAAATAGCTTTTTCAGTTTTTCGTCAAGCGCAGCGGCGAGACGCAGTTCCTCCTCGCCCGGCTTGCCGAGTTGCAAATCTTCGTGCCGCCGCACAGCCATACGATGATCATTAGTCTGCGTGATCGCCTTGGTCGGGCACGCCCCCACGCAGGCGGTGCAGAAAATGCATTTGCCCAGATCGAGCGCGACCGGCTTTCCCGGCGCCCTTGCAATTGCCGTGGTCGGACAAACCGGCATGCAGGCGGTGCAGCCTTCCACGCATTTCGCCGCCTCAACTCGCAGCGACCCGCCGTGGCGGTCGGGCAACAGCGGCGGCGGGCCGTCCGGAAAGGGCATGGTCTGGCAGCCGTGTCGCAAACGATGCAGGATGGTTTCGTGGGCAAACATGGCTAGAGATCAACGCCGCAGTAGGACAGGTTGAAACTTTTGTTGCAAATCGGAAAATCCGAAATTGCCTGGCCCCGCATCGCGAGGGCGAGGCCGAGCCAGTTATGGAAAGACGCGTCCACAATTTTGTAACCACGGAAATGCCCGGTGGCATCCGTGAGTGCAACGTGACAAACCTCCCCGCGCCAGCCTTCGACCAGCGCCACGGCCAGGGTGTCGGCGGCGGGCCGGATTGAGGTGGCAAAACATTCCCCGTCCGGCGGCGCAATGAGCTGTTCTTCGAGAAATTTTCCGGAACGTTGGATTTCGAGCCACCGCACCCGTGCCCTTGCCAGCACGTCACCATCGGGCCAGACGGCGACCGGTACAGGCGCGAAACGATGCCAGCCGGCTGGATGATCGAATCGCACGTCGCGTACCAACCCTGAAGCCCGGGCTGCCACACCGACAAGGCCGATTTCGGCAGCCTGCCTGGCGCCGACTTTGCCCGTCATTTCAAAGCGGGCGCGCACGGAATTTGCATCCCATAACCATTCGGCGGCTTGATTCACTTCGAACAGCGCGACCTGAAGTTTTTCGAGCAAACGTGCGGCCCGCTCCGATTCCAAGTCCTGTTGGCAGCCGCCGGGACGCACCAGGCGGCGCCCGAAGCGGTTGCCGCAAATCAGGGCGGTAAGATTCAGAAAATCCCCACGGATTTTTCCGCACGCGGCTGAAGTAGGCAGGAATGCCACATCATTGGCGAGCGCGCCCAGGTCGCCAGCGTGGTTTGCCAGCCGCTCCAGTTCGAGCGCGATCGCTCGCAGCCACTGGGCGCGCAACGGGGCCTCCTCGCCGGACAGCGCCTCCAACACGGTCGCGTAAGCCGTCGCATGCCCGATCGTCGTGTCGCCGGCGACGGTTTCCATCTGGCTCATGGTTGCGCGATGCGGTCCGCCTGTAAGAGCCTGCTCAATGCCGCGATGCTGGTAGCCGAGCGCAATTTCCAGATGCAACACTTCCTCGCCGTTGCATTGGAACCGGAAATGTCCCGGCTCAATAATGCCCGCATGGACTGGCCCCACCGATACTTCGTGAATCTCAACGCCTGCCACCTGAAAAAACTCCCCGACGGCCGGGCGGTCGCCGGCTTGCCGTCGCACTGGTTTCAACCACGGATGGCCTTTGGGCACCAGCCCGTGCTGTTCCCAAACTTCGCGTTCAAACAAATGCGCCTGCGGATGATGCAAGGTGAGCGATGGATACCCTTTGCTCACCGGTGCGCTGCGACCGACAGCAAGGGTGTTTTCGGCATCGAACGCGATCACGGCCACGAGGTGGGTCGCAGAAAGTTCCGGTACGCCAAACCACGCGCACAAGCGGCCGCCGCGATCCAGTTCGGCGGTGGTCGCGACCACAAATTCATCCACCGGCCACTCCGGAACGTCCGCCCACGGCACGCTTGTGCCGTTGCTCAGGAGGACAAATTCTCGGGTGGCGTTCAAGGGGTTGGAGATAAAAGGTTGGTGGCGGCGGTCCAGACCTCGCGCAGCAGCGATGGTGTGGCCAGCCCAAGCCAGAGCGAGAATGCGAGGAACACCAGCGGCGGTAGGATGACTCCGGGCGTTTCACGGAGTTTTTGGCCGGTTGCGAGTGCGGCGTTGCGGGGCCTGCCATCCACGATGGCAAAAACGAGCCGGGTCATTCCGAAAAAGGCAAAAAGCAGACAGCCGAGAAAGGCAACCGCGGCAAAGGTGTGGTTTGCCAGGAAGATGGCAAGAATGATTTTTAATTCACTAAAAAACACGCCGAATGGCGGACAAGCTGTGACGGCCAGAATTCCCACGATCAGAATCCGCGCCGACGCCGGCGAGCGCCACGCCATGCCGGCAACCTTGTCCGCCGTTTGCGCCCCCGCGGCACGGCGGATATTGCCGGCGCTCAAGAACAACGCCCCTTTCGTCAGGGCATTCGTCCAGACATGGAACAGCGCGGCCCAAAGGCCCGTGCCGCCGAGCGCCGCACCCACGGCGAGAATACCCATGTGTTCGACGCTGGAGTAGGCGAGCATCCGTTTGTAATCCGGCGTGGTGAGCAAAAAGAGCGCGGCCACAAACATCGAGAACAGTCCGAAGGCGAGCAGGGTGCGTTCCGTCATCGCGCCAGCGCCGGCGGCATCGACAACTTGTTTAACGCGCAGGATGGCGACGAATGCCATCGTCGTGGTGCCCCCGGCGAGCAGCGCGCCGACCATTCCCGGTGCTTCGCCGTAGGCGTCGGGCTTCCAGGTATGCATCGGTGCAAGACCCATTTTCGTGCCATAGCCCGCGAGCAGCAACACCCAGGCGGTGATGAGCCAGGGGCGGGAAAGCGACGCTCCCTGGGCGACGAGCGAGGTAAAGGTCAGGTCGCCATGGCCATTACCCACCAATGAGGCGTAACCGAGGCAGAAGGAGCCCAGCAGTGACAACGCAATGCCGGTGCCGCCGACGAGCAGATATTTCCATGACGCTTCGAAGGCGCGCGCTGTTCCGTTGAAATGCAGCAGCGGCACGGTGACCAGCGTGGTCGCTTCCGCCGCAACCCAGAGCAGACCCAGATTTTGGGCCTGCAACGCCAGACTCAGCAAACCGAGCATTACGAGCAACGCCGTGACGAAGACCCGGTTTTTCCGTTCGGCGCGGATGCTCAAATACGTCACTCCGTACATCGAACAAACTAGAAACAGGAGCGACACCATCGGCAACACGGCGCGCGCCAGCGGATCGAATCCGAACCAGGCACCGGTTGCGAGGGCCGGCGGGTCGATCAGCAACCAGAGCGCCAGCAGGGTGTGCAAGCCGCCCGCGACCGGCAGCAACCAGGGTCGGGTCCGCTCATTTGGCCAAAGGAATGCCGCGCCTGCCGCGAGCAGCGGAATTGCGATGAGAGATAGTTCTTTCATTCGCGCAACGTGGTCAGTTTGCGCGTGTCCAGGGTGTCGAACTCGCGTTGGATCCGGTCCACGATGATACCGATGACGAATACTGCCACCGTGAGGTCGAGCAAAATTCCGGCCTCCACCAGCAGCGGAGTTGAGTTGATGAGCAGCAGGCCGAACAGGTAAATGCCATTCTCCAGGATCAAATAGCCACAGACCTGCGAGATGGCCTTGGTCCGCGCCACCAGCAAAATAAAGCCACAAACCACGGTGGCGAAGGAGCCGGGCACCAGCAGGGTTCCAGTGTGTTCGGGTCGCAGCGGCAGGGCATTGCCGAGCGCCGCCGCACCGATGACGGCCGCCGCCCCAAGCAATAGTGACGGCACGAACCCGACCAGCGGCTCGACTTCACGGTCAATTTTAGCCGCGCGTAGCGCCCGCCGCAGCAGGTTCGGAATGATGAAACCCTTTACGACGATCGTGCCGATGGCGACCGCGACGACGAGCCAGTGAAATTCTTGTTCGAGCAACAGCGGCAATGTTCCAAGAATCATGCCTTGAAACGCGGCTGCGCGGATGATCGACGGCAGCCGGCTGCTGCCTAGTGCCATCAGGCTCAAACCTAGCGAAAGGCCGATGAGCAGATTCATTGTCCCGCCCATGTGCCTCCTTTCCACGCCACCAGCAGGGCAAACAGGCACAGTAAAAACGAGGTGGTCAACAGAAGCGGTACCCGACGAAGCGCCAGCCGCGCCAGCAAGGATTCCACCAGGCCGATCAGGACAGCAATGACCATCACGGAAATGAGCAAGGCAGCGATGGCTTCCATCACCGATAATCTGCCAAGCGGTAAAACCGTTTCGGTCAGCAGCACGGCGAAGAGCAGGAGCTTTAATGACGAGCCGTGAAGGATGGCCGCGAGCGGAGGACCGCTGTGGTCGAGCACCATGACTTCGTGGATCATCGTAAGTTCAAGATGCGTGCTGGGGTCGTCAAACGGCACGCGGCAGTTTTCTGCAAGCAATACACCGAACAATCCCCCGCCGAGCAGTGCCGCGCCCGCACCCGCCGAGGGCGCAAGCATTGTAGCGAGTGACACACTGCCGGTTTGCACGCAGAGCGTCAGCAAGGCTGTAATGAGTGCTGTCTCCGCGAGGACGGCGTAGCTGACTTCGCGCGCCACGCCCATGCCCTCAAAGGCCGAGCCGGTGTCCATTGCGGCCAACGCGATGCAAAAGCGGGCGAGCCCCAGCAAATAAACGAACAACAGCGCATCGCCGCGAAATGAAAGGGACGCGCCGGCCGGACCCACGGGCAACAACATGGCCGCGGCAATGACCGCGATCCAGGCTATCGCCGGACCGAGGACGTGTGCCGGCGAAACGGCCGTGCTCAACACAACACCTTTGCGCCAGAGCCGGCCGAGGTCGAAATACAATTGCAGAACTGGCGGCCCGCGCCGGCCGGCGACCCAGGCCTTGACCTTGTTGATGATGCCGGGCAGAAGCGGGGCGAGCAGCATAAGCAAGGTGAGCCGCAGAATGATGTCGGCGGCGACCATCATTGGGAACCTCCCATCACAGCCAGAATTGCCAGCGCCAGCAAACCCAGCAGCAGGTAGAATATGTAGGTTTGCAAGCGGCCATGCTGCAGCTTTCGGGCGGCCATCGAAATCGACATCACCAGCGAGCCGGTGGGCTCCACCACGGTCTCCAAAACTGTTTCCGGCGTGTGTTCCGTAAAATCCGAGCGTGCGGGGAATATGTCCACGGGCAGATGGGAATGCTGTTTGGGCCGCAAAATCCACGCGAACCAGCCCGTGATGATGCCGGCGAAGGAACCGGCCGTGTATTGCATTCGCGGTGTCGGCGCGGCGTAGCCGCAATCCCATGTTTCCGCGCGGCGCACGCCATTCTGTTGTACGCGACGCCACAGGGCCACCGCCGCGAGCGTCACGAGTGCTGCCAGCGCCAGATGAAAGGCCCCGAGCGTGACCAGCGGCGCAGACGGCAGGGGGTGCGCGCCCGGCGGTCCGGGTTGCCACGCGGCCGTCGCCGTGACGAGGGCCGGCCAGAATAAAATCGGCACGAGACCGATGGCGACACACGCCGTGCCGAGCCCCAGCATTGGCAGCCGCATTTGCCAGCCGCATTCATGAACGTGTTCCGCAATTTTGCTCCGCGGGAGGCCGAGGAAAACCACGCCGCAGACCTTCACAAAACAGGCCAGCGCAAGGGCGCCTGTCATGCCGAGAGCCACGGCGGCCGGAATGGCGGCGAGCGAGGCCGCGCCGTGCTCCGACAGCGCATCGAACAGGCCCAGATAGACCAGCCACTCGCTAACGAAACCATTCAGCGGCGGCAGGCCGGCAATGGCCGCTGCCCCAAGCGCAAAAAGGCTGGCGGTCCAGGGCATCGCCCGCCAGAGTCCGCCGAGCCGGCTCATTTCGCGCGTGCCAGTTGCGTGCAAAACCGATCCGGAGCCAAGGAAGAGCAGGGCCTTGAACAGGCCGTGATTCCAAACGTGCAAGAGCGCGCCGGCAAGAGCAAGCCGGCCCCACAAGGGATTACCGTGGGTCGCGGCGATCATCGCAAAGCCGAGGCCGATGAGGATAATGCCAATGTTTTCGACACTGTGGTAGGCGAGCAATCGTTTGAGGTCGTGCTGGCCGAGCGCGAACGCGACACCCAGCACCGCACTGACCACGCCGAGCGTGGCCACCACCCAGCCGGCCGCATCAGGCACGGGCAGCCAGCCGGTGAACCGCACGAGTCCATAAATGCCCATTTTGATGGCCACGCCCGACAAAATGGCCGAGACGTGGCTTGGTGCGTTGGCGTGCGCGGAGGGTAGCCAGATGTGCAGCGGAAAAATGCCCCCCTTGATGCCGAAGCCGATGAGCGCGAGCCAGAACAAGGGCGCGAGTTCGGGATGCTCGCGCAGCGGGCCGATCTCCCAGCTTCCCGTGCGGGCCGCCAGCAGCGCGAAAAAGGCAAATAACAAGATCATGGCCACATGGGAGGCGGCCAGATAGAGCCAGCCGGCGGCACGCGCTGCCGGCCGCGAGCGTTCGAGCGAAATTAGGAAATACGCACAAATGGTGAAGATCTCCCAGGCGATGAGGAAATGCAGTCCATTCGCACACAACAGCACGAAACCCATGTTGAGGAGCAGGGCATTCCACCACGCCCGGCCCGGCGGTGCTGAAGCAGGATGATTTTTGTCATCCCAGTATTCGCTTGAATACAAAGTTCCCGCGCCACCCAGCGCTGAGAGCAAAATCAAAAAAAACGCGCTGATGCCGTCGAGCCGCAGATGCAACGTCTCCCCACCGATGACGAAATCCGGCCGCCAGTCCCAAGTCACTCCGCTGGCCAGCATCCCTGTCGCTGCGGCAAATGACGCAATGGCGCCAGAAACCGTGAGAACAAGCCAGAGGCGCGGGGATTTGAAGGCGCTGAAAATTCCGGCGACGAGTCCGAGACCGGCAATCAGCAGCAGCCAGCCTGGAGTCATGCGTCGCCTTCCTTTGTTGCGTCCATTTCAGCGGCGGCAGCCGCGGCGAAAATTTCGTCATCCGTCACGCCGTCATAAATCAACTTCCGCAGATTACCGCGTGACAGGCCGCGGCTCAACTGGGCCAGCAATTCGAGATGTGCGCGGGGCGAAGGTGCGACGAAGAACAGCAGCCTCGAAATGGGCTGTTCGTCCGGCGCGGGTTCATTCACAGTGAGCGGTTCACGGAGCAGCACAACGGCCAGAATCCCCGCTTCGCGTCCGAGGGCGATGGGCGTGCGCAAGTGGGGCAACGCGAATCCTCCGCCAACCAGCGCCCAGGAAATTCCAATGGGAGCGCGGAGGCGCTGCTGCAACATCTGGCGGACGGGCGGTGTTGCGCCCGGCAATCTGGCGACGATGTCCGCGAACACATTCACGACGCCGGCAGCGGTAATGTCGCGCCAGATGCCCCCTGCGCGCAGCATGGTTTCGAGTTTTATTCCACCTTGCACACGTGAAATGTGCGGAGCAAGAAATCCAACCTTGGCTGCCAAACCGTGCGACTCCGCCCAGGCCACAACCTGGGTCCGGTCAAAGAGCAGCCGTCCCCGGTCGGTTACATGCGGCAATCCGTCATTGCGGATCCAGTCCTCCACCTCGCTTTCTTCCGCGCCAAGCGACTGGGCCAGTTCGATGATGTTTAGAAACATCGGCATCGTTAGCGAAAGGAGTCATGAATCGCCAGCCAATCAGCCGACGACCTGCAACTTTCCTTCCGAGTCAATCCTAGCAAATCAAAAATGTGCCGGTTATGCAATGTTGTTTCTGGCGGGTGTCCAAAGTGGTCGCATTATTATTTCAACCAGCGCTTGCATGATTTTTGGTTTATGTGTCATTCTCGAAGTTGACTCCTATGAATACCCTCGCCCAATTTACGGAGGTTGCCCTGCTCATACCCCGCTTGGCGGGCGACCACCGTGAAAGCATCATTGCCGAACTTTCGCTCCGCCTGAAAAATTCGGGAGGGATTGATAACGCCGAAACTTTTACCCGTGCGGTGATGGAGCATGAGGAACTGGCCCCGGCCATTTTTGATGGTGTGGCTTTTCCGCTGGCGCACAAGGGGGCTTTCAACAAACTTTTATTTGCGGTGGGCCTGGCTCCGCAACCCATCCATTGGGGCGCACCACACGGACTCTTGGTGCATACCGTGGTGCTTTTCGCCGTTCCGCCGGCAGAAGAAAAGCGCTATCTTTCCCTCGTCCTCGCGTTTTCCAACTTCCTTAAAGAGGGAAAAACGGTTGAGGCGCTGCGGGCCAGCGTCCGACCGGAAGAAATGCTGGAAGTTCTCGACCGGATTTGTTTTTAGAGCAGCTTTTAGATACAGCGCGGGGACTCCCGCTCAGTGGCCAACTCATCCCAACCACGTGTGCGCAGAGTGCGCTAAAGACCATTGAGTACGTCAATCAATTGCCGCAGCCGCCCGTAATCGCGGCGGTTGAAATTGAAGGCGATGCGTTCGAGGTCAAGGTGGTCCCCGTCCGCGGCTTCTTCCGGAGTGGGCGGGATCTTTTGAATGTCACCCTCCAGGATGATGTCGGCAAAATCCTCGTTCATGGCGGCAATCGCGGTGGCGGGCGGGGCGTTTTTGAGCCGCATGACCAACTGGTCCTTGACGAAACGGTTGGAGTGATAGTTGCGATAGAACCGCTTGATGATCCGCACCGCCTCCTCCGTGTTGTCGGTGATGCGATACAGGTTGAGATCGTCGGGCGAGATGAGTTTGTTGCGCAACAACTCCTCGCGCACCTGGATGTCCCACGTTTTCCAGTAAGTGCCACCCGGTTTTTCCACCAGCACAAGGGGCATCAGCTGAGCCTTGCCCGTCTGCATGAGCGTAATGGCCTCGTAACCCTCGTCCAGAGTGCCGAAACCGCCCGGGAACAGCACAATCGCATCCGAGTGCCGGATGAAGATGAGTTTTCGGGTGAAGAAATATTTGAAGGTGATCAGCTTTTTGTCCTCGGCGATCACCGGGTTGGCGCTTTGTTCCCACGGCAGGCGGATGTTGACGCCAAAACTATTCTCCGGGCTCGCGCCCTCGTGTCCAGCCTGCATGATGCCCGGCCCGGCACCCGTGATGACCATGAATCCCGCCTCAACAATCTTTCGCCCGAAATCCACCGCCTGTTGATACTCCTTGGTTTCCGGCTTGGTGCGGGCGGAGCCGAAGATGGAGACCTTGCGTTTGCCGGCGTAGGGGGCGAAAAGGCGGAAGGAATAGCGCAATTCGCGGAGGGCGGTCTGGATCACCCGCACATCTCCAGTGTCCTTGACGTCCTTGAGCAATTTCAGGCCGTTTTCGATGATGTCTGCAACCTCGTGTTCGTTATAGCCGCCACCCTTATACTGGATGAGTTCTTGAATCCGCCGCGTCAATTCCGGATCTGTTGGAGTCTTTTCGTTCCGCTTCATGTTGGTTCAGGCGAAACAATAACGGTGAATTTTTAAAAGGCAACTGGCCGGTGGGTGCCGGTTGTGAAAAAACTATGTTTCGTAAGCGTGGCAACTCTGGCTAAATCTGTATCGTGAAAATCATGGACAACCTTCCTGCTTGCTCCGCTTGAACCCGGCAAAAAATTGGCTTCCACGTGTGAAAATTCAATTTGAAACATCGAGGCTAATCAGTCCGGATGAGTTTATCGACCTTTTAACGCGCTCGACTTTGGCAGAAAGACGACCGGTTGATGATCAAAAGTGCATCAAAGCCATGCTCCAACACGCAAATTTACTTTGCACCGCGTGGGATGGAGAAAAGCTGGTTGGGATCGCGCGTTCAGTGACTGACTTTGAATATTGCTGTTATCTTTCAGATCTTGCCGTGGATAAACAATATCAAAAGCAGGGGGTTGGCAGAGAATTGATCAAGCTAACCCAATCGAAACTAGGGAGCCGGGCGAAGCTTATTCTTTTATCAGCGCCCAGTGCTCAAGCATACTATCCCAAGATTGGATTTGACGCTCATCCGTCGGCTTGGGTCTTGACGGCGAAAAAACACATTTGAACCTTTTCTAACTCCTGTGAATCTTCTTTAAACTCGGCCTCCCGCCTAATCTTCGGGTCGTTTGGAACCGCGCACGGCCCACCAAACCCCGGCCGCTAGCAATGGTACGAACAGCGCGACCACCAGGGTTGCATGGACGGTGATACCCGCTGCCTCGGTTCCTTCCAGGATAAGTTTTAGCAGATTGGCTAGATAATAGGTCAGCACCACCACCGAGAGTCCTTCCACAGCGCGCTGCAGGCGCAATTGCGCGGCGGCGCGCCGATCCACGCTGGCCAGGAGCAGTTGGTTCTGGCTTTGCAGGTTCACTTCCACCCGCGTGCGCAAAAGGCTGGTGGTGGATTGCAGGCGCGCGGACAGGGCGGAAAGTTCAGCCTCGGCTTTCTTGCAAGTATGAAGGTCCTGCGTCAGCCGGCGGTCAAAAAATTCATTGATGGTCTGGTAGCCAGGGACCTGTTCCTCGCGCAGCTCCCGCACTCGTGACCAAAGGATTCGGGCATACGATTCTGTAAGACTGAAACGCGAGCCGCAGCGGGCTTGCAGCCGTTCGGTGGTCAGTGAGAGGTTGGTCAGGTCGCCCAGCAGCGCTCGTTCGTCCCCGGCATCCATCGCCCCGATGCGCTCCACCAGGGTGACGTGCCGGGCTTCGAGTTGGTCGATTTGCGGCAGCAAATCTCGCGCGAGCGGCAGACTCAGCATCGCCGCCAGCCGGTAGGTCTCGATCTCCACCAGGCGTTGCAGGAGTCGGCCGTAACGCGCCGGGGTCAGTTGGCGACCTTGCACCAGGAAGCGCGTGGCACCGCGCTCATCCAGCCGAAAGCTGCTCCAAACCGACGCAACCCGCTCCACCACCCAGCCGCCGACGAGCCGTTCCCGGTCAAAAAACTCCGAGACCCGTTCCATGGTCTCTGTCGTGCCTGCGTCCTCTGCTGGCAATTGCTCACTTGCGATTTCCACTGCTGCCAGGAACCGGCCCGGGATGGCGTCCAGCCAACCTGTGGGCAGCAGATCAATGGCCGAATTGGCAAAAGGCGGGCCAGCCTGCGGGGCGAAGACAGTAATGGCGGTGAATTCGGTGTGCTGCTCAATGCGCAACTCGGCCGTGTCCAGCCGCAGGAGTTGGAAGCCATGGTGGGCCGGGGTGGCCGTGACGCCCGGATAGTTCACCAAGTCCGCCACGGCGGAACAGTGGGCCACCATCTCGCTCGGCGTGAAGATAATGACGCGCTGCGCCACCATGACCAAACCGGAAACCTCCGGAAAAGGCCGGGCCAGCAGTTCCGTGTGCAGTTCGCGGTATTGGGGGTGGAAGCGCTCCTCTCGCACAATGCTTTTTATCCCAAAGCACCGGCGCTGTAAAGAGCCACGCCTCGGCGCAAGGATATTGGGATTGAACGGGGGTTTACAGACCGCGCCCACTTGTGGCTAAACCTGTTGAGTAAAAAAGATCGACCTTATTTCACATTTTCAATGCATGAAACCTAAAATGAGCAACTAAACCCTGATTCCAAACCTACACTGCCAGAAGCTGGCATGTTGGGCCGGTCGCAATTTGTGACCAGCTCCAAATGTAATTTCCGTCAATCATCCATTCTTGTGTTGGTCACAAACGCGATGCGCCGACTATCTGGCGACCAGGACGGGACATTGATCGTTCCCTGTCCTCCATAGAGGTAGGCGATCACTTTTGGTTTGCCGCCTGCAAGCGGCAACAGGCGGAGATAACATTGTTTGTAATAGGGATGATCGTTTGGATTGATGTCTTCCGGGAAGCTGATGATAACCATCCATTTCCCGTCCGGTGAAATGTGCGGGAACCAGTTGTTGTATTGGTCGTCGGTGACTTGCTCCTGATTCGAGCCGTCGGGATGCATCCGCCAGATTTGCATTTTGCCGGTGCGGCTGGAATTGAAGTAAATGTAATTTCCATCCGGAGTGTATTCCGGCCCGTCGTTTAAGCCCGGAGAATCCGTCAGGCGAGCTTCGGGGCCGCTGCCGTCGGATGGGGTTTTGTAGATGTCAAACTTGTTGTTCCGGCCACCGGTATAAACGAGGTATTTGCCGTCCGGGGACCAGCCGTGCAAATACGACGGCGTCAGCGGCGTGATTTGTTTGGGGGTTCCGCCATCCACGGGCACAGTGAAAATGCGGGACTGCTCGCCATGGATCACACTCTGGTCGCTGATGCCGAGCATTGAGCCGTCAAAGGACAGCACGTGGTCGTTGTTGTTTCGATTAGCCGGATCGGTGTGAATCGTCGTTGTCGTTCGGGTGGCGAGATCAAACCGGCAGAGACTTCCCCAGCCGTCTGCGCGCCCGCTGATATTGTAGATCAAGGCGCGCCCGTCGCGCGTCCAGTTTGGCGCTTCAAACGGCTGGGCGGATTCATGAATTTTTTCCAACTTGCCGCTTTGGACATCGAGAATTTCCAAAACGCTGCCAATGAAATCATGATAAGGCACAAATCCGTCTTTGACCGGACGGACGATCCGTACGTCATGGAAAATGGCGGTTTCCTTTACCTTCGGGTTGTGGGCGCAGATGAACAAACCAACATATGCCACGTCCGGCAGCGTGACGTCGGAAAAATTGGTGGTGACAAAAGGTTCGCCGACGGGCGCCGCTGAAAAAATATAGTTGCCGCCGCGCCGCTCGAACTGGATCACCGCGGGGTTGGTGACGGCCAGGACGAGCTCAGCGGTGTTGGTTCCCGGTATTTGCCGGAATTGCAGGGACGTCAGGCCGCTACCATGAACGGCGCCATCAACATAGCCGGCATTTGATTCGAGGCTCTCGCGCACCATCCAGCCGACTTTGCGATGCTCCTCCACGCCCTGGCCGACGAATTCCACCCGCGCACGCAGGATGAAATCGCCCTTCATCTTTTTCCACAGAAATTGAAACTGGTCATTCGTGCTCCACAAGTTGATGCCCGAACCAGTCATCTTGTAAGCCTGGCTGGCAGGGTCGTAGCTGGCCGCGCCGGAAATTGCGGGTGAACCGACATCGCCGTGGCCGTCGAACTGACCGAGCGCACCGTTCTGGGCTTTGGTGGTGGAAATTCCCGAAGAGATGAGGGTGAGCATGGCGACGAGTGTTTTAATTTGGTTTTTCATGAAATGAATTTTTTTCATTGGGGGATGCCAATCAGTTGCGGCTGGGTGGTCGGGCCGAAATTGACGTTGTATTCACAATCGTAAAATAGCTTATCGTCGGTGAACTTCAGTGCAAGCGTGAGGCGGAACGGAGTTTCGTAGAAGCTTAATTTAACCGTGTAAGTGTCGTCCGCTGTCCACGCGCCGCTTGCAGCAACTGGCTGTTCTTCAAAATTGGCGTAAGTCATCCGGCCCTTGATCCATGAGTCTTTTCCGCAGGCGATGCGCTGGTCCATGCCATGGCAACGCAAGACGAGGGTCACCGCCTCATTCGGGCCGCCAAATTCAAGCGCGACGGATTCGAGTTTCTGATCGTTGGTGGAAAGCAAAAACGATTTGCCCGCCCATTTCGCGGCGACACCGGGTGTGGCGGAACCAAGCTGTGGATGCAGCGTCATACCTTGGAGGGTATCCGTCAGCTTTTTATCCGAATCTTCATCGGCATCCAGCGGTTTTGATTGCAATGCAGGCAGTATTTTGTCCCAAACCAGATTCATCACTTCTTGCATGTCACGCGTTCCGCTGGTGATGGCCACCACGGCATCCTGCTCCGGCATTACGATGCAGAATTGCCCGAACGCGCCATCGCCGCGAAACAAACCGTGCCGGCAGCGCCAGAAATTGAAACCGTAGCCCTGTTCCCAGTCGCTCGCCGGATTGCTGCCGTTGGAAGTCTGGCGGGCGGTCGCTGTTTCGATCCAAGCTGCCGGCACCAGTTGTTGTCCGTGCCAGTTGCCCTGCTGCAACAGCAACTGGCCGAACCGCGCGATATCTTCCGTGCGCAGGTGCAGGCCCGAGCCGCCGTAGGTATATTGCTGGCGCATTTCCCAGGTAGGGTTCTCGATGCCGAGGGGATCAAACAGGCGCGGCTTCAAATAATCAAAGACTGTCTGGCCGGTGACTTTTTGCACGATGGCCGATTCCATGAAGGTGGCAGGCGTGTTGTACCAGAAATAGGTGCCGGGCTTATGCGCCACGGGTACTGATAGAAATAATTTCACCAGCGGATTGGTGGAGTCGAAGGAAAACCCGTTCGTGACGTCTTCCATATGTTGGCCCGTGCTCATCGTGAGCAGATCGCGCACGCGCATCGCCTTGAGGTTTTCGCTGGGCGCGGCGCGTGCCTCGTCCGGAAAAAACTTCAGCACCTCGTTGTCCAGACTTAGTTTCCCATCGTTGATTGCGAGTCCGACCGCCGTGGACGTGAAGCTCTTGCTCAACGAATACATGGAATGCGGGGTATTGGCGGCATACGGCGACCACCAGCCTTCGGCGACAACGTAGCCATGGCGGACCAGCATGAAACTGTTCATCGCGTCCACCTGGCGGTCGGCGGATGTGACGAAATCAAGTATCGCTGCGGAAGAAATCCCTTGCGCCTCCGGCGTGCTGCGCGGCAAGGAACCGGAGTTGTTTGCCGCCGTGCGACCAACGGCCGCGAGGGAGAGGAATAGTGACATGGCAATTGATTTCCTGCATTGGTTGCCAAAACGGAATCCCGGGGCGCATGGAGCCGCCATGCTTGGCCCCCGGGTAGTTGGGATCGTGGCGGGTTGATTTGCGGGGGATTCCGCCGCGCTAAAAGGAAGTTTTGCCAGCATCCACGCAGGCAGCCAGCCTGGCATAACAAGTCCACAGGAGTTTTTGGGATTCATAACGGGGTAACCACGAGCAGGTTAGGTCTTGGTGCATAAAAGAAAAGCGAAAAATTGCCAGCGCCCAACTTAAAATGGCAGCATGCGCCGAATGCGTCATTGGTTTTACAATGAGTTTGGCTATTTTGTCGGCCTGTGAAGCTCAAGAATACGGTTGAAATCAGACTGTTTACTCGATCAGACCACTCGTACCTTGAAACGAGATTCCCGTCTGACTGCATTGCTGGCAGAGTGAGGATGTTTGCCATGGATCGGAAAAGTGAGTCTACTCAAATCAAATAAACTGCAATATTTAACATGATGCAATTACAGCGTTTGTCCCTCGGTGCAGTGATCCTGTGCCTTGTTCTCCCCGCTTCCACCGTCCGCGCCGACTCATTGGAAACAGGCTTTCTCAACCCCCCGGAGTCCGCCCGGCCGCATACGTGGTGGCAGTGGATGAATGGCAACATCACCAAGGAAGGCATAGCCGCTGACCTTGAGGCGATGAAACAAATCGGCTTGGGTGGAGCGACTGTGGTGAATCTGGACTGCGGCATTCCGCGCGGCAACGTGCCGTTCATGGGTCCGGAATGGCGGGCAGATTTTCTCTTCGCCATGCAGGAGGCAAACCGGCTCGACTTCAAACTCTCAGTGGAGAATTGCGCCGGCTGGTCCAGCAGTGGTGGTCCGTGGAATACCGCGTCCAACGCCATGCAGCACCTCACTTCGAGCGAAACCAACTTCCAAGGTCCCGCAGTCTTCGACGCTCTGTTGCCGCAACCGCCGGTCACGCTTGGATTTTACCGTGACATTGCCGTGCTAGCCTTCAAGGCTCCCGCAATTCGGGCAGGCACCGGAGCTCCGCCACCCGCGGGGGCGCTCGAAATCAAGCGTGCCAATTACGAAGCGGATGGTGGAGGCACTGCGGACGTGAAGGCTAAACTTGTGGCTGCGATCAAGGGCGGGCGAACGTCAATCGTTGCCAGCAACGACCAACTCGGCGGCGATCCGGCCCCCGGGTCGGTCAAACAATTGCGCGTCGAGTACACGCTCAATGGGGTTCCTGACGCGGTGACGGTGGAGGAGGGGGACACGCTCTTATTGCCTGTCAACGACAAGAAACAAGCCATGGCTCTCCGCTCGCTTCAAAACAATGCGGATCACACTTTTGTCAGCGCACCACCCGCTATTGCCGACATCGAAGCAGCGATTCCCGGCAATGGCATTGTGGATTTATCGGCCAAACTCAAAGCCGATGGTCGGCTCCGCTGGCATGCTCCACCGGGAAATTGGATCATCTTGCGCCTCGGCTACACACCCATTGGCATGAACAATCATCCCGCGCCAAATGAAGGCACCGGACTGGAATGCGACAAGCTAAGCCGGGCCGCGCTTGACGCGCATTGGGGTGGATTCATGCAGAAGATTCTTGACGACATCGGGCCGCTGGCCGGTAAAACACTCACCAGTTCGTTCATCGACAGTTACGAGGTCGGCAATCAGGACTGGACGGAACATTTTCGCGCCGAGTTCAAGCGGCGGCGTGGTTATGATCCCGTAAAATACCTGCCGACATTTACCGGACGCATCGTGGGTAATGAGGCGATTACACAGCGTTTTCTCTGGGATATGCGCCGGACCGTCGCCGATTTGTTTGCGGAAAATTATTATGGCCATTTTGCCGAACTCTGCCGCCAGCACGGTTTGAATAGTGACGTGGAACCTTACACCGGTCCGTATGAATCGTTGCAATGCGGCAAGCCGGAGGATCTCGTGATGGGCGAATTTTGGGCAGGCAGCCAGGGCGATGCTTCCATCAAGCTCGCATCCTCCGTCGCCCATATTTATGGCAAAAGTGTCGTCGGCGCAGAGTCGTTCACTGCGGCCTCTGATAACGCGCGCTGGCAAAACGATCCGTACGCACTCAAGCCGCTCGGCGATCTGATATTTTGCCAGGGCGTCAATCGCTATTACTTCCACCGCTACGCCATGCAGCCGTGGACGAACCAATGGCCGGGCATGACGATGGGTGAATTCGGGATTAACTTCGAGCGCACGCAAACGTGGTGGCAGCAGGGGAAATCCTGGATTGATTACCTTTCGCACTGTGATTTTTTGCTTCAGCAGGGCCGCGGGGTGGCGGACGCCGCGTATTTTGACGGTGAGAGCGCGCCGGTGGAAATGCCCGCCGGCGATCCGTCGCTGCCCGCCGGTTATGACTACGACGCCGTCAATGCCGATGTTTTGGAACACGGCGCCACGGTTAAAAACGGCCGGCTGACGCTCGCGAGTGGCGCCAATTACGCCGTGCTCATCCTGCCGCCCGGGGATTCGAACATGACGCCGCAGATGTTGAAGTGCATTTGTAAATTGGTGCGGGCGGGAGCAACCGTGATCGGCCCCCGGCCCCAACATTCGCCCAGCCTCGCCGATTTTCCACGCTGTGACCGGCAGGTAAAAAAACTGGCCGATGAACTTTGGGGTAAATGCGACGACACCACGATTCAGGAAAACGACTGCGGCAAGGGCCGTATCATTTGGGGCAGGCCGCTGGTGGACGTATTCGCCGCGAAAGCGTTGAAGCCCGATTTTGAATTCACCGGCATGGCAGGGGCCCCTCACTTGAAATATGTTCATCGCACCTTGGGCGAGACGGATATCTATTTCGTGTCCAATCAACGGCGACAATTTGATTCCACCGAATGCACGTTTCGCGTCAGCGGCAAGGTTCCCGAATTTTGGCATCCTGACACCGGGCTAATTGAACCCGCGCCGGTTTGGCGGGAACAAGACGGACGCACCAAAGTGCACCTGAATTTTGATCCCGCTGGTTCAGTGTTCGTGATCTTTCGCCGCGCGGCGGCCAGCTCGAATCATGTGGTTGCAGCAGACGGTGACTTTTCCGTCAACCCAGCCACCGGACCGAAGCTGGAAATTCAACACGCCGTTTATACCGCCACTGATGGTGCGGGTGAGATGGATGTCACTGAAAAAGTTTCCGGGCTGGTCAAAGCTGGCCAGCCGGTCTATGCCAGCAATGACCTGTTGGGTCGCGACCCGGCGGCAATGCACGAGAAAGAACTCCGCGTGGATTACACGCTCAACGACCGGCCCGGCCACGCGACTGCGCATGAAAATGAAGCACTCACACTGCCGGAGGCATTTACTATCGGCCAATGGCCCCAATGGGAGACCACCATTGCGGCTGACGGTTTGCCGACGGTAAAGGTGTGGGACAACGGCCAGGTCGAATTGCACATGGCGGACGGCAAAACTTTGCACGCGGACGCGGCGGACTTGCCGGCGCCACAGGAAGTCCCCGGCCCATGGAATTTGAGTTTTCCGCCAAACTGGGGCTCGCCACCATTGGTCACGCTGGACAAATTAATCTCGTGGACCGACCACACGAATGCCGGCGTTCGTTATTTTTCCGGCACTGCCGCTTATGGTAAGGATATTGAAATCTCTGCCGATCGGCTGAAAAGCGGCGCCGAGCTCTGGCTGGATTTGGGCGCGGTGAAAAATTTCGCCGAAGTTTCGCTGAACGGTCAGGATTTTGGTGTTTTATGGAAGCCACCGTTCCGCGTGAATATCACTGCCGCTGCGAAACCGGGCGTGAACCATCTGGTGGTCAAGGTGACCAACCTCTGGCCAAACCGGCTGATCGGCGACGAACAATTGCCTCCAGACTGCGAGTGGAACGGCGATCAACTCAAGGCGTGGCCGCAATGGCTTTTGGACGGCCAGCCGAGCCCCACCGGGCGGCTGACTTTCACGACGTGGCATCATTTGACGAAAACGTCACCACTGCTGGAATCGGGTTTGCTTGGCCCGGTGACCTTGCGCACGGCGGAAATCATCCCTGCCAAATGAAACTGTCTACACGATGGTAATCAAAAGTTGATTTTCGCGAGCTTTACACCGCCAAGCACTGATCAATGCTTTACCGTCACCGCTGCAGGAACGATCTCGTCCAATGCCGCCAGGGTTTCCGGCGACAGCGCTAACTGCGCAGCGGCTAGGTTTTCCCGGAGGTGGGCGACCGACGACGTGCCGGGGATCAACAGTATGTTTGGCGACCGATGCAGCAACCATGCCAGCGCGACCTGCATTGGTTTGGCCCCAAGTCGATCCGCCACGGTTGAAAGAGTGGACGATTGTAGCGGCGTGAATCCGCCGAGTGGGAAGAAAGGCACATAAGCTATACCCTGCCCGGCCAGGTCGTCGATCAGGGCGTCGTCGTGGCGATGGGCCAGATTGTAATTGTTTTGCACACACACAATGTCAGTGATTGCCTGCGCCTCGTCCACTTGGGCGGCCGTGACATTGCTCAATCCGATGTGGCGAATCAATCCCTTGCGCTGGAGGTCCGCCAATGCAGCCACTTGCTCGGCAATGGATCCTTCTGCGGGACCGTGGATCACCCCCATGGCGCGGTAATTGACGATGTCGAGCACGTCCAAACCCAGATGGCGGAGGTTGCTATAAACGCCGTCGGTCAGGTCTTGGGGTGAGATTGCTCGTTGCCACGACTTATCAGCCGGACGGCGGGCCCCCAGTTTGGTGACAATTACCAGTCCTGCGGGATAAGGGTGCAGCGCCTGCCGGATAATCTGGTTGGTGACGTGCGGCCCATAAAAGTCGGCGGTGTCAATATGGTTCACGCCGGCCGCAACCGCCTCGCGGAGGATGTCGACAGCTGCTTCCGGGTCTTTGGGCGGCCCATAAACGCCGGGGCCGGCAAGTTGCATTGCGCCGTAGCCCATCCGTTGGACCGTCAATGGCGTGCCGGGAAATGTGAGCCGACCTCCAAGCGAGGCTTCATTCGTTGTGGTGCTTGTTTTCATATTTGTCCCGTGCCAAACTGTCCCGTAACCAAAGCATTGCCCGAATCCTGCCGGATCACGGCGAAGCGACACGATAAAAACCGGCCTGGTTGGTCGCACTGATCGTGTTGGAAAACAGAAACTGGCCCGCCGAAATTTCCGGTACTCCACCCAGCCACATCCAATTGCTCGGCGGTGTCGACAGACTCGCGCTGCCGAATGCATTGAACAGGGCTCCGGGAACATTGGTGAAACCAAATTGAAAAACACTGCCCACCGACACGTTCAAGTTGGTCAGCGTGATCGACGCCACCGTTTGACCTGGCACCTAGAATGCGTAAACTTTATTATCGTTGGCCACATAGATGTGTCCGCGCGCCACAATTGCCGTGTTGAAGCGGCGAGTGCCGGCCATCAGTTCGTTAGCGCCGCCACCCGTGAAGATATTTGTTCCAGTGTCAGCATCGAAGGCGTGCAACCGCTGGTCACTTTCAGAGCCGATGCCCCAGACGATGACATTATTTGTGCCATCGGTAGATGTCACAAAAGGCGATCCACGCCCGTTCTCTGATTTAGTCCATACATTTGTAATCGTAGGCGGGTTGGTGGCACCGATCCGCAGTGCATAAAGATTATTGGCGTTGGCAAAAACCACATAGGTACCATTGGAAGTCGTGTAGCTGGCCGCTGCCTGGATGATGCTGCCGCCGGCGACGTGGGCTGAGGCGACTGGCACACTAACTCCGCCCAAGTTCGTGCGGTTCAGTAAATAACAATTGCCGTCCTTTCCCAAGGCCACCACCAACTTTGAGGGCGTGGCTTCCGGAACGTCCACGATCAACGGTCCGCTGCCGCCGATATCGAGATCCTCATTATCCAGCGTTGACCAGTTCAAAGGTGCCCAGTAGTTCGTGACACCGTTGGTCAAGATCAGGTTGGGCAGGAAATGAATGATGGCCTCCCCGCCGGCCCACGTGCTGGCACCCATGGTGTTTCCAGTAGCCAGGTACGGGTCCACGCCATCGCTGGCGATTCCGCCCACCGACCACGCCCCGCCGCCGTTGGCCGAGGTGGCCCACGCCATCACGTTCGTGGGGCTCGTCAGCGGGACGCCCACGATCCAGCCATGGTAAGTTCCGCAATCGCCGTAAAGTCCACCGTAAGGTACATAAAGGTTGGTGCCAATGATCGTCAACGCACCACGTTCCCCTTGGGACAGCGAATTGAACATGATTGACCCCGACACTGCATTGCTGTCCACATTCACCGGCCAACCCGGGTTGAGGCTGCCGGTATCCACATTCAAGGAATAAATAAAATGTTTGGGGAGGTGGTTCGTGTCGTAACTCATGGCATTAAAAAAAAGCGACCGGGATGGCAGGTCCACCACCGGGGTGCCCGAGATTCCCGTTGGTTGCACGTCGCCGCAAAGCAGGCCGGAAGAAACCGCCGGACCAACGTTCGTGTGCCAGACGATGCTGCCGTTTGCGGCATCGAGTGCGTAAACATTATTCGATTCCGTCACCGCGATCACCACCGCCCGGCCGCGCGGGCCGCCCTCAATGTATAGCGGTTGGGCATAAACAGCGCCCACGATGGCGCCGTTGAAGTTGGTGTCGCGTGTCAGATTCGCTGCATTTGAAGGAGTAAAGGCGGGGTCAATATAAAGACCGTCCCGCGAGAGATGATTGTGATGCATGGTAACATTGACCTGACTTTGGGCGGACAGGGCAGCACCTTGGAGCAACAGACAACAATAGACGGCGCACGCAAAGTGACACACTAAGCATTGACAGCGCTGACGCTCCCGAAACCAACGGCCAAAATGGTGTTTTAAAGCACTGATGATGGTTGAAATATTCATGGATTGATTCCTTTAATAAGCGTTGATTGATACTGCCGGCACGCTTCAGCCGTGTTCTTATCGAGGAACTAACTCATTTATCACACCTCGATGGACATTGCAACAAGGGGCGCCCTTTTTCAGAAAATCCAGACGCTCTCATACGATGTTCTGATAGGCTTTGACTGCAAGAGCGCGCAAAACCGTCGATGACGGAAAGAATATTTTCGCTAACAATATGAACTTTATTTCGCAGGGCTTTTCACTTTTTTGTGAGCATCTTGAATCGGGTTTGCGCATTCTGGCCTTCTGTGGCTAAATCTGCGGCGTGAAAATCATCGGCATTATTCCCGCCCGCTATGCCTCCACCCGGTATCCAGGCAAACCGCTTGCCTTGATTGCTGGCAAGCCGTTGATCCAGCATGTCGTGGAGCAATGTCAGCGGGCCAAGTCGCTCAACGACATCATCGTGGCCACGGACGACACGAGGATATGGGAAGTGGCGCAGAATTTCTGCCGCGTGGAGATGACCCGACCAGAACACCCCAGCGGCAGCGACCGCATTGCGGAGGTAATAGAACGCTGCGAGGGCGATGCAGTGGTGAATATTCAGGGCGACGAACCGTTGATTGACCCGGGCGTGATTGACGCCGTGGCCATCGCGCTGGACCAGTATGAAATGTCCACGGCGGCGACGCCAATCCGGCATCCGGCGGAATATGAAAACCCCAATGTTGTGAAAGTCGTTGTCAATGCTGCCGGTCGGGCGTTATATTTTTCCCGGCGCACGATTCCGTATTTGCGCGAGGCCGCCAGCCATCCGGTGCCGGAGCAGTTGGCGGCGTTTCCTTTTTTGAAGCATGTTGGCATTTACGGTTACCGGCGGGAAACGCTGTTGCGACTGGTGAAATTTCCTGTGTCGCCTCTGGAAAATGCCGAGAAACTGGAGCAGTTACGCGCCTTGGAAAACGGCATCTGTATCGCTGTGGTGCGCGTGGCCTATGATAGCATCGGTGTGGACCTGCCGGTGGACGTGAAACGCGTTGAAGCCATTCTGGCGGCAGGCAAAAACGAATGAGGCCTGGATGGTCGGGTCCGACGAACCGGGTTATTTCGCGAAAACGGGCTTTAAATTTAATTTTTGATCGGGATTTTGGTTTAAATCTGTGGCGGGAACATAATTTGAGATGAAATTTATTTTTGTAACCGGTGGGGTGGTGAGCTCACTTGGCAAAGGTTTGACGGCGGCGGCGCTTGGCACGCTGCTCGAAAATCGCGGCCTCAAGGTGGCGATGCAAAAGTTTGATCCCTACCTGAACGTGGATCCCGGCACCATGTCGCCCTACCAGCATGGTGAAGTGTACGTGCTGGATGACGGCGCGGAAACCGACCTCGATCTCGGCCATTACGAACGTTTCACCAGCGTCAAACTGACCCGCCTCAACAACCTGACGAGCGGCCAAGTTTACCAGACCGTGTTGAATAACGAGCGCGAAGGCAAGTACTTGGGTAAAACGGTGCAGGTCATCCCGCACGTCACGGATGAGATCAAGAACCGCATCCACGTGCTCGCCGAAAAAAGCGGTGCAGACGTGGTCATCACCGAAATCGGAGGCACTACTGGTGACATCGAGGGCTTGCCGTTTCTTGAAGCCATCCGTGAGTTTGCACTTGAGGTCGGCTACAACAACGCCATTTTCCTGCATGTCACTTATGTGCCTTACATCAAGGCGGCGGGTGAATTGAAAACCAAGCCAACCCAGCAATCAGTGGCGAAACTACGCGAAATCGGTATCGCACCGCACGTGCTGGTCTGCCGCTGCGAAAAGCCGCTCGACAAGGATCTGCGTCAGAAGATCTCGATGTTTTGCAATGTGCCGCTGGAGGCGGTGATTGAGGAGAAGGACGTGGACCATTCCATTTATGAGGTGCCGTTGATGCTCCAGCGCGAACGGATGGATGACCTCGTCTGCCGTCTGCTCCATTTGACCACGCCCGCTCCCAACATGACGCATTGGCAGGAAATCATCCGTAAGCTCATCGCCCCGCAACATCGTGTCCGCATCGGGGTCGTCGGCAAGTACATTGAGTTGCAGGACGCCTACAAATCGGTTTATGAGGCCATCATCCACGGAGGCGTGGCGAATGATTGCGGCGTGGAAATTGTGCAGGTAGATTCCGAGGACATCGAAAAAAACGGCGTGCAAAAAACCTTGAGTGGGTTGGGCGGCATCCTGGTCCCCGGCGGCTTTGGCGAACGCGGTGTGGAAGGCAAAATCGCCGCGGCGCAGTACGCCCGGGAAAATGGCATTCCCTATCTCGGCCTGTGCCTGGGGATGCAAATCGCCACGATTGAATTCGCCCGGAATGTCCTGAAGCTGCCCAAGGCTCATTCCACGGAATTTGATCCGGGTACATCGCATCCGGTGATTGCCATGCTGGACGACCAAAAGCGGGTGACCAAAAAAGGTGGGACGATGCGTCTTGGCGCGCAGGCCTGCCAGTTGACAATGGGAACGAAAGTCTCGCAACTTTACGGTTCCTTTGTCATCCATGAGCGCCATCGCCATCGTTATGAGTTCAACAATGCCTACCGCGAGAAATTCGAGAAGGCGGGCTTTGTGTTTAGCGGCCTTTCCCCGGACGGCAAGCTGGTGGAAGTGATCGAACTGCCTGAGCACCCGTTTTTTATTGCCAGCCAGTTCCATCCCGAGTTTCAGAGCAAGCCGCACCAGCCGCATCCGCTGTTCAAAGGTTTTATTGCCGCGGCGCATCAGCGAATTCATCACAAGCCGCTTTGATTTTATTGGTCGCTGGTGGTGATCGGCGGCTCGCCGCGATCTGAGGGAGTTAAGGACTGACCGTGACCTACGACGAAAGCATCGAGTTTCTTTATGGCCTGAATTTGTTTGGGGCTAACTTTGGATTGGAGCCCACGCAAAAACTGGCCGCGCTCTGCGACAATCCGCAGGACAAACTGCGCTTCATTCATGTCGCCGGCACCAACGGCAAAGGTTCCACCTGCGCCATGTTGGAAAGTGTTTACCGCGCCGCCGGATTGCGGGTAGGCCTATTTAGCTCGCCGCACCTCGTTTCTTTTCGTGAACGCATCCAGGTCAACCGCCAATGCGTTTCTGAGCAGGACATCGTCCGATTGGTCAGCGAGGTGCGCCTGGCCAACCGGGGAAACGAGGCGACGCTGTTCGAATTCACCACGGTGATGGCACTAAAATACTTTGCTGAGCAAGCCTGCGAACTGGTCATTTGGGAAACCGGCTTGGGAGGAAGACTGGACGCTACGAACATCGTGACGCCGCTGGCAAGTGTGATTACGAACATTGCGCTGGATCATCAGCAATGGCTGGGGGATACACTGGAGAAAATCGCCGCTGAAAAAGCCGGCATCATCAAACCGGGGATTCCGGTAATCACCGCCGCCGAAGCTCCGGCCCTGGGTGTCATCGAGTCCATTGCTCGAGCCCAAAATTCGCCGCTCACCAAAATCAATTCGTGGGCGGGAGGTCGTTTGGCATTGCAAATTGATCTCATCGAAAGCCTGCCATTGGCGGGGGATCACCAAAAATTAAATGCCGCTCTCGCTTTGGCGACGGTGGAAGTGTTGCAATCCCGCGTTCCAGTTTCTGAATCGGCCTTGCGCGCCGGGTTGGCCTCGGTCAGTTGGCCTGGACGATTGCAGTTAATCCAGCCCGCGAAGGGTCAAGCCATACTGCTGGACGGGGCGCATAACCTCGCGGGGGCCAGAGTCTTGCGAGAGGCACTGGCCCGGCACTTTCAGGCAGGAAAAAGAACGCTGGTACTGGGCATTCTGCAAGACAAAAACTGGCAGTTGATTTGCGAACAGCTCGCGCCGCTGGCTGAAAGAATTATTGCCGTGCCCGTCGCCAGTAATCGCACGGCCAGGCCGGCCGATCTGGCGGCAGTCTGCCGGTCAGCTCATCCGGCGGCGGAAATTGTGTGTGCCGATTCCCTGCGGGACGGGCTTAAGAACTGTGCCGGCGACCCGTTTGTGGTGCTCACCGGTTCGCTTTATTTGGTGGGGGAGGCGATGGAGTTACTGGGCGTTTCCGCCAGCGGCAACCGTGAACGAGGGTTGAACGAGTGGCAGGCCAAAAGCTGAATTAAACTGATTCGGTCGCGTTTTTTTAATGAGGCAGGTAAGACTGTGTGATTTTTGGGCGCGGAGGCAGATTCATTCTTGATTCTAATCAATGCTTGATTAATATTAGGCCAACTGAAAAACTGACCTATGGCTCTTTCAAACTTGTCCGCACAACGACCGTTTGGCGCCACTTCCCGAACTGACATCTGGTGGACGCAGCCGCTGCTTGTTTTCCTTGGTTTCTCCGCCTTTATTGTCTATTCCACCTGGGCCGCCTTTAATCCATCGTTCAACGGCAGTTGCGCGTACTGGTTCCACGGCAACGGGGCCGACTATGTATCTCCTTTCTTTTCCCCGGAAATCTTCGGGGCCTCGCCGCACGCGTTGTTCGGCCCGAAACCGGGCTGGTGGCCGGGCTGGCTGGCTTTTTCACCGGCGTTTCTGGTTTTGTGGGTGCCGGCTGGTTTTCGTTTCACCTGTTACTATTACCGCGGCGCTTACTACAAGGCGTTTTGGGCTGATCCCATCAGTTGCGCCGTGGGTGAGCCCCGAAAACAGTATCTCGGAGAGCGCTTTTTTCCTCTGATTATTCAAAATATCCACCGCTACTTTTTTTATCTCGCGGCCATTTTCGTCTTTTTGCTAGCCTACGATGCTTGGATGGCAATGTGGTTCACCGACGTAAGCGGCAAAATGCACTTTGGTTTGGGCGTGGGTACTCTCGTGCTGATTTTGAACCCCATTTTCCTTGGTCTTTACACCTTTGGCTGTCATTCGCTCCGGCATCTCATCGGCGGGTTCCTGGATGCCAAATCCAAGGCACCCACCTGTGCCAAGGCGTATAACTGCGTCAGTTGCCTGAATACACGCCACATGCTGTGGGCATGGGTCAGTTTGTTCTGGGTCGGATTCACTGATGTTTATGTCCGCCTCTGCGCCATGGGTAAGATCCACGATATCATCTTGTTTCAATTGTAATCCAGAACCCTCTATTACCTGTGGCAACCAATTACGAAACTCACGAATACGATGTGCTGGTGATCGGTGCGGGTGGAGCTGGCTTGCGAGCTGCCATTGAGGCCTCGGCAGCGGGCGTCAAGGTCGGGCTGATCTGCAAATCGCTGCTGGGCAAGGCTCATACGGTCATGGCCGAGGGTGGCATGGCTGCGGCCATGGGCAACGTGGATGATCGCGACAATTGGAAGGTCCATTTTGCCGACACCATGCGTGGCGGCCAGTACGTCAACAACTGGCGCATGGCCGAGTTGCATGCCATGGAAGCCCCGGCCCGTGTTCACGAGCTGGAAGCATGGGGCGCGGTTTTTGATCGCACGAAGGACGGCAAGATTCTTCAACGTAACTTCGGCGGGCACCGATATCCCCGTTTGGCACACGTCGGCGACCGCACGGGGCTGGAGATGATCCGCACCTTGCAGGATCATGGTATTCATCAAGGAATCTCGGTGCACATGGAATACACCATTGTGTCGCTGCTCAAAGATGGCGAGCGGGTGGTGGGGGCTTTTGGTTATGACCGCGAGCGCGGGCGTTTCCGGATTTTCAAGGCCAAGGCCGTGGTGTTGTCCACCGGCGGTTTGGGGCGGGCATACCGCGTCACCAGCAATTCATGGGAAGGTACCGGCGACGGCGTTTCCCTCGCGTACCATGCGGGTGCGGAATTGCTGGACATGGAGTTCATTCAATTTCACCCGACCGGCATGATCTGGCCGCCGAGCGTCATGGGCATTCTGGTGACCGAAGGTGTTCGCGGCGAGGGCGGCGTGTTACGCAACAAGGAAGGCAAGCGCTTCATGTTCGACGACATTCCAGATAATTATAAATCGCAGACTTCCACCGATCCTGAGGAAGGCTGGCGCTACACGCAGGGCGACAAGAATGCCCGTCGTCCGCCAGAATTACTGACGCGCGATCACGTGGCGCGCTGCATTATGCGCGAGGTAAAGGCCGGCCGTGGCAGCCCGCACGGCGGCGTTTTCCTCGACATTGCCTGGATCAAGGAAAAGATTCCAAACGCAGCGGAACACATCAAAAAGAAGCTGCCGTCGATGTACCACCAGTTCAAACAGCTGGCCAATCTCGACATCACCGAGGAGCCGATGGAAATAGGTCCCACCACACACTATGCGATGGGCGGTATCCGGGTGAACGGCGATACCCAGGCCACCAATGTGCCGGGATTGTTCGCGGCGGGCGAATGTGCGGCTGGTTTGCACGGCGCCAATCGACTGGGCGGGAATTCATTGTCCGACCTGCTGGTCTTCGGCAAGCGCGCTGGTGAATATGCCGCGAAATTTGCAAAGGAAAACTCCGCCTCAGCGGTTAACGCCGATCAGGTCGAAGCTGCCGCCCGCGAAGCCCTTGAACCTTTTGACCGTCCCGCCGGTTCCGGTACCGAGGGGCCTTATCAGGTCCAGTACGATTTGCAGAACATGATGCAGGAATGCGTGGGCATCGTCCGCCTGCAGGATGAAATGGTCCGTGCACTGGATGGCATCGCCAAGCTCAAGGCTCGCGCGGCCAATGTTGCCGTGCAGGGCCATCGTGAATACAACCCCGGCTGGCATACGGCCATTGATCTGAAGCACTTGCTGACGTGTGCCGAAGCCATCACGTTATGCTCCATTGACCGCAAAGAGAGCCGCGGCGGTCACTTCCGCGAGGATTATCCGAACAAAGATCCCCAAGCGGCCAAATACAATGCTGTCGTCAGCAAGGCCGCTGATGGCTCGATGAAGTTGCGTCGTGAACCCATTCCTGAAATGCCTGCGCATTTGAAACAGGTGGTCGAGGAAATGAAATGACTGGAGCGGTAAAGCAATGATGTGTTAATGGTCGAACTCATTAAGATGAAAACTGTTACTTTCAAGATATGGCGAGGGGACGCGAATGGCGGCAAAACCGTCGATTACACCACCGAAATCAGCGAAGGTCTCGTGGTGCTCGACGTGGTTCACAAGATTCAAGCCACCCAGGCCAATGACCTCGCCTGTCGCTGGAATTGCAAGGCTGGCAAGTGCGGTTCCTGTTCCGCCGAAATCAACGGCATGCCCAAGCTCATGTGCATGACGCGCATGGACACGTTGCCGACGGACAAACCGATCACCATTGAGCCGATGCGCGCGTTTCCAAGCATTCGCGACCTGGCTACCGACGTCTCTTGGAATTTCCGCGTTAAGCAGAAAATCAAAAAATTCAAACCGCGCGCCCCGGACGCCCCGGATGGCACTTGGCGGATGCAACAGGAAGACATCGACCGTGTCCAGGAACTACGCAAATGTATTGAATGTTTCCTGTGCCAGGACGTCTGCCACGTCTTGCGCGACCATCACAAGCATGATGAATTCATCGGCCCCCGCTTTCTTGTTTATACCGCGGCGCTGGAAATGCACCCGCTGGATACCGAGGATCGCCTGCCGGAATTGAAACAGGCCCACGGGATCGGCTATTGCAATATCACCAAGTGCTGCACGAAGGTTTGCCCGGAGAATATCACCATTACAGACAATGCGATCATTCCTTTGAAAGAGCGGGTCGTGGATGAGTTTTATGATCCTTTGGGCTGGCTTTGGAAGAAAATCCGCCCCTCGGGCTGAACCGTTCTGGCAATTATTTTCAAACCCACGGGAGACCGTGGGTTTTTCTTTTGCCGTTTGGAGGGCCGGTCTTTTCCGGTTCGCCCCGGAGACGCTGTCTGCAATTATATCAAATAAATTTGCAGAAATCGAATGGCCTGTTTTGGGGGGAATTTGCTAGGTTATGCCTGCTTAAGCCTGACTTAACCCTCGGCGATTATTTTGTGCCGGACATAAAGGTACCACTTGAGGGTTGTTTGGTTTGGGCGTTATCTTTGGTGCCACATGAACTTCATCCACGAGGACTTTTTGCTGGGGGACAAAACCGCCCGCCGCCTGTACCAGAAGTTTGCCGAAGCCGAGCCCATTCTGGATTATCATTGCCACCTGCCGCCCCGTGATATCGCCGAAAATCGCCAGTTCAAAAACCTGTTTGAAATCTGGTTGGAGGGCGATCATTACAAGTGGCGCGCCATGCGCACCAACGGGGTGAGCGAAGATCTGATTACCGGCAGCGCCTCGCCGCGAGAAAAGTTCATGGCCTGGGCGAAGACCGTTCCGAGCACGCTGCGGAATCCGCTTTATCATTGGACCCACCTTGAACTGAAACGCTACTTTGGCATCGACACTCTGCTGGATGATTCGTCGGCTGTAAAAATCTGGAAGCAAGCCAACGAAAAACTTGCCACGCCCGTCATGACCACCCAGGGAATCCTGAAAAAATTCAAGGTCAAGGCGGTCTGCACCACGGATGATCCCGCGGACAATTTGCAGTACCATCGTGCTTTTGCCTCGCAAAATCATCCCGCGAAAATGCTGCCAGCGTTTCGCCCGGACAAGGCATTGACCGTCAATTCGCCCGCCGGTTTCAACTCGTGGGTCGGCCAGCTTGCCGCCGCGGCCGATGCGGAGATTAACAATTTTGCCGCCTTTTTGTCGGCGCTAAAGAAGCGCCATGACTTTTTTCATGAGCAGGGCTGCCGGTTGTCGGACCATGGGCTCAACCACTGCTTTGCGGATGCTTGCACGGAGAAAATGGCGGCGGATATTTTTGCAAAAGCGCGTCAGGCCAAAACGGTTTCGCCCGCCGAACACTCGCAGTTTGCCTCGTTCATGATGTTATTCTTTGGCCGCCTGGACGCCCGACGCGGCTGGACCAAGCAACTTCACCTTGGAGCCTTGCGCAGCAACAACACGCGGCTGCTCAAGCAGCTCGGGCCGGATACGGGCTTCGATTCCATTGGCGATTTTCCCCAAGCCCAGTCGCTGGCCACGTATCTTGACCAGTTGGACTCAGAAAATGCGCTCCCCAAGACGATCATTTACAACCTGAATCCGGCGGACAATTACCTCTTTGCCTCCATGATCGGGAATTTCCAGGATGGTTCCTTCCCGGGAAAAATCCAGTTTGGCTCCGGCTGGTGGTTTCTGGACCAAAAGGAAGGCATGGAATGGCAGCTCAACGCGCTGTCGAATCTGGGCTTGCTTTCACGCTTTATTGGCATGATCACCGATTCTCGCTCGTTCATGAGTTATTGCCGCCACGAATATTTCCGGCGCACACTTTGCAATTTGATTGGCCGTGACATCAGGAGCGGACTAATTCCAGACGATGAGGAACTTGTGGGCCCCATGATCACGAACATCTGTTACGCCAATGCCCGGAACCACTTGAATTTTCCCGGCGTGAAATGAGGTGCGGAAGGTAGTGTGGCGACGTGGGAAGGTCGATTTCCTGAGGAATTGCCAACCGGGAAAACCGCCAGTCAGCAAGTTCAGTCTTGGGAGGTTAATGATCTATCCCATGCTTTCTTCTGTTTGGATCTGCCGGCAAGATGCCGGCAGCACGCTAGATGCCTTCCAGCAACTTCCAAACCCGCAAGGTTTCCGTGGCCCCCCAGGCTTGAGCGTCGCAGCCGCGCTGGGTGTGCGGTGCGTCGCCATCGAGGATTTCCGGTAATTGACCAAGACAACCTTCGTTGAGCAAAATTTCTGCGCTGCCCAGATAACTTTTAGCCGCCGCAACTGCCGCGGGCGCGAATTCCCAGGCGCGCGCCAATGCCTCGCAAAAAGTTGGAAAGGTCCAAGTCCAGGCCGTACCGTTGTGATAGGCCGGTTTGCGGCGCGTGTCCTCGTCGCCTTCGTAACGCGGCCAATAGGGATTCCGCGGATCATTGAGCAGCTGGTGGTCTCGATAAATCGCCAGCGGTACCGACACCGGCAGCGGCGCCAGCGTGCGGAGTCCACCCGGCACGACCAGGTGTTTTTGCGCGGCCTCGACGCAACGCTTAGCGCGGCCGCCGGAAACCAAACCCAAGCTGATGGCAAACAGACAATTACTGCGGAGTGCGTCGTCTGCCACCGCGTCGCGTGCGATGACGCGCGAACCGCCAAGCAGAACATCCGAAAACCAGCCGGCGTGTTCGAGCCAGAACAGTTTTTCGAACGAGGCGATGGCATGATCGGCTAGATCCTGCCATCGTTTCTGGTCTGCCTCGCCACCAAGCCGGGCCAGCAGCTGCAACAAGCGGATCCATAACGATTGGATCTCGACAGGATAACCTTCCCGCGGTGTGCCAGCGGGATAATTGGTATCCATCCAGGTGAAATGGCTCGGACTCCAAATCAGCGCGGAATCATTGTCCATATGGATTCCGTTCGGTGTTCCGCGCTGATAGTTCTCGGCGATACTGACGAGCACTTCGCGGATGGTGCGGCCCTTTTCGTTAACGGGCGTGTCAAAAAACCGTTTGGTTTTTAGTTTTTCGGTGGCGCTTGGCCCCGATTTGGATGGTGAGTTCTCCAGCGCGGCAGCCAATTCTTCGCAGACTACGGCGAACCACAGTGGCGCATCGCTGGTATCGCGGTTGGAAACATCATTGCCATGAATGGTGTTCGGCAGTGTGCCGTTCTCCTCGAATTTGGCGAACGTCAGCATCAATTTGGTGACTTCATCCGTCATGCCCGCCGCCAACAGTCCCCGCGCGCAAATGAGTGAATCACGACCCCAATCCAGGAACCATGGATAACCGGCAATGACGGTCTTGCCTTCATTCCGGCGGACCACGAATTGTTTCGCTGCCCGGTTTAATTGGTGGATAAATGGGCCAGTTTTATCCATTGGTCGCGTGAAAATGGATGTCAAAATATCCATTGGATTCTCTATTTCCGCGGTCGCAACGAAATTCACGTGCTCACCTTTTGTCAGAGGCAACTCAAACCAGCCGGGGCTATACGCATCGCCACTGCCAACCTGCCCGCGAGTTTGTTCGACCGGATGCGGAATGTTTTGGCACCATTCCGGTTCGGGATGATAATCCCCGGCATCGGAAAAAACCCGGAGTTGCCGGTCAACAGCCGGAGTGAATTCAAAGCCGGTCATGTTTTTTAACTTTGGCTTGCCGCCTTCACTCCATTTTGCCGCCGTCAGGGAAACTTTCAATTCCCGCGTATTGCTTCCAAAATGAAATTCTGCGCCGCCGTTCCTTTTGGTTTCGCTGTGAAAATTACGGTCCTCGATATCGGGCCGCACCGTCAGCCGCACGTCGGCGTCCGCCGGCAGTTGTTTTCCGTGAGCAAGCTCTTCGGTTGGCCGGCTGAAATGAAACACCGTGGTGTTTTTGCCCGGGAGCATTTCGGCGCGCAATCGGATTTCCACTGTGCGGCCGTCACCGGCGTTCGCCAAAAAATCCCAAACCGCCGGCGAACCCGCTTTGAACGAGGCCAGGTTTTTGAAATCCAGCGCGGACAGGAAACCGTCGGCATTGACCCAGACGCGGATGCGTTTGACAAAAATATGACGATCGACCGGCACTTCGGGGTTGAGGTTGGCGCCGAGGGCGCAGTCGTATTTTGAATTGATCCGGCCAAGGTCAACGGACAGCCGCGCCATGCCGCCAATGCCATTGGTAAGTAATACCATCGACTCGGGGGCGGGGAGCGTCGTCTGTGCCGCGGACGGCTGGGGTTCCGGCGCGATGAAAAGAATCGCTGCGGAGACTTGTTTCAAAGTGGCCATTGGCCGCTCCAGCATGAGCCGGCCCATGCCCACTCCGGTGGCCGGTGCAAAAGCAGCGACATGTTTTTCGCCGGCGGCAATGGATTGCAGGTGAACGGCGGTCGCATTGGGGCTTTCCAGACAGGCGCGGAAGGGCGAGGTGTCCTCGATCAACAGCCAGTGGTTGGCGGGGACAGGAGTGACCCGGCGGATATCGAGCAGGTTCCACGCTATCACGCCGGGGAAAACGGATTCGGATTGCACCGCGCTCAAGATGTCGGGCAGGCCTTTCCCGGTTCCATTGGCGGTAAAACCGGCTGCTGCGGCGAGAAAATGCCTTGGTGACCAGTCAACCTGGGCTGCCAGCCACTGCCATTCGAGTCCGTCCACCGACTCGATCGGCACCGTTTGATTCAGAGCCTTGAGGGCAAAAGCAGCCTGGGCCCGGGCGCGTCGATAAGCCTCACCGCTCAGCCCGGCGGGCTTGGCCGCCGGCGCCAGGCAATGACAAGCGCCCGGTTCAAGAGTGATCAGGACTAGCCCCTTGGCCTCCGTCATCTTGGGTAGCGCCAAGCCGAGTAAGTCAGTTTGAAACCGTGAAAAGTTGAATTTCAGATCCTCTGTTTTTAGGGCCAGTGTCTGCCGCTTCTCGACATCGGTGTTGCAGAGCACCACCAGGGAATCTTTTCCCTCGGCTGACTGCCGGAGCAGGGCGTACACCGGAGATTCCGCCGGGCTGAGTCGAGTTAGTTTGGCTCCATCGAAAAAACACGGATGATCGCAGAGCAGTTGATTGAGCTTGGAAAGTTCCGTGACAATGTTGTCAGCCCCGTCCCAATTGAGTCCGGTGTTGCCATGGACGCGGATTTTCTCGCTGGCCAGCCATTCCGCGCCGCAGGTGAAACCAAAGCCGCCGACAGGGCTAGTGAGTGCGCAGAGCCGGTTCCGCAAAAGGGACCACTCGCGGCCCTTGGTTGCCAGGCGGTCGTTATCGTGCGTTTCAGAATAATTAACATAGCTTCCGATTCGTTCGTTCTGACGAATGGAATAATCCAGATACCAGGCGACCTCCTTGCCGGAATAATTCTGGAACAATTCCGAATAGGCCCACTGCATACCGCCATCGGTCAACAAGCTTTCGGTCGCCTCCCAGGATCCGCCCAGACCCTCCAGCAAAAAGATGGTTTCCGGAAACTCCTCCTGGATGCGGGCCACGATGTATTCCCAAGCTGCTACCGGAATCTTGTAACCGGCATCGCAGCGAAAACCGTCCACGCCCCGACGGCACCAAGTCAACAGCGAATCTGCGATCAGGTCCCAGAGTTTGACATCATGCTGTTCGAGTTCCACAAGGTCTTCCCAAACCGTTCCCCACGCTCCCGGGCTGGCGAATTCGCCGGCCGGGGTTTTGAGGAAGAATTCCGGGTGGTTTTCCTGGAGGGACGAACCCCAGCCGGTGTGGTTGATCACAATGTCGATGAACACTCGCGCACCCAGGGCATGCGCCGCGCATGTCAATTCGCAGAACTGGTCAATGCCCGTGGTGCGCTTGTCGAACTCGACCAGGGCGGGATCCACCGCGGTTAAATCCAGGGCCGCATATGGACTGCCGAAGCGGCCAAAGCGCGCGTAAGTGGTTGGCGTGGGATGCACCGGCAGCAAATGAATGATGCGGCAGCCCAGTCGTCCGACGATATGGGGCAATTGCCGCGTCAAGTCGCGAAATTTTCCTGACGGCGGCAGAGTGGCGTAGCCGGTTGCCTCGAGCGACATGAGTTGGCGGTCCAGCTTTTCGTTGGTCGTGGAGAGTAGTTTCTTCGATTCACCGAACAGGCGAGTGAAAGCACAGTAGATCGTGTTGGCGGTCCGGGAAAAGTCCGGATGGACGCAGACTCCCACATCGGAACCATCCGGCCAGTGTTGCCAGTTTTTTTCGTCAAGCCAATAGGCTTTCGCCTTGAAGTAACCCGTCTCGGCCAGCGGCAATTCAATCTGCCAGCCATCGGACGTTCTTTGCATCGGCACGTCGCGCCAGGACGAGTTGGCGGTCACCGCCCTTCCGGCATGGGCGGAAATAATTTCCCGTCGGCGCGCGTCTGCCCGTCCCAGGTTGGTACGCAACATGGCCCGGAATTGGCCCGGCAGGGCGGGGTTTTTGCCTCTCAGCGCAAAGCAAATTTTATCACCAACGAAACGCAGCAAGCGTTCGCCGGTGGCTGGTGTCATGGTAGTTTCGAGCATCTCCACGCGGAGTTTTTACCATGAACACTGGACGCGACAAAGCAAAAGACGGTACGAATGTTGGCCGGGTCAAAGCCGGGCATTTTGGCGGTCTTGGAATTGCTACTGGTTTAAGTGATTAATTGGCTTGTCTTTATGCGAGTTAAAATCAACCGGTTACCGGAATTGGCAGTGAATTTGCTAGTCATGTAGGCGCCGATGTCGACGACAACACTTAATCCTGATGAGGCAGCTCAATTGACCCAGACAATTGACATGTTTGAGGTGATCGTGCAGTCACAGCCTTCCGACACTCAATCACTTGAAATTTTGAAGGAAGCCTATTTGAAATTAGGCCGGGAGGACGACGTGGTTCAGACCTCCAAACGCATTGCGCAAGGCTACTTGCAACAGGGCCAGTTATCTTCCGCCATATTGGAATATGAGACAGTGTTGCAACGGCGCCCGGACGACCGGGATGTGCGCAACGCCCTGAAGGAAATCGAGCTGAAAGCCGTCGGTTCCTCCGCGCAACCCGTCCCGAACGTCCTGACGATGGCCACCGCACCGCTGCCGTCCTTCGAAACCTCGATGCGCGTTCGCAATGAGCGGGCCAACGGCGTCGAGGAAGTGGACGATGGCCGCAAGACAATGTATAAAATTTATGTCGAATCAAAGCTTATCACGGCCGGTGATTTCGACCTCTGCTGGCAATCAGTGGATCTAAATGCACCCCCCTTGGATGTCATAGAACCTTTTATTGCCACCCTGGATTCCAAAGGGGTCTACACTATTGAAAAATCCATGCGCCTGTTGTGCGACCGGGCGCGGGTGGCGCATCTGCCGCTGGACCGTTATGAGATCGACATTGAATTGGCGCGAACCTTTCCATTGGAGGTCTGCCGTCGCTGGTGCGTGTTTCCCTTTGACCGGATGAGCAAGTCCGTCCTCGTCGCCACCGCCAATCCCTTTAATCAGCAGGCTGCCAAGGAACTGGGCGCTGCCACCAAGAACCGGTTGCTGTGGTATGTGGCCGCACCCGCCGATCTGACTTCAAACCTGCGCAAAGTATTCCGCTGAGTCATGGCCAAAATCAAATCATTTGCCGAGCGCATCGCCGACGCGCTCATTGAGGACGGTTTGTTGAGTTCCCAACAGATCGAGGAACTCCTGGACCGCCAGAAGAAGGAGGGTTCACGACTGGTCAAATTGCTCGTGGACAAGGACCGTCAGTACGTCAGTCCCGAAGACCTCGCGGTTTGTATGGGCCGGGTACTGAATGTTTCGCCGATCAATCTGGCGCGTGTGATGATTCCGCCCATTGTGTCGGAATTGATCCCGAGCGACGTGGCACAAAACCACAAGGTGATTCCCATCAGCCGGCTGGAGGACAAACTATTCCTCGCGATGGCCGACCCGCTGAACGTGCTCGCCCTTGACGATGTCCGCCGCATCACGAAGCTCGATGTCACGCCCTTGATCGCCTCCGAGAAGGCGATTCTTGAAAAATTAAACGCCATTGAAGCCTCCAAGGGTGGCTCAATGGAAGATCTCATCCAGGACGCCCAAAAACAAGCCGATGCCGATGCGGAAGGCGATGAACTCGAGGCGGTTCGGGAAACGGTGGAGGATGTCAATCTGGACAAGCTGGCGGCGTCCAGCGAGGAAGCACCGGTTATCAAACTGGCCAACCTCATTGTCCTTCAGGCCATCAAGGACAAAGCCAGCGACGTGCATCTTGAACCATTTGAGAAATCGATGCGTCTGCGCTATCGCGTGGATGGTGTGCTGATTGACGCCACTCCACCGCCAAAACAGATGCAGCTCGCCCTCGCCTCTCGTTTTAAGATCATGTCCAACCTGGACATTGCCGAGCGCCGCCTGCCCCAGGACGGACGCATGCGCGTGAAGGTCAGCGGCAAGGATTTCGATTTGCGCGTTTCCATTTTGCCAACTGTGCATGGCGAAAAAATCGTGCTTCGTGTGCTCGACAAGAGCAATCTCTCGGCGAGCATCGACAAGTTGGGACTTGATGAGGCGACGTTCCGCCAATTCAAGACCGCCATCGACGCGCCGCACGGCTTGATTCTGGTCACCGGCCCCACCGGTTCCGGCAAGACCACCACCCTTTATTCCGTCCTCAATGAGCTCAATAATCCCACTTGGAATATTGTCACGGTGGAGGACCCGGTTGAATTTCAATTGCCCGGCATCAACCAGGTCCCTACGAAAAAGGACATCGGCCTGACCTTTGCCAGCACCCTGCGCTCCATTCTGCGCCAGGACCCTGACATCATCATGATCGGTGAGATCCGCGATACCGAGACGGCCGAAATCGCGATTGAAGCCGCGCTCACCGGTCACCAAGTGTTGTCCACGATGCACTGTAATGATGCGCCGGGCGCCATCGCCCGTCTCGACGACATGAACATCGCCCCGTTTTTGATCTCCTCCTCGCTGATCCTTTCCTGCGCCCAGCGCCTTATGCGCCGCATCTGCTCGCATTGCAAAGAGCCCCTGACTTATCCGGCCAAGATGTTTGCCGATCTGGGGATAGATCCCTCGATGTTTGAGGGCGTCCAGCTATTCCGGGGGCGCGGTTGCGATCGTTGCAAGAATTCCGGCTACGCTGGGCGTATGGCGATCATCGAAGTGATGACCATTTCCGACGAGATTCGCAAACTAATCATCTCGCGGGCCAGTACCCGGGAAATGGGCAAAGTCGCCATCAGCCAAGGCATGCGTACGCTCCGCATGGTGGCTTTGGACCGTGCCCGCTCCGGAGTTTCCACCCTCGAGCAGGTATTGGTTACCACCGCGCAGCACTAACCGATTATTAAAACTTCCGCACCGCCGGTGCGCTCGGGGGAGCAACACTGTCCGAGAGCCAGGGCGGCGACTGTGGTTCCCATGAAGGTTTCTTCGCCTTGCGGATCGGTGCAGCGTAACCCACAATTTCCGGAGGAAGCGTGAGCCCGTCCGGCTTGCTCAATTCCGTGGTATGAATGACCGCCGGCCGCCCAAACTCATCGAAAGCCGATGAGGGTGGAGAATGCAGGGTGGTTTCCGGATGTGGCACATCAAACTCCGTTCCAGGCGTCAGCGGAGCTTCACCGATCAAACTCCGGAAACGCGCCATTTCCTCGGCTTGATCCTGATCCTCCTTCGCCTTGTTCATAGCATTGGCAGCGGCGGCTTTGGCGCCGCCAAGCGAGCCATTATTTCCAGCGAATGGAGAAACGTTGGAATCCTTGAACATTCGGCTGAAAGACGAGGAATCACTTTGTTCATGGGAGGAAAATAATGGGTCATGGTCATCGGGACTATCGAATAACCCGGTAAACTCATGCCGCTGGCTCTCCTGTTGCGACAAACCATCCTCGGCCGCCTTGGTTTTGGCCTTGTCGATTCGTTGCAAATAGCGTTCCTCCGGCGAGGTGTTTTGATCCTCCGTCTTGAGGCCAAAAATCTCTTCGGGCGTCTGGAGCCCCATGATTTCTTCAGGGGTCTGCAGTGTCCAATTGGCGCGTTCTTTCAACTTTTGTTGCAAGTCGGGGCTCAGATCCGGCGATGGAGGAGGTAGTTGTTCTCCGGGATTTAAGGCATGCAAGTCATTTTCGGATGAATTTCCGATCGGCAACGGTTCACTGCTGTCCGGACCAGGCATTCCGCCGTCGGCTGGTTTGGAAAAAACGGGGGCATTGGCCCCCGGCGCTGTTTGGGCAGGGCAAAATGTGGTTCCGGCGGCAAACACCATCGCCGCCGCGATCGATTTCAAAATAATCCGGTAATCAACCATGCTGAACCCTTCAAGTTACATTAACCGCAAACCGGCGTCAAAAAGCAAGTCGGGGAAAAGTGGCGTGAATGTTTTATTGCCGTTCGTATTCCCCTTTGCCGAGCCGTTTATAGACCTGAAAGCCGGACTTCTTGGCATCGCTGACGGACAGGGGTTTTAATTTGTGCGGTGTGCTGAACGCTGAAATGATTTTGCGCACCGGCTTTTTACAAGCCGGGCATTTCTCCAGCGGTGGGGCGGAAAGCGGGCGGTTCAAAACAAATTTTCCACCGCACACCTTGCATTCACCGTCACACAATTCGTACTCGTACAAAGGCATTTTCGATTTTTTCCAATTATCGGCCGGCGGGGCGAACCCGGCGACGGCTTTTATTTTTTCAAGAATGCGCTGAACAGGTCAATCGGCAGCGGCAAAAAGGTCGTGGTATTATGCTCGCTCGCCATTTCCCGCATGGTTTGCAGATAACGCAATTGCAGCGCGATGGGTTCTTTGGCGATCATCGCGGCTGCCTGAACCATTTTTTCGGCCGCCTGGAATTCGCCTTCTGCGTTGACGACTTTGGCCCGGCGTTCGCGCTCTGCTTCCGCCTGCTTGGCCATCGCCCGTTTCATGCTGTCCGGCAGGGCGACGTCCTTGATTTCCACGGAAGTAACTTTAATCCCCCACGGCTCGGTCTGCCGGTCGATGATCTCTTGCAATTTCTGGTTGATGACGTCGCGCTGGGAGAGCAGGTCATCCAGCGATGCTTGACCCAGCACGCTGCGCAGGGTGGTTTGCGCGATCAGCGAGGTTGCCCGGTAATAGTTCTCCACCTTCACCACCGCGTCCATCGGGTTGACCACCCGAAAATAAACCACGGCATCCACCGTGGCTGGCACGTTATCCTTCGTCATCACTTCCTGCTTCGAGACGTCGATGGTCACCACCCGCAAATCCATGCGCACCATTTTGTCCACCAGAGGGATTAGAAAAACGACGCCCGGGCCCTTTGCATCCAGGAGTTTGCCCAGCCGGAAAACCACGCCGCGCTCGTATTCCCTAAGGATGCGAACCGCCTGTGGCACCACGATGGCCAGTACTATGATGGCGGGTACGACGACGGCCACGGCGGTTTTGAAAAAGCCGACGATATTCTGTACTGAGTCCTGGTCCATGATATTTTTCCGGTTGTTTTGGTTGGTTTAGATTGGTTTCACTTTTAACGTCAGCCCCTGCCGGCCGGTGACTTCAACGGTTTGACCCCGCTCAATCGCCGCCTCCGACACCGCGTTCCAAATTTCACCCTCGATGAATACTTTGCCACCCGCCGGGTCGATTCGCGATTGCACGCTAACCCGCTGCCCGATCATCGTTTCCGCTCCCGCTCGCTTAGGCAGGAATTGCGCCCGGATGCCTTTCCCGATAAAGAAAATGAAAAAGGCCGCGGTGACGAGTGTGCTGGAAATCACCCAAGTCATGGGCAAATGATAACCCGCCGGCGCCCGATTGAACAGCATGATGGTGCCCAGAAAAAAGGCGATAATCCCGCCGCCGGTCAATACTCCGTGCGTTGGCGCAAAAATATCAATGACAAACAACGCGACAGCCAGGAGGATGAGCGCAAGTCCGGCGATGTTCAGCGGCAGCGTGGACGACATGTAGAGAAACAGCACCAAGGCCAGCACCCCGGCAACCCCTGGAAAAATTGCTCCCGGATGACTCATTTCGGCGATGATGCCGTAAATGGCGACCAATAGCAGCATGGTCATTACTTCCGGATGCCAGAACCATTTAAACAAGTGTTCCGACATGACCATGGGAATGAACACGACGTGTGCCCCGACGGTTTGCAAAACCTTTCCGTTCACCATCCGGCCATCAAGCTGCTTCAAAAGATCGGGGACATTGGTGGCGATCAGGTCAATGACTTTCAGTTTTAGCGCGTCTTCGGCCGTGGTTGCCTTGCTGGCCACCACGGAGGATTTTGCCCACTCCACATTGCGATGCCTTTTGTTGGCGATCGTCTCGATGAAAGCCGAGGCGTAATTCTCGAGCTTCTGCCCCATGATGTCGTTGGTGGAAATACTGTCTTCGCTGAAGCCGCCCAGTGTCACCGGATGCGCCGCCCCGATGCTGGTGTCCGGGGCCATCGCGGCTACATCAGCCGCCAGGGTGATGAACACCCCCGCGCTACCCGCCCCGCCGCCTGAAGGTGCCACGTAAACCACCGTGGGGACAGATGCGGAATAGAAGTTCTCGACGATTTCCTTGGTGGATTGTAACAAGCCTCCCGGCGTGTCCATTTGAATGATCAGACACGCGTCATTTTGGTCCGCCGCAACCTCCAGCGCCCGAGCCAGATAGTTCGCAGTGGCCGGGCCGATGGCGCCATCTATTTTTACCAGCCCGACTTGTGCCGCCATGACACACGGGCCAAACAGCAGACCCAGAATCAAACTGCAAATCAAACGTTTCATGATCCTGACCTCACAAATACAACTTAACAAGGTCTGGGGCATTCGCAAGCTGAACTTATCCTCCATCGTCCCCAAAAGTGCCGCAGCCGCAGCCAGCAAGGGCAATGCAATCGGTGCACAGCCATTGTCCGGCCATTTCACGTGCCATTCAACTGCCACATCTTTCGCAGGGGCTGCTGGGGGAGTTGGTCGCAGCGGTCACTGTTTCCAACCTGCCGTCATTGTCCAGTGAGTCAGCAGTCACCGTGTGATGGGGTAGCGGGCAAACCCTTGCGCCATCGCGACTGCCTTGCGCATCGCCATGGATTTATTGATCGTTTCCTGGAATTCACCTTCGGGGGTGGAATCGTTCACCCAGCCGCCGCCGGCCTGCACGTAAACCTTGCCATCCTTGATGAGCGCCGTGCGGATGGTGATGCACGTGTCCAGGTTGCCATTGAAGGAAAAATAACCGACGCAGCCGGCGTAAGGTCCGCGCGCGGTTTGTTCCAGTTCCGCGATGATCTGCATTGCCCGGATTTTGGGGGCACCGCTGACCGTGCCCGCCGGGAACGTCGCCCGCAAAAGATCGTAAGGAGTTTTGGCCGCGGAAAGCTTTCCTTCAACCTGCGTCACGATATGCATGACATGGCTATAGCGCTCGATCGTCATCAATTCCTTCACCTGCACGGAACCAAAATCGCAAACCCGTCCGATATCATTCCGAGCCAGGTCGACCAGCATGACATGCTCCGCGCGTTCCTTCGGGTCGGCGAGCAGTTCCTTCTCGAGGGCCAGATCTTCCGCCCCGTTCTTGCCACGGCGTCGGGTCCCGGCAATCGGACGAATCTCCACTTTGCCGTCCTCGCAACGCACATGAATTTCCGGCGAAGCCCCGACCAGCGAAAAACCGTCCAGCTCCAGCAAAAACATGTACGGTGAAGGATTGATGCTGCGCGCCGCGCGGTAAATATCCACCGGTGAGGCCTCCGCCGGCGCCGAGAACCGTTGCGATCCCACCACTTGGATGATATCACCCGCCTGGATATATTTTTTTGACGCCTCGACATTTGCCGTAAACTTTTCCTTCGTCTGGTTCGATTCAAATGCCACGTTTGGCAGGTCAGTGGTCACCGCCACGGCCGTCTGTTCACTTGGTTGCTCCAGCAGGAAAATGATCCGCTCGATTTCGCTTGTGGCTTCCTCGTATGCTTCTTCACGGTCGGCGCCATCCTGCAGGATGGCGTTTACCACAATCGTGATGGTTTGCGCCACCCGGTCAAAAATCAGCAATTCATCGGCCACGAGAAAGTAGAGCACCGGCGTGCCCAGTTCATCATGCGCTGGTCGCGGCACCACCGGCTCAATGTCATGGATGAATTCGTAGCCGATGAAACCCACTGCACCGCCCGTGAACCGTGGCAATTCCGGAAGGGTGACTGGACGATATTGTTTCATGACCCGCTCGACGACTTCCAGCCCATCCCTGACTTCCTTGCCGACCGTGAGATTTTCCGTGGTTTTGCCGTTCTCGCGAACCTCGATCCGGCTGCCGGTCTGTTTGATCACCGCGCGCGGATTGCAACCCACGAACGAGTAACGTCCGATATGCTCGCCGCCTTCGACTGATTCAAATAAAAATGATTCGCCCGTGCCGCGAATTTTACAATAAGCCGACAGCGGCGTCTCGAGGTCGGCCAGAATCCGGCGTGTCACCGGGATCAGGTTTCCCTGGTCGGCCAGTTTCAAGAATTCATCGGGCTTTGGTGAATACATAAGGAAACTTAGAATGAAGAATTCCATTAGAAGAAACAAACAATTTGCAGCAGCGGTATCCTGAGTCGTCAGTGCGGCGCAGATGCGCCTGGCCATTTAGGGAAAGACCAAAATCGATGCCGCAATCATGGCAAGATCGATCACTTAGGCGTTGGACTGCGCTATAGCCGCGTTCGTTAAACGTAAACCGCTCTGAATTCTTTGAAAACATGGTGAATAGCACCACCCGCGTTCTGGATAAGTGCCGGCAAGTTGCCCGCAACCCGAATTGTTTTTGGTTTTTCGACGTGTGAGATCGGTGTTAGCAATTGAGCATAAGGGAATTAAATGATTTTAATCTGATTCTTGAAATGCTAAAGTTTTAGCATTCTTTGGCAAGAATTTGGCGCGATAAATGCGGCAAATTGGCTCATGAAAGCCACTAACGCAAAAAATTCAGACGCACCCACAGCAATGCGGGGTCGGTTGATTAAAAGCTGTTATTTTCAGGATATTCCGAACTTAAGTCACCACCAAACAATTAAAAAGCATTTTGTCAGTTCACTTAAACGTCCAATTTATGGACACATATGATGCCTTTTGGCAATGTGAAACCGTAAAATCATAAAATCTGACAAGGGAGAATATGAAAACGTCAATACCAGTGAACGAATCGGAGCGACTGGCTGCGTTGCAGCGCTATGAAATCTTAGATACCGAGCCGGAACAGGAATTCGACGACATAGCATTGCTGGCTTCCAACATCTGCGGCACGCCGATCGCCTTGATCAGTTTGGTGGATGAAAATCGTCAATGGTTTAAATCCAAAGTAGGGGCCATTGAGAGCGAAATACCACGTGACATCGCTTTTTGTGCGCACGGTATATTGCAGCCCGACGTATTTGTCGTCGAAGATACGCTGACGGATCCACGGTTTGCCAATAACCCAATGGTCACGGGTCACTCCAAGATTCGATTCTACGCTGGGTCACCACTCATCACACCTGAGGGTCAGGCACTGGGAGTGCTGAGCGTCAGTGACCGGGTGCCAAGGCAATTAGAACCGAAGCAAACGGCTGCGTTACGGGCTTTAAGCCGGCAGGTCGTGGCACAAATCGAATTGCGCCGGAATCTGAAGGAATTGCAGGAAGCGGTTATCCAGCGTGAGCGCGCGGAGGCAGCTTTGAGTGAATTTCAGGCGCTTTATCATTCACTCATTGAACAATTACCGGCAGGAATTTTCCGCAAAAATGCCGAAGGACGCTACGTGTTGGTCAATTCCTGGTTTTGCAATTTGCGCGGCAAAAAAGCGGAAGAATTGCTTGGCAAAACCGCCAGCGAACTGGCTGCGTCCGAAGTTGACGTCAATGAGATCAAATTAATGAATGCGGGTGCAAATCATCATGAAGAAATCATGCGCACCGGCAAAACCATTGAGGTCGAAGAGCAATATCCAGACGCGGGGCAGGGAGTGCGACATGTGCAGGTGATTAAAACGCCGGTCTTTAAATCCGATGGTAAATTGGCAGGCAGTCAGGGGGTTGTGCTGGATGTGACGCAGCGCAAAAAAACCGAAGCTGAATTGAATAATGAGCGTGATTTACTGGGGGCGCTGTTGAACGGATCTGAAGAAAGAATTTATTTCAAGGACTTGGAATCGCGATTCATCCGCTGCAGTGACGCTTTGGCGCGAGGGTTTAATATGAAAAGCGGTAGAGAAATGGTGGGAAAACACGACAGCAATTTTTTTAGCGATGAACACGCGTCCGAGGCTTTTGCAGATGAACAAAAGATCATTCGATCGGGTGAGCCGATGATTGGGAAGGCGGAAAAAGAAACCTGGCCGGACGGGCGGGTGACCTGGGCGTTGACCAGCAAGATGCCGCTGCGGAACGCCCAAGGGGAAATTATCGGTACATTCGGGATCTCCAAGGACATTACCCCAATCAAAGATGCGGAAGCAAAGCTGGATCAAGTTCACAGACAATTACTGGAGACTTCGCGTCAAGCCGGCATGGCTGAGGTTGCCACGAGTGTTTTGCACAACGTTGGTAACGTGCTGAACAGCGTTAATGTGTCCTCTTCGCTGATCGCTGAGAAAGTGCGGAATTCGAAAGTGGTGAATCTGTCCAAGATTGTGGCCCTGCTGCAAGCGCACGAAAAGGATTTCGGCACTTTTTTCAGTGAAAACCCCAAAGGTAAAAAATTGCCCGGTTACTTGGCTGAATTGGCAGAGCATTTGACGCAGGAGCAGGAAGATATTTTTCATGAAGCCGGGTCTTTGGTGGAGAATATTGTTCACATCAAAGAAATCGTGGCGATGCAGCAAAACTATGCGAAGTCCTCTGGGATTGTCGAATTGCTTAAGGCCGCGGATCTGGTGGAAGATGCATTGCGCATGAATCTCGGCGCCATGGACCGCCACAATGTAAAAGTGCTGCGGGATTTTGCCGAAGTTCCGCCGATCGTGACAGACAAACACAAAGTATTGCAGATCCTAGTGAACCTGATTCGCAACGCCAAATATGCCTGTGATGACTCCGGCCGGGACGATAAACAGATGATTTTGCAAGTTCGAAATGGCGACGGGCGTGTTAAGATTTCGGTGATCGACAATGGCATCGGCATTCCCGCCGAAAACTTGGCGCTCATTTTCAATCATGGCTTTACCACGCGTAAGGACGGCCACGGATTTGGGTTGCACAGCGGGGCCAATGCTGCGAAGGAATTAGGGGGGCAACTGTTGGTTTTAAGCGAAGGAACTGGGCGCGGGGCCATTTTCACCCTTGAGTTGCCAATTCAACAACCGAAATCAAATTCATGAACTTTGATCCCAATCAAAACCGGCGAATCCTCATCATTGATGACAATCGGGCGATTCATCAGGATTTTCGCAAGATATTGGCTCCGGCAAAAACCCAGCACAAACGCATGGCCGCGGCCGAAGCCATATTATTCGACGACGCGGAGCCGCAGACCAAATTGCCTGAATTCACGATTGATTCGGCATTTCAAGGCCAGGAAGGTCTCGATTTGATTGAGAAAAGTCTGCAAGAAAACCATCCTTACTCGCTGGCGTTTGTGGATGTGCGGATGCCTCCTGGTTGGGATGGCGTCGAGACCACTGCGAAAATCTGGCAGAAATATCCGGAACTACAAGTCGTGATCTGCACGGCTTACTCGGATTATTCGTGGGAGGAAATGCTCAAAAAGTTTGGTTACTCCGACCGGCTCGTGATTTTGAAAAAACCATTTGATAACATCGAAGTGTTGCAATTGGCGGTTTCAATGACCGAAAAGTGGCGGCTCTATCAGCAGGCTAAATTGCGCCTGGATGACCTGGAGCGGATGGTTCAGGAACGAACTGCTGCGTTGCAAAAAACCAACGCTGAATTGGGGACGGCCAACGATCTGCTTAAAGGTGCCACCGAAAAAACCCAGAAACTGGCCGAGGCTGCGTTGATGGCCAGCAAAACCAAAAGCGAGTTTCTGGCGAACATGAGCCACGAAATTCGCACCCCCATGAATGGTGTCATCGGGATGATTAATCTCCTGATCGACACGTCATTGACGCCGGAACAATATGAATTTGCCCAGACTATAAAAACCAGCGCGGATGCTCTCCTGTCCATCATTAATGATATTCTGGACTTTTCAAAAATTGAAGCCGGCAAGATGATTTTTGAAAATGTGAATTTTGATCTGCGCGAAACGTTGGCGAATTCGATGGCATTGCTGGCCCAACGCGCGCAAGCGAAAAACATCACCCTGACTTGTTCGATGGCGGAACAAATTGGGAGCAAACTGGTGGGTGACCCCATCCGGCTTCGCCAGATTTTACTCAATCTACTAAGTAACGCCATCAAGTTTACCGACCAGGGCGAAGTTGCCTTGGAGATCACGCGGATCAAGGAAACGGACCAGGAAATCGGCCTGCATATTTCGATTCGTGATACGGGAATTGGCATGACCGAAGAAATCCAGCAAAAATTGTTTCAGTCGTTTACCCAAGCCGACTCCTCCACAACTCGCAAGTTCGGTGGCACGGGCTTGGGATTGGCCATTTGCCGCAAGTTGGTTGAGCTAATGGGCGGCACAATTGGTGTTAACAGTATTTATGGCAAAGGTTCAACCTTTTGGTTCGTGCTCTCATATGCCAAACAACATTCCCCAGCGGGACTGGATGAAGGAGCGCCTGCCGACTGCCAATATCAAAACAGAGCGGAGTTCACTTCCTCCCCTCTTCCAAACCATATTCGCGTTATATTTGCCGAAGATAACAAGGTAAATCAGTTGGTTGGGCTGAAGCAGCTTCGGAAATTGGGTTATGACAACGTGCACATCGTCGATAACGGGACGGACGCAGTGGCCGAGTGGCGGCAAAGCACCGATGCGATCATTATCATGGATTGTCAGATGCCAGATTTGGACGGCTATCAAGCGACGCAACAAATCCGGGAATTAGAGAGGAAAGAAAACCTGCCTCGCACGCGAATCATCGCAATGACCGCCAACGCGATGCAAGGGGACCGGGAATTATGCCTGGCAGCGGGCATGGATGATTACATTTCCAAACCCGTTGAGGTCAGCGAGTTGAGGCGTGCGCTTCAGGAAATAGTCAAGAAGTCTGCAAAAGCCGACGACGAGAATTTCGCCAAACCGGTCGAGGAAAAACTTTCAGTCCGGTCGCACTAGCTTTTCTCAAAACTGGCGTTCAATATCACTCCAGCCTTTGGGTACCCAATTGAGGCAAGAGTAGCGTGCTTGCTGCGAAGACGGCCAATGGAGGCCCCGCAACTATTTCTTTTTATAGATGTCTTCGGGCTTTTGCAGTTGTGGTTCAGTGATCTTGAACGATTCACCCTGGCCCTCGACGGACCGGAAAAAGCACGATTTATATCCTTCGTGACACGCCGCGCCGGTTTGATCCACTTGGATCAACAAAACATCCGCATCGCAATCAAACGCGATGTCCCTGACTGTTTGCGTATTGCCGCTTTCCTCGCCCTTCATCCAGAACTTTTGGCGTGACCGGCTCCAAAAATGGGTTTTGCCCGTGGCGATCGTTTTTTCCAGCGAAGCACGATTCATCCAGGCAAACATCACGACGCGACCGGTCTTGTGGTCCTGGATAATTGCCGGGATCAAACCATTGGCATCGAATTTTAATTGATTATAAAATCTCATGTTCAAAAGATGATACCACAAAATGCGGCTAGGAAAACAGCGGAAAGTCCCTGCTGAGGTTAAGGGGTTTCCCCAATGCCATATGAGGCATCAAGCGGGTTCAACTCTTTGATTTGGGGGCGGTCCTGGAATCAAGCGTTGACGCCGGAGCGTTCGTTGGATTCTCGTCGCTGGCATTCTTCGGCCGGTTCTTATGTTCTACGAGGCTGCGCTCTAAGCGACCTTTCATGTCGGCAAAAGCCGAATTTGTGATGGCGTCGAGATCGGCCTGCGCATCCTGGTAAAAGCCGGCGGTGATTTTAACCCGTGCAAGGTGGATCAGCACCCCTTCGCGCTCATTGTCGTCGCGCGTCAGGTTGAGGGCGTTGGTCCAAGCCACCAGCGCATCGTTTGTGCGCAAAGGTTTGATGCCGTAATAACTCTCGGCGTAATCCGTCGCGAGCACCAGGTTGGTCGGGGACAGCTGCATTGCCTGCCGATAAAGTCCGAGTGCTTTGTCGAAGGTCTGCTGTTCGTCGATATGATAGAACTCCTTGGCATCCTTGCGGAACAGATAAACCGTGGTGCCAAAATTCTGGTAATAAATCGGTTCAGTGGGATCAAGGCGGATGGCTTCGGTATAGTCCACAAAGGCATTCGTCACCCCGCCGTATTCACCGTAATAATTGGCCAGATTGTTCCATACCGCCGGATTTTTGGGATCCAGCTGGCGCGAGTTCTCGTATTGCACCGCGGCCCCGTCCTCGTCCCCGATATCATTCAAGAAACTGCCGTAAGCCAGGTAACCGCGCGCGCTGTCCGGATGATTGCGCAGGAAATGATCATAATCTTTTTTGACCTCATCCAACCGTTGATGGATGCGTTCGTGGAAAGCCAGCCGGTCGACCTGGTTCGTTTCCGCGATGGTGTTGGTGTTGATCCAATCATTCACCTCCGCCAGGGCTTGGTCATCCTCCATCATCAAAGTGCGTAACTCCTTTTCAGTCGGATCGTTCTGGTCTGGAACCGCCACGGCGATGCCGGTCTGTTCCTGAATGACATTGCTGATCGCCACCGGTTGGTTGGTGGCTAGCAATGCACTCAAGAGTCCCATGGTCAAGTCGCTCACACGATTACCTTATCACTTTCATCCTCAAAAGACAGTTTTTCCACCCTACGCGTTCAGGTGAAAGAATTATATCAAGATTGATTTCGTCCTCGCGTCAGCCGCCCCTCCTGCAGCCTGTCCGAAAATTGGCCTTAATGCTGACCTGTGCCCAAACTTTCGAGCACAACCTGAAAGACTCCCCTCATGGCCCTCGGTAGCTCACCGCTTTGAGACGACTTCGATTTCGGATTTGTTTTTGGCGATGCTCTTTGCCGCCAAAATTCCGCGCCAGAATACGTTTGGATAAATAATCGCGCCCCGGCCGAGAATACTTCCAGGATTCAGGACTGCATTGCAACCCACCTCCGCGCCATCCCCCAGCAAGGCGCCAAACTTCCGCAGACCGGTATCGAACGCCGTGCCAGCCAGATCTAATTCGATGTTACCCGGCAACAGTTTGATGTTGGAAATCTTCACGCCGGCTCCCAGGTGTGCTTTGTGTCCGAGGATCGAATCACCGATATAATTGAAATGCGGTACCTGCGCGCCATTGAAGAGCAGCGCGTTTTTGAGTTCGGAGGAGTTGCCCACCACACAGCCGTCTCCCAGGATGACATTTTCCCGAAGGTAGGCGTTATGCCGGAGCTGGCAATTTTTGCCGATGATCGCCGGCCCCTTGATCAATACACCCGGCTCGACAGTGGTGCCTTCGCCGATGACCACGCCTTCGCCAATGCTGGCGCCTGGAAACCGCTTGGGCGGATTTTGCCGCGGTGCGCGGGCCACATAATCCGCAATCTTCTTGAGCGCATCCCAGGCGTAAGTACAACCGTCGAAGATGGTAGCATGCTCCGTTTGCGCCAGATCAAACAAATCAGCAGGTTTAAACATAGACATGCGGGGAATTTAAAGGAAACGTGCGGTGCGGCAAAGGCAAATGGATTGGAATGGGCCGGCGCGAGCTGGCTCGTAACTATGTAGCTGAGATTGACATCTCACCGCGGGACAGGCAGCGTCAAGGCTGTTTCCATCGGCGGCCAACCGGCCCTGGGAGACGTCGGCAATTTATGCAAAAATCATTTAATTTCACTCTGCGGCCTGTGTTGGTGTCCGTTTTGACCGCGGCGATGGTCTGGTTTGGCGCGGTTCCCGCAGTCGAGGCGTCTGATTTCATTACCCGCGCTGTCACCGCTTACCAACAGGGTAACTATGACCTCGCCATCGCGGAGTTTAGCGAATCGATTCAATTGGGCGTCCGGGAAGCCTATTACGGCCGGGCAAAGGCTTTCTATCAAAAGGGGGATTATAACCGGGCCATCGCCGATCTGGACAACGTGATCCAGCTTCAGAACGATTCCTCAGCGGCGGCATTGGAACTCAGGGGCCTGGCGTATTTCAAGAAAGCCGATTATAAGTCCGCGGCTGCGGATTTCGGCCGCGTCATCGACCTGCGGCCGGGTGACCCTCAATTATTCCTTGAGCGCGGCGACGCCTGGTTTTATTTCGGCAAAGCCGGGCTGGCTTTTGCGGATTACAACCGGTCAATCCAGCTCAACACCACCAACGCCACGGTTTATGCCCACCGCGGCGAACTCTACGCGGCTTACAAGCACGATTACCGGAAGGGGATCGTTGATTGCCTGACCGGCATCAGCCTCGATCCCGGCAGCTGGCTGGCGTACAATAACCTAGCGGCAATGCTGTCGATGAGCCCGTACGCAAAAATCCGTGACGGCCAACTCGCCGTGATCCACGCCACCAAGGCCTGCGAATTGACCCATTGGAAAAATCCGCTGCCGCTCAGCGTCCTGGCTGCCGCGGATGCCGAGAACCACGATTTTGCGGACGCCATCAAATGGCAGCAAGCCAGCATGGACATGGATTTGGACATGGGCCCCGACGGCACCCGCCTGGCCCTGAACGCTGAAAAGAAGCTGGAGCTTTACCAGAATCACCGGCCGTTTCATGCGTCCACGCACAATTAAACCGATATTTGGTGGCATGCTTGACCGATGGCCGGGATGGGGCACACTTTAGGCATGCGCACAAACGTTCTCGGGACCAAATTGCAATGCTGCTGTGAAAATCCGTTGACCGGGTTTTACCGTGACGGGTATTGCCGGACCGGTCCTGATGACCATGGGTTGCACACGGTGTGCGCGCAGGTCACCCGGGAGTTTTTGGATTTCTCGATCAAGCAAGGCAATGATCTTTCCACCCCCAGGCCTGAATATGGTTTTGAGGGCCTGGTTCCGGGTGATCGATGGTGCGTTTGCGTCCGGCGTTGGCATGAGGCTTTTTTGGCCGGTTGTGCCCCGCCCATCGTACTGGAGGCGTGCCACATCTCGGCATTGGAATTTGTGGATTTGGAATCATTGCAGAAGCACGCGGTTCAAAGTTGAAGATCCAAATAGGACGGCACAATGTGTGATTTGTTAGCGGCTAATGCTCTGCATCATGCTTTCGACGAGCTGATTGGGCGCTCGGTCATCCTGAAGGATGGGCTTCTTTGGATTGGTTTTCTAATATCCTTCTTCTGCCTTTTAGTACCACTTGTCCGGTTTTGGCCCAAAAGGAGAAAGCGGATCCTGACAAGTTTAGAGATTGGTCGCGCCTGCGCGGCTTGAATTTATTGCGGGGCGCATAATTCTTTCCGCATAAGTCTATTATAAGCACGCATGTTTCGGCCTTGCCAATGGCAAGTCCGACTCTGGCTAACTTCGTGGACAAAGTTTACGGGACTATGCCTGACCAAGGCTGATAAATGTAACTCTGTAGCTTACATATCTTCCTCATGTTTCTATCGTTATAACTGCCCTGTCAGTTTCGATTGAATTTTGTGGGAGCCACTTGTATTTTTTGCGCCTCATGAAGTTGAAGTGCCCGGTTGTTGGTTGCTTTTTGTTGGTGATGGGTTGCAGTCGGCTATTATCGCAAACTGCCACCAACATAGTAGTGGACCAATCATTAAATAGTTCCAAGGAAACGCCCTGCGCCGACGGTGCCTTGGCTGGATCCCATGGCTATGTTGGATTTGAGTCGGCTGGCGGACAGGGGGCTGCGAACCCGGGTTCAAATAGAGCCGCCGCGAATTCCGAAGCACCGTCGGCTCTGGCGACGGATGTGGATTATTTAAAATCTCAGGGCTACAGCTATGAGGATATTGATCGCGCCCAGGTTTTGTCGCCAACTCTACCATCGCAATCACCATCGAACCCAGGCGATCCCCAGTCCCCCAAGACCTTGGTTTGCATGGATTATTTTTTAGGCGTGACCAATGCGGTTGTGGCTGCGGATGTTCTCAGCGCGCAGCCGCAATACCTGAAGCTTCGCCTCAACGGCCGGGATTGTTCCTATGTCGGCAATTATGCCGTCATGTTCAGCTCGTTGTATGCCCATAAAAATCCTGCGGCCGAACTGCGGCCGCCGGAGCTTGCCGATTCAGTGGTGCTCAGGGATGTTAATGGCGATACTTTCCCTCTGCAAAACGTGACCATTCTCGAAAGGCAAAGGAATTTTATCGATGTTCTGGTCGCGAAGCGGGAATGGATCAATTCAGGCCCTTATACCATCCAAAAATAAGCGGTATCCATTGTTTGATGTGCATGGATAATCTTTGACAGCAAGTCCGGGTTGTGGTTTCATAAGGCCATGCAATGGAATCGGATAGCTTGCATAAGTGAAAATTGCCTCAATTACTTTTAGTCGTTGGGTAATATAGGATTTGCTCTAAGAACCCCCTGTTATTGCAATACCAAGGATATGAAAAACAGTCTGCTTTTTTCAATCGTGCTCACCCCACTATTCTCGCAGAACAAACCGTTGGTTAGACGGATTCGGTGCCAAATTATCTATGTTTTCGGCTGAAAGCACCATTCCCCCTATGAAAAACTTATTCATCCTCCTGGTCTTCATATTAACGGTGCAGTGGTTGCCGGCTCAACTGACTGATGACACCAGTGTCTCCATCGCCGCAGAAAATGCCAAAAATCATGTCGGCGAAAGTGTCTTTGTGACCGGAACCATATCGGTGATCATCGTTAGTCGCCAAACCACCAACGTTTATTTGTATTTGGACGGTAACCTCAAGAATGCCATATTTGCCGCTGTGTGGCCCGGCACCAATGACCCGCCCGTAAAGTTGTTGCAAAACCTGATTTCCAATCAGGATCCCATTTCGGTCAGCGGCAAAATTATCGCTGAAAAAAACCTGCCGGAAATAGTCGTGAGTTCCTGGTCACAAATTAAACGATGAGGCCTGCACGGGATCAAATTTTCCGTTCATCCAATAGTTGGTTTCGCGATGCTCGGCAGGACTAGCAGTCTTGCTTTTTGCCGCGAGTTTAGGCAGCAGGCTGCAACCCATGAAAAATCATGAAAATTGAAGGTATCAAAGGCTGTTTTGAGAAAACCGGCGGGATGTTTTATTTCGCGCGGATGTGTTCCAAAATTCGATTGCACGCGCAGGGCAAGCTGCCGACGGATTATCACGACATGATTGGAAAGGGGTTTGATGGCCGTACTTGCCGCTATTTGGGCGTCCGGTACGAGGATGTCAAAACGCAGGTGCTTTCGGGGAAGACCGGGGAAGAGGTTCTCGAGTGGTGCTTTGCCAACGGCCGGCGGCTCACCGCTGAGGAGATTCTGATTTACAACAGTTTCATGAGCAAGCGGGGCTGGCGCGATGACGAAACCGATGACTACATTCCGGCAATGATCAAGGAGTATGGGGTCCGCGATGACGGTAGTGTCCTGACCGATTTTGAGCTGATCGAGATGGATGAGGGCCGCTGGTATCCAGAAATGTGGCGGGACGCCTGGAAATGAGCGTGGCGGCAGAATCAGGTGAAGGGTCGCTGACTCCAGCTGTAAGAGACCTTTCGGAGCTGGACATGGGTTATGAAGAGGTCGAAGGGTTCTCCCGGCCAAATTGGAAGCTGATTTGCGACTTTGTAAAAAACAATGTGGCAAAAGACGATTTGTCCGCGGCGTGGGATTGTATCGTTGCCAAATGGATGAGGCAGTTGGTTTTGGATCTGGGTGGTGAAGCCCAAGTGCGAAGGTCTCAGAGTTTCTATTGCCTCTCAGACATGGATGCCGAGACTACGAATCACCTGCTGGCTTATGCTGAAACTGTAGAGGGTTCGATTCGGACCAGCTTGGGTCAGGCCGCCTGGGCTAATTATCACGGAAAACATGTTTTGATTCTCTTTTCCGACCTGGACGATTATTTCGCTTATATTTCCTTTTATCATGGGGTGGGAAATCATGTTCTGAGTGCAGGCATTTTTATTGGGAAAGGCTATGCCCATATCGCAATGCCTTACTGCGATGCGCTCTCTGCCCAACGCGTTCTGGTCCACGAACTCACCCACAATCTTCTTTGTCACCTGCCGATTCCACGGTGGTTGAACGAAGGGTTGGCGAAGGTGTTTGATCGACAGGTGGCACGTCGACCTTTTCTTGTTGACCGGGAACTGGCTGATCGGCACCGCACGCATTGGAACGAGATTAACATCCAGGCGTTTTGGGCGGGAAAATCGTATTATGTTCCGGGTGAGGAAAGCGAGCTCAGCTACAGTCTGGGTGAAATCCTTGTGAATCTACTCTCCACGAAATGGGAGGCCGTTCCTGAATTTGTCAAGTCCGCTGACTGGCGCGACGCGGGACAGGATGCCGCGGTCAACATCTTGAATCAGGATTTAGGCGAGGTGCTGGGTGGATTCCTAGGGCCTGGAAACTGGCGTCCGCAAAGGAAGGCGATCGCGGAATATTTGAATTTACGGCAGAAATCCGCCAAAGACGGGGCTAACCACTTTTCGTAGCCAGGGCCGCAATACTCAGCCCAATATCGCCCCGGTTGCAAATACGGCAGGCCGGTTTACGGATGATATAGGCGGAAGAAATTGTTACTGACGGGTGGATAATTGGTGGCAGTTTTCAGGGCGCCGAGGGTGCCGATCCTGGTGGTGGGAAATGCCGTCCAATTGGTGGTTTCCAGGTTGGTGTTTTGCAGCAAGGACCAGTTGGTGGCGTCTGCCGGCCATGTCACGAGCAAGCTTGGTCCGCTGCGGAGGATATTGACGCCGAACTGATTCATGAAGACATCTGCCGTGGGGACATATTCGTCGGCTGAAACCAAGTCAGCCCGGCCATCGCCGTTAAGATCGGCGGCCACGGCGTAAGTTGGTCCTTCACCTGTGTGCAACACGACAGCCAGGGCAAAACCGCCACTGCCATCATTGGTCAGGACCGAGATGGTGCTGTCTCCAAAATCGCTGACAATAATATCGGGTTTCCCGTCACCATTGACATCCGCGATCGCCAGCGCGTCCGGGCTGCTAAAGCCGGAATAACTGGCGTTGGAATACAGAATGCCCCCGGGGCCGTTTGTCAGCACTGTCACGCTCGAGTCGTAGTAATTCGCCACGGCTACATCCGGCCGGCCATCGCCGTTCAAATCCGCCACCGCCACAAATTGCGGGCCGTTGCCTACAGTGTAGGTGGCATTTGAGCGCAGCACCCCGCCACTGTTGGTGAGAACGGTAATGGTATTGGTATAGAAATTGGGGACGATCAAGCCAGTCTTGCCATCCCCATTCAGATCGGCTGCGGCAATTTGAAAGGCGCCCGAGCTGCCGGCGTTGTAGGTGGCATTCGACTGGAAAATACCGCTGCCGTTATTGGTGAAAATCGTGACACTGGCGTCGTTAAAATTGGCGACGGCGATGTCCACGTTCGAATGTCCGGCAAAGTTCCCCACCGCGGCCCAAGAAGGTGAGTTTCCGGTGGCATTGGTCTGGCTCGTTGCAAACACCCCGCTGCCGTTGTTGGTTAGGATCGTGATGGTGTTTTCGAAACTGTTGACGGCGATAAGGTCCGGCTTGCTGTCGTGGTTTACGTCCGCTGCCGTGATGGACTCGATGCTTGCAAAAATCTTGTTGCTGGAACACCTTGAAAAGGCGCCGTTGCCATTGTTGGTCAGGATGGTTAACACGCTGTTGTTGTCGAATCCGGCGAGGTCAAGTTTACCATCGCCGTTGAAATCAGCTGCTGCCAATGCCGCCGAATTATAGCCGACCTGGGGTGTGGAGGTTAACTGGAAACTTTGCGCGTGCGCCGGAAGGAATCTGCAATAGGCACAGATCAATACGACGATGGAAAAGATTTTCTTCATGGGCATTTGAGTGAATTTCTGCCACAGTTAAAGCGTTTACAAGTCCAAAAGAAGACCGGTTGTCGGATATTACGGTGAAGACACTGCTTCCCATTTCTCCCATATCCGTTTCATCGCGCAAACGCCACAATGGCCGGCAGGGACCTGATGATCTCGTGGCGGAGACTTTGGTGGTTAAAGAGGCAAGTTAACCGTCACAACTTATCGCCACCATGGAGTCCTGGAGAGATCAATTTAAAGTTTCATCGAGGCTTATCTTCCTTTGTCCTTGGCGCAGCTAATTTAAGTTAGCCTCTTCAGAAAGACTGCTTTTCTCTCGACAGGATAAGTGGAATGTGTATTGTAAAAAGTGGATGTTCACCCGTCGGTCCAAACCTTGAATGAGGATAGGAACCTATGAACTCAATTATCTGCAAAATGGGAGGCATGTGCTGCACGGTCCTGCTTATCGCTACCGCCCAAACCAACACTCTGGCTAACCTTGTTCAGAATGGAGATTTTGCAACGGGCAATTTGAGCGATTGGACGGTGTTTTTGACAAGCAATGGTAGCCTGGGTGCGGGGTTGCCGAAGGTTGTTCCTTTCGACGTAACTGGAACCGGTACTGCGTCCGACGCGGCGAAATTCCAGGCCGGGGTGGCCAAGTTGGTCCTGCCAATTGATCTTACCTCCCAAGGAGGAGGCATCTACCAAACTTTCAATTGTTCCGCGGGAAGTTACCTTGTTTCCGCTGATGTCGCCGCGGACGATGTTAGTGCCACAGCAAACAATTCCGCCGGCTTATTTACCCTGTTGTTGGATGGAAGCCCGGTTGCCAGTATTGATTTAGGCCATATCAGTTCCGACCAAATCTTGCGCGGCGACCTCGAAGCAACTGTTCCTCTTAGCCAGGGCTCCCATCAACTAGAAGTTGAGATTACCCGCCCGTTTCTCAGTGGTAGCAGCCCGGGTGTAATTGAAGCTCAAACGCCGTTTCAATTTGTGGACAATATTCAAGTCACCGCCGTTCCCGAACAAACTTCGTTGGGCTTATTAAGTCTTGGCGCTCTTTTTGTGTGCTGGAGCATGAGGTCGCTCAGAAAGTAGCCCTCAAGCCGTCCCGCGGCAGTTTGCGGGATCGTCGGCAGCCAGTGGCGATTCCTAATGCGGCATCGCCATAATGAATTGTCTTCCCATTTCTGGAGCTGCTGCTGGAAAAGGTTTGCGGAAATCCGCAAGCAGGCGGGCGGCCAGATCAGCGGCCTGACTGCGCAATTCCGGAACGGCAATCGATTCATAGAGGCGCCCCTTTTGGGTGCTTCCCAGGGTGTAAAGCCCTTCGATCACTTCGCCGGCTTGATTGCGAATGATTCCGCCTTCTCCCGTGCTGGCACCCATCCTCAATGGATCGGGGGCGAGGAGATCATGTGTGAGCAACTTTTGTACGAGCGTATCATTCAGCTTGCGATAATCCGACTGCGGGCCGGTGCAGCTTAGAACATGGCGCACCCGGAAGGTTTTGACCTCCATGGTTCCCCGGGGACGATAAGTGACTTCAACGTCCTCTCCGATTGTTTCGTAGCCCTGGATATGACCTTGATGACAAATCAGACGTCCTTCCATCTCCAGCCGGTTTTTCACTTCCATGATTTCGGGCGCGCAACGGTGCCGGTGCGTGTCCCACAACGGCTGGAGATGTCGGAGAAAACGACGGCGTTCGATGAGGTTCAGTTTGGTCCAGATCGCCTGGTTGAATGGGCGCATGGCATCAACCACCGGACGCCAGTCAATTCCTTGGGCGGCGGCCTTCCGCAGCTCTGTTGCGACGAGCCGACACAGAGTGCGTGTCGTGGTTGGCAAATGACTCGCGTCCAGGAATGGTGGATATGGCGCCGCTTTTTTGTGTGGCTGGGGAAACAATCCGCGCCGCGAAAGTAGATGAATTTTTCCTGCCTGCCTGATTTTATCCAAGGTGAGCAGCAGGTCCAAGCTGGTCAGTCCGGTGCCAATGATCAAAACATCTCCGGGCTCAGCCAGCTTCGCGTGCGTCTCCGGCGCGTAAGGATCATTCATGTACCAGAGGCGTTCGTCCTTTTTATTTTGCCGCGCTTGGCCGGGTGGGAAGTTTCCCAGCGCGAGGACCACTTGCGCGGCTTTCAAAGTGCGTCCGCCACGGCTGGTGAGTTCAAATTCTTGCTCCCCGGTTTTCTGCAAATCTATGATCTCATCCTTGATTACCTCAAGGTTTGCGCCCGCCAGTTCCCGGGCTTCACGCAATAAATCCTGAATGTAATCGCCGAAGACCATCCGTGGAATATAAGCATCCGCGCGAAGCTCCTGGATGCCCACTGCCGCCAGGTGTATCCGATGCTCTTGCAGCCAGTGGTAAAAATGGCCGATATCATCGGGAAAGGCCCCCATTTGATCAGCTTGCACATTCAGCAGATGCTTGGGATCCGTGGTGCCATAAGCCACGCCGCGCCCCAAGGCCATGCCGCGATCAATCAAAGCCACCCGGAGGCTGCGTTTGGCGTTTGCCAGGTGCACCGCCACCATCGTGCCGCTATAACCGCCGCCGACGATGACCACATCGTATTGTTTCATCATTACATTCTTCATGACTCGAAGATAAGCGCGATTTGACAGGGGCCATAATCGTAGATATTTATAATCAATAACTTTTGGTTATGACTAAATGATTGACTATCGCTTTCATGTATTTCGCCAGGTGGCGGAGTTGCGAAACCTCACCCGGGCTTCGAAGTCGCTTCACCTTTCCCAGCCGGCGGTTACCAAACATATCAAACTCTTGGAGGAGGAACTGCGGCTGCCCTTGTTCTTGCGTTCCAGCACAGGCGTGACGTTGACGGATGCCGGTGCGGTATTATTGCAGCATGTGCGCGAATCGGAAGCCGAGCGCGCCCGGGTTTTGGAACGATTGCAAGCTCCCGTCGGCCGGTTGACTGGCCGACTCAGCTTCGGCAGCAGCATGACCATTGCATCGTACTATCTGCCGGAAGTGCTGTTGCGCTTCAAGGCCAAGTATCCCTCGGTGGCTTGTGATTTAGTTGAGGGAAACACGGATCTGATTGTTGGCCTCCTCCTGGATCGCCGTATCCAACTAGGTTTGATCGAAGGCCCCTGCCGGCGTCGCGAAATTCAGGCACACCCTTTTTACGACGATGAGTTAATCTGGATAGCGTCGCCGGAGGATCCTCTGGCTTCAATCAAGCAGCCTGCCCTAGAGGATTTGATTGCCTCTCCCATGATTTCGCGCGAATTGGGCTCAGGCACCCGCCGCGTAGTGGAGGCTGCCTTGAGGGTGCGGGGAGTTTCGCTCTCCAAATTGCGAATTATTCAGGAGTTGCCCAGTACCGAGGCAATTAAGCGCATGGTGGCCGCCGGCGCAGGGATCGGCTGTGTCTCGTGTCTCAGCGTCGACCAAGAACTTGCTTCCGGCAAATTGGTGCAAATCAATTGCGCTGCGTTGCTCATCCATCGCCAATTTTCCATCCTAACTCCCCAAGGCCCTGAGCCAATTGGCATCGTTCAGGCTTTCTCCAAGTTTCTGATGCAGGATAAACTATAAACTTTGGCGGGGTTCAAATGCTCGGGTCAAAAAAGTTGTAATCTGTGGGGAAACTGGCCAGAGTCCAACCGTGAAATGTGCGCCGTTCTAGGGCGACGATGCCGATTCCAGCGCCTCCAGTTTTGGCCCCATCTCACCCCCAATACGGTTGCCAGCGAGAAACAGCGCGGCGCAAAATCCCAGCACCAATAGCAGCAGAATGAGAAACGACCAGAAATGCCGTGCACCAAACCGTTTCAGTGTCCGCCCATAAGCTACCAGGCCGAACAATGCCGCCACCACGATCACCGCGTCCACGCTTGCCCGTTGCCAATAGCTACCGCCCAGGTGCAGCCACATCCCGAACTCGTCGAACGTCAATCCCATCGCCACGCCATAGATCAACGCCGTGGCCTCCGCTTTCCGTCCCACGGGCCGGCGGAAGACACTGTAGCCGCACACCGCCGAGAGCAGGAAAATGCCGTAGTTCAGATGGTGCACATGGGTGCCGTGCAAGAAGAAATAAAAGTTGGGCATCTCATCTGACATGATGAGAAAAACGCAAATCCGCGCGAGAACAAAGGTGACGAGGAACCCGAACAGAGTGCGTCGCGCCAGCTTGTGCGCTGTCTCCCGCGGGATGGAATGTTCCGGGCTCACCAATCGTCTTTTTTTTAAGGCCGTCAGGAACTTGTGTCAAGTTATTGCCCTACCACTGAGCTAACCGCACACGGCGAAGCGGATGAGCATTTTCGTCATCTGGCACCTCGAAAGAAACCTCCCAGGATTTAGTCTTTCAGCAGCCCAAAAACAATAGTCGGGATTGGCAAATCGTGTGTCGAGAAGTTCCATGCGGCCCTGATAAAATTGGCAAGCCTCAAGGTTGGCGACCAAGTAAGAGCACGGTGGATGAGGGAGGATCTGCCGCGCTGACTCCGGTGCGTGCGGACATCGGTGTTAACAAAGCGGCCGGTGCGGCAAAACGGCTAATTCGCAGCAATCGTGAATTGTTCCGGCGTTTGTTTTGAAGTCTCCGCTGACAATTATTTTAGTGAGCAGGACAAAAAACCTAGGAAATGGTGCGCGATACAGGGTTCGAACCTGTGACTCAAACCACCCCTTCACAAACCATTAAAACCCTTTATTTATGGTCATCTGCGTCATCGTTTGACTTTGGCGTTGTTATGACTATGTTATGACTATGGCAAGCTTACACAAAGACCCACGCGGTAAATCACCGTTCTTTTTCTGCGCCTTCACTGACGCCAACGGGGTGCGCCGTTTCAAAAGCACCAAGGAGACCAAGCGCAAACGTGCGCAGGCCGTGGCGGCGGGATGGCAGAAAGCCGTTGACCTCTCGAAGCGCGGCACGCTCACCCAAGTCCAAGCCTCCAAGGTTGTCAGCGAAATTTACGAATCCGTCAACCAAGAGCCTCTGAACAATTCCGACACCGAGTCGTTTTTGCGGGACTGGATTGAATCCAAAAAACTTACTTCCGCCCCTTCAACAGCGCGGCGCTACGAAGACGTTATTGAGGACTTCCTGAAACATTTGGGCACGAAAGCCAAGCGTAGCGTTGCCGGACTTCAACCACGCGACATCGCGTCATACAGGGATGAACAGATCAAATCAGGCAAGGCCAACAAGACGGCCAATCTGGTGCTTAAAACCCTCCGCAGCGCCCTCGGCGTCGCTCGCAAACGAGGTATTATCCTTCACAATCCGGCTGAGGCCGTGGATGCCCTGCCGGACAATTCTGGGAGTCGCGAGACCTTCACGCGCCAACAGATCACCGCCCTGCTGGCCGTGGCTGATTCGGAGTGGCGCGGGATGATACTGGTTGGGGCTTGCCATGGTCTGCGCCTTATGGACGCAGCAAAACTAACCTGGGCCAACGTCGACACCGAAAAGGGTGTTTTGAGTTTTTATCCGCAGAAGGTCGCTAGGGCAGCGAAGCGCAAACCGTTGGAATTGCCGATGCATCCTGACGTTTTGGATTACCTGTTAAAGTTGCCCATTCGCTCCAACAGACCGGATGCGCCGATTTTTCCGGCATTGTCCCGCAAGAAAGGGACTGGAGCCAACGGGTTAAGCGACTCCTTCACGAGGCTTATGGTAAATGCCGGCATCCATCGCGCGGCCGAAGTGGAAAAAGTGGAAGGGGCTGGACGCAGGTTTTTTGCCCTGTCTTATCACAGCTTCCGGCATACGGCCATTTCCGAACAAGCCAACGCTGGCGTGGCAAAGGAGCTTCGGATGAAATTGTCTGGGCACAAATCCGCCGTGCATGAGCGATACACCCATCATGAACTTGAAACGCTACGCCAACAGGTTGAGCGGGTTCCTTCTTTCGTGAAAATCTCTGGGGAGGGGGCAAGTCCGAACGGTTAAGCTCGCCGCGCAAGCCGACGTGGCTAAAAACATCTGCTCTTGAAAAGCTGGCAGTTGATGGTGATGTTTTAAGGGCATGCGCATTCCTAATATAATCCGGATAATAGACGGCAAAATCATTCGGGGGTATGACCCCTTTCCACCTGACCCGAAACTTCCCAGGACAGACCCGTCGCACCAAGATCGCCAATTCAATTCGAATCCAAAAGTAAGCCGCATCTCCCAAGGCGAATTTTATGTTGAGGACGTAGTCGATAAGCCCACTGAATATCATTCAATTCACTATCTATCAGCCGATTGTGAATATTGTCACAAAACCATTCAGATTCGCTTACACGCACCCAAAAATGCAGCAAAGTATGTAATGGAAGAAGCTTGTCGGCTTGGGATGCTTGGGCATTTGCGCACCGAGCATCCCACTACCAAAAAGAAATGATTGTTTACTGGGTTATGGCTGTGACAGACGTGACAGACGTGACACTTGCCCACCGTGTGTCACAATTGTCACGAGTGTCAGAGCCTTGTTTGCGGTTTTTCATTTCCGCGCCTTGGTAAATGTCCGCGTGACGTGTCCGCCCGTTTCAGGTTTGGAATCTCTGCCGGTCAATTCTCCGTCCTCTTCCATTTGGGCAAGCAGGGTGTGGGCTTCTTCAGCGCTTCCCACCAAACGCGCCCGCTGTAGGTCACGCGCCGTGATGCCTTTGGGCTTGTCCGCCAGTAGTTCCAAGACTTCATCCAATTTCGCGCGGCGGGCCGCATAACGTCCACGGGCAAGAATGCGCAGCTGTTCATTGGCAAACCAGTCAGCAATGGCAATGGCACTTGCCGCCGTGTCCGCCGCCAGCATCCGACCTCCGGCATCTTCACCGTGAAGACCGGCATGAAGACAGACAGCAATCCGCCATGCCTGTTCGTTCCACCGAGCCGCGTAGGTGGTCACGTCCCGCAATTCGCCGTTTCGCCGTTCCACAATCCGATTGTGATGCTCCTTCATCATCTGCCGGGCTTCTGATGTGGGTTCAATCGTGATTGGCGCATCCGCCATGCGGAAGTTTTGAATCAATTTGCCCACGAGCATGGCCCATGCGTTCGCCGTGTTCGCAGGAATGCCGTCCACACCGTCCACGATTGGCCGGGGCATGGCGCGAGTGTGGCAGACCAACAGGCGCGGAATCATGCCGCCGTCCGTCAATTCCGTTTTGCCCAGCAGCGTCTCAATTTTATCAGGTTGCACCAGCCACAGGGCCGCCAGACAGGGACGCTGAAGCAATACGGGTTCGCGCCCCAGCCGATCCACCCGGTAGTTGTCCCCGCTGAAGGCTTTCAAATAAATGCCTTCATCCGTGCGGTCTAATTTTGAATACCGACCCAAGAGGTTATTCACGATGTCGCCCGCGTCCGGGGACAGGCTGGCAATCTGTTCCTGATTATGGGCGAGCATCACGGCAAGTTTTTCCGAAGTCACGTTCTCGCAGCTCAACGCAGGGGCTATTAGCCCCGTCTCCACTTGCGCCAGTGCCTTTTTCTTTACCTGTAATGAGGCCCTGATTTCCTCGCGTTCCACGCCGGATTTGCCTTTGAAGGCATCCTTTTTCAATCTGGCAATCTCACTTTCCAACATTTCCTTTTCAGCCTGGAGTCTGGGCAGATTTTCCTCTTTCCAGCTTTCGATCAAATCATACTCGTAAGCGTAAAACGGTTTTGCTGCGTGCCTGAATGTTTCGCTTTTGCCACTGCCAGATTCCGCGCTGGGCATGAGGTAAAGATTCCCGCCCGTCACCCGGTTTGGCCCGCTCGTGATTCGAAGGCCCGCGCCGATGGACGCAGCCAGGAAGCCCAAGACGCAACACCCGGCCAAAGTTTCCGGCGTGCGTTCCGTGTGGGCGATTGCTTCCGCCATGTCCCGCGCTGCCGGTGGAAGATGTTCAAGCGGGAATGGAAGGATCTTTTCTTCACCATCCGCAAGGCCAGGATTTGCCGCGCCGTCCACCGCTGCCCCGCCGTCAGGCTTGTAAATGCGTGACTCGCTCATGGCATCATCCCCCACATATCGCGGTCCGCCTCAAAATCGTCCGTGTGGATGGAGGTGCAATCGTTTAAGTCTTTCGCGGGTGAGCCGTCCACCTTGCGGAGTCCGCCAAAGTGGAAGGCGTCCACGTCCGCACCCACTGATGCCAGTTGGCGAGCCCAATTTGCCACCGCAGCTCGTCCGGCCTCATCCTCATGGCCGAAAATGCGAACACGCTTGCCGGCAAATGCGGGTAGGGCGTCTGGGTGGATGCTCTGGGAAGCCCCCAGCATGGCCACGGGCGCGCAATCAGCTTCCCGTGCCTCGCTTGCGATGAAATGGCAAGCCGCCAGCAAATCAGGCCCACCTTCACTCAAGGCGACGCGCGGGAAGGCTTGGGCCTCCATGATACCGATGGGCCACTTTGCCCATGATCCCGGCAAGGTGTAAGCCTTCGGGCTTCCTTCGAGGTGCTCCCAAGGCAGGCCATCTAGCCGCCGTGCCTGCGCGCTGACTCGCGCGGAGTCCGTCACGATCCACGCTTGGCGATCCTTCGGCGTGGCGAACCAGAGCAGGCCGCGCTCGCTGGCAAATTCCAATCCATCGCACCCAATGTTTCGTAGGCTGGCAAGCTGTTTGAAGTCCGCCGCTGCTCCCTTGTGGAAGTCAGGGAAGCTGGGCTTGGGTTTGGCTTCCGACCACCGGGGCCGGGCCTCTGGTCGCGCGGTTGTGACGCGCCCGCCCGCAAGCTCAATATATTTCCGGCAGGCGTCTTTTTGTGACAGCCCGGATGCCCGCTGGAAAAAATCCACCGCATCCCCGGCCTCACCCGTGGCAAAATCGTTCCACAAAGTCCCGTCCGCGTTCACACTAAAGCTGGGCTTGGCATCGTCGCGGAATGGCGAATGGCAAGATGCCTTGGGTTCGCCATCAAATCCGAAATGCCGCCAAAGGTCGTAGATGGTCAACCGCCGTTTGGCTTCTGCCAAAGTTGACTGCCCATAAGGGCTCGGGTAAAATACTTTCATCAGTTCGTTTTCCGCCGCGTTTTTCCTGTCACGGAGCGCGGCGGTTTTTTTACGGGGTTATTGTTGCGGCTCCTTACAATCCATCAGGCGTTGCAGATACGCCTCGGCGCTTGGCCGGTAGATCAATTTAATCCCTCGCTGCGCGTGTTTTTTGCGCAACGTAATCCCTTTGATCTTGCCGCCGTCTAGTAGCTCGTTCCAGGTCGTCCGGCTCATGCCCCAAAGCCGCTGTTTGGGCTTGGGCAGCCGCAACCAGGGGGAGTCTGTGCCATTGGCCGCCAGTGTGGTGACGGGCGCGGTTGTCAGTTGGCCGCCACGCTCGGCCTCGTTCATAACTTTTTTTGCCATAGAATTTTTCGCGTTTCACCGGGCGACATTGCCCGGCGTATGCGTTATCTATGGCGGATTTTTTACGCCAGAGTGGGGGGAACTTTCGGGCAATTCGCCAAGTCAGTTGGTTGTAGAACGAGCCGTCAATGCTGGTAGTCGCACAGGTGGAAAATACTTTTTTGGTATAGTGCCACTAAACGCTTTTTCTCCATTTCGCTGGAAGCCAACAAGGTAAAAGTCGCCATTCTCGTTAACTTTTATAGAAATATCCCAAACAAAGTGTGTCGCATTGCCGACTGGGACTAACTTTAGTAACTGGCGCTTGTCTTTGACGTGGTTGCACCGCTTTTCCCGATTTTCAATAAAGCTAGACGGCTTGCCTCCACTGCACAAGTAAAGGTATTTTGTCAGCGCCTCATTTCGCCAAAACATGAAACCGGGGGCACCGTTGACTCCCTGCCTAACCCACCACTCAGCCAGTAATATTTGCAGTTTGTTTTGTTCCCGGAATGTTTCATAAGGTGGCCAGCATTTTAACGGTTGGGAATCGTCCCAATTCCCAGAATGAACTTGTTGAGCCCGCCGTCGCTTTTGCCACGACCGTGCACTCGCCAGTAATCCGGGTCTGGTTTTGGCATGGTCGAGTAAAGACTCCGAAACCTTTCCAATTTCCCACAGCCCATTTGCCACCTTATTCGCGGCGTGGTTGGCCCGGACAAACTGGCCCTTTGATCTGGCTTGGAGGGCTTCCTGATGCCAGTCAGTTTCCAGTGTCGCAATGCCCATTCTCATCCGGCCAAGATGTCGGAGGGCCACAAGTTGGCTTTGTGCCGCGCGAAATATGGCTTTGTCCTGTTCGGGAACCGACGGGGCATCAATGAGGAATTGCCACGGGTCGGGCACCGGAAGACGATTGAGGTCCTCTTTTTTCTTTTTATAATCGGCGCTCTGCTCAGCCCATTTATCTGCCGCCGGCAAAAGATCTTGGTATTTTCGCAAAACTTGACCAATTAACCCTGTGTCCCGTGATAATTCAACGAGACAGGAAAAGTATTGTTGCACCTGATTCATCGTTGTCATTATCGCCGACAGCCGCCAATGACGCAAATTGCTTGATTCACGCAACGGCTTGGCGCATAACAAAGTGGTCGGGAACGACATTAAAACGATACCAGAATAAAAACATTTTTGCGTAGCAAAGGCTACGGTCTTCATCGAAAACCGCGAATTTTCACAGGAGAGACCAAGCCCAAGCACGCGCCAATCGGCGCGGCTTGGAGCATTCTCTCCCAAGGCGCTTCGCGGTGCCTCGATGAAGGGTGCGCCGAGTCCGCGCCCTTTTTGTTTCAGCCGTTTGCCTCGCAATAAGCGAAGTGCCAACCACCACAACTGTGTGAGCGATTACCGCGACATCATTGAAATAGCCGAGGGGCAAGCTCAAATTATGACCAAGAGCCGCTGGATGCTGGTACTCCCGATGCCCCACACCGGCATTATGCCGCATCCATGCAGTGCTGCCGAATTAGGGCGGTTTGGCACTGTGATCAAGTGGACAACGGGCGATCCAGTGGTGCTTGCGCAACTTCACGGGTCCGTCGTGCAACTTGTTAAGGAGTTGGGCGTCGCCGGCATTCTGGAGGTTGCTAATAGCGTGAAGGTGGCGGAGCAGGCGAGGAGAAAATTTGGTGGAGGTAATTGCAGAATTCAGGAGTGGATTGAGCAATCGGCGGCTCTGTCTGGCGTTTCATTCCCAATGCCAGCGAATACCCTAAAACATCTGAAAGGTTTTCAATAGAAACTGCTGTCCGGTCACGCCGAAAAAAACCGCACGATGAGTTTATTCAACAAAATCAAAGCAGGGCTTCGCACGGCTGTAGCGGCCAATCGCGCCTGTCCGGGTTGGGAGCGAGATATTGCCATGATTTACTGGAAGGAATCCGATCTGCCAAAAGCTGCTGAAAAAGGTCTCCTACCTAATGGGACTCTGGAGTATGCAACGGAAATAATTGAATTGCGGATTCAAGGCGAACGGATCGCCAAATCCCGCTACCAATGGGCACAATTTCAAAATATTGAGTGCCCACTGCCTAGATTTCCGTATAGAGGTTATGACAGCGAAATGACCAAAGGCAAGATCATCCACCAAGCCCTTTTGGACTTGGTGGCGTTGAATAAGGCCAACCCGCAGCTCACCATCGACGAACTTAATTTGTGGCTTCACAGGAAATTCTGGTACGAGTTGCCGAACTCCCGTGCGTGGGTTTATTCAAAATATTGTTTGGAGCCAAACAAGAATGGGCCTTTACAGCAGGCCGAGGAGGATTCGCGGAAAAACGATCCTTTGCCACCCCGCCTGCATCACTACCAATTTGCTTATAGAGCATTGGCTGGATTAGCCTTTGCTGACCCCTATGTCACCTTGGGATTGGGCAACGACATGCCAGAGGGGAGTCTGATAAAGTTGTGGGACTATGTCGGAACCAAAGTTTCAGAGAAAGAGCGCCTATTTGCCGATGGTTTGAAGGCATTTGAACTAACGTGGACGCCCGGTAAGCAGGTCATATTGATTGTTGAACTTCCAAGACCATTACGGGATACCGAAGCATATTTCGTTGCTGTTGCATATCCACAGTCTTGGTTCAATGACGCTCACAAAGAGAATAAGACCCTGGACTTGCGCTATTTTATTTTAGCCAGAACTGAAGTTCCTGGTGCAGGTGGTGCATCCGGCGGCACTTTGCGGATGTTGACCAAGAATGGGCACGGAGCAGTCAAATTCGGTGTTCCCACTGACCTTAATGGTTTTTTTAAGGAGGTAGAGAGTCTTATGCGAAATGTCCCTCAGTTCATCACGTGGGTTGACAGCAAACCCTGGAAGTTTTCAATGCAAGATTCGGAGACAGGACAAACCGAAGTTCCAGCGAGAAGTATTGAAGTGCCGACGCAAGTAACTAATCCTCGCGGGAAACTCCTAATCGTGGATGATGAGGAAGGGCCGCGCATGAGTCTTTGTGTGGTGTTCAAGGACGAATATGATTTGTTCATTGCCGAGGACGGGTCGACGGCCATCAGACTCGCGCAGAAAAATAATATTGACGTGGCCCTGGTGGACAATCCCATGGCTGACATGTCAGGCATCGAAGTCTTAGAGAAACTCAAATTATTCAAACCTGAAATTGAGGTGATTATGATGACGGGTTATGAGACGGACAACGACATCCGCGAGTCATTTCAGTTGGGGGCATGTGATTACATCAAAAAGCCGTTCGACATCGCGACTATCAGGGCTGCCGTCGGCAAGGCGATGCAACATCGTATAGGGCCACATATTTGAGAGCGTCTCGCTTTTCTTGCTACATCATACCCGCTACTTTTAACCCTCGCTCACAGGCGGGGGCAGTTCAAAGCAGGTTACTTCTTCGCCATATCTGTCTTTGACGGCCCTCTGCAAATCCCTCTTGGCACCCGCAATCTCCTGCAATGAATGGGGTGCCAGCGCAGGGATTCCCCGCATCTCACGCTTAAACCGCTCTAACTGAATCCAAGCTCTGACGGATCGCGCTGCCTCCAGCCCAGAAGTCGCGCTGTCACCGATCTTCTGTACCAAGGCAGCTTGCATTTGGCTGGCGTCACGGTAAGCAGCACCTCGTTTCATAATTACTGGGAGTATAACCCGCTTTGGACGGCGTTCAAGAAGGGCATCCGCTGTGCCGGAACTGGCGTTTTTTGCTCGGAAGACAGTCGATTTGCCGGTTGGCGAGCTCAAATCATACTCCTGCAATGGGTTAGCGGCGGACGTGCCTCTCAACAGGGGGCGCCGAAGGCTGCATGGTAGTGCATACCACGGGTACATAAAGGGGTGCTATATTGGGGGGATGGCAAGGCGTGGGATTTCGCAGCCCGAGGAGAAGCGTCCACCCCTTGTAGCGGATGAAATGTAGGAGGGTAGGCCATGTCCCCCAATGGACTTTGGCGATAACCATTGCCGTGCCGCGGGCACATGAGTAGCATCGCCGGAAAATCTGCCGTCAGGAAAAGTGGATATGAAAGATTACGTTCTGAATAAAAAACCGGAACCGGCTTCAGATGAAATTGTGTGGGCGTTTGACATTGGCAAAGGCTCAATCGGCGAGGCGGTACGACGCGGTAACGAATTTCTGCACAAGGCATCCCTGCTCATTCCGGCGGACTTTGGCGAGACACGGACTGCCAGAAATCGCCGCAGAATGTTCCGAACCCGAGAGGCGCACAAAGCTCGTGAGCGATGGCTTAACGAAGTCATGCAATCGGCGGGGATTGAAGTTTTGCACGGCCGAAATTACGACGAATCAGGCACCTGGAAACCCGGCGAACGGGCGGACAAACGTCTCGAGCAAGAGTTTCCCGCACCCGGCGACAACACTTGTTACACGTCTTGCCTTTTGCGAATCAAATTGCTGCGCGGTGAAAAATTGGAGTCGTGGCAGGTTTTTAAAGCGTTT